>ERZ1026860.380-NODE-380-length-31597-cov-4.504629_pt1 | contig 31597 bp, 39 predicted proteins | sample MGYA00380160_ERZ1026860 | MGnify/ENA primary metagenome ERZ1026860 (study PRJEB33269, sample SAMEA4719796) | human gut metagenome | biome: human-associated habitat; feature: organic feature; material: feces | place: Cameroon | collected 2013-10 ... | reverse complement strand
GGTGTCCTCAGAAACGGTGATCCCCTTGTAATCAACGAGGACGCCTGCGCTGGCGTTCTTGATACGCTCGGCGAGCGCTTCCACTATCGCCTGCTTTTCGCTAAGAACCTTTGCGTTTGGCATGTGTGTTTTTCACCTCCACACGAATGATGGTCACGCTCATAAAGAAAACCCTTGCATCCTAAGACGCAAAGGCACATAACAATCAAATACAATTGTTGATGTCCTCGGCAGGATTTACGGCCAAGGCCACCTGCTGTCTCCGGAGCGCCCCAATATAATACTATACGGAATCGGCGCTGTCAAGCATTTTTTGCTGATTTTCCGCTGTTTTATGACGGGGTATCAAATGCGCTGCCGCGGGAAATACTAACTCCGCGTCCATAAACAGGACAGATAGGAGACAGTATGCAGGGAAAAGTCGAAATTTGCGGAGTAAACACCGCGCGGCTGCCGGTGCTGAAAGGCGCCGAGACCCGCGCCCTGCTGGAAAAGGCTCACGCCGGAGACCGATCTGCGCGCGAGGAGCTTATTTCCGGCAACCTCCGGCTGGTATTGTCGGTGGTGCAGAAGTTCGCCGGACGCGGCGAGAGCATGGACGACCTGTTTCAGGTCGGGTGCATCGGCCTTATAAAGGCGATCGACTGCTTTGACCTGAACCAGAACGTCCAGTTTTCAACCTACGGCGTGCCGATGATCGCGGGCGAGCTGCGCCGCTTCCTGCGCGACCACAGCGCGATCCGTGTGTCGCGCTCGATGCGCGATACGGCGTATCGGGTCTTGCAGGTCAAGGAGAAGCTCATCGCCGAAAACGGGCGGGAGCCGGACGTCGAGACGATAGCCAAGGCGCTTGGCATCAAACGCGAGGAGGTCGTGTTCGCGATGGATGCGATATGCGATCCGGTGTCGCTCTACGAACCGGTGTTCAGTGACGTCGGGGAGAGCACCTGCGTCATGGATCAGATCGGCGACACGCGCAACACGGACGAGCACTGGCTGGAGCAGATCGCATTGCAGGAGGCGATGCGCCGCCTGAGCGAGCGCGAGAAACGCATCCTTGCGCTGCGGTTCTATGACGGCCGAACGCAGATGGAGGTCGCAAAAGAGGTCGGAATATCTCAGGCACAGGTATCGCGGCTGGAGAAGAACGCGATAAACCAGATCAAGAAGAATATCACAGCGTGATCATAATATGCAGAAAAATCACCGCGGAAATTTTCCGCGGTGATTTTTTATCGCAGGTCGAATATTGTCACGGTGCAGGAGTCAAACACGGCGGGGTAGTTTTCCGCGAGGTAGCCGTAGATGTTCCCGTCGAGCATCCGCTCCGCGGAGCCGAAATACACGTACCCGATCTTATCCCCGCGCAGGCGCTCGAACGCCTCGGCATCGGTCAGCATCTCCTGTGCGTCGCGCTGTGCGCCGGTGTAGTCCAACCCGTGATAGTACAGATACGACGGGCTGCCGCAGACGATATTGCGTCCGGTCAGCGCGGCGACTGTGTTGTTATGGTTGTCGTCAGTCAGGAACACGGCGTCCGGTTCTGTGTTCGCCATGATATACTCCGCTGCCGACACGTCGTCCGCGCTGAACAGCCGGTAAGCGTGATCCGGCAGACCGGACACGACCTCGCGCCCAAGCGTGAATACCGCGGCGCTGCAGCCGATGACCACGACCAGCGCGAGGAATGCCGCGCGGAGCGGCTTCGTCTTCAGCCTTTCGACGAGCAGCATTATGAAGTCTGCAACCAGGAAGCAGGCGAACAGATAAGCAACATAGAAGAGCTTGTTATTGTCATACGGATTGGGCTGGAACAGTACGATTTCGCCGAGGACGAATATCAGCGCCGCTCCGGAGAATACGGGGCGCTGCTCGCGCGGGCAGAACACCAGTGCGAATGGGGTCATTGCGAACACGAGGCCGACGTTTTTCAGCCAGAACCAGAGCCAGTTCTCCTGCCCCTGATTCACCCAGTCCAGCCCAATGCGCAGAAAATGCGAGTTGCCCTCGACGGAGCGCAGCGTCCACAGCATGAGCTGCGGCGCGGCGAGCAGCACCGCGGGCAGTCCGAAGCGCAGCCAGCGGCGGAACCACGCCATGCACAGCCCGTCGCGGCGGAGCGAATAGAGCAGCCAGCAGAACGCGACAAGCCCCAGCGCAAAATAGGAGTGCGTGTGTATCATCGGCAGCAGCCCGCCAAAGATGCCCGCCGGCAGCCACGCGCGCTCGTCGCCGCGGAACACAGCGCGGTACAGCAGGTACAGTATCGCAAACAGCGCTGCCCAGCCGAACAGCGTCGCGCGCTGCGGCAGCAGCATGTCCGCGATGACGTTCACCCAGCGGATGCCGCGGTCGGTGAGATTCGTCGGCGTGGTGTAAAAGCCGGTGAAAAGCTCGGTCAGGCTGTAGTCACCCATGAAATATATCATGCCGAGACCGCCGTTGAGGAAGAACAGGATAAACGCCAGCACCGCCGCGCCGCGTCTGTGGACTATCTCGCGGCCGAGGAACCAGCCCCCGCAGAAAACCTGAGCCAGCGCAAAGACCATCGGCACGATGTACGCCGCGCGCAGCGGCAGACCGAGCAGGTACAGGCTCGCCGACACGCTGTCGCACAGGAAGGGATAGCACAGGCGCGAGCCGGGCAGGATGCTGTATTCAAACGGGAAGTTTCCCTGTTCGGCCATCGATGTGATGAAGCCGAGGTGCATACACATGTCGCCGTAGCTGCACTGGCCGCTGTAAAGCCCGCCGCCGTAGGAGCTGAGGGTGTGGGTGCACAGCAGGTACACGCACAGCGCGAGAAACGGCGGCAGCAGGAATATGAGCGGCCTGTCGCCGCGCGGCTCGTCCGCGTCCGGAGAGAACGGCGTTTTCCTGTGCAGCCGGAGGGAGAGCGCCGCTATTATAAACCCGCAGCCAAGCCCCGCGAGATGTGCGCCGCGCGTGAAGCCCATGAGAAACGCAAATGGGATCGGCGCCCACATTGACAGCACAGTTCCCGCCGCGCTGCCGAGCCACAGCCGCACCGCGAGCCGTTTCTCCGCGAAATATTTATATGCCAGCAGTACGCCCAGCGCCTGCCAGAACAAAAACCACAAGATACCGAGCATCTGATCCTCCGAGTCCTGAGAATTGGATATAGTGTCTGCCCTTGTCAACCTATATACTACCCAGATTATAAAACAAAGCTCCCGCAAGTTCAATACTTGCGGAAGACGGACGGGTGATACAAAAAGAAAAGACACACTCTCGTGTGTCTTTTCTGGAGCTGCTACCCAGATTCGAACTGGGGACCTCATCCTTACCAAGCAGAGTACCGCGATCCGCGTATGTGCTGCGGCGCAGTGGCTACGTGGCGCGAATCAAGTTCTGACCCCCAAGCCATGAACCCCATCATCCGTAAAGTGGGAGAAGGATGCATCAACAGACGCAAGGGTATCGGCCGGCGCATTTTCCAGCAAGTGCGTATATACCTGAAGGGTCAAAATGACTGATGCGTGTCCGGCAAGATACTGCACACGCTTTATTGGTGTGCCGCCTAAAATCAACTCCGTAATGTAAGTATGACGCAGTTGATGTGGGGTGAAGTGAAAGTCAAACGCAACGTCAAAGGATCTATATGGCACATGGTCGCCGACCTTCAGGTTGACGGTAACATCTTTGCCGCGCATCCTGTATGTCATGGTGTGCTCCTCACGGGCAGTGACAGCCTCCCATGCTCGGCGGAAGGCCGTCTCTGAGTACGGCACATTCTTGCCGGTGTGACACACATAGTCACTCATATGAGGCAACGTCCTGAGGTACGCACCCAACGGTGCAGGAATCGGCAATTTTCGGTGCGCCGCCTCGCTCTTGAGTTCTTCGGTAACTTCGGGCTTGTTATGGTCCCAATGCATAGCCCTCTGCACCTCAAGCCATGGTGCAGCATCGTCAAGATGTACGCAGTCCCAGCGAAGCCCCAAGGCCTCCTCCCGGCGCAGGCCGCAGAACAGACAGAGCATTATAAACGGATATATCTGAGTTCCCTGCATCGCATCCAGCACGACCTGCTGCTGTTTGCGTGTGAGGGGAATTTTTTCTTTCGTTTTTGCGCCGCCGGCTTTTAGCTTGCGGCACGGAGATCGTTTAATTAAGCCGTTCTCCTCGGCTGCATCGAATATGCGCTTCAGCGTGTTCACTATCTTCTGCTGCGACGCCTTAGACAGCCCCTTCTTCTCCGCTTCAAGCATTACCCGCCGGATGTCATCAGGGCGGACGTCTGCAAGCGGCATTTGGCCTATGACTGGGCAGATGTGATTATTTATTGCATTCTTCGGCCCTTGCTTCCCCCGTTCTGTCAGCGACGCAGTATTCAGCTTATACCATTGTGCCGCGTACTGATACACGAAGAGCTGGTCTGTTGGAGTTCGAGCGGCAAGCTCAGCCTGCTTTGCCCGGACTTTCTCGCGCAACTCGCCCTTAGTGGATGCCCACACATCGACTGACCACTTCCCTGTAGCAGGATCCTTCAGCCGTTTACGGTACTGCTTGCGCTTCTCATCGTAATAAAATTCGGGCGCATCTCGCTTCGGCATATTGTCACCTCTGAATATGTGCTGTTAAGGCTACCGCCCCGGACTAAACCGAGGCGGCCAACGTGCTCAATCCGGATGAGCTATCTATCCATACCAATCCACACTTCAAGCTTTTCGTCAGCTCGTGTGACTATCGCGCAGACTGTACCGGTTTCAGATTCTATGAAATCTCGAACCATGTCTCGCAACTTCCCCTTGTTCATGTATCCGACGTCTTCAATTTTGCCATCTTTAACCCTTTGGGCTACAACAGTCTTATCATCGTATGGGTTTTCTGGCTGTTCAGCAAGCAGCAGCGTATCTCCGATCTTAGGCATTCCCGCAACACCTTCAGGGCGATACAACCCCACAGCTTCATACTCGTAGTCATATGTTCCACGCGGAGGGGTCGTTGGCAATGCTTCTTTCGGCGAGTTTGCTTTTGTATTGCCCTTGACCTTCTTGTACCCGACAATCAACGCAATGAGCTTTATTATTTCGGGTATGAACAGCAGCAAGCCGAGGACAATGGCTATAACGCCGCCAGCAATATCCCCTTCTTTGAAATACGAAAAGCAAAGGGAGATGAAAACCACGCCGAAGAGATAACGCACAAACCGCAGAACCTTCATAACGAATTCCTCCTTTGTGCCCAAATCGGGCACATTTTTATTTTGTGTGTTTCTTACCATGCAAGGTATATCATGCCAAAACGCGAGAAAAAAGTCGAATAGAGCAGTATTATTGCGCGGGGATTTCTGCTAAAAATTTTGACAGGAGGCAAGACCATGAAGAAACCGACCCGCGTAATCTTTATCCCATGCGCAGCGGCGGATCCGTCGGCGCTCCAAATGGAGGTCGACGCGATGTTTGACCGGCTGACACCCGATAACAAGGTTAGGGCAGTTATTTATCTTGAGTCATTAAAAGCGCAGCAACAAAGCCCGCGACCCTCTGTCTGTTTTCCTCAGTAAGTCCCGATAGATCCAGTGTTAGCCCATCGTCTTTGACGGTGGGCTTTTCGCTTGCGGTTTTCTCCGGTGTGGGGTCGTCTGTTTCGCCAATCAAATAGCTCATGCTGACACCAAAAAGCCGTGACATATCAAGAATCGCTGAAGGGTCAATATTGACTACTCCGCGCTCCCAAGCACTGAATCCCGTCTGGGTAATTCCAAGGTGCTGTGCTGCTTCCGCTTGAGACATTCCAGCCATGCGGCGTGCAGATCTTATATTGTTCATGCTTAACACCTCCGAACATCTACTGCTTATTATATTAAAATTGCTCATAAATGCATAGCTTAAATTGTGCATTGTATTAAAACTTTGCTAATAATGTTGACATCGCTACTATAAGGTGTTAATATTGCTATCACAAGCAATGATACTAGCAATTTTAGCATTCGGAGGTTGCCGTATATGCTCAAGATAAGAACCCTTCGTAAAGCGGCTGGCATTAGTCAGACAGATCTAGCAAAGATCCTTGGCTGCGGTCAGCCAAATATCTGCGCGTGGGAAAGCGGAAAATCACAGCCGACTACGGACAGGCTGCCCGCGCTGGCCAAGGCCCTCGGCTGCACCATCGACGATCTGTTCGAGAAGGACGGTGATTGAGCAGTGCACGAAATTCTCGGCTATAGCGTTCTCGCCGCTACCCTCGGTACTATGCTTGGCGCATTCTTTGTTCTCTTAAAGGATGACATAGAACGCCGGGACATACGCTCATTTCTTTTTACGCTCTGGCTTCTTGTCGTTTTTCTCCTGTGCATCGCTTGGGGCGTGACTGCGTGATACTTTTTCCCTCTTTGGCACTGGATATGAGAAGATATCATTTCTCATTGATTCTATCAGAGTTCTTCTCAGTTTGTAAAATTCGTCTGTAGATGGCAAACCTATACGGTTTGCAACTATTATCATCTGATTCAGACGACTCAGCAACTCGAATGTTTCCGGTGATGCAACAAGGAACGCAGCATTGATCGCCGCAAAGATTTCCCTTGCAGTCTGGTTTTCGAGCTTAACATTGACGCCCCTCAGCGCAGCTTCAAGCTCTCCATACGCCGTAAGCCGCGCCTGCACAAAGGCCGTCATTGCCGTAGACTGCATCTGCCATTTGCCCGCAAGTTTTGCGCCAGCAAGCACACCAACAAAGGACAGTGCGGCGGGAATAAGCATTTGTATAATGTTTGCCCATTCCATCTGTATATCAACTCCCTTCCTGTAAATTCTACCAGAATTGGGAGTGCAGTTTCAAGAGTAAAGTAAGCATACCACAGATACGGAGGTAGCACCATGGACAGCAGCTCCCGCAATATCTATAAAACCGCAAGGCAGACTGCCGGTATGACGCAGGAACGATGGGCGGAGCTTATCGGTGTCAGCGCAGACAGCGTCCGGCTGTACGAGTCTGGCCGCGGCCTGCCGAGCGACGAGGTCGTCGCACGCATGGCAGAAATAGCGCCAATGCCGGTGCTCGGCTATTGGCACCTCAAGCACAAGTCAGGTATTGCGAACGATCTGCTGCCGGATGTTGCGCAGGTATCGCTGCCGCAGGCGGTCGTGCAGCTGCTCGTTGCAATCCGTGACTTCAAGGAGTCGACCGATGATTTGCTTGTAATCGCGGCAGACGGCATGGTTGACCAGCAGGAAACAAGTGTGTTCGAGGATATCTTGGAAAGTCTCGACGGTATCATCAAGGCTGCACTCGCAGTCAAATATGCAGGAGGTAGCAGACATGACTAAGCTCATCGGCAACGAGGAAGCGGCCAAGCTGCTTGACGTCAGCGTAGATACTCTGCGGCGGATATGTGCCGACGGAGATCTGCCCGTGTATAAGATTCGCGGACAGCTCAAGTATAAGGTCGAGGATATCGAGCGATATGTCGCAGGTCAGCTCAGGCCGGTATACAGAACCGTCTATGCACAGCGGCAGCCGCGCACAAAAGCAAAAAGTGCGGGCGGCGGGGGCTGCGGCTATGTTCCCGGCATGAAAGTGGTCTGAGGTGCGACATGCCTGATACAGTTATCGCGTTCTTTACCGGCGTGTTTCTCGGCGCAATCAGCGTCGTATGGATCCTCGGTGTGATGATATTCTGCAAGAAATGAGATAGGCGGTGATTTTGTGGACTCTGGCTTTACGGGGCAATGGGCGATTCTGCCCGCACGGGTGCGTTATGACAGAACGCTGCCGGCCAATGCCAAACTGATCTATGCGGAGATAGCCGCAAAGATCAACGAGGAAGGATATTGCTTTTGCTACAACCAATACTTTGCCGACCGGTTCGGATTGAAGCCTGACACCGTCAGCTCGCTTGTAAAGCGGCTGGAGGAAGCTGAGTACATACAGGTGGATGTCTGTAAGGGGCGAGCAAACTCGGATCGCCGCCGGATATACCTGACCGATAAACCTTATCACTTTAACGTGATGGGGGGTATCGGATTTAAATCCGGGACGGTATCGGATTTAAATCCGATACCAATAGAAAATAATAATTTAAAATATAATACCCCCTATAGTCCCCCTGAGGGGGACGGTGCGGGCGATAAGTTACCTGAGCAGCCCCAAAAGCCCAAGCGGAAGCGAGCGGCTAAAGCGATTCCGGATTGGGAGCCGGAAATGTTCGAGCGATTCTGGCAGGCCTATCCTCGCGGAGAGGATCGTCAGGGTGCAGTGCGTGAATGGGACAAGCTGAAACCAGACCGCGAACTCATGTTCACCATGAGTGCCGCGCTCAACCGGCAGAGAATGTCGGATGAATGGCGGCGCGGCATCGGCATCCCGTACGCCTGCCGTTGGCTCTCTAAGCGCCGGTGGACCGACCGAATCCCTGACGACACAGAACCGGACGAATCCCCGCAGCAGGGCGGCTGGGCAGAATTCAGGGAGGCGATCCTATGAACGAGCACACTGATGTGAGCGCGATGGAGCTCAAGATCATCGGCACTATGATCCAGCAGCCGGACAAAGCGGGCGATGCCTTCTCTGTGTTAAGTGCGCCAGACTTTGGCATTGATGCTTATGGCAGAATCTTCGCGGCAATCGAGAGGCTGCGGCTTGCCGGAGCGCCGGTGGATCCACTCACGCTGGAGCACGAGCTCGGTTCAGAGTTCAGGATTATCCTGCGGCAAGCGCAAATTGTGGAGCCCGTAGATCTCGCATATTACGCCGAGATGCTGAAGGAGCACGGCAAGATGCAGCTGATTCAAAATGCTGCACTGAACGTTGCTTACGCTCCTAGCTACAGTGCAGCAGCGTCCGAAATGGACGGGCTTAACGCCTTGTTCGTAGCGAAGAAAAACGCGAAGGTGGTTTCGGCGATGGATGCTGCGTCCGACTTTTGTGACCGCGCAAGCGCGGCTCGGCCTGAATACCTCAGCTTCGGCATGACCCGGCTTGATAGTCTGCTGTACATGGAGCTCGGCGACATGATGATCATCGGGGGATATCCATCAAGCGGCAAGACACTTCTAAGCCTTCAGATGGCGGCGCATCTGTCCGAAAAATATCGCGTCGGCTTCTTCTCTCTTGAGACGAACCCTGCGAAGCTGACGGACAGACTGCTCAGCCACCTGAGCCATGTTCCCCTCAAGAAAATCAAGGACCGGAATCTGAGCGAGGCCGATCGCCTTGCGCTGACTCGGTCGGCGGAGAAGCTGAGCGGCATGAAGCTTGACTTTATAGACGCCGGCGGAATGACGGTCCGGGATATACAGGCGCTCGGCCTGAGCCGCAAATATCAGGTCATCTTCGTTGACTACCTGCAGCTCATTGCCGGAGTCGGCCGCCAGAGTCGCTACGACCAGGTGACTCAGATATCGCAAGAGCTGCATACGCTTGGACGCGCGCACGGTATTGCCGTGATTGCTCTCGCCCAACTCAAGCGGCCGGAAAAGGAGAAGGGCAAGTTCGTGCCTCCCAGCATGGCAGACTTCCGAGAATCCGGTCAGATTGAGCAGGATGCGGACAGCGCCCTGCTTGTCTACCCGGTTGATCAAAGCAATTACCGCTCTAACCGCTGGCTGCATGTCGCCAAAAATAAAGAGGGGCTGCGCGACCGATATGAGCTTGAGTTTGACGGAGCTACGCAGACTATGCGGGAGCGGCCGAAGAGCTACGGCGAGACGCAAGCCGAGATCCGCCGCGCCTGTAAAACGGCGCAGGCTGACAGGAGAGCACAGGAGCGGTCGCAAGTGACATTTGACGATATCACAGACAGCAGTAAAGAGCCGCTGCCGTTCTGATTGGAGGTGAGCGCATGAAGATCGGAGACAAGGTCACGTTTAAGCCGGCAGGATTTATCGAGTATGACCCGGCGCCGCCCGGCATTCCGATAACCGTGACCGGGCGTATCGCAGAGATAAACCGGGCGCATCGGTGGTTTCGCGTCGTGTTCACCGTACATAACAAGACAACAATGAACGAATGTTTCAAATTTTGAGAGTCTGGAGGACCAAAGAATTGAGAACTGTAGCCATATGCAACCTGAAGGGCGGCGTCGCCAAGACGACGACCGCAATAAACATGGCGGCGATCCTTGCCGCACATCTTACCCAGCGCGTGCTGGTCATAGACGCTGACAGCCAGTGCAATACCACAGACTTCCTGCAGCGCGACAAAATGCATCTCCGTACTCTGAGCGATATCCTGCGCTACAATGGCTCCGAATGCGGCAAATATGCGGCCGGAGGTATCGAGAAAAGTCGATACCGGGATATCGACCTTCTCCCTGCTGATGACAGTCTGATGGATCTTGACCTCACTAAGGTCGAACAGTCTGCCGCTAACACCGGCGTGATACGCGAAATGCAGAAGCGGCTGCCGGACTATGATTGGATTATAATCGACTGCCCTCCTGCGTTTAATGCGGCATCTGCAGCTGCCTTGGTAGCAGCGGACGAGGTGGTCATCCCCATCAAGATTGATGCATTCAGTCTCCGGGGTATGGCAAACATCATGCAGCAGATACGCAATATGCGGCGCATTAACCCCGGATTGAAACTTGCCGGCATTCTTCCGACAATGTGGTACAAGTCTGATAACATTGTTAAGGCTGAACGTGAGCTTAAAACCTACGGTTTGCCGGTGTTCCCACATATACGCCGCACTCCAAAGGCTGACGATATGACCTTTGAGCAGGAGCCGCTCATAGTCTGCTCTCCGCGCTCTGCGGCGGCAATCGATTACCGCCGCTTCGTGTCGGCACTTATAAAGGGGGTGCAGTGATGGCTAGTTTTGATTTGTCCTCTATTCTCAAAGATGTGCCCAATCTGGACACAGATTCAGCAGCTGAGCAGGTGCAGCGTATTCCGCTGGAACTCATCGACGCCGATGACCGCAACTTCTATTCCCTCGACTACATAGACGAACTTGCCGGCAATATTGAACTGTTCGGCCTTATGGATCCTATCAGGGTGCGCAGCACAGAGAATGGCCGCTACGTCGTTGTCTCAGGTCACCGTCGTCGTGAAGCAATAAAACGCATTGTCGCTGACGGATCGAAACAGTTCGCCGACGGTGTGCCTTGTCTGGTGGATAAAGCAGCGGCATCAGCGGCTTTACAGGAGCTGAAGCTGATAATGGCCAACAGTGACACGCGCAAGCTTTCATCGGCTGATCAGAACCGGCAGGCAGAGCGCTTGGAGGATCTTCTGCGTCAGCTTCAGGACGAAGGCGTAGAGTTCCCCGGCCGCCTGCGTGACTGGGTGGCCAATCTTAGCGGCATGAGCCGTTCAAAGTTAGCTCGCCTCAAAGTAATTCGGGATCGTCTCGACCCTTACCTTGCAAAAGCGTATTATGCCAAGGGGGAGATGAATGAAGCTACGGCATATAAACTGGCTCAGTTCCCGCCGGACGTGCAGCGCCAGATTATTCTTGTTTACACCAAGAGCAGGGATATTCGATATCTATACGAACACACCGCCGTCGAGATTGGCAAGGATATAACCCGAATGAAAAAGCTCACTTGCCCAGCGGATATCTGCAAAGGCGCTTGTGAAAATGTGCGAGAGATGGCCAGTGCGCTATACGCTCAGGGATATCGTGCTTACGATAAGGGCTGCGGCAAGGGTTGCTGCTATAACTGCGATTCTATCGCGAACTGTAAGCATTGCTGCCCCCGAATGACTGACGCGAAAAAAGCTGCAAGAGCCTCAGCGGCAGCCGAGCGCAAGGCCGAGAAGGAGCGCCAAGCTGAAGCCGACGCGCCAAAGATTGCACAGATAAACCGCCAGTGGGCGCGATTCGGCGAGGCCTGCAGGGCAGCATCAATGAAATACGACTACGTAAAGAAAACGGCCAAGCTCTGGAGCGGGGAGCCGGCTGAAAAAGAACGTGCTTTGCTTGCAGGAACTTGCACAGTTACGACCGCTGCTACTGCACCGCCGTGGGGCTATTCGGTATCGGTCAACGAACTTTGCTCCGCAGCCGATCTCCTTGGTGTGTCGCTTGACTACTTGCTCTGCCGTACGGATAATTCAGAGACGGTCGCTGATAACGCAGGCAATCGTCAGGCGCTGACATGGAATTCCGGGCAGCCTGAGAAGTCGGGTAGATATCTGTGCCGAGTCAGGGATGCTGACCTAGAAAGTATTCCGCCTTTCGCGTCTTTCCTGACGTGGTCCGCGGAAGCAGGCGCATGGAGAGGCTTGGAATCTGACGAGATCGTGGACGGATGGCTGCCCGTGCCGGGCGAGCCTGATAAATAACGTAAAACTAAGACGAAGGCTTTGAGAGCTGCGGTCTGCTTAACATATAAGGAGACCGCAGCATGGCAAAACGCAAAAAGATAATCGTAGCCGGATCATTGGTGCTTGAAAGCGTCTACCCTGCCGTAAACAGCCGGGACTGCACAGGAGTCCGCGCTGGGAAACGCAAAATCAGCAGTGAAGCCCAAAGACGGATGAATGCGATATACAGCTATCAAAAGCTTGAACTACTCCTCGCAGCAAACTTTACTGAAGGGGACATAGTCTGTACGCTGACTTATGACGACCGGCATTTACCGGAATCGCGTAAGGCCGCCGAAGGAAAGCTCAAGTATTTCCGCCAGAAGCTGTCGGCTGCAAGGAAGCGGCGCGGGGAGGCCCTCGTAATGTTTTGGAATTCCGAGCATCGCCACGGTGACGGTCGTTGGCATCATCACTGCGTAATCAACTCTACCGGCAATGACTACACCGAAATCCTCAATCTGTGGGGGCAAGGTGAAGTCGAGTTCACGCCGCTGCGCGTTGACCGAGAGAAGAACTATGCAACACTTGCGCGGTACATGGCGAAGGAAGAGCGTGAGCGCGTCGGTCAGAGGAGTTGGAGTTATACCCGCAACGCTCGTAAACCGGAAGTTGAGACCTATCTCGTTCCGAATGATGAGAAGTTAAAGCCGCCAAGGACAGCGATCGTATTTGAGGACACGGGCGACGTGCAGACCGAATACGGACATTATCGTTTCATTAAGTACCTGTGTGCTAGCTCATCCGTCGCGCGGCGGCGAGCGCGTCGCAGGCGCAGATAATGCTTTTTATATATTTTTCTGTCTCGAAATATGTGTTATTAAAAGGAGAAAGTATGCCGAAAGTATTGCAAACACAAGGAAAGTCTGATATACTGTATAGCGTAAGGGACGGATTCTTGATCTGCCCTATCTGCCGCCGCAATAAACGGCTGATAAAGATCTCTCCAGAAACGAAAGCCCACGGGCTGATCGTTTACTGCAGGGATTGCAAAAATGAAATTCGGGTCGACATCGACCACGGCCAGTGCTTTGAGAGCCGGAGCCAGTGACATGCACATGTGTGTGCAGTTGTGTCATTGGCTCCGGCTCTTTTGTCGTCTGGCCTGATTGCGTGGAGGTGATAGCCCATGCCTGGCTTTGACTACAGCCGAGCAAATAAGCGCTGGCAGCGCCTGCGCAAGCTCGCGCTTAGGCGCGATAAACATCGCTGCCAAGAGGCGGCACGATACGGTATCTCAGCCGACGCGGAAGTGGTGCATCACATCTGGCCTGCCGAGGATTACCCGGAATATGCGTACTGCCTTTGGAATCTCGTGTCGCTGTCGGCCGCAGCGCACGACCGGATGCACGATCGTGTTACCCGTAAGCTGACCACTCTCGGCGAACGTTGGCGCAGAAAGACAATCCCCCCACCCCTTCACCGCGAAGAAATGGGGAGCTCACAGCTGGGCGGGGAACTCCGCGCACACGCGGCAGAAAATTTTTCGGCGGAGATTTTATCCGCCCCGCGCGAACAAGAATAGCGCGCACGCACATGGGCGGGACGCGGGCGCAGGGGCACGCACATCAACACGGAGGCACATCATGGGCAAAGAGCAAACCTACAAAGACCAGCTTTCCGAGCTGGGCGTATACAATCCTGCTTTCGACGGCGAGATCCGTCAGCTCTGCATCCTTGAGCGCGAGCTGAGCCGCACGATGAAGGCATGGAAAGCCACGGGCAAGGATTCAGACACGCCGCCTTCCGTGCTCGACCCACTTTATGCATCCATTCAGGCGCAGCGCCGCGATATCCTCGCGCATCGTGATGCTCTGGGACTGACGCCGAAGGCCTTAAAGCGGCTCCGCGGTATGCAGCCGACTGTCAACAGCGAGGATAACCCCGACCGCGTGGCTAATGCCGAGTTCGCCCGTGTGCTCGACGCCATAGTACAAAAAGCCGATGGGTGACGGAGCGCATGAGACCGTTGTCAACCGGTATGTAGAGCAGACCATCGCGGATCCGGATATCGGCATTGACGTCAAAAGCGCCTGCAAGCGCTATCTTGCCGACCGCGCGGACTCGCGCTGGGAGTTCAAGCCGCAGGTCGCCGAGTTCTGTATTGAGGTTATCGAAAACCTGTTCTGTCACCAGCAGGGTGAGGATCTTTACGGCCGACCGTTGCGAGGTACGCCATTTATTCTCCAGCCCTGGCAGCTATTCGTCACGTACAACATCTGCGGCTTTCATCTGCCTGGTACAGTAATCAGGCGCTTCCAGGAAGCCTTCCTGATGCTGCCCCGCAAGAATGGCAAAACGCCTTATGCGACGGCGCTGGCGTGGTCGCTCGGACTGTACTACTCCTCATCGTACAGCAAAATCAAGACCGTCGCCGGCTCTCTGAAGCAGAATATGGAGGGGTTTCGTTTCCTCGCCTACAACCTTCATCGGCTCGGCCTGACCGTAGCGGAGGATCCTGACCGGGGCCTAAGGATGTTGGATAGCTCTCTCGGCCACTCCTTCAGCGGAAAAGTATGGCATGACGGCATAATTGACTATGAGGCTCTGGCTTATAAACCCGAATTATTTGATGCTTTTAACGCAAACCTCATTCACCTTGACGAGCTGGAGCTATATAAGAATGCAATACCGTACGGCCGCTTGAAGGATGCGACGAAGGCCTATTCGAACAAGTTGATCCTTGCCACGACTACTGCCGGCGACGACGGCAACGGGTTCTGCGCGCAGCGATTGAATTACTGCTCGAAGATAGTCCGCGGCCAGATAACCGGCGCTGACGCGGACCGGATTTTTGCGTTCATCGCCCGCGCGGACGCTGATCCTGAGACCGGAGAGGCGGATTACCTGTCTCCCATTGCGCACAGACAGGCGAATCCGTCATGGGGCGTAACTATCAGGCCGGAGGATATGATGGCCTCGGCGAAGCAGGCGCAAAACGATCCGCAAATGCGCAAAGAGTTCCTGACTCGGTCGCTTAATGTCTTCGTAAACAGCTACAGAGCGTGGTTTGATCTTGCTGAAGTTGCAGCCAGTGATGCGAAATACGATTGGTCGCTTTCGGAGCTGGCGCGGCTTGTCAAGCGCTGGTATGGCGGCGCGGATCTCTCGAAGCTGCATGATCTCACCGCCGCTGCGCTTGTCGGCGAAATCCCGGCCGCAGCGGCTGCTACGGACGGCTGGACGCCGCCGGAAGACGTACTGGTGATCATACCGCACTGCTGGTTTCCCGTTGTGGCCGCAGCGGCCAAGGCTGATGAAGATCAGATCCCGTTGTTTGGCTGGCGGGATGACGGGTGGCTTGATATGCCGAATACTGCATCGATGAACCCGACCGAACCCGTACGCCAATTCAAGAAATGGCGTGCTGCCGGCTTCAACATCCACAAAGTCGGGCATGACCGAAAGTTTGCGGCACCGTATTATGCCGCTATGAAGCAAGCCGGCTTCACCGTTGTAGATCAGCCGCAGCTCTATATGCAGAAGTCGGGCGGCTTCCGGTATATTGAGCACAAAATCAAGATCGGATGTCTGTATTATTGCCATGCAGAGCCGTTCGAGTATTGTATCGGTAATGTGCACGCCGTTGAAGTGACGGATGACGCCGTTCAGTACGACAAAGTCACAGACACATCGCGTATCGACGTCTTCGATGCGTCGGTGTTCGGAACCATACGGCTTCTCACGGACAGTTTAAATGCTGCCGCGGCCGCCAGATGGTTTGGAACATAAGGAAGGAGGGTGGAGGTGTCGATTTTCCCCCTTAAAAAGGCGAAACGCGACCGGCAATCGCTGCTCGCCTTCTATGTGTCCGGATCGGGCACATTGCCGAGCGGCTATACGCGGCTGCTTGATTCCCCAGAGGTCGGAGCTGCAATCGACCGCATTACATCCATTGTTGCAAGCTCGACCATCTATCTTATGCGCAACACTCCCCGCGGTGATGAACGCGTGCACAACGCATTGTCTCGCTTTGTTGATATCGACCCTTGGCCGAATATGGCCACTCGTCAGAGCTGGATAAGTTGGATAGTCTCAACCATGCTTGGCGAGGGCGATGGAAACGCATTTGTCCTGCCTCGTACGGCCGGCGGGCGGCTTCTAGCTCTTGAACCCATGCCCGGAGCTGCCGCCAGTCCGTCGGCAGACGGTAGTTCGTACACGGTCTCTTGGCGCGGTGGGGTTTACACGCCGGATATGCTTCTGCACTTCAGGCTGTATACGGATCCGGTGCAGCCGTGGAAAGGAAGAGGCTATCTTGTGCAGGCCAGTAGAATTGCCGCGGCCATGCTCCAGACGGAGGCGCTTAAAGCAACTTTGACAGCGCCGGACTATAAGCCACCTTTGATAGTATCGGTGAACTCCGACGTCCCGCTTGACGATGAGGACAAGCGCGAGGAGATCCGCAAGAGCTATCTTGAAGACAGCGATAAAGGTAAGCCGTGGATCATTCCGGGCGATTTGATGAAGATTGAGCAAGTTCGCCCGCTGAGCCTTGCGGATCTCGCAATACGTGACACGGTCGAACTGGATAAGCGCACGGTGGCTGCTATTTTTGGGGTTCCAGGCTTCATGCTTGGCCTTGGCAGCTTCTCTCAGGATGAATTCAATAATTTTATTAAGACTGTAATACTGCCGATATGTCAGGCGATAGAACAGGAACTGACCCTTAAGCTTCTGGCCTCTGATGCGATGTACTTTCAGTTTAACCGCCGTCGGTTATACAGCTATGATCTTAAGGCTCTCGTCGATATTGACCTTGCCATGTCCGACCGCGGTTTCGTCAATGGCGACGAGGTTCGGGAAACTGCTTTCCGAGACCCTGCGGGGCTGAAGGAATTCAGAGTGCTCGAAAATTACATTCCGTTTGATATGGCGGGAATGCAGGCTAAGCTGCGCCCCGCCGATAAGGAGGACAACAATGCCGAATAACCCTTCGTCGGTAATGCGTACACGCCGCGCCGACTTCCACACACGCGAGGCAGAGGGCGGCGGTCAGGTAGTGGAAGGCTACTTCGTCGTGTTTGAGCAGCCTTACTACGTTGACGATTTCTTCGAAGAGATAGTTTGCCGCGGCGCTATCGACGCTGCTACCGACACGAGCGACGTGCGCGCTCTCATTGACCACGATTCCCGGCTCGTTCTCGGCCGTGCGAATGACAATGTTAATACGCTCTCTTGGAGCATTGATGATACCGGCGTTTTTGCCACGATCCAGATAAACGAGCTTGATACTGATGCCGTGAACCTCCACGCCCGCACCCAGCGGGGCGACGTCGATCAGGCTAGTTTCGGTTTCGATGAAGATGATGTCGAGTATGTGGATCTTCCGGACGGACGCGTTCAGCGGAGGATCCGCCACATATCAAAGCTGTGGGAGCTTAGCGTATGTACATTCCCCGCATATGAGCAGACCTTTGTCAGCGCCCGCGCCCGCTGTGAAGCGGACATCTGCCGGGAGAGGACAAGGATTCAAAAAGAAAAACTGAAAAGGAGATTTTATCATGCCCCTCAGAACCGTAATGCTGAATAAGAAACGCACCCAGCTGCAGGCGCAGCTTAAGCAGCTCCGCGCAAAGCGCAAGAAGCTTCGTGCGGATGAAGAAGAGCTTCAGGCTAAGATAGACGCGCTCGAAGAAGTCACCCCCGAACTTGAGCAGCAGGTTGACGACCTGACTCAGCAGCAGACCGAGGTCGATGACCAGATTGCGGATCTGCAGGATCAGATCGACGAGGTCACCGCTCAGATCGATGAACTTGAGGGCAGCGAGCCCACGCCTGACGATGGCGGCGACGGTAGCCGTGCCGGCGGCGGAGCAACCGTCGTAAGAGGCGCGCAGCTCCGCACCGTGGAGTCCGGCCGCTTTAGCTGCCGCAGCCGTTGCTTCGCCTCTCGCGCCGCACGTGATGCGTTTTATCAGCGCCCCGCTGTCAAATCCTTTGTTGACCGTGCACGCGCCATGCTTGGCGGCGTAAGCAATCACCAGCGCCGCTCCGTTAACGGTGCCGAGCTTAGTATACCGACCGATGTTCTCGACCTGATCCGCGACAACCTCAACGAGTATTCAAAGCTCATTTCCCGTGTACGCCTTCGCCCCATTCGCGGCAATGCTCGTCAGAATGTTATGGGCGACATCCCGGAGGGCGTATGGATGGAGATGGCCGGCGCACTCAACGACCTTGAGTTCTCCATAAATACCGTCGAGATCGACGGATATAAGGTCGGTGGCGTCATTATCATCGACAACTTCCTGCTGCAGGACAGCGACATCGCTCTCGGCGAGGAGATAATCTATGCACTGGGGCAGTCCATAGGCTACGCTCTCGACAAGGCCGTCGTTTATGGCAAAGGCAGCGCCTCCAAGATGCCCCTCGGCTTTGTTTCCCGCCTCGCGCAGGCGGCCAAGCCCGATTCTTGGACCGAGTCTCAGGGCGACTGGGCAGACTACCACAGCTCGCATGTCATGAAACTTGACCTTGCATCCAAGACCGGAACGGAGTTCTTCGTGCCCTTCCTTGCGGCGCTGGCAAAAGCTCGCCCGAAGAAGATGCCCGGAGAATACACTTGGATCATGAATGAGGCGACAAAGACCGCTCTCATGATCAAGGCGCTCGGCGTTGACAGCGCTGCCGCGCTTGTCTCCGGCATGAACGACACCATGCCCATCCTTGGCGGCAGGATCGAGACTGCCGAGTTTGTGCCTGACAACGAGGTCGCCGGCGGTTATCTCGGTATGTACCTGCTCGGCGAGCGCGAGGGCGGAACCTTCGGCTACTCGGATCTTCCCCTTTATATTCAGGACAAGACCGTTTTCAAAGGCGTCGCCCGGTATGACGGTCAGCCTATTGACGGTGAATGCTTCGTCGTCGTGAACTTCGCCAATGTCGAACCGACTACTGCTATGAGCTTCGCGCCTGACTACGCCAACACCGCGCTTAATGCGCTTATCGTTACCAGCGCAGCGGGCGGCACTAAGGACACGACCATCCTCACCGTAGCCGGCACCAAGAGCACAAGCAATACGCTTTACGCCAACGTCTCCGGCGCGCCGGCAGAGGTTACGCCCGGTGCCATCATTGACGGCGATGCATGGGTAAAGATCGTTTCCGGCACCACGCCTGTCTCTGCCGCAAACGGCTCTGGAGTTACCGTGGTCGAAGTTGACGAGGCTGGTAAAGCTGTCTCCGTCGGCTATATAGCAGGCGTAACCAGCAAGACCTCGTAAGGTGGTGCCCGACATGGCAAGCGACCTTGCTCTTATGATGCTCAAAGTGGATCTTGGGCTTAAGTCTCCGACTGAGGATGTTGAAAACTTCTTAGTTCTGAAGCTCAGCGCCGCTGAGGCAGAGCTGAAGGAGCTTTATGATATTGCTATCGACTGCGAAAAGGTCGAAGACATGCAGCTCCATGAGATGTATGCCGCATGGCTGTACCGTAAGCGTGTCGCAGGAGAAGCTAAGCCGCCTATGCTGAGGCAGGCAATAAGGGACAGGCAGCTTGCTGCAGCCCGCATCGGAAAGGCCGACTCATGATCTACGACCGCATACTCACCATATATGACCTCCCTTCCGGTACACCGCTCCAGCACAAGCTGGAGTACAGCGCGACGCATTATTATGCGCCGCGCGAGGTGTATCATAAGCGATACTGGGAGAGCGTCCAAGCGGGCAGCAGGATTGACTGCTTGGTCGAGGTGCCTTATGGAGAAGAAATAACTGCTACGCAGTATTGTGTGCTGGATGATGGGCATGTGTATCGCGTAGAGCAGGCGCAGCACGGCTTTGATGCCGACGGCCTGCCCGTCACGACGCTGAGCCTTAAGCGCATGGAGGGCAATTATGACTTTGCCGGAGCTTGAAACCGCGCTCAAAACCGTATGCCACGATGTATATGAGCTTGCCGCCCCTCCGGGGCTTAGCCAGTACGTAGTTTATCAGGCTTACGGCTTCGAAACCGTATTCGGCGACGACTGCAATATGGTAGACGCGCCGAAAGTCCAAATCGATATACTCTGGCAGAGCCTCCCCAACAGCCTTATGCCAAGCATACTCGACAAGCTGCGCAGCCTGTCGCAGCCGTTTACCGTTGTAGGCCTCGGCTATGACGACGAATACGCAGCCATGCGCTGCACACTTGAATTGGTGGTGGTTTGATGGCCGGCTTCTCTTTCAATGGCATCGATTCCATTTCTGCCAGCTTTGCGGAGCTTGCAGAAATTGATGACGACACTCGTGAAAAACTTCTGCGGGCAGGCGGCGAAGCCATCGAACGACACCAAAAAGAGTACCTTCAGCAGCATCATTCCCGCACAGGAGAGCTTGCAGGTGCAATTACGCTCGAAGTGTACCCGACGAGCGCGCTTGTGGTGCCTCGCGGCAAGCAAAAGCGCGTGAAGCATAGAGTGAAGAGCCAGACTCATAAAGGATCTGGCGGTACTCGCCGCAGTAAGCACCATGGAAAAACAAGGGCTTCATCCATGATGGATGTTGGCTACTATCTCGAATTTGGCACGCCTCGAATGGCAGCACGTCACTGGATGGAGAACGCCAACAAGGAAGCCGAGCCGGACTTTGATGCGGCGATGGCTGCTGCGTGGAACGAACATCTCAACAAAATCGGATTCTAAAAGGAGGATGCATATGGCATCAGCTACTATACAGCGCGTGCATATCCCGCTTGGTATGCAGGGGTCGTACTTCTACCCCATCACTGCCAAGCCGACCGGCGCGCACCCGACCTATGGCGCGCCTTTGGATATGGGCGCGGCCGTTAAAGGATATCTCTCTATTACGTCCCTTTCCGGCGGGGTTTATGGCGACGATATGGAGCAGCTGCATTTTGATAACTTCGTCTCTGCGCAGCTTGATGCAGAAACGACCTGCAGCGATCTCAGCAATAATGCCGTAGTATTTGGCCACACATACGCTGAGGGGAAAGAGACATCGAATATAAACGATACCCCACCCGACGGCGGCTATGGCTTCGTTGAGCCGATACTGCGCAAAGACAAGACCCTCATTTACCGTGCGACTTTCCTGTACCTTGTCTCCGCGAGGCTTGACAGCGAAAAGACTGAAGCAGACACCCGCAAGGGTGATTTTAACCCCAAAAATAACGCCGTTAGCTACAACGTCAATGCTGATGAAACAGGCGACTGGCGTGACCGGCAGGAGTTCGACACCTATGCGAAAGCAAAAGCGTTCCTCGATACCTGCGCGGGGCAGAATCAGGCGGCATAAGCACAGGGGCAGGTAGCGTGTCTGCCTGCTCCTGTGCCCTATTCGGACACGCAGGAGGTCTTGATGAAACATATTGATTTTGATTTTAACGGCAGACCGCTCGCGCTTAGCTTTACGGCAGAGGCGCTTTTTGCCGTGTATGATAAATTCGGCGTTGTGGACGATATCCTCAGCGCAACACATTGCTTGGAGCCTACGGCCGAGGGCTGGAAGAACTGCTGCTGGATGGCGGCTCTTATGGCGGCACAGGGAGAGCTCCAGAGGCGATACCGCGGCGAGGATCCTCGTACGATGGTAACAATGGAGGAGCTTCGTACAGGCTATATGGCTGCGGAGTGTCTTGAACTTCAGCGGGCTGTGCGTGAGGCTCTTGAGCAGGGGTTCGCCCGCGGCATCCCTGATGAGGACGAAGAGGAAAAGGAAGTTAACCTCGTCCTTCAGGCGCGCGAACAGGCTCAAAAAAAAACATCTCCCTTGGCCGAATCCGTGCGTGCTATCTGGCGCGGGCTGCTGTCGTGCTGCGAGTGAGTCTGAAAGAAGCGCTGCTGCTTAATCCTGGCACGTATTTGGATATGGTGGCGGCGCTGACGCCGGAGAAACCAGGAGGAAACGATGGCGATACGTGAAATAAGCACAAGCATAAAGCTTGACGGCGAGCAGGCTTTCAATGATCAGATGAAGGCGCTCAATAACAACACAAAAAACCTGCGATCCGAAATGTCTGCACTGAGCGCCGAGTTTGCGAGCAATGCCGGCAGTGTAGAGGCGCTTACCGCCAAGCAGGCCGTGCAGCAGGAAATTGTGAATCAGCAGGCCGAAAAAGTCCGCGCCCTTGAGCAGGCTTATAGCGAAGTTGCCGAGGCCAACGGCGAGGCCAGCGCCGAGGCGGATCGGTACAAGCAGCAGCTTAACTCCGCGCGGGCAGCGCTGGCCAAGCAGGAAGCGGAGCTAAATAAGCTGACTACGGCGCTGGATACCGCAAAGAATGCCGAGAAGTCTTACACTCCGGTTACTGAGCGCGCAGCAGACGCCGTTACAAAGGCTAAGGATAAAATCAAGGAGTTTGCGGCGGGCGTTGCCGATGCTGCTCAGCATACTCCGGTGCTCGGCGAAGCACTGGATGTAATTGGTGTAGCGGGGAAAGCTGCCGGAAATGGGCTTGAGATTGCCGGCACAGCGGCCAAAGGCGTTGTGAAAGGCGCGACGGCTCTGGTCACGGCCGGTGCAGCTGCCACTGCGGCGCTTGGCACCTTAGCCGTGGCCGGGATCAAAACGCTTGCAGACTACGCGAAGGAAGCTGCTGAAAACGGCGATCCCGCATTTGCAAATCTAGCAACAAACCTTGAAGCTCTTAATTCGGCGTCCGCTGCGGCCAAGTCGGCTCTTGGCGGAGTGCTGCTGCCTGCACTGGAATCCCTGTCTTCAGATGGGGCAGAATTCCTCAATGACTTCTCCCGCGACATGGCAGCCGCAGAGGGAGACACGGCGAAGATGGGCGAGGTTATGGGGCAGTACATTGCCCGCGGAGCGGAGCTCGTACGCGCCAGGCTGCCGGAAATGCTGGAGCTTGGAGGGGATATACTTCAGGCGCTGACCGGAGGCGTCATAGACAACCTGCCGGAGATCCTCGGCACCGCGCAGGAGATAATGCAGACGTTGCTTGACGGTATTATAGCCAACAGCGGCGACCTTGGCGATGCAGCTGTCCAGATAATCATGTCTTTCGGCGAATTCTTGCTTGAGAATGCGCCTGACCTGCTTGTTGCCGGCGTGGAGCTGTTTGCAAATATTTTAGAAGGACTGTCTTCGGCGCTGCCGCAGCTCATCCCGCTTGCCGGGCAGCTCATCGTAGAGCTTGTTACTTCGCTGGGTGAAAATGCTCCGCAGCTTATAATGTCAGGCCTGTCGCTCCTTCTGGCGCTTGTGCAGGGTATCGTCTCTGCTATCCCTCAGCTTGTACAGTCTATTCCGCAGATAATCACGGCGATAAAGGATGCGTTTACGGCATCACTGCCCGAAATCAAAACCATTGGTCTGAATCTCATCTACGGCTTGTGGGACGGCATATCCGGTGCTATGGACTGGCTCTATGAGAAAGTAGTTGGCTTTGGCAGTAGCGTCATGGGCTGGTTTAAAGGCATATTTGGAATCGCCTCCCCGTCCAAGGTGATGCGCGACGAGGTCGGTCGCTGGATGGCGCTGGGGCTTGCAGAAGGGTTTGACGCCGAAATGGGTAACGTTAACCGCCGCATTAACGGCGCAATTCAGACTCACTTTGACGTTGATACCAATATCCGAGGACTGGAGCGTGCTGCCGGCAGACAAGCAGGTACGGTTATCAACATCTACCCGCAAAAGCTCGACGACGCGACGATGGATTATATCTATAATCGCTTCTCGGTGCGGATGGGAGCGGACACATGAGGAAGTTCTACATTGAAAACGAACTGGGAGAGCGCCGCAGTCTGAACGGCGAAGACGGCGTTTTCCTCAGCGATCCGGCCGGACTCGGCGTAAGCTACGGCAGCAGCTACGCCGAGCTGGGCGACGGCTTTTTCCGACGCATTGAGGAAAAGCAGCCGCAGGGCACTATTCCGTGCAGCCTGACATTTATGCGCGGCGCGTACCAGAAGTACAAGGACTTTGCCGACTGGTGCATTCGCGCGAAGTCGCTGTACCTCGTCTATAAACCATTCAGCGCTGAATACTTTCGGCGCGTGGAGCTGTCCTACCTGACAAAAACGGAGATCACGAGCGGGACGTGGATGGAGGTTCCGGCCGCGTTTGTGTGCCTGACGCCGTGGTATCTGCCGTCACCGCTTGAACTAAATTTTGAGGACGAGGGCGGCGGCACGGTGATGCAGTATGAGTACACCTATGACGACGACCTCGTCTACGGCGCGACCGGAGCGGGCGCGTACGCCGTGCAGATCACGGCACAGGGGCACGACCCGGCGGCGCTCATCATCCAATACGACGGCATGATAGTCAACCCCGTGCTGACGCTCACGGGCGTTGAGAGCGGGACGCTCTACGGCAAGTGCACGATTGCGGCGGAGTTTGCGGCAGGCGACACGCTCGTCCTCTGCACCGAGCGGGAGGACGCATACGCGCGGAAGATTGCCGCCGACGGCACTGTGACCGACCTGCTGGACAAGATAGACATCGGCTCCGAGGCTGAGCCTTTCTTCACCGTGCCGCTTGCGGAGCCGTGCATCCTGCAGCTTAACTCTTCAGCCATGAGCGGGAAGACAAGCGCAAAGGCATTTTTCTATTACCGCACGGTTTAAGGAGGGAGGCAAGATGCGAGCATACATAAAACGCCGCGGCGACTTCAAGACCGTGATGATGGGCAGCGCGGAAAGCTGGAAAATCCCCATTGCCTCGGCTGAGAGCGACACCGGGCAGATAGTCCTCGGCGAATACGCCTCGGCGGAGCATACGGGCAACTGGCTCTACATCATGGGGCGGATATATCTCATTTCACAGGCGACGCCGAGCAACAACCAATTCACGGCGACTATCGCCGATCCGGCCACGGCCTTCGACCGGCAGGCCGTCTGGCCAAGCGCCCCCGCCGGCACGTACGGCGCGTTTATCAAAGCGGCGCTGGAGACGGATTATCTGAACTGCGCCGACGCCGCTTATGCGGTGCCGTACCTGCAGATAAGCAATACGGACACCACGCCGCTGGTAACTCCGGAACTCGACGACACGAAGCTCTACAAGCTTTCGGACATCATTTCCTCGGCGCGCTGCGCGGGTGTACGGATAGATTTCAGCATCGACGGCGAGAAGCTGGCGATAGATATCAGCACGGCCGCGGGAACGACGCACAACGTATTTTTTAACGATGGTCGCGCGCAGTTGGAGACCGAGACATACAGCGCGGACAATGTCGCAAAGGTGACGGTGCTGCAGGAGCAGGAGAAGGCCGAGGGCGCAGATAAGGACGCGCCGACGGAATACACCTCATACACCTACTATCTGGCCGCCGACGGCAGCGTAAGCGCCAGTGTGCCCTCTGCGCGCGCGGAAGGGCGCTGGGAGTATATCACCTGCAAGGCCGACGAGACGCCGGAGGACAAGGCAAAGGAGCTGTTTGCGAAGAACGTGAACAGCTACAAGATAGAGTTTTACTCCTCGCGCCTATATCAGCTGTACGACACCGTACGGCTGCGGCTGCATGGGGGCGCGTTTACCACGCAGATCACCGGCATCACCTACAACAGCGGCGACGACAGATACCTTTTCCGCTGCGGAGAGCTGGCGACGACGATACAGCAGAAAGTGAAAAAGAGCCTGAGTGCATCAAGCACAAGAACATCCGGAGGCGGTGCGGGTGTGTCGCTGCAATCGGTGTACCCCGTTGGAGCTGTTTATATTTCAACGGCGGACACAAATCCCGGAACGCTGTTCGGGTTTGGAACGTGGGAACGAATCAAAGACAGATTCCTCCTTGCAGCTGGTGACGCTTATGCCGCCGGGGCAACTGGCGGCGAAGCAACTCACCAATTGACAATAGCTGAAATGCCTCATCACCAGCACCAAATGGTAAACGGCAATAATGGTGGTTATGATTATAGTGGATGGACAAAATCAACTATTGTGCTTAGTGATGCAACAAAAGGTTGGGCAGGTAATGCTAATACAAGCTATGCCGGTGAAAGCGCGTCCCACAACAATATGCCGCCTTATTTGGCAGTATATATGTGGCGCAGGACTGCGTGAGAAGGCAATATTGCGGCGAAATAAAGGAGGCACAACATGATAAAACCAATTACATTTCCGGGGCAGAAGGTCCCGGCCATTGCGCACGGCGCCATATTTCAACGGCTCCTGAGTGACGGCAAGCTGTACGGCTGCGGTATCAGCAAGTCCGGCAGCACTCTCAATATCGGCGCCGGCCTCTTTGTGGAAGCCGGGCGGCTCATAGAAATACTCACGACGGAAACCGTAAGCGTGACCGGCACGGCCGGCTACGCGCGGATCAAGGGCACAATCGACAGCAGCAAGGCGTCCACGGCCTCCAGCTTCGCGCAGTTCTCGTGGACGGTCGATTATGCGGCGTCCCTGACCGGCTTCTCGGCGCTCACACAGGGCGCGGTGAACGAGGGCGGCGCTGCGACCTACGAGATGGAGCTGTGCGTAGTATCGATCAACGCGAACGGGATAAGCGAGATAACGCGAGGCTTTGCCGATGCGGACACCAAACGCACCGGGCGCATCAAGCTGACCGCCGGCGTGGATTACGGCGCGCAGCTGCCCGCCGACATAAAAGACGACGAACTGTTTTTTGTGGTGTAAAAGATGGAAAAACTTATTTTTGACGTTGCAAACAACACATGGAAATGGAGCGGCAGCTGCGAGATAGACTATGACGCTATATATGATGCGGAGACAAACCGCACTACCGTGACATTCCGCGAGAGTGCATTTGTATATTTTGGCCGCAGCGGATATGGGACGTCAGCGACAGCGGCGATAACCGTCACCGCCGCAGACAACGCCGGGAGCAGCGGCGCTGCGACGCTTAGCACCTACGGCACGACCGACGGCGGCAGTAAGAGCTACCCGGGCACACCCTCGCCTACGACGGTCACCGTGCAGCATGGTGACAAGGACGGCAAGAAGTCCGTCATAGTCTCCGCAACCGCAACGGTCAAAGCCTACATGACGTCGTATGCGACGTCCCAGACCGAGGGCACCGGCTCCGGCTCAAAGACAACGCAGAGCGGGGCGAGAGAGAGCACCACGGCGCGGATAATGATTAACGGCGCGGCGGTAAAGGCAACGCCATACGTCGGACGGAAAAAGGCTAAGGCATACCACGGGCGCGTGAAAATGTAGGGGGTGATATCGTGATAAAAGTCTACATAAGCGGCAACCGTGCAGAGGTGATCGAGCGGGACGGTCGGCAAAGTCATCAGTTTTACTTTTACGGAGGACTGGCGTTTGCTGATAAAATATGCCGTTTTCGAGGGCAGCGGCCGGCGCATTGCGCTTACCAATATCGGCGATAGCTGCATCATACCGCATGAGGTGCTGGCAAAGCACGGCGGTGCCCTGCGCGTAGGCGTGTATGGTCGCACGGCCGACGGCAGTGCTGCGACTCCAACCGTATATGCACAGCTCGGCATCATCCAGCGTGGTGCGGATCCAAACGCGGACCCCAGCACAAAGCCGACGCTGCCGGTTTGGGCGCAGATACTTGCGAAAATCGGCGACCTATCCAACCTGACCACCGAAGACAAAACCAACCTTGTAGCCGCAATCAATGAGGCGGCGACAAAGTCGGTGCAGCCCGACTGGAACCAGAATGACACGAACCAGCCGGATTATGTGAAGAATCGAATAGCATACGACAGCCGGAGTGATGAATACGACGGGGAAACCATAACTCTTACAGTTGCACAGGGAGACAGTCCCACTCCTGATAAAGGTGTAAAATACTTAGGCGCCATAGACGATCAGCTCGTCGGTTATACAGCGGTCCTTACCGGTAAAAATAGATGGAATGAGACATACACCGTTGAGTATGAGTCTGTATGGATAGGATGTGATATCGCTCCCGGAGGGAAAGCGTATTCGAGTATTGCTATAGACCCCCGGTTTAACAGCGCTACTTCTCGGACACCTAGGTTTGTACACATGGATACCGCTACCGAAGAGACAGGGCCGGCAGGACTATATCTGGTGGCACTCGGTTTACCTTGGAAGACTGAGTATGGGGACATGACCCTTACTATAAATCCACGATTCGCAAAAACGGGCGAGTTAAAACCGATAGATCAAAAATACTTAGGACCGCCTGCACCATTTAATTGGCTGTATTCTCTAGATGCCGATTCCGCAATGAAGATTCGCGACAAAATACACGCTAGTGACTTTTCGGGCGAGTTTCACGACTTATATTACCGCCCGCTGAATGCACTCGACAATAGCGAGGTGCCGACGGTCTCAATATCCGGAGCCACAGTAACAGTTACATATACATCTAATAACTTGGCTCGTCCGTCAGCACTTCCGAAAGGTCAAATTATATCGTTCATAATGCCGAGCAGGGTCAATTCCAGTGCTGTAATGCAGGTAAAAGTCGTGATAGCATCTGCTAGCGGGACCCATAAGGAATACGGCCCGTATCAGGTTGTTCGTCGTTATTCAGGCGTCAGCGAAACGATAGCCCAGCAGGCCGTGTCAATCTCTGGCTACGGTGCTAATGAACCGGTGGTACTCGCTTGGACCGGATCTCATTTTATGGACATTGGCGCAAGTTATGTATATGGCGGTGACGCATTCTATAAACCGGTGGGAGTAGCTAAAGGCGGCATGCCAACTGGCGGTATCGAGGGTCAAGTGCTCTGTAAGAGAAACAACGCTAACTATAGTTACTATTGGAAAGACGTTTATCCGAGTTCTCCCAAACAAGGACAGGTTCTTGTCGCGTCCACAAATGTCGTTGGCAATCCGGAAGCCAGCAGCCTAAAATGGCAAGACCCAGCTGTAGTTGCCTCAGATGTCTTTGTCATCAAGGCAACGCTAGCATCCTACTCGGATACTACGTTCCTTATCGATTATAGTCCGTATCTGATCCGGGACCTGATCAAAGACGGCAAATTTGTGGTGTTGGTGCTAAACGATAATAACGGCTCCAACACATATACGTATCAGTATATTTTTGGAAACATATATTCGAACCCGAATACCCCACAGGGCAACGGTTACGGTTGGACTATGCCGTATGCGAAAGGCGTCAACATGGTAGTTAACCGAATCAGTTACGTCGGCGAGGAAAACGACAAATATAAGTGGGAAATTAAACAGTTCAAAATCCCGCTGGAAGAAGTCACAACATGACGCTCCTCATAAAAGCTCTCTCGCTACTTCTGGCGCTCTCTGCATCCAATCCAAACTACTGGCAATCAGTTGTAGACGACCCCGACAAGGGGCTCCTGTTCTGGGACAACCCATATCATCTTATAATCGCTGATCACTCGACACAGGGGTTCGCAAATCTTCCAGATATAGAGATCGGCGACCGAGCGCTTCTCCAATGGGAAGATGGCTCAATAGCAGTCTACACATGCACAGATATTCAACCAGGCTATAATGACGGTGCTGTACGCTACTCGGACGGCACTCGCGCAGAAAACGTATATGATCTCATGTGCTATACCTGCACTGAAGACGGGGTCATTATAGTCGGATTCGATCGAGTAGAGACAAGGAGGGCTGAAAAATGTCCAAGACTAATACCGGCTTAGCCGAGTACGCACTGGCGCAGCTGGGCAAGCCATACTGGTGGGGCACTTTCGGGCAGCGAGCCAATGCCGGGCTGCTCGCGGCTAAGCGGCAGCAGTACCCCGGCTACTACACGGCGGGCGACTTTCCCTCGCAGTATGGCCAGAAGGTGCACGACTGCGTCGGCCTCATCAAGGGCTACCTCTGGTGTGACACTCCGGACGGCGAGCCGATATACAAGGCGGCGCAGGACGTCGCGGTAAGTGGGCTGTATATGGCCTGCCCTGAAAACGGCAGCATCGACACCATGCCCGATCTGCCGGGCGTGTGCGTATTCTTCAGCGACATGTCCCACGTCGGCGTATACATCGGCGACGGCTACGTCGTAGAGGCAACCGGCCATGCGCGGGGCGTAGTCAAGACCAAGCTCGCGGGGCGCGGCTGGGGGCTGTGGGGTAAGCCCCGCTGGATAAGCTATACGGACGCAGCCGCTCCTGCACAGCCCGCAACCACTACGCCGACGACCACCACGCTGACCGTCACCGGTCTGCCGCTGGTGCGCTACGGTGATAAGGGCGAGTGCGTCCGCGCGGCGCAGCTGCTCCTGATTGGGCGCGGCTATTCCTGCGGCAAGTACGGCGCAGACGGCGAGATAGGGCAGGACACCTACAACGCGGTCGTCGCGTTCCAGCGGGCGTCTGGCTTGCAGCAGGACGGCATAATAGGCGCTCAGACTTGGGCGCGGCTGATAGGAGGCTGAGTCCAATGCACATTTGATATTCCGGAATACATATAGTGAGGGTTATTTATGGAGATCTTAAAAACGTTTATCAGTGCTTGCGGTGCGGCGATTGTGGCCGGGATATTTTCACTTATTCTTGCCAACAAGAACGCAAAGAAAGCGCGCAAGGACGAAGATAACCAAGTCATGATGAAGCTCGATGCGCTAGGCGAAAAACTCGAAGCGCACATTCAGGAGGATGCGGCGGCGAAGGCCGACGAGTCCCGCAGCCGCATTCTGCGCTTTGGCGACGAGGTCAGGCGCGGCGTCCTGCACACAGAGGAGCACTGGATCGATATCCTGCTCGATGTTGACAGGTACGAGGACTACTGCGAGACCCACCCGACGTACGAGAACAACCGCGCGACGGCAAGTATCAAGTATCTTAAAGGCGTCTTTGACGGACGCCTTGAGAAAAACGACTTTTTAAAGTAAAGAAAGGAACTACAAAAATGACAGACATCATTATCGAAAACATCGTGAAGATCACTGCGGCACTGCTGCTCATGCTGATAGGCGTGCTGGGTACATACCTCACTACGCTGGCCGCCAAGCGCGCTGAAACTGCGAATGTTAGCGAGGCGCTTCGCGCTCTGACAGAGGCCGCAAAGACCACTGTTGGCGAATTGCAGCAGACTATTGTTGGACCGCTGAAAGCCGCAGCTGCAGACGGCAAACTGACACCCGACGAAATAGCTGATCTGCGCAACATGCTTGTGGCGCAGACTAAGCAGAAGATGCTCCCTTCCGCAATTAACATCATCAACGCTGCGGGGGCGGATATTGAAGCGATAATCCTCGGTGTCGGCGAGAATCTGATAAACAAGGCCAAGCAGTAAAATCTACGCTACATCGGCCGCTTTGTCCGTACCCTTAAGCTGACCCCCAAAGGCTACCTGTACCCCTAAATTTGACCCCCAAGAGCTGAGCAAGGGTGCTCCTGCCTGATGCTATCTGCAAATACAAAAAAGCCTGTAAGTAGCACACTTACAGGCTTTTTTGCTGGAGCTGCTACCCAGATTCGAACTGGGGACCTCATCCTTACCAAGGATGCGCT
>ERZ1026860.379-NODE-379-length-31713-cov-11.836755_pt1 | contig 31713 bp, 22 predicted proteins | sample MGYA00380160_ERZ1026860 | MGnify/ENA primary metagenome ERZ1026860 (study PRJEB33269, sample SAMEA4719796) | human gut metagenome | biome: human-associated habitat; feature: organic feature; material: feces | place: Cameroon | collected 2013-10 ... | reverse complement strand
TTCCCGTCTTCGTCTGTCCTCGCCACTTTTAACCAAAATGAGGAAAGTAACTGATAACCAGTAAACTTTCCTCATTCTTCTCTCAAACACTTTTTATATGTACTTTCTTTTTATGAAAGAGTGGTGATAGTCGGAGCAGGTCCTTGTGGTTTGTTTGCGGCTTTGAAATTGCTGGAATACGGCTTGAAACCTGTCATAGTGGAGAGAGGTAAGCCTGTCGAAGAAAGAAAAAAGGATATTGCCCTGATTGCTCGCAACGAGGAACTGAATGAAGAATCGAATTGGTGCTTCGGAGAGGGTGGAGCAGGGACTTTTTCCGATGGAAAGCTTTACACACGTTCCAATAAGAGGGGAAATATCGGCGAAGTGTTGGAAACATTCGTGGAATTCGGTGCGGACGAAGATATATCGATCGACGCACATGCCCACATAGGAACGGATAAACTGTCGAGAATAATAAAGAACATAAGGAACAAGATAACGGAATGCGGGGGCGAATACCACTTTAACTCGAAGGTGGTGGATTTGTTGGTTCGAGACGGTTCGGTGTATGGGGTAAAAACTGCCGATGGCAGCACTTTGGAGGGTAAAGCCGTCATTTTGGCTTGCGGACATTCGGCAAGAGATGTTTATAAGTTGTTTTCGGAAAAATCATGGTTGATAGAATCCAAGCCTTTTGCCATGGGAGTAAGAGTGGAACATGCTCAGGAGTTCATCAATCGTACGCAATACCACACCGATAAGTATTCGAGATTGTTGCCTGCTGCAACTTATTCGCTTACTCATAACATTGGAGACCGTGGAGTGTTCTCTTTCTGCATGTGTCCGGGAGGTATGGTAATTCCTTCCTCTACGGAGAGGGATTGTTTGGTGGTTAACGGAATGTCTTCTTCGCTTCGCAACTCCCCTTATGCCAATTCGGGAATTGTGGTTTCTGTTTCGGAGAAAGATGTGCCGGAATACTTGCATTATGGGGCTCTTTCATTGATGAGGTTTCAGGAAAAGTGCGAACAAAATATGTATTCGGACAGGCAGGTGGCTCCCGCACAAAGAATATCCGACTTCGTCGCAGGAAAGGTTTCAAGTTCTCTTTGCAACTCTTCCTACCCTGCCGGTTTGAGGTCGGCTGATATGAGCGATTTGTTGCCGAAATTCATTTCCGATTCTTTGAGGCAGGGTTTTGTCGCTTTCGATAAGAAGATGAAAGGCTTCGTAACAAATGACGCTTTGATGATTGGCTTGGAGTCTCGCACATCTTCGCCTGTCAGAATACCGAGAGATAAGGACAGTTTGCTGCATTTGCAACTTAAAAACCTGTATCCATGCGGCGAGGGTGCCGGATATGCGGGCGGAATTACTTCTTCCGCAATGGACGGCATAAATGCAGCAAAGAAGATAGCCGGTTCAGAAGAATAATATCAGTTGAACGCTCCACGCACGCCAGCGATAGTTGACCGTGTTCGAGAATTTGTTCATTCCGAAAGTGTAGTTGCCTGCAATCTCGAAACGTTTGTTGAAATCGTACCCGCAACCTAATTTGAAGCCTATGTCTCCACGATTGTTATTCTCGAATGTGGAGTATTCCGTTTCTTTGTTGTAGTTTTCGGAATCCGGTTTAAGGTCTGTGCTTCTGCTCTTTCCTCCGAAACCATAAGCGTAATAAGGTGTCAGCGAGAGGAAGAAGCCCTTTTGCAATCTGTCATCTCCGAATTTCAACAATAAACCTGCGTCTATCTCTGCCAACATGGCATTGACATTCAGCCGAAAGCCTTTCTGTATTTCGTATTCGAAGCCTTTCTTCACAAAGGACAATGAGGGCTGGAAGTACAAATTATAGACCAAACGCTTCTCTGCAACAAGTCCGACCTTATACCCGAACTTCGATGTGCAGCCCGATTTTATCGAAAGTCTGTCGAAATTGCCTCCTGCTTTTACTCCGTACTTCCATGGTTCTTTGCTGCTTTTCACTTGTGAAGATTGGATATACTGTGCATTCGCAGAAAAGACTGCAATAAGCCCAAGGCATAAAATCAATACTCTTTTCATTTTTTACCCTCCAAATTCAGTTGATGTATCACTTTCAATAAACTCTCGCCAGAGCCGATTCGGTATCCTTCCGACAAGAAAAATATTTCTCCAGTCCTGCTTATGAAGCACAGCAAAGGATATTCGTCGGAGAAATCGAAATCTGTGGCTTTGATTATCTGCTTTTGAATGTTTTTGTGCTTATCTTGCACGAAGATTGTTTGCTTCGGTAAGTCGGGATAAAGGCTGAGGAGTTTTTCATCCGGCGTTTTGACGGTTGCGAATATTATATCGCCGCCCCATGCCTCCATATCATTCTTTACGAGTTCCAAATCCGCCATCAGGTGCTTCTCAGGCTCGGAATAGGAATCGGTTATGGCCAATATCAATCCTTTTCCGTATTTGATGTCCTTGGTATTCGCATTTTCGATTGTCGTTTTGGAAAATAGTTTTCGCAAATCCACTTTGCCGAATGCTTTCAAGTCGCTTTTTATCTCTGCCATGACAACTTCCACTTTGGCAGTGTCGTTCTCCTTGATACTGAAATATTCTTCTCTCACATAGATATTGCCGTCCGCATCTCTGTTCCCGCTCATCAGTCTGTAATTCCCTGCCGCAATGCGAAGCGTTTCGGGAAACGAAGCGAACTTCGGGTCATATTCGAAGTCCAATGTCTTGTATTCATTGCCGGTAAGCCTTTGAAGAGTGAAGTGTGAGTAATATTCCGGCTTGATTTTGTTTTTCGGTGAGTTGTTTACAGTAACAAAGCCCATGGGTTCGATTTTTTCCTGCTCGAATCGAGGGTACTTCCAATCATCTGCCGATGAGGTCTTGTACTGAGCCTTTCCGACTGCCCAGTCATACCTCGCAGCTATTCCGAAACTCCTTGCAACTGCAACGAAAAATATCTCACGGGAAAGAGCATCGCATTGTTTGAGTTTTAGAATGCCAGCAGGGGATATTTGAACCCCGTAATAGTTTTCCTCATCGTTCAAAGCAATGTTTTGTTTTATCCAATCGGCTATGTTTTGCGGATTTGCCATAAAGGCTTCCGCATGGTCGGCAAAGTATTGCTGCAAAAAGCCTCTGTAAGGCGTTATTTTCTCCAACTGCACCCGCGGATTGAGAACGAAGTCCTGCAAAGCCTTTTCCTTTGCCGGATAATTTTTGTAGGCTTTCAAATGGCTCAAAACCACATCTGCTTCAATATCCCTCAAATCCTTCTCATACAACATGCTCAATATATCCAAAGAATGCTCTTCTCCGCTTGCCAAGACCCGTTCTATCTCTTTGTAATTGCCCCATGAATCGGCTATAAGCTTCTCCGCTTTTTCTGTTTCTTCGTTTGAGGAAAATGAAACGGCGTTTCGCGGAAACGTCTTCAAATAAGCCTCCCGCAAGGAGTCTTCATACTCGAAGCGTTTCAGGTTTTCGGAAACTTTTTCTCCCGCAAGACGCTTGACTTGTTTGGCAACAGGCGGACAAACCTTGAAAGTCTCGGTGTGGGGATAAAAAAAAGTGGTTTTGAGAACAAGTTCTGCCATATCTGTTTCGGCTTTGACCAAGGCGGAAGCCGATTTGTCGCCTTTCTTCACCCATATCATCAAATCGCCCAAGCCTGTCGTAAGACTTGCCACGCCGTTTTCATCTGTTTTTATCTTTGCAAGAGGATAAAATTCCGCATAGTTGTACAAGCCGAAAGAGACTTGTGCGTCTTTAACCGGTTTCCCGTTTTCGTCTTTGACCGATATTTTCAGTTTTTTCGTTGCGGCGTAGTTCGATAACAGGTTTATTTTGTCGTAAAGTTTGCCTTCGTGATTTTTCTCTTCCTGTCCGTTGTATTTTCCGAACACAGTGGTATGAACCATCATGGCTCTTTTGGCAGGGGCATCGAACCACGCAATATCGAGTTCGGGTTCCGGTTCGCAGGCTCCGAGGTGGTGCCATTTGCCATCGACCCATACTTCCACCCATGCGTGATTATCATCGGTGTGAGCCCATCTCGGTGTGTAGCATTGCCTTGCAGGCAGTCCCACTGCCCTCAATGCCGTTACCGTAAGGGTGCTTTCCTCCCCGCAACGCCCCCAAGAGGTTTTTATGGTCGCCAAAGGAGAGGAAGTTCTGCCGTCGGAAGCCTTGTAATTCACTCTTTCATGACACCAATGGTTGACTTCCAAAGCGGCATCGTACATACTCATGTTCTTTATCCTGTCTTTAAGGCTCTCGAACATGAACATTCTCGCCGTATCGAGGTTTTCGTTGTTTACTCTGTACACCAGAACAAAATGTTTGAATATATCCTCTGGAATTTTGCTGCCCCAGCTGAAAGTCTCTCTTGCTTTGATTGCATATCTTACCTGATTGAGAAAAAATTCTCCGTCATAGTCCGCCAAATCGCAAAGAGGCATGTAATCGTAAAGGAAATGCAGATATTCGCTTTCCTGCTTTGTCAGATTTTCATCGAAGATTTTGTTGTCGTTTCTCGGGTTTTGAGCTGATAGATTGCAGATACATAGCAATGCAACCAAATAGATGTACAATGTGTTTCTCATGGATTGAAATAGAATTTGTTATTTGCCAAGTATTTTCTTGTATTCCGCTTCGTTGTTCAGCAATTCAACGGCTTTCTTCAGTTCGTTGTCATGCTTTAACAAGGCTTCGACCCTGCCTTTCTGAAAATAATATCTGGAAACTATCTCTCCGAGAAGCAAGGTCTTTATTTCGTCCTTGAATTTGTATATATCGTTCTTTTTGTCCTCCGCAAGTTCGCTCTTTATTCGCTTCATTTCTTCAATGGTTGAGGCTTCGACATGTTCCCTTTCGGCAACGGAGAGCAGGGTTTCCATGGATTTCTCGCTTGCCGTGGTGTAACTGTAATCCTTATCTTTGAGAAAAGAAACGAAATCATCGTAAATCCCATCCGTTATCTCGAATTCTCCGGCAGGAGCTATCGACGGGTGCTTCCTTACGAACTCTGTGGCATAATCGAAGTAAAGATATTTGCTTATAAGCGAGATTGCAATATTGGAAGCATACTCGGGTTCTATGAAAACGTCGGGTTCTATTCCCGAACCTGCATATACGGTTCTTCCGTTCTTTGTTTTGAATGCGGTTTTCAAAGAATCGGGAACCTTTGTCGCTCTTCCGTATTCGTCCCTGTGGGAATAATCGATGGCTTGAATACATCTTCCGCTCGGAATGTAGTATTTGGATTCTGTAACCTTCATTTGGGCATTATATACCAACGGAACGACAGTCTGAACAAGTCCTTTGCCGAAAGAGCGTTCGCCCATTATGACGGCTCTATCCAAATCCTGCAGGCTGCCTGCCACGATTTCGGAAGCCGAAGCCGAAGAAGCATCGATCAAAACGACAAGCGGCATATTCGGAGCAAAGGCTTTTTGCATTGTTCTGAAAGTATTGCTTTTGGCAATGTCCTTTGCTTTCTTGCTTACGACAATTTGACCTTTTTCAACGAAAATATTTACAATATCGACAGCCTCGTTCAGCAAACCTCCGCCGTTCCCTCTGAGGTCGAGCACCAATGCTTCCGCTCCTTTTGCTTTGAGTTGCTTGCAAGCCTCCAATACATTTTTTGCAGCGTTCTTTGTAAATTCGTCCAACTTGATATAACCGGTTTTATTGCCTATCATACCGGAATAGGATACGTTCGGAAGTTGGATTTCCGCTCGTTTCAACTTTTTGTCGAAACGTTTTCCGTTACGCTCTATGCTTATCGTCAACTCGGTTCCGGCTTGTCCTCTCAATTTTTCACTGACTTGGTCGCTGGTTTTATTCTCGCAACTTTCCCCGTTGATTTTCAATATCACATCACCTGCCATAAGACCGGCTTTCTGTGCAGGAAGATTTTCGTAAGGCTCGGAAATGACGGTTTGCTTGTTCCTATAATGAATCAAAGCACCTATTCCGCCATATTGTCCCAAAAGTTGCAATTTCACGTTCTCCATATCGGACTCAGGATAGAAGTTCGTATAAGGGTCGAGCTTCAATAACATCGCATCTATTGCCGTTTTGGTCAAATCTCCTGCATTCAGTTCATCTACGTAATTGGAGTTTAATGCTTTGAAAACCGAGCCGAAAGTTTCTATGGCTTTATTCGTTTCAAAATAATTGTCTTCATTGTTCTTTGTTTGTGCGTAAAGAGAACCGACCATCGAGAAAGCCGTCATCGCAAAAAAGCAAATGGAAATTCGTAATATCCTCATGATTTTAGAGATTTAATTTCGGTACAAAGATAGGCAAACGTCAAAGAAAAGCATTGGGAAGACAAGTTTTTTTCTCAAATATTTTCATCTTCAGAATTTTCTTCCTACTTTTGCAAGTCGGAATTTACCGCGAAATCATTAACAATAACGATAAACAAAGCAAAGAGGAAATGGCTATAATTGGTAGAATCAGAAAAAGAGCAGGGTTTGCAGTAGTATTTATTGCAGTTGCGATTTTGGCATTTATTTTCAGTGATTTATGGAAACGCAACGCCGGAGACAGACCAACTAAATTAGCAACGGTTAATGGGGTGGATATTTCATTCGCCGAGTATGAGAGAGCAGTAAAAAATGCGGAAGATAACATGAAACAGCAATACGGTATTGCAAATCTTTCACAGGAACAAAGTTTTGCTGCAAAGCAACAGGCTTATCAAAGTTTGCTTTCTCAGAAACTATTGCATCAGGAATGCCTTGGCTTAGGTCTCGGAGTGTCAGAGGATGAGATGAACGACATGTTCTTTGGCGATTTCATACCTGTAATTGTCAGACAAAACTTTTCCGATCCCAAGACAGGACAATACAATTCGCAGGCGATAAAGCAATACATTGCCCAATTCGATAAGTTGCCGGAAGAGCAGAAAGCAAGTTGGAATGAATTTGAAAGATATGTCAAGGAAACAAGGCTTCAAGAGAAATATACAGGACTTGTTTCAAGCAGTTTTTATATGCCGAAGAAAATTGCGGAACATATAAGCGATGTATATAATAAGGTAACGGATTCGAGATATGTCGTATTGCCTTATCAATCCGTGGCAGACAATACGATAAAAGTAACCGATGAGGATTACAAAAAGTACTATGAAGAACATAAGAACGAATATAAGTTGTACGAACCGATAAGAGATTTGGAGTTCGTTAAGTTTTCCGTTCAGCCGTCTCCTGCCGATGTAAAGGCAATCAATGATTCGGTAGTCAGGACATACGCAGAATTTCAAACATTGAGCAAAGAAGATATTCCTGGCTTCGTATCCGGTTCTTCCGACAGAACTTATGATAGTACGTTCTACAAGATTGATGATTTGAAGAACGTATTTGCGGACTCAATACTTGCAGGTAAAAAAACGGGAGACTTCATAGCTCCGTTCCAACAAGGAACTAACTGGATAATGGCAAAGATAACAGATGTTCAGAGCCGTCCAGATTCTGTCAGATTCTCGCAAATTCTTATCCTTAACAATAAAGCCTCCAAAGATATAAAGCGTACGCCGGAGCAAGCGAAACACCTTGCGGATAGTTTGTGCGGAGTGTTTAAGGCAAATTCGGATTTGTTTGAACAGAGTGTGGTAAAGTTCTCTGATGATCCTGAGGCAAAAAACAATTTCGGCGATTCGCAATGGATAATGGACGGACAACTTCAATCCGAATTGTACAATCAAATAAGGAATACGAATATCGGAGGAGTATTTGTCTATGATTTACCGAATGAAGTCGGTCATTACGTGATAAAATTGAAAGAAAAGACAGAACCAAAAACCAAGATGCAGGTTGCAATGATAGTGATGGGTGTCAGGGCAAGCGACAAAACAATCAACGAAATAAAGGATAAAGCAGATATATTCCTTGGTGCGTCTAAGAGTTTGGCAGACATGAAAGCACAAGCTCAAAAACAAAACATCAATATTTTGTCTTCAAGTGTCAGAGAGATGGATTATCAACTTAGCGGAACATCTTATTGCAGGGAAATCATAAGATGGGCATTCAATAAGGATACAAAGAAAGGTGATGTCGCTCCTGAGGTTTATCAGTTGGCGGATATGTTTGTTGTGGTCGGCTTGAAGGATGTAAAAGAAAAGGGAATACTCTCTCTTGAACAAGTGAAACCTTACATAGAATCACAAGTCAAAATCGAGAAAAAGGCACAAGCATTGATGCAAAAAGCCGAGAAATTGCAAGCAAGTAACAAAACAATAGAGGCTTTTGCAGCAAGTGCGAACTCTCAAATAGATTCTGCAATGAGTATCGACTTCTCTTCACCATATTTCGCAGCAGCGGGTCCTGAAATGAGAGTTATAGGTAATTTGTCCGCTGTCAAGAAAACAGGAATGCAAAAGCCTATCAAAGGATTTAACGGAGTATATGTTGTAAACGTTGATAGGATATATACAAGACCTGTGAAAGAGAATACAGGTCTTATACAACAGCAATACAAGACAAGAGCAATGCAAAAAACTCAAATGACGATGCAGGTATTGCAAATGCAGGCGGACATAAAGAACTATTTTACGATATTCTATTAGAACTAAACGAATCTGATAAATAAAGAGGGAAGAACATGCGTTCTTTCCTCTTTGTTTTTATGCGAACACCTTGCGTCAAAACAGCAACGTACGAAAAAGGATATTTTTTTTCAGAATATGAAACTAATGTTGTAACTTTGCCCGTTGTTACGGAAAAACAGTGGAATGATGAACCTTTACGGTATTAGACGCATTCAAAAGGCTAACGTTGTTATCGCCATCGTTACAATGGTTTTGTTGCCGGTTTTTACTTTGGCACAAAGTGAGATTATTGCAGATAATGAACGTTATGCCATTGCAAAATTCGATAAACTATCGCATGACTTCGGTGAAATAGAGAAAGGAGAGGAGGCAGTGGCGATATTTACCATCACAAACCAAGGTCAAGCACCTTTGGTTATAGAAAACGTAAAGGTCTCCTGCGGCTGCACTGTCGCAAAATGGAATAACGAACCTGTCATGCCGCAAGATGCCACACAGATAAAAGTCAGCTATAATTCCAACATAGTAGGAGAGATAAAGCGAAGCATCGTTGTAAAGACCAATGACCGCAAACAAAAACGAACACTCTTGCTTATAACCGGCGAAGTCAAAGATGACGAAATCGAAGAATAGTTATAAACGTAAAAACATACAAAGATGAAGAGATTTATTTCAACATTGGTTTTAGTGTTCGCTTTCATATTCGGAGCGAATGCACAAACGCAAAAAACAGAACAGAAGTCTAATGCCGCACAAGCGGAAATCACGTTCGAGAAGTTGGAACACGACTATGGCGAAGTTCAACAAGGTGGAAACGGCGTAACGGAATTCAAGTACAAAAACACAGGAAAAGTGCCGTTGGTTCTTTCAAAAGTACGTTCTTCTTGCGGTTGTACCGTTCCATCATGGAGCAAAGAACCACTAATGCCCGGACAATCCGCTTCGATTACCGTTAAGTACAACACGAATAACGTCGGACCAATCAACAAGTCCATAACAGTCGAATCGAATGCCTCGAACAACAGAGTCATTCTGAAAATCAAAGGAACAGTAATAAAGAAATAACAAACACAAAAACACAACAAACATAATGCCACAAATATCAAGAAAAGGCACAATTCTTCCTGCTTCTGCGATAAGGAAGTTGGTGCCTTATGCAGAAGCCGCAAAGGCAAAAGGAATAAAGGTTTATCACCTCAATATAGGACAACCCGACATTGAAACGCCAAAAGGAGCGGTAGATGCCCTTCGTAAAGCAGAAATGAACGTCGTTGCCTATACCCATTCGGCAGGAAACATTTCATACAGGGAGCGTCTTTGCGAATACTATGCAAAACACAACATCAACATAACCCCCGATGAAATCGTGGTAACCAACGGAGGAAGCGAGGCTCTTCAATTCGCATTCACCATCTGTTGCAACCCCGGCGATGAAGTATTGATACCTGAACCGTATTATACAAATTACAACTCTTTTGCCATTCTTTCCGACACGGTTATAAAGACCATACCATCAACGATAGACAATGGTTTCGCTCTTCCGCCAATCGAGGAATTCGAGAAAGCAATCACACCGAAGACGAGAGCAATTATGGTCTGCAACCCTAACAACCCTACCGGTTATCTTTACACCAAAGAAGAGTTGCAGTCTTTGGCAAAATTGGCAAAGAAGCACGACCTCTTCCTTTTTGCAGATGAAGTTTACAGAGAGTTCTGCTATGATGGAAGAAAGCACTTCTCCGTAATGGAATTGGACGAAATCTCAAACAATGTCATACTTTTGGATTCCGTAAGCAAGAGATATTCCGCTTGTGGAGCCAGAGTGGGAGTCATCATCTCCAAAAACAAAGAGGTAATGACCTCTGCATTGAGAATGGGACAAGCAAGATTATGTCCGCCTTACTTCGGACAAATCTTTGCGGAAGCAGCAGTGGATACGCCGAAAGAATATTTCGATAAAGTAGCGGCAGAATACGACAGCAGACGTAAAACACTGATAAATGCAGTGAACAAAATCCCCGGATGCCGTTGTCCTATGCCTACCGGAGCATTCTATTCAATCATAGAAATGCCGATAGACGACTCGGATAAGTTCTGCGAATGGCTGTTGAAAGATTTCTCCTACAACGGAGCCACGGTAATGCTTGCACCTGCCACAGGATTTTATTCAAACCCCGAAAAAGGTCGCAAACAAGCCAGAATGGCATACGTCTTAAAGGAAGAAGACCTTATCGCAGCAGTAAAATGCTTGGAGGAAGCCTTGAAAATATATCCCGGAAGAACAATTTAAGGGTAACAACAAGGCATCTATAAACACAAAGGTGGTGGCGAATAATTCGTTACCGCCTTTTCTATTTGCCAATCTGCATTACACGATAATGCAAACGCCCTTTTATTCTCGTTGAATCGGCGTCCGGCAAATTCTTTCGGCGTGTCGTTTTATTCAAACACCGTTTTGTGCTATTATGCTGTGGGTGTGTTGAAAAAATGCCTTGTTGCCACACTCTTTTCGACAAAATGCCGTTTATCGATTGATGTATGAATTTGTAATTCGGTAATTTCGAGAGAATGGATAAGATAAGTATCGGTAAGATAATCGACGTTTTGGAAGTGGTTGCCCCTTTGTCTTTTCAAGAGAGCTTTGACAATGCAGGATTGCTTTGCGGCGATAGAGACGATGAGTGTACAGGTGTTTTCGTTTGCCTTGATGTGAGCGAGAATGTAATAGAGGAGGCAAAAGCAAGGTCATGCAATCTGATAATTTCCCACCACCCTTTGATTTTTCGCGGGCTGAAAAACCTGCTTCCTACTTCCAACGTAAACAAATGCGTGCTTAAAGCTCTGCAATACGGCATGACGCTTTATTCTTCCCATACCAACCTCGATGCTGCGGCAGACGGAGTGAATACATTGCTTGCGAAAACACTCGGGATTGAGAACTTCGTCCCCTTTTCCAATGAAAGACAGGAGGCGAATTACTTCGGTATAGGTGGCATAGGCGAATTGAAGAGAGAGATGGAGGAAAGGGAGTTCTTGGAGAATGTGAAAGAGAAACTGAACGTCTATAATATACGGTATGTGAGCGGAAGAAGCAAGCGTATCAAAAGAGTGGCATTGTGTTCCGGCAGCGGAGGAGAATTTATTCCTGTTGCGTTGGCGAAGGGTGCGGATTGCTACCTGACGGCAGACTTGAAGTATCATGATTTCCTTGATATGGAAAATCGTATGTTGCTTGCCGACATAGGACACTTTGAAAGCGAGGCAATAGTAAAACGTCATATCGTCTCGTTAATATCGAAAAACTTTTGTAATTTTGTACCCTTGTTTTGGGATCGAACATCCAACAGAGTGAAGAACATATAATAAGATATAAAGATGGCAAAGAAAGTAAAAGAAGCAGAAACTCCGAAGCCGGTATTCAAGAATGATGAAGCGGATTTGGCGGTCGAGAAACGATTGATAGCTTTGTATAAGTTGCAACAAATCGATTCGCAAATCGATAAAATCAGAATCATCAGAGGAGAATTGCCTTTGGAGGTTCAGGATTTGGAGGACGAGACGGAAGGTTTGAAAACGAGAATCGGCAAGTTCAAAAACGAAATCTCCTCTTGCGAAGACGCCATTGCAGATAAGCAACAAAAGATACAGGAGTGCGATGCGTTGGTTGCGAAATACTCCGACCAACAAAACAATGTAAGAAACAACAGAGAGTATGAGTCTCTTGCCAAAGAAATTGAGTTTCAAGAATTGGAGAAGCAGCTTTGTGAAAAGAAAATACGCGAGTTCAAGGCAAGCATAGAGAATTATAAGGTAGAGATAGAGAAATACACAGAGCAATACGAGGATAAACTCAAAGATTTGGAGGTAAAGAAATCGGAATTGGACGAAATCATCAAAGAAACCGAGGAGAAAGAAAAAGTGTTGATGGAAAAGGCTGCCGAGAATGAGAAGTTCATCGAAGAGAGATACCTTACCGCGTTCAAAAGAATACGTTCCAATGCGAGAAACGGTTTGGCCGTGGTAACGGTTGACAGAGATGCCTGTGGCGGTTGCTTCAACAAAATACCTCATCAAAGACAAATGGATATTCGTATGCACAAGAAAATCATCGTATGCGAATATTGCGGAAGAATATTGGTCGATCAATCCATAGCGGCAGAAGTGGAATCGGAATTATCGGAAGAAAATGTATAAGTATTTTGCGAATGCCTTGGTTGTAAACGAAGGTAGAGAGGAATACATAAACATATTGACAAAAGGAAATCGGATAGAGGTGCTTTCAAGGGAGCCTCTATCCGATTTGCCTTTTGAGACGGAATATGTGGAATGTAGCGGGCTTATCCTTATTCCCGGAGTCATTGATGCACATGTGCATTTTCGTCAACCCGGAATGGAATATAAAGCGGATATGAGTTCGGAAAGCAAGGCGGCAATAGCCGGAGGAGTAACCACGGTTTTGGAGATGCCGAACACAAAACCTGCAACGACAAGCCTCGAATGCTTGGAGGAGAAATTACGGCTTGCAGAAGAGAACATGTATTGCAATTACGGTTTCTTCTTCGGGCTTACGAACGAAAATTATGAAGCGGCAAAAGAAATATCTTCCGACAAGTGTTGCGGTTTGAAGTTATTCCTCGGCTCTTCGACGGGCAACATGCTGGTGAATGACCATGAAACATTGGGAAAAATCTTTTCCATCACCGACAAAGTTATTTCCGCTCATTGCGAAGACGAGAATATCATAAGGGAAAATACAATCAAATATAAGGCACTGCACCCTGACAATGCCACCGCTGCAATACACCCTCTCATAAGAAGTTCCGAGGCTTGCTTCAAAAGTTCTTCTTTTGCCGTAAGCATGGCAGAGAAGCATGGGACGCACTTGCATATAGCCCATCTTACAACTGAAAAAGAGATTTCACTATTACAAAGCGGAGATGTTTCGGAAAAGCGGATAACATCGGAAGTTTCGCCTGTTCATCTGTGGTTTGAAGCCGATGATTTTTCAAAATACGGCAACCTTATAAAGTGCAATCCGAGCATAAAGACAAAAAACGACCGTGCTGCCTTGCGTCGTGCTTTGCGAGAGGACAAAATAGATATTGTAGCGACAGATCATGCTCCTCACACATGGAAAGAGAAACAAAAACCCTACTTTGAAGCCCCATCGGGCATACCTTCGATACAACATTCCTTACTCGTGATGTTGCAATTGGTCGGAGAAGGTGAGTTGACATTGGGTAAAATGGTTGAAAAAATGGCTCACAATCCGGCAAAGTTGTTCGGCATAAAAGACAGAGGCTACATCAAAGAAGGGTATTTTGCAGACCTTGTACTGATAAGTCCGAACAAAAAAACAATCGTTACGAAAGATTCTTTGCAATCAAAGTGCAAGTGGTCGCCTTTTGAAGGCAAAATATTTGATAACAAGATTGTTGCCACATATCTTAATGGCGAAAAAGTCTTTGAAAACGGACTTGTTTCCAACCGTCGGAATGCCATGAAGATATGAAAAGACGAAAAAAGTTGGAAAAAGATTTGGTGGATTGGAAAAAGCGTTGTATCTTTGCAAACGCAAACGAGGGACAAACGAAGCAGTTTACCTCTCGAATTTAGGGAGTATAGCTCAGCTGGTTTAGAGCATCTGCCTTACAAGCAGAGGGTCCTAGGTTCGAATCCTAGTACTCCCACAAGATAGAAAGAGCATTTACGGCATGTAGATGCTCTTTTCTTATATCAAACAAGTATAAAAGAGGACGGAAAACACCAAATCATAATGAACTTCCTAAACTTCTCGCAGGACAATCCGCTTCTGTTTACACAAGCTGTCTTTTGGGTTTTCTTCGCCATCGTTCTGTTGATATATTCTCCCATAAGAAACAAACTTAATGCAAGACATTTTTATCTTCTTGTCGTCAGTGTATTGTTTTATTATCTTTCAAGCGGCAACTTTGTCATTCTGCTATTGGCGACAACCGTCCTGACATTCCTGTTCGGCAAATTGCTATTTGGAACTTGCAAAAAGAAAAAGCTTGTTCTCACGTTGGGCGTAACAGTCAACCTTTTGTTCCTTGCTTATTTCAAATACACTTATTTCATTGCGGATTTGATAAACCACATCTTTGCAACGAACATAAAGGTTGTGGATTATCTTGCATTATTCTCCAATGATATATTCGGCACACGCTTCTCCATAGATAAAATAGTGCTACCTGTCGGAATATCCTTTTATACCTTTCAAGCCATTTCCTATTTGGTCGATATATACCGCAAACGTATTGCACGACAACCCTCTTTCATCGATTTCGCTTTCTATTTGAGTTTCTTTCCTCAGCTTGTTGCCGGACCTATTGTCCGAGCCAACGAGTTCCTTCCGCAGTTGCAGAAGCCTTATTCCTTGTCCGAAAGAGAATTCTCTTGGAGTCTGTTCTTCATTTTGAACGGATTGATAAAGAAAATCGTCATTTCGGATTACATAAGCGTCAATTTCGTGGACAGGGTGTTCGAAATGCCGCAGATGTATTCTTCCTTTGAAAATCTTATCGCCGTTTATGGTTATACCTTACAAATATACTGCGACTTTTCCGGCTACACCGATATTGCCATTGCTTTGGCTCTGTTGTTGGGATTTCGATTGCCGCCCAACTTCAATTCGCCTTACAAGTCCCGAAACATAACCGACTTTTGGCGGCGTTGGCACATAAGTCTTTCTTCTTGGCTTAAAGACTATCTCTACATAAGTCTGGGCGGCAATCGCAAAGGTCAATTCAGACGTTATTTGAATTTGTTGCTTACAATGCTTATAGGAGGCTTATGGCATGGGGCAAATCTCAGATTTGTTATATGGGGCGGCTTGCACGGTTTGGCTTTGATATTCGACAAACTGCTGCACAAAATCACCAAGGCATTCGACACCAAAGTCTTCTTGCAGGTGATTTCAATGGTGCTTACTTTCCATTTCGTTTGTTTCTGTTGGATATTTTTCAGAGCCGCAGATACGCCTACGGCTCTTCAAATCATAGGGAAATTGTTCTCTTCTTATAATCTCGAGCAAATACCCGTAATCTTCACTTCCTATTGGAAACCGTTCGTTCTTATTTTCTTGGGTTTCGCCATACACTTTCTGCCAAGCAGAATGAAGAACGGAATACGGGAAACTTTCATAAAAACCCCTCTTATATTGCAATTACTCATTGCAATTCTTGTTGCAGTGATGTTGTACCAGTTCAAGACCGCAGGCATACAAGCCTTCATTTATTTCCAATTCTGATTTGTGGCAAGCTCCACCCTGCAGATTACCTCATTTGATGCAGCAACATGAGTATTGCCTGATTCGATGTTCTCTCGATGAAATTATCACGAGTGGTATTGAATAGGAATTTCTCTGCAACACAACCTCGCTCCCCTGCAACGGCAATCCATACCGTACCGACAGGCTTTTCGTCGCTTCCGCCCGATGGACCGGCAATGCCTGATGTGGCAATGGCATAATCCGTTTTCAAAAGTCTTTTCACGCCCTCCGCCATTTGCTTCACCACTTCTTCGCTTACGGCTCCGTATTGTTGCAAATCCCCTGCACGAACTCCCAATACTTTTTCCTTGACCTCGTTTGCATAGCTCACAACACTGCCTTTGTAATATCGACTGCTGCCTGCAACAAGCGTAATCAAATGAGCAATATTGCCTCCTGTGCAGCTCTCTGCCGTGGCAACCGTTTTCCCATTTTCCGACAGCCTTTCCCCGAGTGTTTCCGCAATATTGTCGCACTCGAAGCCCATAAAATAATCCTTGACCGAAGCAAGCAAGAGTTCTGTCTGCTGGTCAAGCATGTCTGTAACCTTATTCCTATCCGCCCCCTTGGCAGTAAGTCTTAATCTTATCGTCCCGCCTTTCGGCAAATAAGCCAAAGAAATACCTCTCGGCAGGTTTGCCTCGAAGCCTTCCAACTTATCGGACAAAAAACTCTCGCCTATGCCCGATACAAGCAAGGTTTTGTATTCCACTGCCTCGCTTTTGAAGTGTTGTTTCATTATTTCGATGACTTCCGGCATCATCGTACGCATTTCGAACGGCACACCCGGCATGGAAAATACCAACTTGCCGTTCTTTTCAAAACACATACCCGGAGCCGTACCCACACTGTTGAATACCACTCGGCATTTATCCGGCACCAAAGCCTGTTCCGCATTAGTCGGAGTAAAAGGCAAGCCTTTGCTTGCGAAGTAACGTTCCACATGAACACGCACCTGCTCATTCATGATAAGAGAACTGTCGAATTCTTCGGCAAGAACCTTCTTTGTTATATCGTCTTTCGTCGGTCCGAGACCGCCGGTAATCAACACAACAGCCGCTCTCTGCATTGCGGATTGCAGACTGCTGCGAATAATCTCAGCTTCGTCCCCTATCACACTTGTCTTTCGCACATCGAACCCCGCCTTGTTCAGCATCTTTGCCATATCGGCGGCATTCGTATTCACCACCTGACCTATCAAAAGTTCATCGCCGATGTTTATGATTTCAACCTCTGTCATTTTTCAACCTATTTGGAACTGCAAAATTAGAAAAACTACGAAACCTGTGAGCAAAACACCTTCAAACAAAATATGGTGCGTCTTCCCTGATTTCAGAATGGTTCTTTCGCAAGAAAACGAAGTCTTTTGACTCGAAAGACTTCGTTTCAGCACTGCAAACTCTTCGTTTTTTCGGGAAAAGACGGCGTTTTCCGACCGTCAAAACGCCGTCTTTTTTCAATCGGTTTTCGATATATTTACAATTAGTTGTAAGACAACTTGTTGCTAAGCCCTCAAATACTCGGAAAATTTCCATGTGGAAAACTCTCGACGGAAAATTCGCAAGCTATGAAGTTAAAGGAATTGAAAATCCTTAACGAGCAACGCTTGCAAAAGAGGCGAAATGATAAAGAATGTGAATAGGGTAAGGCTACAGAGCCATTTTGCGAACACGGATTGAAAGGGTACTCTTTATATTTTTCACTCGTACCCCTCTTTACTTTCATACATTTTCGACCCTCTCTACTTTTTCTCTTGGTTGTGTGCATCGAACCATGAAAAATTCATACTTTTGCAAGTTGAAATCAAACCATTACAGAAAGGAGGCAACAGAAGAAAGAGTTTACATTGATTCAGTACGTATTTATATGACATAATAAAGCGTTTTTGCTTAGAGTTGGTTTCCTGAAATCCGCAAAATTTCAAACAACTAATCAAATGATAAGCGAGGAACGCTCACGATGTATTTCGTGGGCTTTTCTTATTTGATTAGTTGGGTAATTGCGGAACCTCAGAAACCAATAAGAGAAATAAAGTCCCACGTTTTTTATGTCCGTACGCAAGGGAGAATAAAGCAGGCTTTGCCTGCAAAATACAAATTGCCTTTGGGACTTGGGCAGAGATAAAATATATAAATGATGAATACAAATGTTGTCGGCAAGCCACTGTGCCGGGTAATGATGGCAGTGGCAATAATGTTGCTTTCGCTACAAGCGATGGCATACGACTTTTCCTACACTTATCAAGGGAAAACACTCTATTACAAAATCCTTGCGGGTAGTACAAATACGCTTGCGGTAACGTATTATTCCGAAACTGCTGCTTCAAATAATCATGTGAGCGGCGATGTCGTTATTCCAAGTACTGTTGAACATAACAACGTAACGTATAGCGTTACTTCTATCGGAGATAGTGCGTTTTTCGATTGCAGCAGTTTAACTTCGCTAACTATTCCCAACAACGTTACTTCTATCGGAAACTATGCGTTTTACCGTTGCAGCGGCTTGACTTCGGTAAGCATTCCCAACAGCGTTACTTCTATCGGAGAAATTGCGTTTGCGTATTGCAGCGGCTTGACTTCGGTAACTATCCCGAACAGTGTTACCTATATCGGAAGCTATGCGTTTTACGATTGCAGCGGATTGACTTCGATAGATGTAGCTTCGGGAAATACGCATTATTCATCGATAGACGGAGTATTGTACAATTATGCTCAGGATACTTTAATAAAATGCCCCGATGCGAAAACTTCTGTTACCATTCCCAACAGTGTTACGTCCATAGAAGACGAAGCGTTTTCCTATTGCAGCGGTTTGACTTCGGTTACTATCCCAAACAGCGTTACCTCTATCGGAGCTTGGGCGTTTGCCGATTGCAGCGGCTTGACTTCTGTAAGCATTCCTAACAGCGTTACTTCTATCAACCAGGGTGCGTTTTACGGTTGCAGCGGCTTGACTTCGATCAAATGTTTGGCTACGGTTCCTCCTTCGCTTGATACTTTTAATCTATTTTCCAACATTCCTGATACTTGTACTTTGAGCGTTCCTTGCGGCAGTTTGGCTGCTTATACGGCAAGTGATTGGAATACATACTTTGCAGGTCGTATTTCAGAGGAATTGTCATTTGAGTTGTCTGTATCTGCAAACGATGAGGCATACGGCAGAGTTGAAGTGGAAACGCAATCTTGCGAAGTGGCAACAATTACTGCAACGCCAAATGAAGGTTACGAGTTCACCGGTTGGAACGATGGCAATACGGAGAACCCGAGAACGGTAACCGTTACAAGCGATACCGCATTTGTGGCAATCTTTACGGAGGCAGTAAGTACGCCGACAATCACTGTAACGGTGAATGATGCAACGATGGGCAGTGCAACATACACCTTGGACGGCAATACGGCAGTATTGACGGCAACAGCAAATGAGGGTTACAGCTTCCTGACATGGAGCGACGGTAATACGGAAAACCCGAGAACGGTAACAATTACAAGCGATACGGCTTTCATGGCGATATTCACAGAGGCAGTAAGTACGCCGACAATCACCTTGACGGTAAATGATGAGACTATGGGCAGTGCAACATACACCTTGGACGGCAATACGGCAGTATTGACGGCAACAGCAAATGAGGGTTATGAGTTCACCGGTTGGAATGACGGAAATACGGAGAACCCGAGAACGGTAACCGTTACGAGCGATACTGCATTCGTGGCAATATTCACCGCAAGCGGTTCGTCATCTTTGCAAGCGGTGAATGCAAGGGAGTTCGCATTGTATCCCAACCCTGCAAAGAGCTTCGTAACCTTGGAGTTCGAGACATTGCAGGAGAATACCTTGCTTCAAATCCTCGACATCAACGGCAGGAGAGTAAGAACACTTGAACTCAAAGCCGGCGTTGAGACTTTGCGAATAGACGTAAGCGATTTGCCTAAGGGTATTTATACCATCATGCTCGGCAATATAACGAAGAAGTTGATAGTGGAGTAAGGTCTAAAAGTTGCAAGATACTTCAATAAAGAAGCCGCAGGCATTATTGCTTGCGGCTTCGCTGTCATTGTCTAAGTTCAACTCATAAAGGGAGTGAAAAACGCCAAGATAAAATCAAACCGGAGAGTGAAATTCCCTTTCCTGTTAGAGTCTGAAAAATAACCATCTTTGAATTCGATACAGCAATCGGCAAGAAGCATAAGAAAGCATTGCTTGCCATAGATGACAGAGCAACCGATATGTGTCGGTTAGCCTTGTTTGATGGAAAGGAGACAAAGACATTGACAAGAGCAGAGATAGAGAAACTGAAACCAAACGAATCAAGAAAAAGCTCGGCTTTCTTACTACTCTCGAATGCTGTTTTGTCGGTTTTACGACCGGAATAAAGAGTAGATAGGCTGCAACTGTGAGTTGAATTCGGTAAAAACAAAGATAAGGAGAGGCTGCTTTGCTTCTCTCCTTATTATCTTCGTGGACCTGCAGAGATTCGAACTCTGGTCCAAACAAGTAACACCCCGGCTTTCTACATGCTTATTCCGTCAAGCATTTTCGAGAAAAGCCCAAGAGACGGACACCCCGACTTTTCCTTATCTTCCTTTGATTTCGCTCGAAGTCGGAAGAAGCCTTCGAACTATTTCCGTTTTACTGCACCTCTGTACCCTCGACCACGGAAAAAAGGTCTTGGAGAGATGTCCTGCTCGCTGCACTTTGCAACGACAAGCTTTAATCTACTATACTTCGATTAAGCGGCAAGAGCGTAATTTTCTTCGCCAATTAATGTTTTGTAACCCTGTTCAAGGCTTGTGTTACCTTAGCCTGCATGCTTACCGAACCATTAACCCTGCTGTCAAAACCAACCCAGGCCCGATTTGTTAGCGACTGCAAAGATACAACAATCAACCGATTAGACAATGAGTACAATAAAAAATATTTTTTTTCTTCCGAAATGTTTGGTAGTTTGCGAAATTGTCGTACCTTTGCAACCGCAAACAAGGCTGAGACCTAAGGTTAGTTTGAAGGTTCGGTAGTTCAGTTGGTTAGAATACATGCCTGTCACGCATGGGGTCGCGAGTTCGAGTCTCGTCCGGACCGCCAACAAAAGAAGACTTCGGGAATGTTCCCCGAGGTTTTTTTTTGCGATGTGAAATTCTTTTGGTAATTCTATGTCATTATCTCGGAAAACAACAGGCATCATTTGCGGAATAACCGCTGCTATTTGCTATGGAACAAATCCATTGGGAGCCTTGGCTCTTTATGCCGATAAGTTCACCCCTTATTCGGTTCTGTTTTATAGATTTCTCTTTGCAACGATAATATTGGCAGTCGTCATGCTCTGCAAAAAGATTTCTTTCAAGGTAAGTCTCAAAGAATTGTTGTTTCTTGCCGGCTTGGGAATTGTTTTCGCAACTTCTTCCATAACGCTTTTCGTTTCTTTCACTTTCATGCCTGCAGGAGTGGCTTCGACACTTTTGTTCGTACATCCGATAATGGTCGCTTTGATAATGGCAACCTTCTTCAAAGAAAAAATAAACTTTGCCGTGGTGATGTCGATATTGCTTGCCTTTTGCGGAATAGCCATGCTGTATTATTCACCGGACGGGGTGGTTTTGAATACTGCCGGAGTATTGCTCGTACTCCTTTCCGCCTTATCATACGCCGTTTATATGATAACCATAAACAAGTCATCGATGGAATTACCATCTCTCAAACTGAATTTTTACGTCCTGTTCTTTTGCTGCCTTACTGCATTTGCAGCGAATTTCTTTCTTTCGGGAAAACCGATACAAAGGCTCGAAAACACAGCCCAACTGTTGCATGCTTTGCAACTCGCAATAGTTCCGACAGTCCTTTCTCTCTGTCTTATGACAATAGCTTTGAAACGCATAGGTTCGACTTCCACCTCCATAATGGGGGCATTGGAACCACTGACAGCCGTATTGATAGGTGTCATGATTTTCGGCGAGCCGTTCTCACTCAACCTTGCATTCGGTATTCTGCTTATTCTTTGTGCCGAATTGATAATCGTATTGTTCAGAGACCTTACACTTAAACGCTTCATAGGAGTTTTCAAAAGACATGCAAAGAGACGCTATTGATTTCGAGAAAGAGAACACGGGAATTCTTTTCAGGAGAATGCTGATACCTACACTTATAAGTTCGGTATTCAGTATGGTTATGACCATTTCCGACGGTATATTCGTCGGACACGGAATAGGCAGTTCGGCACTTGCAGCCGTAAACATAGTAGCACCTTTATGGCTCATCGGTTCGGGAATAGGATTGATGTTCGGCATGGGAGCCTCTGTCGTGGCAAGTATTCATTTGGCAAAAAACAAACTCAAAGCTGCGAGAATAAACCTTACCCAATCCATACTTTTTTCATCACTCCTTTTGGCAGTGATAGCAGTCGTCGTATGTATTTTCCGTAATGAAGTTCTCAGCCTTTTGGGTTGTCCTGACGACTTAAAATCATTGGCGATACTCTATATGTCGGGTTTTATTCCCTTTCTGCCTTTCAATGCCTTATTGCTATCCGGAACATTCTTCATCAGATTGGACGGTTCACCGCGTTATGCCATGGCATGCACAACCATATCCGCCATCTTGAACCTCATATTGGATTATCTCTTCATCTTCGTGTTTCGATGGGGCATACTCGGAGCAGCCATTGCCACCTCATTGGGCAGTTTGGTAGGAGCCGCAATGATTATCGGCTACCTCTCCAATGGCAAGCACAAACTACGCTTCATAAAAATAAAAGCAAGCCGCAAAAGTATGAAGTTGACATCTCGCAATCTCAAATACATGATGCACATCGGCTTATCCGGATTGTTGGCCGATGCGTCTATCTCTTTTATGATGCTCTGCGGAAATTATGTTTTCGGAATATTGGGCGGAGACGACTTGATAGCCGCATTCAGTGTCGTATGCTATTTCTTCCCTATTGTATTCATGATTTACGAAGCCGTCGGAATGTCCGTTCAACCGATAATAAGCTACAACCATGCCAAAAGCAGAGAAGACAAAAAACGTAAAGCCTTGCGACTTGCCGTATTCACCAACTTGGGAATAGGCATTCCGATATGTCTTCTTGCCTTTTTCTTTCCGGGCATCATAGCTTCCTTATTCCTTCCTGTCGGAACACAAGCCTACCTTTACACCATGGAAGGCTTACCGCTATTCTCCCTCGGTTTTATCTTCTATGCCGTAAACATGATTGCAATCATATACTACCAAAGTATAGAAAAAGCAAACTCTGCCACAACCATAACAATAATGAGAGGCTTCGTCTTCATGGCAATCGCCTTCACGCTTCTTTCATACCTTTTCGGCATAAGAGGAGCATGGCTGGCAGTCCCTTCGACAGAAGTTCTCACACTTCTTCTCGTGCTTCTCATATCATTGTTCGGAAAGAAATCTGCAAAGAATAAGCGATAAGACGCACTTCGCCTTGATGAATTGAAAAACCTCGGTGCTTACACTCGAAAAGACCCGGTCTTTTACCCCAAAAGAGGTGCTCTTTTACCCCAAAAGACCACCTCTTTTGCAATCTCCCCTCCGAGAGAAATCCAAGATTAACCCATAAAAGCGATTTCGGCAAAGGAGAAAATCGATATAATCCGAACAAGAAAAGAGAAAAGTCCGCTTTTCAATTTACCTTTGAAAGCACATCGATACGACAGAGTTGTCGAAAGGTTCATCTTTCGGAAATTCGACAGGAGAGCAGGCTTACATTCGTTCAAAGTGAGTAATTTTGCAGAATGAAACACTTGATGGAAAGATTTTCCGACTCGCAACAGCTTACTTCTTTTGCGAAGAAGTTGTCATTGCCGAGAGGGAGGTTTGCGTTATGCGGATTGAGGGCTTCCGCTTTAAGTTTGTTCACATCGGCCTGCGTAAAGAAATCCACGAACAGCACTCACCTTTTTCTGTTTGCCGACAAACAACGAGCCGTTTACTTCTATAATGATTTGGAGTTGATTTACGGACAAAACGATTTGCCGCAAGAGGAGAAGAGCATAGTATTCTACCCTGCCTCTTACACGCATCAAAGCGATGCGGCCTCTGTCGAGAATGCCAATGTGGTACTTCGCAACATGGCTTTGCAAAAGTTGATGTCCGGAAGAACGGAGATAATTGTCTCGTACCCACAAGCCTTGTGCGAAAAGGTGATGTCATCGCAGAAACTCGGTTCAAAAATCATACAAATCAAGAAAGGAGATGAACTGAACCTCGATGACTTCATAGAACAATTGGACGATTATGGTTTTGAGCGAGTGCATCAGGTTTGCGATGCGGGACAATTCTCGGTTCGAGGAGGTATCATAGATGTCTATTCTTTCGCTTCGCAACGACCTTTCCGCATAGAGTTGTTCGGAGATGAAGTCGATAGCATACGAACTTTCGATATAGCCACGCAATTATCCGTCGAACAAAAAGAAAGCGTCGAAATTCTTGCCGCAAATCATGAAACGGAAGTACTGCAACGAAGTGTTACCTTGGAGAACTACCTTCCGGAAGATACCGTAATATGGATAGAGGAGAGAAATTTCTGCTTGTCGGAGTTTACCAAGCTGGAACAGTTGAAAGATGATGGCGGAAGCATCTTTGCAAGCAAGGAAGAGATGGAACAATGGTTCGCAAGAGTGCTGACGGTCGATATGCTGCATATACCGTCGGTCGATATGAGCATATACAATGAAGTCTTGGAGCAGAGTTGCGACGGTCAAATGCAGTTCAACAGTAGTTTCGACCTCTTGATTGCCGAATTGGAGAAATGGTTCGAGCAATCATACGAATGCTATTTCAGCGTTTGCGATGAGAAACAGAAAAACCGCATAGAGAAAATACTCGATGAGTTCAAACCGAAAGACCGTTTGTTGCAGGTTAACTTCATCGATGCAGGTTTTTATGGCGGTTTCGTCGATCATTCCAACAAAACTCTGCTTTATACCGACCACCAGATTTTCAACCGCTTTCATGCGAGCCGTTTGGACGATAATTCCTCCCAACGCGAGAGGCTTACTATGGAAGACTTGTTGAGTTTGAAGCCCGGAGACTACGTTACGCATATCGATTACGGCGTCGGTAAGTTCGGAGGCTTGGAGAAAATCAATAATAACGGCAGAATACAGGAAGCAATCCGCCTCATATATAAGGATAACGATATTCTCTATGTCTCGATTCACGCTTTGCACAAGGTAAGCCGTTACAGCGGCAAGGAAGGTATCGAACCCAAACTCAACCGTCTCGGTTCCTCGGCATGGCAGAGGCTTAAAAACAAGACGAAAAGCAAGGTAAAAGACATAGCAAAGGAATTGATAGCCCTCTACGCCAAAAGGAAGATGAGCAAAGGTTTCGCCTTTTCGGCAGACAGCTATTTGCAAAACGAGTTGGAAGCCTCATTCCTTTATGAAGATACCCCCGACCAATATAAAGCCACAAGAGATGTAAAACACGACATGGAATCGCCATGTCCCATGGATAGGCTGATATGCGGCGACGTAGGCTTCGGCAAAACCGAGGTTGCAATACGTGCAGCCTTCAAAGCCGCTTGCGACGGCAAGCAGGTTGTGGTGCTTGTGCCTACGACGGTACTTGCCTTTCAGCATTACAAATCCTTTTCCGAACGATTGGAACGCTTCGCATGCAGGGTCGATTATCTGAATCGCTTCCGCAGCCGTCAGGAAATAAAACAGGTATTGAGCGATTTGCAAAGCGGCAAAATCGATATACTGATAGGCACGCACAGAGTACTCGGCAAGGATGTGAAGTTCAAGGATTTGGGATTGCTCATCATAGACGAGGAACACAAATTCGGAGTAAGCGTCAAGGAAAAGCTGAAAACCTTGAAGGTGAACCTCGATACCCTCACCCTTACCGCAACCCCCATTCCTCGAACACTGCAATTCTCCCTCATGGGAGCGAGAGACCTCTCCATCATCAACACCGCACCTGCCAATCGCCAGCCGGTCAGCACGGAAATAATACCTTTCGACAAGGAAAGAATAAGAGATGCAGTCATGTTCGAGTTATCTCGCGGCGGACAAGTCTATTTCGTCCACAACAGGGTGCAGGACATAGAAGAAACCGCCGATTTGGTCAGGCGACTTGTGCCGATGGCAAGAGTTGTCGTCGGTCACGGACAGCAAAGCGGCGAACACTTGGAAGAGGTCATGATGGACTTCATAGAAGACAAGTATGACGTTTTGGTATGCACCACAATAGTCGAGAACGGTCTGGATATACCGAATGCAAACACCATTTTGATAGATCAGGCACAGAATTACGGTCTCAGCGATCTCCATCAGCTGCGTGGAAGAGTGGGAAGAAGCAACAAGAAAGCCTACTGCTATCTTATTGCTCCCGATGCCTGTGTTCTGACGGAAGAAGCAGCCAAACGCCTGAGAGCAATAGAGGAGTTCTCCGCCATAGGCAGCGGCTTCGCCATAGCAATGCGGGACTTGGATATAAGAGGAGCGGGAAATATATTGGGAGCAGAGCAAAGCGGATTCATAAGCGAAATAGGTTTTGAGACCTATCAGAAAATCCTGAACGAAGCAATACACGAGTTGAAGACCACGGAGTTCAAGGATTTGTTCGCAGCGGAAGTGGCAAACGGCAGTTCCCTTGTCGAGAGTTGCACGATAGAAACCGACCTCGAAATCTTCATACCCGATACCTACGTCAGCGACATTGTGGAGAGGCTGAAAATCTACAAACGCCTCGATACCATGGAAGAAGACAAACAAGCCGAGGAACTGAAAAACGAACTCATCGACCGATTCGGTAAACTGCCGAAACAAACTGCCGAACTATTCGAGGTAGTCAAACTCAGACGCTTGGCAAAACGTCTTGCGATAGAACGCCTGACAATAAAACGCAACAAACTTACTGCCAACTTCGTCTCCGATAAGGAAAGCAGTTTCTATTCCGGAGAACTCTTCGGCAGGGTGTTGCATTACGTACAATGTTACCCTCGCCGCTGTGCCTTGCAGGAGCAAGGCGAAAGATTGATGCTTGTCATAAGCGACGTAGCCGATGTTTATACCGCCGTGAAAATCCTTCAAGCCATGACCGGCCTTGACGCTAAAACAGAATAACGGCAGCTTATCGTTACCGAACCTGCTGTCGGCGTTGCAGGACTTGCCGGTAACTTGAAAAAAGTGTCAGTTTCGACTTGGAAAATTGACACTTTTCGATCTCAAAATTGACACTTTTCGATCTCAAAATTGACACTTTTGCACTGCGGAATTGACACTTTTTCATCGTAAAAGTGTCAATTTTCTCACCCTCCCATCAAGTTTGCAGACGGCAGGCTCAAATTCATGTATTTTCTCATCAAGTTCTGCGATGGTTAAACCTCGAGCTATTCACATGTTATTTGTGAATGCAAAACATTCGTGAAAACAGATAACCCCCTTTATTGCTCCCTTACATAAAATCAATGGGAAATATCGCTTCCATGCTTTGTCTCTGAGAGTTTTACTTTTCAGCGAGGCAACAAAGTAAAAAAGAATTCTTTTCTCATTTGACAGAAACGCCTACCATAGATAGTATTACTCGACGATAAAGCCTTTATCAATCAAATTACCAAAGTACACAGGAGGAAGTACATAATTGCTAAGCGGAGTAGTCATAGTCTTTGAGAAAATCACGCCACGTATAGAACCATAACACAGCGAAGCAAACTGAACCAACAAAGGGGGAGCGAATATAATGCGACCTTCCTTGGTCAACTCTTTGATCGAATCAGGGTGAATACCAAAATAGCTCTTCAACTCGGCTTTCACCAGAAGCTTTCCTTCTGCTGACATGTTTACTAAAATTCGGCTACAAAGCATTGAGTTCTCTTTATCAAAAGCAAACTGAGCCTCTGTTTGGAACATCACATCCTTATCTTTACAATAATTCTCCTCGAACATTGCAAATCGTTCCAATTCCATTTTCTCATATTTGTACATCACTTGTTTTTCCATATCCTCTCCGATTATGCAGCATCACCGATTGCCGATATATATACGCCTCTTGTTTGTTGACCTCCATGAAATTTTACACTACTTACAGCAGAATCCGAGAATTGTGGCATAGCCGAAAAACACACCACCATACGATTCACATACGGCTTTGTCACAGAAATCAAATCCACACCTATAACTCGTTGTATTTTGCAAATAGTTTCCAATGTCATATTTTCTCCTCCTTTAAGCAACTTTCCGACATACACAGCCGATACACCCATCTTATCAGCCATATCCCTTTGCGTCATACCGGAAGTACGCAAATAGTAGTGTAATCCGAGGGCAATTTCTTGTGAAATTCTCAACCAATCTCTATTCTTTTTTCGAGACTCGGCATCTATTCGTGCCGTCTCACTTCTTTGTCTTGCTATTTGTGCAAGTTTTTCCTTATCAAATGACATAGCCTTTTGTCGTTTATAGTTATTACCTGTCATTCATATCATTACTATCGAGAATACCTTGCTCACAAAGGTATCTTCTCACTTTATCAATATCCTGCAACACACAATCTTTCAATTCCGGAGAATTTTGAATTGTATCCGCAAGCTTAATACCTCCGCCTGTTATCAAGTAAACATTACTATCCATCTTGATAGCATAGAACCGAAGTAAAGATGGTCTGACTGTACCATAAGACTTCATTGGAACCCATTCCAATTCATATTTGTACTTTCCCTCTAAATAGTGGAAATGCAAATCATAATCAGGGAGTTCGCCTCGCTCGGTATTTTCGTATAATATTTCAAACAGTTTCTCCAAATCCTCAGCCTCAGTCAACACTTGCTTTGCTGCATCTTCGGGTTCAGACACATTCACCCATACATCATCTTTCAAGAAATCTTGATTCCTTTCGATGAAAGAAATCACGTAATCAACATCATTCCATAATTTGAATAACCTATCAAATTCATTTTCATCTCTGCCTTCATATCTCACACTGTAAATATGCTGAGAGTAAATTTCCTCGATTTCCAACGCCAAAAGATAACTTATAAGTTTACTGTACTGAAATTCGGTGCAAAAATAGCACTTTTCCGGGACACTTGCAACTTTGTGGATAAAATTATTGCAAGCCTTGCAAGGGAACGCAGAAAATCGAGAGTTTCTTTTCCGACAATTAAGTATGGCAAAAAAGCCTCGGAGGTTCTCACCTCCGAGGCTCACACAAATATATACTTAAATCATGAAAAAATCTATCGGATAATCACCTTTTGCGATTGTACGGCTTTGCCGCTCTGTACTTTTATCACGTATGCTCCTGCCGCTACGCCTTCGATGTTGAAGTTCCTTGCGGTGGTCTCATAGACTTTTTGTCCCAAGGTGTTATATACTTCCGCCTTTACGTTCTTGCCGCCTTCGATGATGATGTTGCGGTTGTTGTTCCTTATGTTCAGTTCTTCCGCTACTTCAACGTCGGTGATGGATACGTTCTTCTCGCCTATCTTCAATTTGAAACGTTCTGCATTCTCGCCGCTTGCGATGTTCACTGTATGGATGTCGCCTTGGTTCATCGCTATCTCTTCTTCGCCATCAAGCAGAACAAGGCTGTATCCCTCGGGTATGTTATCGGCAATGATTTCAACGCTTCGTGCTTCGCCTGACTTAATGTTCATTGTTGCAGTGTAAGGCAGGCTGTTCACTTCTTCCTTACAAAGATTGATACCCTTGCAAATCAAATAAGGCTCTGCCAAGCTGCCGTCGCCGAATAATTTGTTGGCATCGAAGATATCGTAATCCTCTCTTGCCGCTTCGTTCTTTGCAAACATCACAGGAACTTTGTAACCGTCGGTGGAGACCGATACGGTCAGGAAGTCTCTCTCGACAGGGGTGCTTTTCGTTCCTGTTGTTGTGCCGTAGCCGTCGATCATATTCTTTCTGAACACTATGGAGTCATGTCCCCCCGGCATATTAACCATAAAACCTCGTCCGCCATCGATACTCTGCAGATTTATCCAAGTCCCACCGTTAGCAACAGGTACAAAGGCATAAATAATCTGTCCCTGCGTTTGAGCTTTGATGTCAGCGGTGGTTATTGTGGCAGGATATGGGTTTGCCAATGCCATCCATCTGCCGTCGTTATCAGTGCCGGTAACGGGATTTGTTACTATAAGATTGTCGTTCACGGTCAGCCCCGTTGTGATTGGGGTATAGTTGGTATTACAGAAAGCCATTATGCCATTTCCTGCTTCTATTGAGTCCTTTTTGTCATCATTGTAATGGAGGAAGTTGTCCTCGTTCCATTTGTTGTTGGGATAGTCGAATGCCAATGCCCATATATCAGGAGCGCCATCTGCCGCAAGCGGAGCTATCGCACTTTTGCCTTGAACAGGAAAGCCTATCAAGTGCCAGCCATGAGACAGAGAGTTTTCCATGCTTGCCGTAACAGCATTGTCCGTTTTGTTGATAAGACTGCCGGCATATTTCACCTTTATATTTATATTCGCCGGTAAGGTAACACCTTGCTCTATGCTTACCTTGTGATATTGATTTATTATGTATTCGGGAGGTGTGGCATCGCCCGTCTTGACCCATGTGTTTCTACGATCGAAGCGACCGCTTACTATGCTTTCGTACCTGCCGTTAGCGAAGTCCATCTCAGGTGTGGTTGCGTGGACGATTTGTCCGTTGCTTACCCTGAAGGCATGCGTGGTCAAGCCGTCATTCAGATAAACTGCTGTTTGAGGAAGATACGAGGTTGTTGGAGCGGAGTGTATCGTTGCACATTTCGATGTGTCTGTGCTGTTGGAAATCTCATACACGTTCGGATTATCCAAATACGGTTGTCCCCTAAAGTTCAGTCCGAAGTTGGCTTCGACGGCTGAGTTCCTGATTGCGGTATGCGGATTTCCTACGGAATAAACCAAGCCGCAGATGTGGGCGTTGGCATTTTCTATCATGTTCACATAGCCGTCGCTCACCATGCAAGCCTTAATCGAGGAACCGTCTGCTCTGCCTATCAGACCGGAAGCGTAACGATTTGGGTTGCTGCCGTGGAGGTCTATCTTGCCGCTGAATGAGGAGTACTCGAATGTACATTCACCATGGCTTACCCCCACCAAGCCTCCCACATCACCTGTCCCAGTGCCGGGATTGAAAGAGATGGAGCAGTTATCGACACCGCAGAAAAAGATGGTGGAAGTCCATGAGGACGAGGCCAGGATACCTGCCGACAGACCGGAAGCGTTTGCCGATACTGAGAGAGAGGAGGCTAATACGGATATTGTGTCGAGTCTTCCGCCTACTATCGATGCTGCCAATATGCCGGAGGATTGAGTGGTTTGTACATTTATGCCGAAAAGTGTTACGTTCTTTACGCTTCCTGACAGTTGTCCGAACAAAGCCGTGTTTTGCGTTCTATCGGCAGTGATGCAATGACCACCTCCGTCATAATGTCCGGAGAAGTTTATGGCTTTGAAGGCGGTGTCCTGCCCACCGAATGTCAGGTTGGCAATCTGTTTATAATATTTGCTGCTGTCTTGGTTTCCTCCCATTTTGTTGAACTGCTCGGCAGTTGCAATCAAGTATGGGTCGTTTTGTGTTCCGCTACCTCCTGCAAATTCAAATTGTGCCATAGCCTTTCCGCCGGACAATATGGCAAGGGTGAATAGGACTGTTGCCAAAAATAATCTTTTCATGATATTATTCCTCCTCCTTTTTGCTGTTACGATAAATCTTCACTCCGGCAAAGCCGCCTGCCAAGCCCAAAAGCGATAATGTTGCAGGGGCGATTGGAGTACCTGCTCCTTTAACGCTATTGCCTTTATCCGTTTGGTTTGCAGAATTGAACGAATTCTGCGTTGGAACAGGTGGCGTTTGTGCCTTCAATGTGGCGACGCTGCACAAAAGCAGTGCAGCCATACAAATCATCTTTTTCATCACATTCA
>ERZ1026860.376-NODE-376-length-31915-cov-4.111864_pt1 | contig 31915 bp, 27 predicted proteins | sample MGYA00380160_ERZ1026860 | MGnify/ENA primary metagenome ERZ1026860 (study PRJEB33269, sample SAMEA4719796) | human gut metagenome | biome: human-associated habitat; feature: organic feature; material: feces | place: Cameroon | collected 2013-10 ... | reverse complement strand
TTCACGCCGTTTTACCGCAAGCTGGTGTTCGGGCTGTTTTTGGGGGCGATGGCGTTCAAAGCGCCGCTGTTTCCGTTCCATTTCTGGCTGACGGATTCGCTTGCCGAAGCTCCCGCCGCCGCGGGCGTGCTGATTTCGGGCGTGTATTCAAAGCTGATTTTTTACGCTTTTGTGCGTTTCGTGATTCCCATTGCGGGGGCGGAAATCGAATCCGCGCTGCCGTATTTGTGCTGTTGGGCGCTGGCGACCGCTTTGTACGGCGCGCTGATTGCGGGTGTGCAGGAAGACATCCGCTTTATTGCGGGCTTCGCCCACTTGACGCAAACGGGCTTGCTGGCTTTGGGATTGTTTTGCCTGACACCCGAATCGGTGCGCGGCATGTTGTTTTTGTCGGCGGCGCAAGCCGTTTCCATGGCGGCGTTTCTGCTGGCGTGCGGCGCGCTGTGGCAAAGGGTCGGCTATGTTCAAAACATTGTCGGCGTGCTGTCCGTGTTTCCGTATCTGGGGGCGGTGTTTTTCCTGTCGAGTCTGGCTTTGCTGGCGTTTCCGCCGATGCCCGCTTTTACGGGACAGTTTTTGATTTTCCAAGCCGCCTTTGCCCAAAACAAAGCGTTCGCCGCGCTGGGACTGACGGCGGTAATGCTGTTGTATGTCGCGTTTTTCAAACACTTCAGCCGCTTTTTGTTCGGCGGAGGCGGGCAAGTCTGCGCCGCGGGCGGCGATTTGGGAAAAAGGGAGCGCACCGCCGCCGTATTGCTGGGTGTCGTGTTTTTGTATCTGGCGCTGACTCCGTCGCAAGTGTTCCGCCTGATTTCAGCCGCCGTCGACCCGTTGTTCGAGCAAGGATAATGCCATGTTTTTCAAACCGATGCTTCCCGAATTGATTGTTGTCGCCGCCGCTTTGACGGCTTTGGTGTCCCAAGCGTCGCCCCGCAAAGCCGCGCGGACGGTAACGGCGGGCTTCGTATTGGCGATGATAGCTGTTTTGGCACTGAAAGGGCAAAGCCGAACGTATCAAGACGGGTTGTTCGTGTCGGATGCGTTTTCCGCAACAATCAAGACGATGCTGTTGATTTCGGCGTCGTTTTCGGCGGTGTTCGGCGCGGATTGGCTGACTTACAAGCGTTTTTCGCGCGGCGAGTACGCGGCTTTGCTTGCTTTTTCCGTCGCGGGGATGATGCTTGCCGTGTCGGCGAACAACTTTTTGACGCTGTTTCTGGGATTGGAAGCCATGCAGATGCCGCTGATTTTTTTGACCGCTTACAAACGTCACGGCGAACGGTCGACCGAAGCGGGCGTTAAATCCGTTCTGGCAATGCTGATTTCTTCGGGATTGTTTTTGTTCGGCGTGTCCGTGATTTACGTTTGTTCGGGAACAACCGATTTCAGCCAAATCGCGTCGGCGGACAAAACGGCGGCGATGCCCGTTTTGCTGGTGGGCGTGTCGTTTATGACGGCGGGATTTCTTGTCAAAACAGGCGTGTCGCCGTTTCATTTGTGGTTGCCCGACGTGTACGAAGGCGCGCCCGCGCCCGTTACCGCTTTTTACGGAACAACCGTCCGTTTGGGCGTTTTGTCGGCTTTTGCCCGCGTGGTTGTCGTGCCGTTCGGCGACATGGGCTTTTATTGGAAGCCCGTGTTGGAAGCCGCCGCTCTTTTGTCGGTGTTCGGCGGGGCGCTGGGGCTGTTGGTGCAAACGAATATCAAACGGTTTGCCGCTTATGCCGTCGTGATGACCAACGGTTTTGCGGTCGCGGCGGCGGCGACGGGCGGCTTTGCGGTGTTCGTGCTGTTCATCGGCATCAACACCGTTTTGCTGACGGGGCTGTTTGCCGTCATGCTTTCCCTGCGCGTCGGCGGCGATTTAAGCGAAGAACTGAAAACTTTAAAAGGACAGGGGCGCGCAAACGCCGAACGCGGTGCGTTGTTTTCGCTGGTGTTTCTGGGGTTGCTCGGATTGCCGCCCTTGGCGGGTTTTTGGGCATATTTCGCGGTGTGGAAAGCGGGCTTTGAAAGCGGCGCGGCGATTGTCGTCGCGTTGTTGGCAATCGGCAACATTCTGCCCGCGTACGTGTTTTTGAAAATCGTGCGGCAGATGTATTTCTTTGAAGCGTCGGACGATTTGAACCCCGCGCCCGAACCGATGAAAATCGCCATTGTTTTAAGCGCGGCGACATCCGTGTTTTTGCCGTTCTTTTTGGGCGACTTGGGACATTTGATTCAACAAACGGTGTGGTGAAATGGAAATTATTTTTAAAGAATCGACTCAAAGCACGAACGAAGACGCCAAAGCTTTGCCCGAAAACGCCGACCATATCGCCGTTTGCGCGAAAACGCAGACGGGCGGACACGGGCGGCTGGGACGCAAATGGATAAGCCCCGCGGGCAATTTGTACGTTTCGTTTTGTATCCGCTTGGACGGTCTGGCGGCAGCGGGGAATTACAGCTTCCTGGCCGCGGTTGCGTTGGCGCAAACATTGGAAAGCTTCGGATTGAAGCCGCTGTGCAAATGGCCGAACGATTTGCTGATTGACGGCAAAAAAGTATCGGGTATTTTGTTGGAAACCGACGGGAAAAGCAGATTGATTGCGGGAATTGGCGTCAACTTGCTGCCCGTTGACGCGGAAAGCCTGATGTATCCCGTGACTTCGCTGGCAAGCGAAGGCGTGAACTCTACGCCGCAAGAGGTGCTGAACCGCCTGATTGAACGCTTTGAAGCGTTGGAAAAGCAGCCCTTTTCAACGATTTTGGAGGAATGGCAGCGCCGCGCTTACGGCTTGGGGCAACCGATAACGGTCAATTTGCCGACGGGGAAATTGCAGGGAACTTTTTACGGGCTTGATAACAACGGCGTGTTGCTGTTAAAGTGCGGACAACAAATTGTCAAAATCACCGCCGGCGACGTGTTTTTCGGCGAACAGGGAAAGAAGTAAGGTTATGGAAACGGAAGCTCCTCAATATATCGACGTTCCGAAGCAGGGATTGTTTTTCGTCCCGCTGGGCGGAGTCGGCGAAATCGGCATGAACTTCGGATTGTACGCGTGCGACGACAAATGGATTGCCGTCGATTGCGGCGTCGGATTCGCGGGCGACAGGTTGCCGGGGGTGGACATGCTGATTCCCGACGCGTCGTTTGCCGCTTCGATTGCGCCAAAAATCAAGGCGCTGATTATCACCCACGCGCACGAAGACCACATCGGCGCGGTCGGATTGCTGTGGCGCGACTTGAAATGTCCGATTTACGCGACGCCTTTTGCGGCGGAAATGCTGGAAACAAGACTGGACGAAGCGGGTTTGCTGGGGCGCGCTCCCGTCGAAATCGTCAACGAAGGCGACTATGTCGACTTGAAACCCTTTGAAGTCGAGCTTGTTCCGATAAACCATTCGATTCCCGAAGCAACGTCGCTTTTGATTAAAACGCCGTACGGTTCCGTTTTCCACACGGGCGACTGGCGTTTCGACGAAGACCCGATTGTCGGCAAAGCCCCCGATTACAAGGCTTTGAAAGAATTGAAGAAAGAACATGTTTTGGCGCTGGTCGGCGATTCGACCAACGTGTTTGTCGAAGAAGACGTGCCTGCCGAAGCCGAAGTGCGCGATTCTTTGGTGGACGTGTTCGCCAAAGCCAAAGGGCGCGGGCTGGTCGTGACGTGCTTTGCGTCGAATGTCGGGCGGCTGGAAAGCATTGCTTATGCCGCGGCGAAAAACGGACGCGAAGTCTGTCTGATGGGGCGGTCGCTGTGGCGCGTCGAAGGCGCGGGCAGGGCGGCGGGCTATTTCCGCGGAATCAACGTGTTTTTGACGGACGAGGAAGCGTCGACTTATCATCCGTCCGAAGTCGTTTATGTCTGTACGGGCTGTCAGGGCGAACCGCGTTCGGCGATGAACAACTTGTCGTACGGCGTCGGATCGGTGCGATTGAACAAAGACGATGTGGTCGTGTTTTCGTCGCGCGTCATTCCGGGCAACGAACAGGCGATTGCGAACTTGCAAAACCGTTTGCTGGCGCGCGGGGCTCAGCTGGTGACGACCAAGGATGCTTTGGTTCACGTTTCGGGTCATTCGGGCAAAAAGGATATGAAAAAGCTTTATTCTTTCATTCAGCCCGAAATCGCCGTTCCCGTTCACGGCGAAACCGCGCATTTGTTCGAACATGCCGATTTGGCGAAAGAATGCGGCGTCAAGCAGGTTTGCCTGATTAAAGATGGCGATGTGCTGCGTCTTGCCCCCGAACCCGCCGAAGTGATAGGCGAAGTGAAAACGGGCGTAATGGCGATTGACGGCAAAAAAATCATTCCCATCAATTCGGGTGTGTTGCGTCAGCGCCGTCGGATGATAGAGGACGGAAGCGTCGTTGCCACGGTCGTTTTGGATAAAAGCGGAACGGTGTCGGGACAGGCGCAGTTTTCGGCGGTCGGACTGATGGAGCAGGACAGCCCCGAATTCGCGCAGATGGACGCGACGATAAAGGCGGCGCTGGAAAAAATGCCGCCCGAAGCCCGCGCGGACGATAAAACGGTCATCGACACGGTGAAATCCTGCGTACGCAAAGTCGTGATGGAATCGTGCGGTCGTCGTCCGATGGTCGACGTGCATCTGGTTCGCGTGTGATGAAACGTTTTGCCGCCGCTTTGTTGCTGTTGTCGGTAAAGCCGCTGTGCGCCGAAACGGTGGCGGTTTCCCCCTCCGACTGTGCAAAGCTGGCGGACTATGTCGCGGGTGTTTCGACGACGGGCAAAACGGTTGCTCCCGCCGATTTGGACGGCGGGTATCGGATTCTTGCGCCGACGGATTTTTCGTTGCCCGTACACGTCGATTTGATACAAAATTACGGCTTTTACGAATCGGAACTGCATTACGGAAAAATTCCCGTTGCGACGGTCGAAGTCAAAGACGGACGCGTGTTTTTGAACGGCAAAGCGATTGAAAACGCCGATGCGGATTTGGTTTCAAAAGCGTGTGTTTCCGCCGTTAAAAGCGATTTTCGGTCAATCCCGCGCCGATAACCTTTTTCTCAATCCGCCCGAAAGGATTACACCTTAAGAATGAAATCCTTTAGGCATCTGTTATTTTCAGCCGAATCTTTATAAGCTTTTGGAAGCAAGAGCGCCAATCCGTGGGCTCTGAAAATACAGAAGGGGGAAAAAATGAAAGTATTGAACGCAGACGGACATACGTTGTTTCGGGAAGGGTTCAGCAGTCAGCTGCAGCGTTTCGATGTGCTGACCGAATTGCAGGAAGTCAAAGATTTCGCCGCGATGAAAGCGTTAGGGAATAAACAGGCGGATTTTGACATCGTTTTTGTAGACCGTGACTTGCTGGGAACGGACTGGAAAGCGGGATTCCAAAGCGTTAAAGAGATGTTTCCGCAGGCGCGCGTCGTTATGCTGAGCGAAAGCGCGGAACAGCGCGATATTCTGGATGCTTTTGATTTGCAGGCGGCGGGGTACATTACCAAAATGTCGAACGATTCGCTGATTATCAACGCGTTGCGTTTGATTGTGGACGGCAATACATACGTTCCGCCCGCCGTTTTGAACGGAATGCGAAAACGCGCGCATGGCGAAGGACGCATTTTGTCGCATACTTTGCCCGACGGCAAAAACCTGACTTTCCGTCAAAGCGAAGTCTTGCAGCATTTAAGCAACGGTTTGTCGAACAAGCAAATCGCTTATGAAATGAATGTGTCGGAAGCGACCGTCAAACTGCATATCAACGCTTTGTTGCGGCATCTGCATGTCGAAAACCGCACAAAAGCCGTCGTAACGGCGCAAAGACTGGGTATTCTGGAAGCGTAAAACTCTCGTTGTTTAAAAAGTCCCCGCGAAAACGATGCCGCGGGGACTTTTAAATTGCAAAAAAACAGGGGAGCTTTTGTCTAAAACGCTTCACATTCGGACGCGGTTGTGCTATCTCTGATTTTCAAAGGGTAACATAAGGAGCGCCGATTATGGGATTCTTGAGTTCATTGTTGCATAATACCGGCAAGGACGGTTCGTCCGGCGATTTGAAACAAGAGCTGGATACTCCGTTCGAAATCAAAGGGTCGAAAAAAGCGCGACGCGCCGTAACCGAAATCATTAACCGCACGGCAAAATCGGAAGCGGGGCGCGCCGTTTTGGAAAAAGCCGCCAAAGCCGGCTATAAAATCAAAGACGAATATCTGGAAAACGCTTTCGGCGCTTGCGACGGCGACAAAAAGCTGATTTTGCTGGATACCCATTTCCCGAAAGACAAACTGGTGTCGACTTTGGCGCACGAAGCCCGCCACGCCGAACAAATGGAAAACGGCGCAATCAAAGGGTACGACCCGACAAAAACCATTGCTTCCGCTTTGGTCGAAAAAAGGCTGATGGAAGGCGATGCCGTCGCTTATTCTTTGCTGGTTTGCGACGAATTGAGGGAAAAGGGCGATGTTCGTCCGGCGGTTGCCTTGGCGCACCAGTTCCCCGAAATGTCCAAAGGCTTTTATGACGGCAAAAGGGCTTCCCCCACGGGCGACAAAGTGCGTGATGCCATGACGGGGGCTGTGATGGGCTGGTTTTTCAGCGAACGGCTGAAAATGCGCTACGAGTTGACGCATGTGGTCAATCCGCTGTCGCTGGGGCTGAATCTGAACACCAATCCCGCAAGTTTGGAAAAAGTGGATGCCGCGCAAAGCGTTGCCAAAATTTGCGCGTTTAATCACAAGCCGTATTTTACGGCGGATGAGAGCAGGCTCGGGGAAGCGGTTTTTTGCGGCGTGTCGCGTTCCACAAAATACTGGATTAACGCGCATGTCGCGGCGGTTAAAGCTTGCGGCGGACAGCCCGAACCGTCCGTCGAATCGATACCCGTGTATCACGAACGTCCGTCAAACAGGGTCGGCTTGAACGCGTATCCCGCGCCTTTGCTGCCTTGCGCGCAGGATAAAATCAAATCGGGCGGAATGAAAAAAGCGTTGAAACAAACGGCGGCTAAAGCGGTCAATCTGCTGAAGCTCAAAGCGCACAGGGAGCGTTGAAATGGATTTGGCGGAACTGATTGAAAACTTTTCGTTTTTGGAAGACTGGGAAGCCCGCTATTCGTATTTAATCGAATTGGGCAACGCTTTGCCGCCCATGGCGGAAGCCGATAAAAACGCCGATACCAAAGTCGACGGCTGTATGAGCCAAGTATGGCTGAAAACGCATCGCGACGGCGATGTGCTGACGTTTGAAGGCGAAAGCGACGCTCATATCGTTCGCGGGCTGATTGCCGTTTTGCAAATCATTCTGTCGGGCAAAACGGTGCGGGATATTTTGTCGACCGACGTTGCCGCGGTGTTTGCCCGATTGGGGCTGGACGCGCATTTAAGTCCGACCCGGCGCAACGGATTTTTCGCGATGGTCGAACGAATCAAAAGCGAAGCCGCCAAGTCGTAAAGGGTTGATTTGTGAAAGTTTTTTTGCTCACGTTGTTTTTTGCGGTCGGAATGTGTTTTGATTGCGGCGCACAGACGGAAAAGTGCGCTGCCGTGTCGTGTCCGGCGGGAAAGGTTTGCAACGGGGGCGAATGTGTCGCCGACTGCCGTGAATCCCGTATCCCTTGCACGGACGGAATGATTTGTCAGTCCGCGACGGGATTGTGTGCTTCGACTTGTTCTTTGACGGCGGATTGTCAGCCTGCCGAATTGTGCAAAGACGGGGCGTGCGTCAAGCTGTGCGATAACGGCAGAACGATTGACGGGAACGAATGCAGGGGCGAAACGCCGGAATGTTTTGAAACCGCCGACGGGAAAAGCGCTTATTGCGGATGTCGGGAAGGATCGTGCGCGCAGGGCAACGTGTGCATCGGGACAAAGTGCCGGCCGTGTCCCCGCGGATACGAGGATTTCAACGATCAAAATTGCCGCTGTCCCGCGGGATACGCTTCGGACGGCAAGGGCGGATGCGCCATTTGCGGCGCGGGACAAGACTGCAACTGTCCCGCGGATTATGTATCCAACGGCAAAGGGGCGTGCGTGCGCTGCGTCAGCGCCGACGATTGCGGCAAAAGCGGAAAGGTTTGCAAAAACGCCGGAACTTTTGACGCCGTTTGCGCGGATTTGGTTTGCAAAGCGGGAACGTATATGAAAGGCAATGACTGCTTGCCGTGTTTATCCGGCTGCGGGGTTTGCTCCAATGCCGAAAAGTGTGAAAAATGTGCCGAAAATTACTATGCGGACGGCAATTCGTGCAAATCCTGCGAAGCCCGTTTCGGAACGGGTTGCGGCGTTTGTTCGGCAAACGGCAAGCAGTGCGACGAATGTCAGCTCGGCTATATCAAGCAATCCGACGGCAGCTGTAAGAAGATTGTTTGCGCTGCGGATGAATATCTGGCGGGTGAAGAATGCGCGAAATGCGCCGATGTTTTGCAAGGCTGTCAAACCTGTTCCGACAGAAAAACATGCACGCTTTGCGCGGGCGAGGGAACAGAGCTTGTCAACGGCAAATGCGAATGCGCGTCGATGTGGATCAGGGGGGATAACGGAAAATGCGTCAAACGCCCGTGTCCCGAAGGATTGTTTAACGACGGAACAATGTGTCAACCTTGCCCTGACGGATGCATTGCTTGCGAAACCGCCGGAAAATGCGACGTTTGCAACGAAGCGCTGGGCTTTAAATCCGACGGTTCCGGCGGATGTGTCAAGGTGGAATGTCCCGTCGGATTTTACCGCGACATTCTGACGTGCAAACCGTGTTCCGACGTGTTTCCCGATTGCGCGAAGTGTTCCGAATTGGGAACGGCGTGCGAACAATGCGTTACAGGGACGCTGTTGTCGAAAGCGGGCGACCGTTGTTTGCCCATCAGCTGCAGACGTTCGGAATATTTGGACGGCAACGACTGCAAAAGCTGTTTCGACAAATTTCCGTATTGCGCCGCTTGCGATAAAAACGGCTGTCAGATGTGCGAAAAATATTATGTGTTGTCGTCCGGCGGGGAATGTTATCCTTTGGTTTGCCGCGCGGACGAATACCTGAATATGGAAAGCGGTCAATGCGAACGTTGCCCCGTCGGATTTACGCCCGATAAAACGGTGTGTTTGCCGAAATTCTGCCCTGAAGGGCAATATTTGGACGGCGACGATTGCAAACCTTGTTCGCCCAACTGCCGTCGTTGCGGCAAAGACGGAGCGTGCCGTATCTGCGAAGGCGGATTCGGACTGAAAGAGGGCAGCAAACAATGCGAGGAATGCGGCGACGGGTTCTTTTTGAAAGGAACGCGCTGTTTACGCTGCGACGAAGCGATTCCCTACTGCAAAGAGTGTACTTCCGACGGATCGGCGTGCTTGGATTGCGGCGAAGCGCGCATGACGGTTCTAAGAAAATGCGTTTTGTGAAATCAGGACAACCGTTCCCGTAAATCCGCGATGGCGTTCCGCGCCAATTCGTCGCACCGTTCGTTTTCGGGGTGTCCCGCATGCCCTTTGACCCAATGCCAATGAAGCTTGTGCGTGCGCTGCAGGTGAAAAATCTCCTGCCACAAATCGCTGTTTTTGACGGGCTTTTTATCCGCCGTGCGCCAGCTGTTTTTCACCCATTGAGGCATCCATTCGGTCGCGCCTTTCATCACATACTGGCTGTCGGTGGTCAAATCGACTTCGCAGGGTTCTTTCAACAGCTTAAGGCTTTCGATGACGGCTTTCAATTCCATGCGGTTGTTGGTGGTGGCTTCTTCCGCGCCGCAGACTTCCTTTTCCACGCCGCGAAAGCGTAAAACCGCCCCCCAGCCGCCCAATCCGGGGTTGCCGCTGCACGCGCCGTCGGTAAACAGTTCAATTCTTTTCATGCGGGGAAGATTGCCACTTTCGCAAAAAAAAGTAAAGTGTCGCTCTTGCTTTTTTTCAAGGTTATCCTTTAGTATGAAAATGAAAGGCTGGTATGAGATGAACTTTCCTTTTTTTACATGCGGCGGGTTGTTTTGGTGGGTTGACCGCTATTCTTATGCGGGGTGGCGGATACAGGAATGTATCTGGACAAAGCGTTGCCGCTTGCTGGATCCGTACAGAATTCGCCGCGCAACGGGAAAGTTCAACGACTGTTATCAGTCGTTGATGACCTTTGTCAACGATTGGGAAATTCCTCAGCCGCCGAAAAAAGCCGTTGTGTTCCTGCACGGGTTGTATCAAGGTTCAGGGGCGTTTGAAAAAATGGCGCGCCGTTTCGCGGACGATTATGAAATTATGACATTTTCTTATCCGATGCGACGTTTCGATATTGCCGGCACGATTATGGCGCTGAACGACTTTTTGAATCGCCGCTCCGACATTGAACAGCTCAACTTTGTTGCGACGGGAATCGGCGGAATGATTTTGCGCTGTGCGTTGGCGGGCAATCCCGAATGGGCGGGAAAGGTCGGACGCAGTGTCTTTGTCGCCGTCGGTTCGCGCGGTTACGGACAGCTGAAAAAATACTGTAAAAAGAAAGGGTTTCCGTGGGTTTTCGGGAAAATGAACAATCTGTTGATTCCCGAATATGTTTCGCTCCGTGTCCCTCAAATGTCCAAGGAATTCGCCGTTATTATGGGGGGAAAAGAGGATGGAAAAGGCGTTTGTCCGTGGCTGGACGGCGACAACGACGGATTGTTGCGGGTTGCCGACGCGCGCGATAAAACGGCAAAAGCGGATTTTTTGGCGATGGGGCGAATCAATTTGCTGTTGCTGACGGACGACCAAGTTATAGAGCTGACCCGCAGCTTTATCAAAAACGGGCAGTTCGGCACGGGAAAACGAATCCGTACCGAACAGCTGATGACAAATTTGTGGGATAATTAAGCGGGCTTTTTGTGTTCCAGATGCTTGGCTTCAACCCACAGATTTTCCATTTCGTCCAGCGAAGTTTGTTCAAACGGCTGTCCTTTTTCCTTTAACCGCCGCTCGATATGTCCGAATCGTCGGCTGAATTTTTCGTTGGCGTGCTTTAACGCTTTTTCGGGATTGATTTGCAGTTTGCGTGCCAGATTGACGCACACGAACAAAACGTCGCCCATTTCGTCCAGCCGTTCCCGATCGTGCGTCGGTTGGACGATTTCGGCTTTCAGCTCGTTTACTTCTTCGTAAATCTTGTCGACAATCAGCAGCGGAGCCGCCCAGTCAAAGCCGACGCGCGCGGCGCGGGATTGCAGTTTGTAAGCGCGAATCGTCTGCGGCAAAGCGTCCGCAATGCCTGACAAAACCCCGTCCTGATGATGTTCGCGCCGTTCTTGCGCTTTCATTTTTTCCCAATCGGGCAGGGCGGATTCGTTGCCGAAGATGTGCGGATGGCGGCGAATCATCTTGGCATTGATGCCGTCAACCACGTCTTGGAAGTCGAACAATCCTTTTTCTTTTGCCATTTGGGCGTAAAAAACGATGTGAAGCAGCAAATCGCCCAGCTCCTCTTTGAGCTGTTCGGCATCGTTTTTTTCAACGGCGTCGTACACTTCGTACGCTTCCTCCAGCGTATAGGGGGAAATGCTTTCCGGCGTTTGTGTTTTGTCCCACGGACAGCCCGTTTCGGGATCGCGCAGTTTTTCCATAATCTTTAATAAAGAGTCGATTTCAGCCATGGGAAAATCCTTTCGTTTTTGACGCTTTTAAACCGAAAATCCCCTTTTTTCAAGCAAGAATCGCCCTCTTTTGTCTATAGGACGGGCGTTTGCGGGAAAAGAGGGCGGAGAAGCCTGAAAAATACAACAATCCCTTGCAAAACAGGGAAAAAAGAGGTATCCATTTTTCAGAAAAAGCAGGCTTTTTTACCCGAAATGGCAAAAAAAATCCAAAAATAGACAAAAAGAGCTTGAAAACCGAAAACGATTTCGGTATAACTGGATTTAAAGATAACCGTTTTTTGAAGAGAGGTTCTTATGAGCGACGAAAAGAAACCCGTAAAATTGATTGTCAGCGACATTGACAACACCATCTCCGACTACTTCAACAACTGGGGTATGGCGTGGGACAAAGGTGTCGAAGAATTGGCAAAAAGCCGCGGCTTGGAAAAAGACAAGCTGTACGACAGCATTCGCGACAACGCGGAAGGCTACGCCCGTTTCCATAACTTCCCGGACATCATCAGAGAAACGCCGGAACTGAGCTATGAAGGCAAATCCGCCGAAGAACGCAAACGCTTGGAAAAAATCGACGCGAAAATCTGCCATGACGTTGCCAAACAGTATCACGAAGGCAACAAAATGTACGAAGGCGTCATCGCCACGGTGCGCAAAGCCAAAGCCGCAGGCGCGAAGTTCGTTCTGTATACCGATTCGCCCGCTTCGGGTGCGGTTGCCCGTATGGCGGATATGAACTTCCCCTTGGATTTGCTGGACGGACTGGTTTGCCGCGCTGACGGCACGACCGAAAACGTTGACGGCAAAGTACAGTTCAAAAAAGCTCCCTTGCAGGTAACGGGCGGCCGTTATGACGGATACCGCGATCAACTGGTTGCCAAACTGGGCGACAAGCTGGTTATGAACGAAGGCAACGTCTGGAAACCCAATATGGACGTTATGCAGTCCATTATGGATGCTCACGGTGCAAAAGCGTCCGAAACCGTCATGGTCGGCGACAGCATCAAATCCGACGGCGGCGCGGTTCGCTTGGGTTGCCACTTCGCTTGGCAGAAAGAAGGTTCGGAAGTCACCGATGCGGTTCAGGAAATGTACGGCAAAATCAACGACAACGCCGGCTACAAAATCGGTTCCAAAGGTCATTTGGAAGTGCTGGCAAAATTGTCCAAAGACGATCCGAAACTGGGTCAGCAGTACAAAGACCACATGGTCACTTTGGAAGGCGGCTTCAAGGATTTGAACAAATACTTCCGCTTCCAGCCGATTGAACAGGCTAAAACACAGGATAATACGGCTGTCAAAGCTGCTCTGGCTCGTCGCGCCCAGACCAGATAATCAAGTCGTTTTTCTGCAACAGGGGAAAAGGTCAACGCCTTTTCCCCTTTTTTTGCAACAAGCTGATTTTTTTGATTTTTTTAAGCGCGTTTCGATGAAAGATTTTCTTGATTGACCCGATGAAAATTTGCTAACCTATCTGAAATTGTCAAACAGCGCGCTGTTTGTTTTATGAAAGGATTTTTACCTTGTCTAACAAATATACGGAAGAAAACCTGATTCGTGCCGCCTCCTATCTGCCAAGCGAAGCGGAAAAGCAGGCTTTGCAGGCAGATGCGGAAAAAGCCGCCGATCCGTTGTCGGCTTTGTTGTACGCCGACGACCGTGAAACCGTCTTGTACGGTATTTTCGGCGATGTCCCCGATTATTCAAACCCCGATATGGAAGCCCTGTGGGATGATGTTTTGGACGCAGATCCCGAAGACGTGTACGAATACTGTTTCCGCAAAGGGGTTGATTTGTTTCAGGACGACGGCAAGCCCGTTCCCGGCTGGCGCGACGTTGCCGTCATGCTGAAAGCCATCGACAAAGGCATTTTGGAACTGGCGTAATATGGCTGAACCGACCAAAAAAAACGCGAAAGACGCTCCAAAGCCCGCTTTTATGACGCGGATGCGGAATTATTTTCTGACGGGACTGCTGGTAACGGCTCCGCCCGCGTTGACGATTTACTTGGCGGTTTTGCTGGTCGGCTTTATCGACAACAAAGTGCGCTATCTGATTCCCGACGAATACAATCCCGAACAATATCTGCCGTTTGCGATTCCCGGCGCGGGCGTTGTTTTCGTAATCGCCGTGATGATTGTCATCGGCGCGTTCACAACGGGGTATTTGGGGCGTTTGCTGGTGCGTGTTTGGGAACGGATGTGGGAAAAAATGCCGTTCGTGTCGGGGATTTATTCGACCTTCAAGCAGCTGTTTGAAACGGTTTTTTCCCAAAAATCGAACGCTTTTCGTCAGGTTGTCATGGTTGAATTCCCGCACAAGGACGCGTGGACAATCGCTTTTGTCACCGCCGATACGCCCGATGACGTCGCACGCGCTTTGGGCAAGGACGATTTGGTTACCGTTTATGTGCCGACGACGCCGAACCCGACGTCGGGCTATTTGATTATGGTGCCGCAAAAGGATGTCGTTCCCTTGGATATGAGCGTCGAGGACGGCTTGAAAGCCGTGATTTCTTTGGGCATTGTGACCAAAAAGAAAACTTTGTAAGGAACAAAAATGTCTTTTTTAACGGAACAGACGGCGCATCGGCGCACGTTTGCGATTATTTCCCACCCCGACGCGGGTAAAACGACTTTGACCGAAAAACTGCTGCTGTTCGGGGGCGCGATTCAAATGGCGGGCGCGGTCAAAGCCCGCGGTGAACAGCGCCGCGCGCGTTCCGACTGGATGAAGGTCGAACGGGAACGCGGAATTTCCGTCGCGTCGTCCGTGATGACGTACGAATACGCGGGCTGTACGTTCAATCTGCTGGACACGCCGGGACACGAAGACTTTTCCGAAGACACCTACCGCGTTCTGACCGCCGTCGATTCCGCCGTGATGGTCATTGACGCCGCCAAAGGTATCGAAGACCGCACGCGCAAACTGTTCGAAGTTTGCCGCCTGCGCGACGTGCCGATTATCACGTTCATCAACAAAATGGATCGTGACGCGCAAGACCCGTTCGCTTTGCTGGAAGAAATCGAACAAACGCTGGCTTTGGACGTTGCGCCCGTCAGCTGGCCCATCGGGTCGGGGCGCGATTTCAAAGGGTGCTACGATTTGCTGAACGACCGACTGGCTTTAATGGAGCGCGGCGCGACGCAAGAAGGCGAAGTCTGCAACGGATTGGACGATCCGAAGCTGGACGCGATGCTTCCGGCCGATGCGGTTGAAAATCTGCGCGCGGGCGTGGAAATGGTGCGCGGACTTTGCCCCGAATTCGATGAAAAAGCGTATTTGGAAGGCTCTTTGACGCCTGTGTTTTTCGGCAGTGCGATTAACAACTTCGGCGTTCGCCAGCTGATTGACGGGTTGGTGAAATACGCGCCGTCGCCGCGGCTTCAGCCCGCCGTCGGCCGCAAAATCGATCCTGCCGAGGACAAGGTTACGGGGTTTGTGTTTAAAATCCAAGCCAATATGGATCCGAAACACCGCGACCGCATTGCTTTTGTGCGCTTGTGTTCGGGACATTTTCAGCGCGGGATGAAACTGCTTCACGTTCGCAGCGGCAAGTATCTGCCCATGCATAATCCGATTATGTTTTTGGCTCAGGAGCGCGAATTGGCGGAAGAAGCTTTGCCGGGGGATATCATCGGCATTCCGAATCACGGCAATCTGCGCATCGGCGACGCGCTGACCGAAGGCGAGGAACTGACCTTTACGGGGATTCCCAGCTTTGCGCCGGAACTGCTGCAAAAAGTGCGCTGTGCCGATCCGCTGAAAGCCAAGCATTTGGGCAAGGCTTTACAGGAAATCGCCGAGGAAGGCGGGGCAAGCGTGTTCAAACCGCAAATCGGCACGGATTGGATTGTCGGCGTTGTCGGCAGTCTGCAATTCGACGTTTTGGCGGACAGAATTCGCACGGAATACGAAATCCCCGTGATTTTCGAACCGACGACGCTGTACACGGCGCGTTGGATAAAGGCGGACAATCCCGCGGATTTGAAAGCTTTTATCGACGCGAACAAAGCGGCTTTGGCGACCGATCATGACGGAGAATGGGTGTTCTTGGCGCGCAACGCGTGGCATTTGAACAAAACCAAGGAAGACAATCCGAAAATCAAGCTGGTTGAAACCAAGCAGAACAATTAAAGAATTTTTTCGATTTCAAGCAGGGCGGTTTTTAAAGGCAAACCGCCCGCGTAGCCTGTCAGTTTTCCGTTTGCGCCCAAAACGCGGTGACACGGAATAACGATGGCTATCGGGTTGCGTCCGACGGCGCCGCCGACTGCTTGCGCCGCCATTCTTTTGCCCGTTTCGGATTCGATTTGCCGCGCAATCGCGCCGTATGTCGTCGTTTCGCCGTAAGGAATTTCGCGCAAAATCGCCCATACCCGTTGGCAAAAAGCATTTCCTGCGGGCTTTAAAGGCAGTTCGTCGGGGGTTGTCGTTTGTCCCGCAAAATAGCGGGAAAGCCAGTCTTTTGTTTTTAAAAAGACGGGCAGATCGTCGTTTGAAACCGCTTTTTCGGCGGTTGTGTCGGGCGTTTGCCCTTTTAACCGTAAAGCAGTCAGATTTTCGCCGTCGCTTATCAGCAAAATTTCCCCGACGGGCGAAGACAGAACGGTTTTATAAAAACTCATAGGCTGTTCCACAGGTTGAAAACGGCATAACTGCCGAACGGACGGCATTTGTCTTTCACGGCTTTGATGTCTTTGGAGGTCAACGGGGAAAGCGCTTTTCTGACGCCGTAATCCGAATCCAGAAAAACATCGGGCGCGCGCATCGTCCTGATGGTCAGATAATTTGCCGTCCACGGTCCTATTCCCGGCAGGGCAAGCAGTTTCGGCGTTTCGATTTCGGCGTCGGCAACGGGCGACAGGTCCAGCGTTCGTTTCGACAGTCCTTCGGCAATCGCCGAAATCGCTTTGGCGCGCGTCGGCATAATGCCCAAAGCCGTCAAAGTTTGTTCGGGCAGGGCGGCGATTTTGGCGGGGCTTGGGAACACGATGCCTTCGCCCGTTTTTTCGCCCAAAGCGGCGATGAAGCGCGCCGCCAAAGTTTGCGCGGCTTTGACGGTGATTTGCTGACCCAAAACGGTTCTGACCGCCGTTTCAAAAACGTCGAAGCATCCGACGGAACGCGTGCCGATGACGCAGGCTCCGTCCTTGATTTCGTTCAAAAAGTTCAGCTGTTCAAAAACGGCGGCGGGATTGCAATCCAAATCGAACATCACGCGCAGACGGGATAAAACGTCGGGCAGAACGGCGGCAAGAGAGTCGTCCGCCGAAACGCTCAAAGCGTTTTGTTCGGGGACGTTTTCGACGAAAATCCGTCCTTGCGCGCCGCAGAGGCAAACAAATCGCGAATAAACGCCGTTTTCCGCCGTTTCGATGTTCGGTAAAGCGCGCGCCGCCAGAAAACGCAAAACAGATTCCCATGGATACGGCGGGCGGTAAGGCAGAACGGCGGAAAGCATGGATTTTTCCGTTGTCAATGCGGATAGGCGGCGCGTTTCAAACGGTCGTTGATTGCCAGCCCCAATCCCCGCGTCGGTATCGGCATGACGGCAATGCCCGTATATTTTTTGTCGTCCAGCAAACGCATATAGGCGAACAGGTGCGCCGCCGCTTCCCTCAAATCCCCCGTCGGACTCAAGTTCAGCGTTGCGTTGTCCGCCGCGCCGAAAGCCAGAAATGCTTCGCCCGCTTCGGGCTGTTCCGCGTTCAAACGAACGGGCAGACGCGGCGCGTAGTGCGACAGCATTTGTCCCGGCGACCTCGGCGCGTTCGGATCGGCTTCGGGACGGCGCAAGGGCTTTTTCAAAACGTCTTCGATGTCTTCAACGGCAAGTCCGCCCGCGCGCAGCAAAGCGGGAGCGTCCGTCGTCACATCGACAATCGTCGATTCGACCCCGACGGAGCAAGCGCCGCCGTCCAAAATCAGCGGGATTTTATCGCCCAAGCCCTGCGCGACGTGTTCCGCCGTCGTCGGGCTGACCGTCCCCGAAATGTTCGCGCTGGGGGCGGCGACGGGACGACCGAACGCTTTGAGCATTTTTTGCGCGCCCGCATGAACGGGAAAGCGCACCCCGACCGTATCCAGCCCCGCGCAAACCAAGTGCGAAACGGGGCAATTTTCCGACCGCCTCATCACCATGGTCAGCGGCCCCGGCAAAAAGTTTTCCGCCAGTTTTTTGGCGACGGGAGTCATCTCGGCGAATTTTTCAATCCACGCCAAATCGGCGATATGAGCGATTAAAGGATTGAATTGCGGGCGGCCTTTGGTTTCAAAAATCGACGCGACCGCCAAATCGTTCGCCGCGTCCGCGCCCAATCCGTACACCGTTTCGGTCGGAAAAGCGACCAGTTCGCCTTTATCCAGCAATTCAGCCGCCAAAGCGGCGCTTTCGTCGTCCGCTTGTTTAATCAAAGCTTTCATTTCAGTACCATTTCAGACGCTTGAAAATCAGCGCCAGAATAAAACCGACCGCAATCAGCGATATGACCGCAAAGGTAAAGCCCGCCATATTCTGCCCCGGAATGCCGCCGACGTTCATGCCGAACAGCCCCGTTACAAAGTTCAGCGGAATGAAAATCGCCGCCAAAACGGACAAAGTGTTCATATTCTGTTGCGTTTGTTCGCGAACTTTGTTCGCCAGTTCGTCGATGTTAATCATCGCGCGTTCGCGCAAGCTGTCGATGTCTTCGATAATCCTCAGCATGCGGTTGGCGTTTTCGTGCAAAAAGAATCGGTCTTTGCCGCTCATCCACGACAGCATTTGGCGGGACACGCCCTCCATCGCGTCGCGCTGAGGCGCCAGATAACGCCGCATTTCCGTCAAGTTGCGTCGGATTTCGGACAGCCGCGGCATCAGTTCTTCGTCCTCGATTTCATCCAGAATTTCGTCTTCGGCGCGGTCGATGTAGTTTTCGATGTCGGACACGGCTTCGACAATCTTGTCCAGCGTCAGCGAACAAATCTCGTCCAGCATTTCGCCCGCGTCGCGCGGTCCGCCCCCGATGGCAAGGTGCTGTTTGATTTCCCACATAAAGCCCATCGGGTCTTCGCGCAGGGTAATCAGGCGTTTCTTTTCTTCCCACATACGCAGGGAAATCATATCGTCGGGTTCTTCGCCGACATTCAGGTTAATCGCGCGCAAAAACAACATCAGATTGTCGCCGAACGACATGCAACGGGGGCGGTCTTCCTCGTCATCCAGCAGGGAATCCAGCACAAGCGGCTGAATACCGCTTTTTTCCAGCATATAGTCTTTCGTTTCCTGTGCCGACGAATCGAAGTGCAGCCATAAAAAGCCGTCTTCCTCTTTCCATTGTTCGACTTCGTCCATCGTCAAAGGGGATGCCCCGCCTTGTCCGTCCAGCAACAAAGCGAAAACCAGCCCTTTTTTGGGCGCTTCGGGCATTCTGATTTGCAGTTCCGTCGTCATTCCAATCCTCCGCAGATAAAAACGTTGTATCAAAAAAAGACGGGCTTTGCACGTCTTTTACGTCAGAATCGTTCCGATTTGCAAAACAAAACTTTGTTATGCTTGCTTTCAAAGGGGGCGGGCGTGTATGCTAAGGTAAAGATTCTTTTTATAACGGCAGGTTAAAGCAATGGATATTCTTTTTAAAAAGACTGAAATTTCAAGCGACGGCATTTTGATTGTCGGCGTTTACGAAAACATCACGCTGTCCAAGACGGCGAAAAAAATCGACGAAGTCATGAAAGGCGGCGTTACCCGTTCGCTGAAACGCAACGGTTTCTATGGCAAATTCGGTGAAACGTACTGCTTTACGGCGCTGAACACTCTGCCCGTCAAACGCTTGCTGTGCGTCGGTTTGGGCAAAAAGGAGCCGTTGAGCGATTTGGCGGCGAAAAAAATCGGCGCTTTTGCCGCGAACGCCGTTTTGACCGAAGGCGAATCCGCCGTCGCGTTCGCCATTGACGATTTGCCCGCCGCTCCCGTCGGGATTCGGGGCGAAAATCGCGTCTTACCGCTTCACCAAGTACAAAACGGAAATCAAAAAGCCCGTTACGGTCAAGGAGTTTTTTATTCTGACGGAACAGGCGCAGACGGCGCAGAGCCGGTACGACGCTTATTTTGCGTTGGCGAAAGGCATCCACACGGCGCGCGATCTGGTCAACGAACCCGCCAACGTCATGACGCCCGAAGCGTTTGCAAAACGCGCGGACGAACTGCAGAAATACGGGCTTCAAACCGAAATCTACAATGAAAAACAGCTGCGCGACAAAGGGTTCAATATGATGCTGGGCGTGGCGCAAGGGTCGATTAACCCGCCGCGCATGGTGGTCGTGCAATGGCGCGGCAAACCCGAAGACAAAGCTACTCACGCCGTTTTGGTCGGCAAAGGCGTTTGCTTCGATTCGGGCGGCTTGAGCCTGAAACCCGCCAAAGGCATGGAAGATATGAAAGAGGATTTGGCGGGCGCGGCGACCGTTCTGGGAACGTTGCAGGCGCTTGCCATGCGCAAGGCGAAAGTCAACGTCGCGGGCGTGATGGCGATGGTGGAAAACATCCCGTCGGCAAAGGCGCAAAAACCGGGCGACATTGTCAAATCGCTGAAAGGCATTACCGTCGAAGTCATCAACACCGACGCCGAAGGACGATTGGTGCTGGGCGACGCGCTGTGGTACGCGCAGGAACGCTTCAAAGCCCCCGTTTTGATTGACTTGGCAACGTTGACGGGCGCGATTGTGGTTGCGCTCGGGACGGAATTCGCGGGGCTGTTTGCAAATGACGAAACCCTTGAGAAAGCTTTGGTTTCCGCCGCGAACGAAAGCGGTGAAAAGCTTTGGCCGATGCCCGTCGACGAAAGCTACGACGAACAAATCGTTTCCGACATCGCCGATATCCGCAACACGTCGACGGTCGGACGCGACGGCGGCGCATGCACGGCGGCGGCGTTTTTGAAACGCTTTGTCCTGCCCGATGTCAAATGGGCACATTTGGACATTGCGGGCGTCGCTTTGCAGCAAAAACCGACTCTGATGTGTCCGAAAGGCGGATCGGGATTCGGTGTGCAGCTGCTTGACCGCTATATCCGCGACAACTTGGAAAAATGACAGGAGGATTCCCTATGGCGAAAAAAAGTAAAAAATCCGAAGAAAAGAAACAGCTTAAAACGGAAAAAATCGACGAAAAGCGCAATATGATTTTGGATACGCTGGATGATTTGAGCGATTTTTGCATGGACAATATTCTGTCGCTGAAACCCATGCTGGAAGATGCCGACGACGCCGTCGCCGAAAAAATCGAGGAGCGGATGTTCAAATTCGGTTCGCTGATTGAAGTGCTGAACACCGTTGCCGAACTGACTCAAGGGCGCAAAATCGACGAAGAATAAATCGTCGGTTCCCTCTTTTGTTTTAGAAAGATTTGTGCTATTCTAAAAAACAGTGGAATATATTGGGCAGGAAAGGTTGACAGAATGAATCAGATCTTTTTACTTCCTTTAATCGGTCTCTTGACGCTTTCTTCGGCGCAGGCGGCTGACGGTATGTTTGTTTTCAACGATGCCGAATCGTTTGTCGTAGCCCGTTCTTACAAATTGGGCGAAGCCGACGGCGGATCCGACGGCGGTCGGACGTTGCCGGTTTTAAAAAAGTCCGCGCTGGACTGCAGCGATGGCAAATGCGATACACCCAATCAATGCGAAACGGCTGAGGATTGCGACGCCAACGAATACTGTACATCGCTTCATGTGTGCAAAAACTTGTGCGAACGCGGCAAAACGTATGAAGGCGTTGTTTGTGCGAATTTGCCGAAAACACCGTCTTGCGCGATTGAAACCAGCGGTCATGTCTCGTATTGCGCCTGTACGGCGACGTCGTGCGGACCGGCTTGGAAATGTTCGATGCTGGGTGTTCGTTATCAATGCGAAATGTGCCCTGCGGGCGAAAAATGCAACTGTCCCGACGGCAAAGTTTCAAACGGTAAAGGTCAATGCGTCGTTTGCAACAACAGCGATGCTTGCGAATGGAATCAGTATTGCGCGGCTGCCGGGACGACGTCTTCGGCTTGCGAAGTGCTGAACTGCCCCGCGGGTCAATATGCGGCAGATCATGCTTGCCACAGCTGTGCCGACGCGATGAAAGGGTGCAAGTCCTGCTCGTCGTCGACTTCTTGCGATGTCTGTGAAATCGCTTACAATCTGCGCGCGGACAAATCGGGATGTGATTTGAAAAAATGCGAAGACGGCAAAGAGCTGAACTACACGACGGGTGAATGCGTCCCTTGCCCCGATGGTGCGACTAAGTGCGAATCCGATCCCGATGGCGGAGATCCGATTGCTACGGAGTGTGAAGACGGCTATACGCTGGTTGACGGAAAGTGCGTTCAGGACGACAAAGACGCCGATTGCCGCCGCATTTGCGGAAACGAAGGATTCTATTATGACCGTCCGGGCGCGAAATTGAACGGCAAAGAACGTGTTTGCACCAGATATCCGCTGTCTTGCGGCTATGGCTGCACCAAAGGCTGGGATATCGATTATCTGGTCAACGGTACGGTTTATACCTGCCAGACCGCTATTCAAGAAGAAGCCGAGGACGATAAAGACGCCGAGTGCCGCCGTATTTGCGGAAACGAAGGGTTCTATTACGATCGTCCGGGCGCAAAATTGAACGGCAAGGAACGTGTTTGCACCAGATATCCGCTGTCTTGCGGCTACGGTTGCACAACGGGTTGGGATATTGATTATCTGGTCAACGGTACAGTCTATACCTGCCAGACGGCGATTCAAAAAGGTGCCGAGGGCGAGGACAAAGACGCCGACTGCCGCCGTATTTGCGGCAATAACGGGTTCTATTACGATCGTCCGGGGGCAAAATTGAACGGTAAAGAACGCGTTTGCACCAGATATCCGAAGTCTTGCGGCTACGGCTGTACGACGGGATGGGATATCGATTATCTGGTCAACGGTACGGTTTACACCTGCCAGACGGCGATTCAGAAAGAAGCCGAGGGCGAGGACAAAGACGCCGATTGCCGCCGTATTTGCGGAAACGAAGGGTTCTATTATGACCGTCCGGGCGACCTGAAAGGCGGCAAAGAACGCGTTTGCACCAGATATCCGAAGTCTTGCGGCTATGGCTGCACCACGGGCTGGGACATCAAAACGCTGGTCAACGGCACGCTGTACACCTGCCAAACAGCGATTCAGAAAGACTCTTCCAATGCTTGTACGGGATCGCCCAGCAAAGGCGACGGCGGTGAATGTGAAAAGGCGTGCGGCAAAGGGTTCGGCGAATTGCGCAAAGGTGATAAGCTGAACGGCAAAGAACGCGTTTGCACCAGATACCCGAAAGCCGGCGGCTATGGCTGCACCACGGGTTGGGATATCAAATATCTGGTTGACGGACTGCATACTTGCCAAACGGCGATTATGAGCGATACCAAAGTCCGCGACTGACGACACCGACAACGAAACAGCCCGCTTTTCGGCGGGCTGTTTTGTTGTTGCTTATATTTTTTCAACGACTTTTTTCATCAATGTGGAAAACGGGTAATCGTCAAAGTCTTCGGGACGGACGAATTGCCCGTTCCAATCGGCGGAAACGGGAACGGCATCCGCGTTTAGCGTGACAATCGTTAATGCCAAATCAAAATGCGTGAAAACGTGTTTGACTTTTTTGCGGGTGATTTTCCAATCGGCGGCAAAAGGCAGGGTTTCATCCGTGTTCCACGGAAATTCGGTCAAGCCGTGCAGCAATCCTTTTTCCGAACGGGTGCGGACGTAAAATTCTCCCGCCGCATTTTTTATCAAAAATACGTACCCTTTGCGCGCGTCGCGTTTCAGCTTGACGATTACGGGTATTTTGTCCGCCGTTCCGTCCTTGAACGCTTTGCAGTCTTCACGCAAGGGGCACAGCAGGCATTGCGGTGATTTGGGCGTGCAGACCGTCGCCCCCAAATCCATAATCGCGGAAGCGTAATCGGCGGGGCAGGCGGCGGATTTTATCAAAGAATCGGCGCAGGCGTTGATTTTATCCATCATTGAAACAGTCGGTTCCGCCCAGCCGTTCAGCCGCGTTACAACACGAATCACGTTGCCGTCGACGGGCGATTCGGGCAGGTTGAACGCAAAAGCCGCGATGCTGGCGGAAGTATACGCTCCGATTCCCGGCAGTTTGGCAAGTTCGGCGCGATCGGCGGGAAAGCGTCCGCCGTATTGTTCGGCAACGACTTTTGCGGCTTCGTGCAGTTTGCGTGCCCGCGTATAGTACCCCAATCCCTGCCACATCAGCAAAACGTCGGAAATCGGCGCCGCCGCAAGGCTTTCGACCGTCGAAAACCGTTTCATGAACCTGTCGAAAAAGGGAATGACCGTTTTCACCGTCGTTTGCTGCAGCATGATTTCCGACACCCAAACTGCGTAAGCGGACGGATGCGCGCCGCCTTTTGTGCGCCACGGCAAATCGCGCCCGTTTTTTTCATACCATTTCAAAAGTTTTTCGGTTACAGTCGTCATAACGAAACACTTTAAAAGAAGGAGCTTTCTCATGCAAGGAATCGTTTTAGCCGTTGATTTGAAATCCGACACGGGGCTGATTCGCGCCGATGACGGCAACCGCTATGAGTTCGATATGGCGGACTGTGAAACAGGGTGTCCTTTGAACGGAAACACGGTCGATTTTGAAATTGACGGCGGCAAAGCCGTTAAAATGCACGTTGTCAAATCGTCAATCAAATCGTTCTTGGACGGTTTGTATTGGTTTATGTTTTCTTTGCGCGGGCGGATTTCCCGCGACGGGTTTGTGGCTTTTTTCGCCATTGCCCTGCCGGCGTTCCTTTTTCCCGCGGCGGCGATGGCGTGGTCGGGATTGCCGCTGATATATCCCGCGTTGATGGGAAGCGGCATCGCGTATGTGCTGTTCGCCGTTCTGGTCAAACGCTTTCACGATTCGGGCAGTTCCGCGTTTTGGCTGATTGCGACGGTTTTTATCGGCGTTATTGCCGCTTGCGCGATGTTCAAAGTCGTCGCTTTTCCGTTTTTAAGCGATGAAGTTGTTTCCCTGCTTTGCGCGGTGTTCGGATTGTTCGTTTTGTTCTGTTTGTACCTGAGCTTTGCCAAAGGCACCATCGGTGAAAACCGCTACGGGAAAGAACCCGCCTCTTGCAAAACAATTCGTTTGAAATAAATAGCTAAAAGGGCTACTTTAACGCCAAAAAACGAATCGATTGAAACGAGGTTGCGAAAAGATGGAAAAGAAAATCAAGTATCTGAAAGATTACAAAAAACCGGATTATAAAATCAGAACCGTCGATTTGACGTTCGATTTGGATGAACAGAATACGACCGTCAAATCCGTGCTGCATCTGGTCGCCGATTACGATGTGCCCAAAGGCGGGCATCCGCTGGTGTTGGACGGACGCGAGCTGGAGCTGAAGTCGATTAAAATCGACGGCGAAGCGGTTGACGAACGCGCTTACTCGCTGGACGACGAATCGCTGACGATTTACAATCCGCCCGCGGACTTCAAGCTGGAAATCGAAACCGTCATCCACCCGAAAGCCAACACAAAGCTGGAAGGTTTGTACGTTTCCAACGGAACTTTTTGTTCGCAAAACGAACCCGAAGGTTTCCGCAGAATCACTTATTTTCTTGACCATCCCGACGTGATGAGCGTTTACACGACGACTTTAATCGCCGACAAAAGCAAATATCCCGTCATGCTGTCGAACGGCAATCCGATAAAGGAAGAAACTCTGCCCGACGGCAAAACGGCGGTAACGTGGTTTGACCCGTTCCCGAAACCCTGCTATCTGTTCTGCGTGGTTGTGGGGGATTTGGGGTCGATTCACGATACCTACACGACAAAATCGGGACGGTTGGTAAAGCTGGGATTGTATGTCGAACACGGCGAAGAACCCAAAGCCGAATGGGGACTGGAATCCTTGAAGCGCGCGATGAAATGGGACGAAGACGTGTACGGGCTGGAATACGACCTTGACCTGTTCAACATCGTCGCCGTGTCCGATTTCAACATGGGCGCGATGGAAAACAAAGGGCTGAACCTGTTCAACAGCAGCTGCGCGCTTGCCGACCCCGTGACCGCGACCGATACGGATTTCGCCCACGTCGAAGGCGTTATTGCGCACGAATACTTCCATAACTGGTCGGGCGACCGCGTTACCGCGCGCGACTGGTTCAACCTGTCTTTGAAAGAAGGATTGACCGTTTACCGCGATCAGGAATTTTCACGCGACATGCGCGGGCGCACTTTGGGGCGCATCAACGATGTGTTCGCTTTGCGCACGTTCCAGTTCCCCGAAGACGCCGGTCCTTTGGCGCATTCGGTTCGTCCCGAATCGTATGTCGAAATCAACAACTACTACACGGCGACCGTGTACGACAAAGGCGCGGAAGTCATTCGCATGTACGAACGCCTGCTGGGCAAAGAAAACTTTATCAAAGGCAATCAGCTGTACTTTGAACGCCATGACGGGCAAGCGGTCACAATCGATGATTACGCCAAATGCATGGAAGACGTGTCGGGCAAGGATTTGACACTGTTCAAACGCTGGTATTCGCAGGCGGGAACGCCAACCGTATACGCCGCAGGAAAATACGACGGGAAAGCGAAAACGTACACGCTGACTTTGCGCCAAGAAACGAAACCGACGCCGAATCAGCCCGAAAAACTGCCGTTCGTCATTCCTTTGGGAATCGGGCTTATCGGCAAAGACGGCAAGGACATGCCCCTGCAGCTGCAAGGCGAAAAAGAACCGCAAGGCACGTCCCGCGTTATCGTTTTGGACAAGGATTCGGATGTGTTTACCTTTGTCAACGTTGCGGAACAGCCCGTTTTGTCGGGCAACCGCGACTTTACCGCCCCGATTCACTTCGTCATGGACTACACGGACGCGGAACGTCTGCACCAAGCACGCTGCGATTCCGATTTGTTCAACCGCTGGGACGCGTTCCAGCAATACGGCGTCGAACAGATTTTGAATATGGTCAAAGATATTCAAAACGGCAAAGAACCGACTTTGCCCGAAGCGTACTTTGATGTGTGGGAATCGTATTTGACGGACAAGACGCTGGATAAAGGATTCGTCGCCCGCGCCATTACGCTGCCTCAGGAAAACTATTTGGCGGATCAGATGGACGTGGTGGACGTCGACGCGATTCACAAAGCCCGCTATTTCGTCAAACAGGCGATTGCGAAACGCTTTGAAAAGGAACTGCGCGCCGTTTACGACGAAAACAACTCGGACGCCGAATACACGCCGTCGCCCGAACAATCCGCGCGCCGCGCGTTAAAGAATATGGCTTTGTCGTTCTTGGGCGATTTGGGAACCAACAACGAATTGGTCGAAAAACAGTACGCTCAAGCCAACAATATGACCGACAAACTGGCGGCGATGAATATCGCGTCGAATTCCAAAAATCCGAAACGCGAAGCGATTATGGACGATTTCTATCAGACCTACAAAAACGAAAAAGCGGCGGTCAACAAATGGATTTTCACCAACGCCTGCGCCGACAGACCTGACGCGGTCAACGTGGTGCGCAAACTGTTGACTCACCCCGCGTTCAACATCAAAAACCCGAACAATGTTCGCTCTTTGATGGGGGGATTCGCGTACAACCAGACAGAATTCCACAAATTGGACGGTTCGGGATACGACTTTGCGGTCGAAATGGCGTACAAAATGGACGATATGAACCCGCAAATGGCGGCGCATATGGTCAAACCCTTGACGCGCTGGAAACGCTTTGACGCCAAACGGCAGGAAATGATGAAAAAAGCTTTGGAAAAAGTTTTGGAAAAGAAAAACCTGTCCAAAAACGTTTACGAGCTGGTCACCAAATCTTTGGCGGCTTAAATAAAACAAACCGCAAAAAAAAGCCGCCTTTGAAACAAGGCGGCTTTTGCTTTGCCGTAAAATCAGACGGCGGATTTCAGCTTTTCAATGCCCTTTTCGATGCGTTTCAGACTTTCGTCTTTGCCGAACAGATAAACGGCTTCGACCGCGCCGACGGGGGTGCATTGTTTGCCTGTCAAAGCGGTGCGTACCGGCCACAGAAATTGACCGTTTTTCATGCCCAGCTTTTCGGGAACGGCAAGCAGAACCGCGTGAACCGCGTCCATTGACGCAAAATCCGCGTCCGTCATCGCTTCGACGACGGTTTTGGCTTCCTCCAACGCTTTCAGCGCAATTTCGGGCGTCGTTTTCATTTTCTTGTGAACGTACATGTCGATATCGTATTCGGGCAGTTCGTCAATGAAATCGACCGCTTCGGGGATTTCGTTCAGCACGTTGACGCGCGGCTGGACGCATTTCGACAACACTTCCAAATCGACGTCGCGCTTGACCGCGTCCTTGTAGTACGGCAGGGCGAGTTCGTGGAACTTTTCGGGCGGCAGGGCGCGGACGTACACGCCGTTCATCCATTTCAGCTTTTCACCGTCGAAAATCGCGGGGGATTTGTTGATGCCCTCGATGTTGAAGATTTTTTCCAATTCCGCCATGGAAAAGATTTCTTCGTCGTTTTTCGCGCTCCAGCCCAGCAAAACGATGTAGTTCACAATCGCTTCGGGCAGGTAGCCTTTGGCGACCAAGTCCTGAAACGACGCGTCGCCGTTGCGTTTGGACAGCTTGTTGTGTTCGTCTTTCATAATCGGCGGCAGGTGGACGTAAGTCGGAATTTCCCAGCCGAACGCCTGATACATCAGATTGTATTTCGGCGTGGACGACAGATATTCGTTGCCGCGCAGAACGTGCGTGATTTTCATCAAGTGGTCGTCGACGACGTTCGCGAAGTTGTACGTCGGCAGACCGTCGGATTTGAGCAAAATGCCCTCGTCGAGCGTCTTGTCTTCGACCGTGACGTGACCGTACACGCAGTCGTCAAAGGAAACCGTGCCGTGCGGGTCGATCGTCTGGCGGACGGTGTATTTTTCACCCGCGGCGATGCGGCTGCGTGCTTCTTCGAGCGACAGTTTTTTGCACGGGTCGCGGAATTTGAACGGAATGCCCGCTTCTTCGCACGCTTTGCGCTGTTTTTCCAATTCCTCTTCGGAACAGAAGCAGTAATGCGCGCCGCCCAAGTCAACGAGCTTGTCGGCGTATTCCTTGTAAATCGCGCGGCGTTCGGACTGGACGTAAGGCCCGTAAGGACCGCCGACGTCGGGACCTTCGTCATGCTTCAGCCCGACCATTTCCATCGTTTTATAGATGATGTCGACCGCGCCTTCGACATAGCGTTCCTGATCGGTGTCTTCGATGCGCAAGATGAACTTGCCGCCCGCGCTTTTGGCGACCAAGTATTCATACAAAGCGGTTCTGAGGTTTCCGATGTGCATATAGCCCGTCGGGGACGGGGCGAATCTGCTTCTGACTTCCATGGGGACAATCCTTTTCAATAAAAAACGTTTTGCCTAATTTCTACCCGTTGGGGGGCGAAAGTCAAGGGAAAGGTCGACGCGCGCTAAACATTCTTGCATTAAACCGATTGATTTGATACGCTAACCCTGCGTTTGCGAAGTTGAAAACTTACAGAAGAAACAATCGGCGTTAAACTTTATTTCTAATCACGTCAAAGCCCGCTTTTTTTCAAGCGGGCTTTTTAACGGAATCACGTTTTTCAACATCAAACCCGTCGTTTGAATCACGTTTTTCTAAAAAATCACCCCAAAAACTCTTTGATTTTCAGCAAAGCGTCTTTTAAGCCCGTTTTTTCAATCGGGGTTTCGGGCGGGAACGCGGTCAGCGTTTCCGACGGCAAGGCGCGGTCAAGCATCACAAAAACGCCTTTGTCGTCGTTTTTGCGGATAAGCCGTCCGAACGCCTGCGCCAGCTTCATGCGCACCAGCATCAGGTTATAGGCTTCCCCCGCCTCGCCGAACGCGGCTTTGCGGGCTTTGTGCGCGATGTCGGGGCGGTTCCACGGAACGCGGTCGAAGACTATCATGCGCAGCGATTTCCCCGGCACGTCAATTCCGTCGCGCACCGCGTCCGTGCCCAGCAGGCAAGTTTCTTCCTCGGCGCGGAAAATGTCCAGCAGCGTTTGCAGGTTCACCGTGTCGACGTGCTGGGCCAGCAAATCGATGCCGTTCGCCCCCAGCGGTTCTTTCAAGCGTCTGTAAACGTCTTTTAATCGGCGGATTGCCGTAAAAATGCCCAAAGCCCCGCCGTTTGAAGCCAGAAACAGCTCGCGGTAAGCGGCGGCGACCTGTGCGGCGTCGTTCTTGTCCACGTCGGTAATGATGAAAATGCGCGAATTGTTCGCATAGTCGAACGGGGATTTGTACGCCGCCGTCGTCAGCGTGTCTTCCGACTGAAAATGCGCCAATCCCGTGCGCTCCAAAGCGTTTTTCCAATCCGCCGCCGAATCGCCGCTGTTGTCTTTCAGCGTTGCGGAAGTCACCAGAACGCCGTGCGCCGCCTGTCCCAAAACGTGCGCGAACGGAATCGTCGGGTCAACCCAATGGCGGTGGTATCCGACATCGGTGTCCAGTCCGTCCGTGCGGGTGATTTCCAGTTTGTCCACAAAGTCGGCGGGCGTTTTCAAATCCAGCTGTTCCAGCATGACGCGCCACACGGACAGCGGTTCGGCGACCGTTTTGCGCAAAGACCGAATCACCGCCGAATACCGTTGTTTGTCCGCCGTTTCGATTGTCCCCGCGTTTTTGTCGATATAGCGTTCAATCCGCCCGATTAAGGAATACGCCGCGGTTTCGGCAATTTTGATGTCGCCGTAAAGCTCGACGGCGGTTTTGGACAGTTCCGCGTCGACGGGGCGCGGCTCGCATTCCAAAGAGTATTGCGCGTCCGTTTTATCGGTGCGCGCCAAAACCTGCCTGTAAATTTGGGTTAAAAAGCGCTCGAATTCCCCCGACGGCGTTCTGTTTTTGATGCGCGCCAAAGCTCCGCCCTGCGGCAGAAAGCTTGCATGTTCCAGCAGTTCGTCGACGCCTGCGGCGATGTCGGGGTCAAGCAGTATCAAATCCTCCGCCCTGCGGCGAAGCCCGTGCGTGCGCCCCGTTTTTTTGGCGTCTTCCGTTCCGAACAGGATGCGGCGCATTTCCAAACCTTCGCGCACGTTGATTTCGCCCGCGAAAATGTCGTCCGCCGCCGCAAACAGCTGATGCCCTTCGTCAAACAGATAGCGGGTCGGCAAAGCGATGTCTTCGGTCGCGCCCGCCAGCTGCGTCATCACCAAAGCATGATTCGCAACCACGATTTTGGCGTGGCGGGAACGGCGCAAAATCTTTTCGACAAAGCATTTTTTATAGTGCGGACATTGGGCGTACAGACATTCCCCGCGCTTGTCCGCCAAATTTGCCAAGCTGGACGCGTTAATCATATCCGCCATCCAGCCGGGGAAATCGCCGCCGTTCATATCGCCGTCTTTGGTCGCCGCCACCCACCGTGCTATCAGCCCCAAAGGCAAAGCCGACATCGGATTGGCGGGGATTCTGCCGACGGCTTCGGCAAAGTTCAGCAGGCACATATAGTTTTCGCGTCCTTTGCGGATGACGACGGCGCGCCGCTTGATTTGCGGGTCGGGGAACACGCGGTTCAGTTCGCTGTCCAGCTGTTTTTGCAAAGTGCGGGTGAACGTGCTTATCCACACGGATCCCGCGTTTTTGTCGCTCCACACGCTGGCGGGGGCAAGATAGCCCAAAGTCTTGCCGATTCCCGTCCCCGCCTGCGCCAGCACGGATACGGGAAAGCCCGCGTCGGAACGCGGATTGAACGCTTTGGACACCACGCGGGAATAAGCGACTTGATCGGCGCGCGTTTCGGGCGAATCGGCGCGGGATAAAAGTTCGGACAGGCGTTGTCCCGCTTCGTCGGGCAGCACGGGCAAAGTCCCCGCGGGTTCGGCGGGCGCGCTTTCCGTCCAGTCGGGCAATCCGTCCCACACCGCAAAGCCCGTCAGCCCCGCCAGTCCCGATTTCGATTCCGCCGTTCCCAAAGCCGACAAAACGTCCGCGCCCCAAATCCAATTCGCACTGCGCGTCATCGCCAAAGCCAAAGACACGGCTTTTTTGCGCTCGTTCGGGTCAAGGGCGGCAAGCTTGCCCAGCAAAATCCGCACCATGGAAAACAGCGCGCGGACTTCTTCCGCTCCGTTGACGGGAACGGTCATATTCAAAAAACGGGCAAGCTCTTTGATTGTCGGCACGACGGGACAGGCGGGGCAGACAAAGGCGAACAGCTCCAAAACGTCCAGAACGACGCGGGGCATTTGCGTTCCCAGCCTGCCTTTTATCAAAGAACGGTTGCACAGCAAAACGGGGCTGTTGCGGGTAAAAGCGTACACGTCGCGCGGCGTCGCCAAAGGGGTGAAGTTCCCCTGCGAATCCCCCGCCGTAAAGCCTGTCTCTTATACACATCTCCGAG
>ERZ1026860.375-NODE-375-length-32013-cov-6.345985_pt1 | contig 32013 bp, 31 predicted proteins | sample MGYA00380160_ERZ1026860 | MGnify/ENA primary metagenome ERZ1026860 (study PRJEB33269, sample SAMEA4719796) | human gut metagenome | biome: human-associated habitat; feature: organic feature; material: feces | place: Cameroon | collected 2013-10 ... | reverse complement strand
TGGCTCGTTTTTTCTACCGAGCCTGCTAACTTTTTCGCGCCCTTTTGCCTCACTTGCATTTTAGCAAATACACCTCATAGCAGATAAACACGCGTAAGTGGTTTCCAGGGCAGGAATGATAATTGAGCATTCTTGCCCTGGAATGCTAACTATAGTACAAAAAAGGTAAGGTGGTATCTTGTGAAAAAAATACCTGCTCTCTTGATGTCAACCTGTTTGATGGCTCTATATATTCTGTCAGTTGGACTCGCAGATGAACAAATAGATTCACGATATATGGCGATTTTGGATGCATGGGACGCTACGAGTGGGGAAGAATTATGGCACAACACTTTAGACTGTTGGTGGGAGCGGAACAAAAGCGAGGCAGAAAAGGACGATCCTGCGCCATCTTGGCCGCTGAACATATGTTTTGGCGCCACAACGGAGCAACTGGTCGCAGAGCAGAAGGACTGGGATCTGGCCCTTGTTTCCTCCAAGGAGGTTGATCTGCAACAACTGGCGGATGAAGGACTCATCATGTGCAGCGGTTACGTTCCATGTGACCACACCGCTACCTCCCAATGGCTTTATCCAAGCCAAATTCAACGTTTACTTCCCATTCACCCCATTCTCATGTATAAGGTATATTGCTATGAATATGACCCGCAAACAAACGACGCACTACTTCTGATCTGTCAGGCTGATATTGGTGCAAAAAAGAGCAATCCCAGGTTTCCTGATCTATGCGCTCAGGAGATCCTTGATCGGCGCACTGTGGATCAGGTTCGCGCAATGGAAGGGATCGCCCGCGTGAGTTGGACAACAGATGAGCTACTTAACCGGCATGACGAGTGGGATACCGCTACGCTTTGGATCGAATCGGTCGATGATCTTGCCACGCTGGATGAGGCGGGTCTGCTCTATGATTTCTCCAACGACCCGTACTGGCTGTCGCGAGAGATGGATTGGCCGGTACCTGAGGGCGTGTACAACGCGGAAGGAAGGCTGATCGCCATCCCCTTTATCTCCTTTGGACCATTCGAGCCGGGTCCATACCGGGTTGCCGTGATTAATGCGCATGGAGTTGATATTTCACGAGCCCTGGCTTATGAGAAACATCTGATAAAATCATATGAATGGCTTTATAATCACAACACTCCATCAGAAATTCTCGACAAGTACGGCATTAGTATCTACAAGGATCAGGTGACTTGGTAGACAGAAGCGGGTATTAAGTGTTAGGAGGTGAGAACCAATGGCTCTACAGCTTCCTATAGGGGCCGTTTGGATGATCGAGACTCTGGAACGCTGGAGGTTCATGGTAAGTTTATCGCCTTTTGATGTGACTAACTAGAACCATGGCACAGCATTCCAAGCGCGAGCAATCAAACTTGGAATGCTGTGCCTATAGGTGTCCAATGAAAAGTGCAAGATTGGCGGCGCATTTTTCATGCTGTCCTTATGCTGACCTCCGCATCAGCAGGGAGATCAAACATGAAAAAAATCGGTATGGCACTCCTACTTTGCATGGTTATGATGAGCAAACCGATACTGCTGTGTTTTTGATCTGTAAAGAGGATAGCGATAAAGCCGGAGATGGACCTGCATTCTCAGACCTGTGTGCTGAAGAAATCTTGGATAGTCGTACTTCGGATGAGATTCGCAGTCTGGAGGGAATCAATCGTGTAAGTCGCTGGAGTGTAGATGAATTGCTTTCTAGGCAAAACGAATGGGATTTTGCTCGTATCATTATTAAAGATACAAAAGAACTGTCAGTTCTGCACGAAGCGGGTATTCTCTATGATTTTTCGAGCGAGCCCTATTGGAATTCGCGTGATAATGAATGGCCAAGAGAATTTGGTGTTATTCCGGGAAACATAATCGATGAAAACGGAAAAATTATAGCGGTGTCTTATTCCCGGTACGGAGCAACAAACGACGAGATTTCAGTGATTATCATAAATGCAAAGAGTACAAGAGTAAGAGAATCTCTTAGATATGCCGAGCATTGGATGAAGTCGTATGAGTGGCTTTTTGATAGAATGGTATATCAAGATACACCTAATGATCTTCTCAAAGAGGGGAAAGGAATTTGCATTTATAAAAGTAATGTAAGCTGGTAGGAGGAATCTGAAATGCTAAAAAAAGCGATTGCATTCATGTTGATCTTGGCGGTGCTTTCTGTATCAACAGCCCAAGGTGAGATACTCCTCAATCTCGGTGGAAGCGATTCAAACAGTGCTGAATACAAAGAGTTTATCGAAAAGCACCCCGAAATTGCTGTTACCACCGAAACCAATATCTATCTCTCTACGGATGAGATCATCAATGCGTTTCTAACAGGTGAGTTTCCTTTCGACACCTTTGTTATGACCAGCAGCAGCTTTGATATTCAGCAGCTTATGGCTAAGGGCTACTGCGCTCCGCTGACAAGCAGCTCAGTACTGCATGCGGAAATGGAGCAAATGTACACTCCCATACAGCAACTTGTATCGCAAGGTGGCGCTATTTACGGTGCGCCTTTTTTCTGCTATGTAGGCTATTATACCTATCGTCCCGATGCATGGGAAGCTGCAGGATTGACTGCGGAGGATGTTCCCACCTCCTTTGAGGAGTTTTTGGATTTCTTAGAAAAGTGGGTTGCGCGCATTCGAGAAAACTCTGAAGATGAAATCAGTGTAAGCAACCTCTTTGACAGCGAGCAGTACGGTGAGCATAGCTATATCAGCTATCTTGTGGATCGCCTTATCAGCAATTACATCATGCAATGCAACTACGCAGACGAACCGCTGCGCTTTGATACGCCGATGTTTCGAGAACTGCTTGCACGCTGCCAAAGCATCGGCGCAGATTTGTACAAATATGAACCGGAGCAGAAAGGTAATTATGGCCTTTTTGAAGATTTGTATGGTATGCGCGAACTCAAGTATTTGGTTCCCCTGCGCCTTACAACCGAACAGCCCATTCTGATCAAAGCCTCGCTGTACACCGCGTTCCTCAATGCACGAAGCCAGCATCAGTCGCTTGCAACGGAATATCTGGAAAATTGCGTAACTTGTATGGAGCCGCAAGACGCAGCATATCTGTACCGCGATGCACAGCCCGTGGAAGATTCGGAATACAAACGAGCCATGGACGCTGTTCAAACTGAGATAGATCGGCTGGCGAAACGACTTGAGGCGGAGGAATTGGAACCATCGGAACGTAATCTGCTGCAAGATCAACTGGCGCAAAAAAAACTGACTTGGGAGGAAATGGCCGTTTCTGAGGCGCGCTACCTTATCTCTGAAAATGACCTGCAACTGTACCGTACTTATGGCGAAAATCTCTATTTTCAACCGCCCAGCATTTTTGACCCTTCCACCGAGAACGGTAAAAACATGAAACAGTTACGCGACCGTTTCTGCACGGGCGGCATGCCTGCGCAGCAATTCATCAGCGAGCTGGATCGATTGGCGTGGATGCTTGAAATGGAAGCAGGAGAGTGAGTATGATGAAGTTTTCTTGCAAACTGCTCACAGTGCTTCTGGCGCTTGCCTGCTGCCTGCCTCTTTCGGCACTGGCAATAGGCAAAGAAGAAAATCACCTTGAGCGATATATCGGAATGTATGGCTATGCTTTCACGGACGCCGCAAAACAGGGCGTGAAACGTGACTTTGCTCCGCAGACCGCTGATTGCGGACAGGTTCAAGTATGCTTCCGTGAAGTGCTGTACGATGGTCAATGGCTGTACGCTGCTGCTTCGGTTTCGCCCACAGAGCCAAACGCAACATTGATTCTGCCCGGTGATTCTGAAAGCGGCGAACCGCTAAGCGGCCGTTACTTTGCGGAAAAGGCACTTGATACGCGCAGCTATCAAGCAGCGGCACAGGAGGATGGAAAACAGCTTCTCGCCGTCTATGTCTATCTCAAAGAATTTGATGAAATGGGCGAATATTTTCTAGACAGTTATCAGGCGGAAGAAACCATTCTGTTCAGCGGCGCACCCGTTGCAGGCGGAAGCGAGCCAATCACCCTCACATGGACGGTTCAGCTCTATGAAGTGGATATACAAACGGGAAAGTACCGATTTCTAAGTGAATCTACATACCCAATGACCATCAAGCCTATGGAACCGTATACAGAGCGCGTGTATCGTCCATCTGCCGGGGATAAAATGCCGCTTGAAAGCACTGTGCTTATACAAACCGCGCTGGGTTCGTACCTCAAGCCGCAATGGCGTACCGAACAGGATCGAGCTCAGTACAGGGCAGTATTAACGGAAGCGGATCGGCAGGAAGTACCCTACGGCGGGATGCCATCGGATGCATACGCTCTATTTGAAAAACCAATGACACTCACCCTTGCGCTCATCGATTTGAACAATGATGAAAATACGCGCTTCGTAACGCTTGCGATTGATGAATAACGGTTAAGGTGGAATGAACCATGCTTTTGGATCTCTTTCGCTATTGGAAGGTCAAACTCAAGATCAAGTTATCACCGCAAATTCCAATTCCGCCAGGATGGCATGCATGGATCAGACAAACCTTAGATCGAGCAGTCGAGCGCCAAAACTCCAAAGAACAATGGGAGGAAATCTGGCAAGCGCAGCGGCAGCGCACAGGCTCAGATCAATCCGTACTGAAAAACTATCCGTAGGTGTTCATGGGAGTGCGCAGAACCAAAGCAACACAGGAGGCTACCGATATGAGAATGAAAAAAACGCTCTGCTTTATGTTAACGGCGGTGCTTTTGATGGGCGCTTTGGCAATAGGCGAAGAAACTGCCGCGCCTACTTCCGCACCTACGCCCGAAGTAACGGCGGCATCCGAACCAACGGCTGCCCCGACCGCGGAGCCTCCTGCCGAAGAAAAAACGACTGTAGCGCCGACTGAGCCTCCTACGCCAACACCTGCGCCTGTGGTAACGGCAACGCCGATGCCCACCACAGCGCCTACGGATGCGCCGACTGCAACGCCCGCTCCGACAACGGCGCCAACGACGGAGCCCACCGCAACACCTGCGCCGACCGCTGCAACGAGCGAAACCCCAACGCCCGCACCGAGCGTGACCCCTGCGCCGCAAGCAACTGCAACGGACATGCCTACGGCTGCTCCCACCCCCGAACCGCCGCAAGAAAAGCCCTTTATTCCTACACAGGATGCATGGACGCAGTTCTCAGACCAAGCATATGTTGAGGGAACGGTAGAAACCGTGCTGAAAGAAGCGCAAAAGCGCAAGGAACATCCCGCCATTTTTGTTCGCACGGATAAGCAAGTCACGGTCACAAACGTTGCCCAAAGCTATATTGAATGTTTGACACCCGACCCGGATGTGTTCACAGACGGGGAGAACGGCAGCGATTACCGTGTCATATACGAGATAGGCACACCAACAAACGAAGGCGCTCTGCCGCCCGTTACGCTGCGCGTCGTGGATATGCATCGTATGTCCGACAAAACACCCGCCCCCACCGAAACTCCCGTTACTCCGAAAACAACACCCGATTCAATGGCAGCAGAGCCAAGCCCTACGCCAACCATTACTGCTGCGCTGACTATGCCGCCTGCTACCGAGCCGACGCCTTCATCCACCGTGACGGAGAAAACGCCAATGCCCACGATTACCGCGGCCATCACCATGCCGCCCGCCGAAACCGAACCGCCACAAGCTGACGAGCAGCAGGAACAGGCTGAAACGGTAGGCGATGTGCAGGCGTGGGCGCGCTATGCCGCCGGCAGCTTGGTGCAGGGAACGGTGCAGGATGTGTTGGACAGCATCGGCTTTGATGAAACCGCCATGGGCGAGCTGCCCACGGTGTATATCCGCACGCAAGAAAAAGTACGACTGGAAAACATCGCGGAACCCTTCATGCAGCGCCTTACGCTTCGGCCTGACGCAGATGTGTTTGCGCAGTCGGGCGAAGTCATCGTGAAATGGAAGCTGTTGGAGGATCAGGCGCGCGGTTTACCGCCCATCGAGCTGTGGGTTGAAGCAGTTCCTCAACCAACGCCCACGCCACAACCAACTCCCGTCCCAACCATTTCCGTTACGCCGCTGGAGTATCGCCCCGGCGAATGGAGCAATATTGCCCCCACCTTTGAGCTGGCAGGCATTGAAGAAGGCAGTACGGATTATGTGTACGGCGTGTTCATCTGCAATGAACAGCTTATCGTCTTTTCGCGCGATACCACCGCTTATACGCCCAACTTGGAGGGCGCGGATATTCGCGTGCGTTTTGCCATTCTAGATATGATGGGCGATGTGCTCTCTTTTTCAGATGAATATGCCATGATGCTGGATATGACCCCACCGGATGGCCCGTATCCCATGCCTTATGACGCTAAGAACACCATTGCACAGGTGTATGCTTCGGACAGCATGAGCGGCTTGCAGGCTATTTCGCTGGACGGAGGCAAGTCGTGGCTTGATGCAGAGTTGCCGGAGGATCAATTCCGCTGTGAGGGTAAAAAGGGCGAAACGATTCCGCCTGAGCAGTTGCAGGCGCGCGACTTTGCAGGCAACATTTCAAAGTGCTATGAGGAATATGCCTTCGGCCCCGAACGCAAGCCGGGAAGTGGTGACGGGAAAAAGCCCATTCAGCATGTAACGCAAACGCTGGACTATTCCCATGCGAATTATAATGCACTGGAACTTCTTTTCCCCGACGAACCACAAACACAGCTGGTCGCAGGGGATGAAATGCTTAACTTGAGCTTGACTGTAGATGGCGAGCAAGGCGCTTTCATGGCGCAAATGCATACCTATCCCACAGAAGAAGGCATAATGCCGCCTGCGGAGAATGCGCTCATTCTTACCGCGCAAGCGGCTGAGGATGCCGCCTGCGCATGGGTGTTCACGGGGGATGTATATCGGCTTTTGTATAACAGCCGTATCGACTACTTAGTGCTGCGCACAGGCGACTACATTACCGTGCTGCCCACCGCTGGCTTTACAGCGGGAACGGAGTATGTACGGCTGAAATCCAACGGAATCTCCACCCGCAAATTTACCTATACCGTTACGCAGGATGAAGCAATGTTGGAAACCACGCTCATAGTCGCCGTAGAGAATGCCACCTACGAGTTGGGCGAAGAACGGTCAATGCCTATGTACCGCACAGGGGTGCTGATCGGGCCGATGAGCTTGCTTGAAAAGCCGTATAACAGCTATTTGCACAGCAACAATCCATAAAGTGTCCGGCAAAGAAAGCGTGCAGACAAGGTTTGTTTGCCCCGCTATGCCTATATTAAGATACAAGGTGCAAAACAGATGCCGTGCATAGGAACCCGTAAAAGCGAATGGAGCGTAAGCTGCCAAGCAACAGGCGATGACAGTCCATCACGCTCGTTGCGGCAGGTATGACAAAGTACAGAAGGGAGTGATGCATATGGTTAGCAAGCATTTCTACTTGCAGCCGTGTATACGGTAACAAAATGTCCTTGTAAAACAATGCGGGAAAGCACACATCGCAAAAGCGATGAACGTTCTACAAGGACAGAACCAGTATACCGAACCATTTGTGCTTTTTCAAGCATTTCTACACAAGAAGGAGGATCATTTCATGAAAAAGATGATCGCTGTGGTCTTGGTTCTCACCATGGTTATGGCTTTTGCGAACAGCGCGATGGCGGCATACAAGCGGTTCGATATTGTCACGGAAAGCACCTCGGCTTTTAAAACCGGATGTTCAAGCATGCTTTTGCAGGATCACTACTGGTTTATGCGTCTTGATGAGGATATGAGTAATTTGTCGTCGACGCATCGCGCTGTGACTCGTGTTCATCAAGGAACAACGCCAATCAGTGCAACTTGGGTCTATTCAGGTCCTAATGAAACGGATCACCCTCACACCTTTACCGGTAGTGTTGCCAACGCTTCTTATAGAGGCCGACTGGATGACCGAGACTCTGGCACGCTGGAATTCCACGGCTATTTTCATCATAGTTACGGCCTTTAAGGGCAGCGACCGTCCCGGGCGAGAATTCTCTCGCCCGGGATCACATAATTTGAAAGGAAGAAAAATATGAAACGTATATTGTCGCTAATGCTCATGATGTGTTGTTTCCTTCTCAATTTGCCCGCCAATGCCGCTACGAAGGAAATCCCCCACTTTTGCAAGCCTATTTTAGAGGCTTGGGGAGTGACTGACGAAAAAGAACTGATGGAAGCCTTGCTCAAGGACCGAGAAAAAAGAAAGTCGAGTGCGTTGTCTGCCTTGCCTAAAGGATCCAGAAAACCTGTTACCATTCGGTTAGGCGGCACCACAAAAGAGCTCATTAAAACTCATAAAAAATGGGATGTAGCCATTGTTTCCTCCAAGGAAGTGGACTTGCAAGAGTTGGCAGATGCAGGTCTGATTTATCTGGATAATGTTCCTAATCCGACCTCTTTTTTTCATTTAGAGCAGTGGCTTTATCCCGAAGCCGTTCAAAAGAAAATTCCTACCGATCCGTTTTACCATTACTGTGTGTATTGCTATGATTACAATTCTGATACGGATGAAGCATTCTTCATCATCTGGAATCGAAAAGGGCGTCCCGTTCGTTATGGCAATCATACCGCCAGACAGCTTCTTGAAAAGCGTACACCCGTTCAAGTCAGAGCTGTGGAAGGAATATGTCGTAAAATCGATTGGAATCATTTCGGCATGCCTGAAATGCTCTTTTCAGAAGACGAATTGATTGAACATTCTGATGAGTGGGATTGGGCAGTGGTACAAATTGACAAAAGAGATAAGTTGGAGAAACTGGACGCAGCAGGGTTATTATATGATTTTTCACAGCATGAATACTGGCAGCAGCGTAATCCGGATTGGGAGTTGCCAAGTGGCATTTGGAATGAAGAAGGAGAAATGATTGCCATTCCGTACCATAACTGGAATTATGATGATGGCAATCAAATTACCGCTATAGTAATCAACGCTAAAAGTTCTGTCATCCCCCGTGCATTAGCATATACGGAGCACTACATCAAGAGCTTTGAATGGCTTATATTCGGAAGGCTCACCCATTATAGTGATCCACAAGCTATGAAAGAAATCTATGACCTGAAGGACTTCGAAATTGGTTGGCTCTGCATACTTAAGGAAGATGTGGATTGGTAACGAGCTTTCACTTCAAATGAACGTAGGAGGAAAGGATATTGAATGTAACCTTACAAAAAATCGCCTTTGGAATCAAGTATTTGTATTGTGTTTAGGAAGATATGGACTGATAACATATCCCCTACACCCGTAAGAGAAGGAAAAAAGCAATGAAAAAATGGATTTCCGTTATGCTGCTGCTTGTACTCATGCTTGGCTGCACATCAGCCGTTGCAGCGAAAAAGCAAGCTGTAATCCCCGACTTTTGCAACCCCATTTTGGAACGCTGGGGCGCGACCAATGAAAAAGAGCTTCAACAAGCCATTTTAACGTACTGGGAGGAGAACAACCCAAAGGAATGGCCGTCTATACATAAAAACGTGAAAACCCCCGTGTCCTTTCAATTTGGCGGTACCACGAAAGAACTAATTGCCACTCACAACGACTGGGATGTCGCTATTGTTTCCTCGAAGAACGTTGATCTTCAGAAACTTGCTGACGCGGGCTGTTTGGTTCGTCGGGAGGGACATCCACTTGAAAGATATGCCTTGCACCAATGGCTCTTGCCAGAGGCGGTACAAAACATGCTTCCTAAGCATCCTTTGTATTATTATGCGGTGTATTGTTATTCGTACAACGCTACAAACAACGAGGCACTGTTTGTTATCAGCAACACCAAAGGGAGAAAAAACCGGCGTTATGATCCTTGGGCGTTCATGCTTTTGCAGAAACGAAGCACCGCGCAGGTGCGGGAAGTCGAAGGGATCAGCCGAACTTTCGATTGGGCAACATTTGAAATGTCAGAGTTATCCTATACAGAGGATGAACTAATTGAACACGCCGATGCATGGGACTGGGCGTTTTTGCGAATCAATTATCAAGATAAATTGGAAAAGTTAGATGCTGCCGGACTTTTGTACGATTTTTCACAGAAAAATGATTGGATAAGCAGAAAAACAAAGTGGAAAACCGGCGAACCAACTGCTATTTTCAGCAACGATGGCAGAATGATCGCCATTCCATATCCAGAACGAATCTATAACGGTTCTAATGAAATCAGCGTGTTTGTCATTAATGCCAAAAGTCCAGTGCTTGATCGTACTTTGGATTATGCTGAGCATTTCATAAAATCACAGGAATGGATAAGCTCCTTGGACACCTCCTATAATCCCGAACTTGATAAACTGTATGGAGAGGGTTCTCTTGGCATATTGAAGGACGATGTGGACTGGTAACACTTCCACAATACCTAGATCGGTTATAAATCCAAAGAACAGAAGGAGGTCGGTTTCGTGAAACGAATCATCAGCATGGGCATGGCGCTTTGGGTGGCGTTTGCTTTGCCCATTGCATCGGCTGAAACCGTACTGGCAGGGCAGGTTACGGCGCAAACCACACAGGTGATCGCCGCACCTTATGGCGGTTTGGTGGAGAATGTGCGGGTACGCGTTGGGGATATGATTCATATTGGCGATCCCATCGCCACGCTGGAAACAACCAAGGTTTATGCGCAAACCGAGGGTACGGTGAGCGGCGTGTTTGCCAACGAGGGCGATAATGCCAAAGGAATTGAGCAACGCTACGGTGCGCTGGTATACATTGAGCCGATCAACCGCTTTACGCTTGCTTGCAGCATGGAGAAAGCCTATAACTCCAGCGAAAATCGTTATCTGCACATCGGTGAAAAGGTCTATCTGCGCTGCACCAAAGATCGCAGCCATCAAGGCTGGGGCGTGTTGACCGCCATTGATGCGGAAGATGAGAACAATTTTACCGTAGAGGTAACGGGCGGCGCTTTCTATATGGGCGAAACCGTCAACATTTATCGCGACAGCGCCTATAACGGAAAATCCTGCATCGGTCGCGGTACGGTGGGGCGTACACAAACCGTTGCCATCACGGGCGAGGGCAGCGTACTGCGCATGCATGTGCGTCCGGGAGATACCGTGGAACGCGGCGAGCTGCTGTTTGAAACGGTCAAAGGCACGCTGGATGGACTGTATGCGCCCGATAAACAGGTGGTAAGCCCGCTGAATGGCGTGGTGGCGGTTGTGGACGCCACCAACGGCACAGCCGTTGACAAGGATGCAAAGCTCGTAACGGTCTATCCCTCCGATAGCCTGCAGATCCAAATGCTGCTGACGGAAGAAGATTTGAGCTACATCTATGTGGGCAAGGAAGCCTTGATTGAGTTCAACTGGGATAATCAAAGCAGAAAACGCTTTGACGGGGCGGTCAGTGCCATTTCCTTTGTCAATCGGGAGGATGACGAAGCAAATGCCACAGGCTTACAGTCCGCGCAATATCTGGCCTATCTGGACTTTACGCCGGATGAAACGGTACGCCTTGGTATGACGGTCACGGTGTATCTGCAATAAGCAGGAGGGACACAGATGTTTCAAAAGAGAAAATCCCTCCTGCTGTTTCTGCTGCCGGGTCTGAGTCTGCTCATGGTGTTCTATGTCATTCCCTTTGTCGGCGGCATTCGCCATAGTGCGACGGACGGCAGCTTTCAAAACAACTTTGTGGGATTCCGCAATTATCAGCAGCTCTGGCAAAACAGCATGTTTCTGCTGGGCATGAAAAATACCATGGAACTGTCCTTAATCTGCGCCCCGCTGTTGTGGGTGTTGTCCTTCGGACTGGCCATGGCGCTCAATGCCATCAAGCCCTTTGGCGGCTTTTTACGCTCCGCAGCGTTGCTGCCGTACTTAGCGCCATCTTCGGCCATGCTGTTGGTATGGCTGGTGTTTTTCGACTACGGCGGTCCCCTCAACCGCCTAATGGCCGCGCTTGGCTTGGAACGGATCATGTGGCTCAATTCCGCTGCCATGCGCACCCCCGTCATTCTCATGTTTCTTTGGAAGAACCTTGGTTTTTGCGTTATCGTGTTTTTAGCCGCGCTGCAATCCGTACCGCAGCCGCTTTATGAGTACGCCTCGCTGGATGGCGCAGGCTTTTTGACCCGTGCCTTTCGCATCACGCTGCCCCTCATTACGCCCAGTGCGTTCTTGGTGCTGGTGGTGGCGTGGATCAACGCTTTCAAAATCTTTAAGGAAGTCTATTTCATCGCAGGCGCATACCCCGATTATGCGGTGTACACCCTGCAAAACTATATGAACAACATGTATCAGAAGCTCAATTATCAGTTAGTCACAGCGGCGGCGTATTCCTTCGGTGCAATCGTGATCGCCATGTTTCTGATTCTGTTCTTGCTACAACGGCGTGCAGCGCGCGCTGTGGACGGAGGTGATTGAGCATGAAGCGAACCAAGCGCATTCATTATATCCGCTACAATAAGCGTCGTCCTGTCAGCCGCTTTTTCTTGAGCTTGCTGGCAATCATGATTCTGCTGCCCCTGATCGTAACGGCGCTGTACTCCTTCAGCTCGCCGAGCGAGATCAAAGCCTTCATGAAAACACTCGATGGGTTTGATGCGGAGAAATTCATGCAAATCAAGCTGGCTCCCGATTTATTTTCACTGCGGCAATACTACAACATTCTGATTGAGGACATGACGGTGCTGCACTACTTTGTCAACAGCAGCATGTACACCGTCGCCATTCTAGCCTTGCAGGCGCTTGTCGTGCCTATGCTGGCCTATGCGCTGTCCCGCTTTCGCTTTTTCGGGCGTGATACGCTGTTCTTTCTTGTGGTGGCGCTGATGGTCTTGCCCTTTCAAGTTACCATGGTACCGAACGTGCTGACCCTGCGTGCGCTCGGAATGCTGGACACGCCGTGGGCAGTTATCCTGCCCATGGTCATTGGCCCGTTCTATATCTTTCTTCTGCGGCAGTACATGGTCAATCTGCCCGGTGATATGATCGAGGCCGCTCAAATTGACGGTGCGGGAACCATCCGCTGCTATTTTTACATTGTTCTGCCCCTGTGCCGCCCCATGCTGGGCGCTGCTGCGGCGCTCTCCTTTGCCGATTGCTGGAACTTGGTGGAACAACCGCTTATCTATCTGACAAGGCGAACCGACCTATATCCCTTGTCCGTAGTGTTTAATCAGCTCACGGAGAAAAGCAGCGGCGTAGAGTTTGCGGGCGCTACGCTCTATACATTGCCTGCGCTGCTGATATACCTGTTCTTCCAAAGCGACATTCTGGAAGGCGTACAACTGACCGAATTGAAATGAAGCGAAAGCAGAGGATAACCGCAATGAAAAAAAGGGCGATTCGCGCGTTGATTGCGTTAAGTATGGTGGTGGCGCTGTGTATGTTCTTTTCCGGCACCATTAAAACCCTTACCACTGCCAAAGTAAAAATTGTTGTGCCAAAAAACGGACGATTGGAAGAAAAGATCGCACTCAAAGGCGAACTGACTTTTCCCGAAACTTGCGACATAAAACCGTATCTGGAAAACGGCGAAAGTCTGATTATCACGCGCGTTGTCACAACCAAGGGACAGCGCGTGACCAAGGGCGACCCGTTATTTGAGGCTGAAGTGGCGAATTATGAGAGCTTGCGCGCCGAGCTAAACACCGAGTATGAAACCGCGCAAAAGGCGTATTTGGATTTGGAGCGAAAAAATAGCAATATACATCTGCGTCGTTCAGAGGAAAACTGGATTGAGGCTTATGACACATTGGCCGAGTGCGGACAGGTATTGATGCAAGCACAGCTTGATTTACAGGTCAAAGCGGATTTGGCCGGCATTTCCCTCGTGGACGGTCAACTGCCCAAAGGCACGGAAGATGCGGCGCTTTCGGAAGCGGAGCAAAAAGCGAAGGATGCGCATAAAGCGCAGCAGGCTGCACAGAGCAAATTTGATGAAGCGAATCGGCTTGGGATCAATGACGAGGTGGTGGAGTACATCTCTCAAAACCGTTCGCTGACTGCTCGCATGGAAAAAACACAGGCGGCGCTTACTCGGCTGGAGGTGCTCAGGCAACAGATCGCCGTTATCGCCGCGCCGCATGATGGATATATGGTGGCGGTCAACGTAAAGGTTGGCGATCCTTACAATGGCACGACCGCTTTGGCAACCATGAGCGCCGAGGCGCAATGCCCTGTCCTTCGTGCGGATGTTGATGAACTGGAACGTGTTATTGAAACAGAAACAGAGGTTGAGGTGGCGCGCGGAAATGGGAAGAACCTTGAAAAGCTGGTAACGGCTACGGGCATGAACAGTGTGGGGAAGGCCATCATTGATGTAACACTTGATGATATGGATGTGACCGCTCTAGGCGGCTGCGCTACGCTTTTGGAAAAGCAGGCCGACATGACCATTGCCTATAAGGCGACCGTTTCTACTACGCTGCTTCCTTCCGCCGCCGTGCGCGGCACAGGCAATGACCGCTATGTGTACCTCATCAATGAAGAATGGAGCAACGTGGGCAAGACCGTTCTCAAAACAGAAAAATTGAAAGTCAGGGTGCTTGCGGAAAACGATACGACGGCTTCTGTTGAGGAGGACTTGAGCAACAGCCGCGTTGCGTACATGGAAGACCGCGCCATTTCTGAAGGCTCAGAAGTAATGGCTTACGGTCAATAAGGAGTATCACACATGAAGAAAAAACGATTGCGCGGTTTGCTGGCCTTCCTTTGCGGCGCGGCGCTGATTCTTTGGGGCGTTTCCCTTTTGTGGACGATACCCGACACGATGATATATGTGATTGATGCGCCCATCGTAACCGCAAACGGCGGCGAGCTTGGGAAAGTATGCGCGCAGGCACAAGCACATTTGGATGAGGTGACTGCGCTCAATGAAACACAGCGCGGCACGGTAGCAGCGCGTATACAGCACAGGAATCTATCTACAGACACCGCCGGACTTGCCGCTACGGTTTATGCCGTGGGGGTGGATTATCTTGAAAACCATTATGAACGGCTTCTCTGCGGACGGTTTATCGGTGAATACGACATGAAGCAAGCCAAGCAGTCCATTGTATTGGATGAGCGTGCGGCGCTCGCGCTCTTTTCAGAAAGCGAGCCGATTGGGCGTACCCTCTCAATGGATGGTATGATCTACGAGGTCGCGGGCGTTATTCGCAGCGGACGGCGCATTGGGGAAGCGGACGCTCATCTGGCCTATATTCCGCTGGCAACTGCGGATCGGCTGGCTATGCAGCCAAGCGCCATTGAACTGACAGCCCCCGCAAGTGAGAATGTCGGACAATCCATCCTGCTGCGTGATACGCTCAAACTGTGGCAGCCGGACGGCAGTTTTTACAATCTGGCCAAAGAAAAGCTCGGAGCAGTCATGCCGCTGCGGCTGTTTGCGCTTTTGTTCGGAAGCGTCCTTCTGCTCTCATGGCTGAATCGTTGGAACATCCGAACATGGAATCAGTTGAGTGCCTATATCGTGGAACTTCGAACACGCTATGTACGCGACTTGCTGCCCGCCATGCTTTGCAGCGGCCTTTGGATTGTCATTGGCTATGCGGCGCTGATTGGTTTTGGTTTTCTGCTGGCAAAGCTGTTCACCGACCCTTTGACCATTTTTTCAGAATGGGTGCCGGAGGTTATAGTGGAAATCAGCTCGATCAAAATGCGCTTTTGGACGCTTGCGGACGAGGCTGCGGCTGCCGTGCGTTACCTCTGCCGCGATGCATGCTGTACAGAGATGGCAAAGAGCTTGATCCTGTGGGGTACATTGTCCGCAACCATTGGGCTGTTTTTGCACCATGTGCCGTTTTTGACTGAATACCGAAAAGCTGCGCCCTTGCCGAAACGGTATTGAGGCGCTGCCATATACAACACCATGAAATCCTGACGCCGGACGCAGAGAATGGGTGTACGGGAGGAAAAGATGGATACCGATAAACATCGTGAAACGCTATGGGTACATTGCCCGATTTGCGGAAACAAAACCCGCACCAAGGTGTGTGCGGATACCGTGGTTGTTCATTTCCCGCTTTATTGTCCCAAGTGCCGAAAAGAGAGTTTGGTGAACATTGCGCAACTGAAAATGATTCGATGCGATGAGCCCAACGCCTAAAGCGGAGAGCCTGCCGTCCCATATGGGAAAGCAGGCTCTTTTCATTCGGTCTTTCCGATGACCGCGGCATCCTTTTTGTGCATGACCTGTAATACGGATTCAATTACGGGAAGAAGGGCTTCCGCTTCGACTTCATTGCATTCTTCAATAGCAAAGCGCAGCCGACGGAGCGCGGGCTGATCGCGCCCCATTTCGGGATTGAAAACTTCTCTGGCGTCGATCTTCAACTCGCGCAGCAGCGGGAACAACACCCGCATCTTGGGGTTTCCCTTATAGTTTTCTATGTTCAGAATTGTGCGTACATCCACTTCGATTCGGTCAGCCACTTGCCGTTGGGTTAGATTGAGTTCGCCGCGCGCGCGTTTTACCGCATCGCCCAAGGGACGGGAATATGGTTGCATTACAATTCACCTCATAAATATTCTATATTCCACTTCCGTTCAATGTAATTCTAAACAGTACAGCTCTTTGATGTACTATATTACACTTTCGATGAGCTCTATTATGAAACACACTAATTTTCCCTCCCACCACCTGAATTTCGGCGTATCCTAAAGCATTGGGCTACCCATGCAGATGAACTGCATTACACCTCTTCAAAGCAGAACAAAACCGACCGCCATTGTCGTTCTCCGCCGCCTCCATTTGTTTTGCACTTCACAAATACCGGCAATCAAATGGAGGTTTTCAAATGACAACGATCAATTTGCGGGATTACTATCCGTTTTACCATGAGGATGTTTATGTTGAAGTGACTGATGAAACGGCTGAAGCTCTGCTTGCATTCAATCGACAGGAAAAAGCATATCGTCGAAATGTATTTCGTTACAAAGCGCATATTTCATTGGATCGAAACAACGGAATCGAGCACGACATCATGTATGTATCCATATCCCCGGAAGAAATCTACGAACGTAAGATAACAAACGAACAGCTCCATGCGGCCATGGCAATGCTGCCGGGCAAACAAGCCAAACGCATCTATGCACATTTCTTCCTAAACATGAGCCAATCAGACATCGCACGTTCAGAGGGCGTAAGCAAAGAAACCGTTTCTGAGAGCATTGGCAGAGGGCTCAAAAAAATCGGTCTGTTTTGCAAACACCTTAAAAGCTAAAAGGGTACATCACACTCAAGACACATTCACAAAAGTTTTTTCTAAATTCAGCTTGACGCATCCTTGAAAATTGTCACTGTATATGTAGGGACAATTTTTCATCACTTTGAACCTTGAAAACTTCACATCCTGTGTTACGGGTACAAACCTCGTGCGGTGGAGCGGCAAATGAGGCGGCGCGATGATGGCATAAGCCGAGCGATCCACGCATCTCATTGACCCTGCGGTGGCAGGCAGGGGCGCGAAGATGCCGCACGGGCATAATGATACTTCTTCTACGGCCTCCCACAGAATTGAGGGGGAGTTCCTGCGATACACGCCAATCCCATGGGGGATAGCGGTACAGGCGGGGCTATGATGCGGATGAGCCATTCGCAGCCCGTAACACAGACAATTATGATAACGTGCAACGGACAATCGAGGATGTCGCTATGAAGATAACTGGCAAAGAGGCTTACCGCCTCATGTTGAAGGACTATCCTGACATTATGAGCATTGATGAGATGAGTGCGCTATGACAAACACGTTTATCTCTCCAAGGCAAAAGAAAAAGCCCTACAATGCAAGGGCCGAAGGGGTCAGCAAGGCCACGGTTGGGGACAGTATCGCCCAAGGTTTGCGGCGGATCGAAAAAATTATCAGAAAATTTCGCTGAACACCCTTACTTTTGGGTCGCAAATCTCCTGATATATGAGAGGACCTTTTTTTCGCACATCCTCTCCCGCAGCTTGATAACTGAATAACAAAGCAACCCGGAACGTTCCGGCGCACAGGCAGAGCGACAGGTACGCCACGACCCCATCCTCCCCGCCCGCTGATTGCAAGATGAGCGGGAGCAAGGAAGGGCGAGCGATCCCTACCCATGCCGCAGGGCAAGATAAGGCAGTCCTGCCCGCCTATGTCTGTGCGCCAACAATGATACTTCCGTCCAGTCACAGTCCGAGCGTTGAAGCGGCCTAGGCCATGAGCCGTCGCAGACAATGAGGGTGGCTCGTCCGTTGGGGGAGTGGGTGTGCCGCGGGGCGGCATATGCCAATGTGGGCCTGCACAGCCCATCCGGGATGCTTTTTTCCAAATGGAATTAATTGTTTTTACTACATAATGGCAAACGGAGGTGTGTCTATGGATAAACAGACTATGCCTAAAGAACCGACCACTTTGTATAAAGAAATCAAAATCGGCCATACGGTTTTTCGTGTGACCAGCGTTTTCTCAGGTGAGAAGGATTTGGCAAAGACGCTTGAACAGCTTGCGGTTCGTCGGGCCTTAACGGAAAGCGCGGCGATGTCCCCCACGGTCAGTGCAAACTGACGCATGGTTGCCTCCGAACAGGCCGCATCCTTGCGCGGTGGTGGTATCGACGGTATCATGGGCTTGCAAGATACATCTTGCGAGAGCCATCACGCCGCACGGGGTATGAAACTGAGAAAATCGGGAGGCTAAAGAAAGATGGTCGAAAAGACATACAACGTGGGCATCTACTGTCGCCTGAGCAACGATGATGAGCGCGACGGGGAATCTGTCAGCATTGAAAATCAAAAGTTGTTGTTGCAAAACTATGTGCGTCAAATGGGCTGGAACGAGTATCAAACCTATTGTGACGACGGTTATTCAGGCACCAACTTTGACCGTCCCGCGGTCAAACGGCTCATCGAGGACGCAAAAGCCAAGCGGATCAACCTGATTCTTGTCAAAGACCTGTCCCGCTTCGGCAGAAACTACATTGAGTTTGGGCAGTACACGGATTATCTGTTTCCTTCTCTGGGCTGCCGCTTCATTGCCCTGAACAACGGCATTGATACGGAAAGCAGCAATGGCAGCACGGACGTCATGTGCTTTTTGAACTTATTTAACGAGTTCTATAGCCGTGATACCAGCAAGAAGGTCAAGGCGGTCAAAAAGGCTTGCGCTGAAAGCGGAAAATTTATGGGAACCTATCCCGCCTATGGCTATCGCCGCGACCCGTTGGACAAGCATCATCTCGTCATAGATGAGGAAACGGCTCCCACGGTGCGCCGTATCTTCGCCATGCGTGCCTCCGGTACGGGATACCGCGCCATTGCCGTTGCGCTGAACGAGGAAGGGGTATTGCCGCCCGGCGCGCTGTACTATCAACGCAAGGGGCAGGCCGATCCCCGCAACGTCAACCACCAATGGGCGGAGGAAACGGTGAAGTCGCTCCTTCGCAATGAGGTCTACATTGGCCACATGGTACAGGGAAAGTGCGGAACGCTGTCCTACAAATCCAGAAAGCTCGTAAATAAGCCTGAGAACGAGTGGATTCGGGTAGAGAACACCCATGAGCCGATCATTTCCCGCGATATATGGGACACATGCGCGAACCTGGCTCAAAAGAGAGTGCGCAAATCCCCAACCTCCGATGGTATCAAAAGCATTTTCTCGGGTTTGGTTTACTGCGCGGATTGCGGTTTCAAAATGCGCAACCACGTTGAGCGCTTCACCTACAAAGACGGTCGTCCCGGAAGATACAGTTCTTTCATTTGCGGGAATTACGCCCGAAGCGGGAAGAGCGCCTGCTCGATTCATACCGTTTATGAACCGGCGCTGGAACAGCTCGTCCTGGCCGACGTCAGAGAAAAGGCGCGATACGCGGATTGCGACAGGGAACGCCTGATGGAGCAAATCATCCGTATGAAGGCGAAGGACGCGCACAACAGGCTTGCTTCATTTGAGCAAGCGCTGAAAAGCGCTACGCTCCGTTTGTCCGAGCTGGAACGCCTGATGCAAAGCCTGTATGAGGACAAGTGTAACGGAACCGTTCCACAAACCGTCTTTCAAACCCTGATGAAAAAGTATGAGGCCGAACGCGCCGAGAAAGCGGCCGCCTTGCCGGAGTTGGAGAACAAAGCCAGGGCGCAGCGGGAAAGCACGCAGGATGTGAAACATTGGGCGGAGATCATTCGCAGGTACACGGAGATTACGGTTTTGGACGAGGCCATCCTGTTTGAGCTGGTGGATCGCATCGAGGTAGGAAATACGCAAATCGTCGAAGGGAAGCGTGTTTGTGACATTCGCGTAGTTTATCGCTATGTCGGCAACGTAGACACCGCGATGACGGCAGGAAGGAAGGCAAGATATGACCAGGCAATATAAAGTTGGCATCTACTGCCGCCTGAGCGTGGAGGATTCGGCCAATTCAGCCAAAGCGAAGCATTACATCCCCGCCGATGAATCCGTCAGCATCGAAAACCAATACGAATTGCTTTCCAGGTTTACAAGGCTCAATGGTTGGACGGAAATCAAGTGCTACCGCGACGATGGGTACAGCGGCGGGAACTTTCGCCGCCCCGGCTTTCTGGAAATGCTGGAGGACGCGAGGCACGGAGAGATCAACCTGATTCTTGTCAAAGACTTATCCCGATTGGGGCGCGATTTTGTGGAGGTTGGCCGCTACACGGATGTGGTGTTTCCCGCGCTGGGCTGCCGTTTTGTGTCCGTACTCGATTCGCTGGACAGCGAGGGCGACAATACCGATATGCTGCATTTCCGCAGTTTGATGAACGACTACCATCTCAAGGATTTGAGCGGCAAGATTAAGTCCGTGCTTCATGCCAAGATGCAAAACGGTCAATACATTGCCGCTTACGCGCCCTATGGCTATTGCAAGAGCAGCGACAACAAGCATCAACTGATCGTTGACGAGGAAGCCGCCGCTGTGGTACGTCGAATCTTCGCCATGCGAAAGGCAGGAACAGCCTACGGAAAAATTGCCGCGGCTCTCAACCGGGAGAGCATACTTTCTCCCCGCTGGCATTGGGGTATTCATTACGGCACGGGTTCCTGCAAATACGCGAAGCTTTGGGCTTATGCCACGATCAAAAACATTCTGTCCAACCCCGTTTATCTTGGCTGTTTGACGCAAAATACGACGGGTTCACGCTCCTACAAGGATGGAACGATGATCTACAAGCCAAAAGCAGACTGGATTGTCCACGAGGACGCGCACGAGGCCATCATCACACGGGAGATATGGGAAGCGGTGCAGGAGATCAATCAGGCGGCGGCGGAAAAAGTTGCTGGCCACGCTGCGCCAATGCCGTGCCTGTTTTCCGGCAAGCTCGTCTGCGCCGATTGCGGTTCGCCGCTCGGTGCAAGCCGGGAAACGAAGCGTCGTAAAAACGGAACGGTCAAGCGTTATGCTTCCTATTTCTGCGCAAGGTATTCCAACTCGGGGCGAAGCGTTTGCTCGTTTCATCACATCTATGAACTGACGCTAAAGCAGCTTGTGATGAATGAAATCAAGGCTCATGCCGAAACCCTTATGCTGGACGAAGCGTCGGCGTTGGATAAGCTAAAAAAACGGTTGGCAGGCCAAGGCGCGGAGCATCTGGAGGATATTCGCGGGGAGATCAGCGGATTGCGCCGCAGGGTTCACGAGTTGGAGCAGATGACCTCCAAGCTCTATGAAGATAAGGTTATGGGAGTAATCGGCGCGGATGCTTTTTCGGTGTTGATACAGAAAAGCGAGCAGGAACGCCAGCAGCGGACGGAACGTCTGAACGAACTGCAGGCCGAGATTGACCGCCATGAGCAGAACAGCGCCAATATACAAAAGTGGGCGGCGCTTATTCACAAATATCTGCACCTTCAGGAGCTTGATCGGGCGATTGTTGAGGAACTGATCGACCACATTGAAATCGGTGAGCGTTGCGTTGTGAACGGTCAGCGGCGGCAAGATGTGAAAATCCACTATCGTTTTGTGGGGGTGGTCGATTGATCGGCGAAAGCATAAATAGTGCGTATTGCCGTATCATTACCCTTTACAAGAATAGCCGCGTGCGCTATGATGAAAGTGCTTAACAGCACATTCCCTTGCGGAAACGAAACCGGTATGCGATTTTAGTCGGGTTATCCATGGGTTTTGAGGATTGAGTGGGGAAGCCTTTCCCAAGTGGGGCGTGTTCTTCATGATGTTGCGGAAGGGCGTGAAATCATCATCGCCTCTGATGGTATCCACGCCATCGTTGATGGCGACCAGCCGCACTTCTTTCTGCCTCAGAAGCTCCATCACCTGACCCACCTTCAGGTAATCGCGTCCCAAGCGGCTCATATCCTTAACCACGATACAGGCAACATTGCCGGATTCCACTTCATCCATCATGGCGGTAAAGCCGGGACGATCAAAACGTGTGCCGGAGATACCGTCGTCGGTAAAGTGGGTCGGATGGGGCAAATGATTTTTCAGAGCGAAATCCTCCAGCATCCGCTTTTGGTTGGAAATGCTGTTGCTCTCGCCCTGCAATTCATCGTCCCGACTAAGGCGCTCATACAAGGCCGCAATCCTTTCTTCCCTCATGTCGCTTCCTCCTTAACAAAAAATGCTCTAAATGACTCCCTATATACCTCGACAAAAACAAGACATAAATAAGTCACCTAGAGCATATAACACCCGCCGCCAGTTTGTATTTCTTAAACTGCCGCACGGCGAAGTGGTTTTCATCCTTTTTCTCCAGCTTGGTAAAGAGCTTATCCACCTCGTTTTGGAAATCGGGATCGTCCTCACGCACCTCCATGGCGTTGATGAACGAGAGCAGCGTAGAAAAGTTCTGTTCCGTCTCCGGTGCTTCGTAGTGGATGTAGGCGATAAGCGCCGTATACAAAAGGGTTTCCGCCTTGAGCCAAAAGTCATCGCCGCCGCTTTTTCCCTCCCCCTTTGTGTTGGCGATGAGCGTCGTCACCAGCTTCAGCACGTCCTTTTCGCTGTGAATATAGGCGAAAGGGTTGTAGTGCATGGATTTCTTGAAGTTGATGGTATTGAGGATTTTGATGCGATACCCTTTGCGCCGGAGCAGTTTCCCGGTTTCGACCACGAGGCTGCCCTTCGGATCAGTGACCACGAATGAGGTGGGATAAGCCTTTGATGTGCATTGCATCAGATTTGGCTTAATGAAGAATCTCGTCTTGCCGCTTCCCGAGCCGCCGACAACCAGCACGTTCTTATTCCGTGCGGTGCGAGGGTCTTTCGGGCGGCTGTTCATCGTCAGGCGCTCGGTCTGCGTGAGGATCACGTTGTTCGCAGGCACAGGGTCGATGTAGGGCGCTATGTCCTCATGCGTACCCCAGCGCGCCGAGCCGTATTCCTCGTTTTTGCGGAAACGCTTGGCGTTCTTGCTCTTGGAATACACGGCAAAGCGAAATGCCACGGCGACGAGGAAGCCGACGAGCAGATCAAAGGGGTGAAAGCTGGGCATGAGCGTGCTGAACGCAGTCGCAAGCGTGCTGAACAGATCCAGCATCTTTTCCGAAGTGTCTGCGCCCTCGGCAAGCCGCCACGCAAGCCCCAGCTTGGAGGCCAGCAGCGCGACGAACAGGTACGGGATGTTGGCGATGAACATCTTTTTTAGTTTGGGGGTCATCGCGCCCTCTCCTTGTTCTTCGCATGATCGAGGGGCTTTGTGGCGGCTTTCAGCCTACGGAGCTGCGCCAACACCGAGGGCTTTTCCTCCCGCTTCAAGGTTTTTGCTGTAAATTCCTTGAATGCGGCGGTCAGCGCGTCCGTATCCTTCGCCTTGAAAAACACCAGATACCGCGGCTTTTCGCCCGTCATGTCCTTCTTCAAAGCATAATCCACGCCGTATTTGCGGGCGACGCGCTCAAAGCTCTTGATGTTTTGGTCAGTGATCTCGATGTTGGTCACGCCCTGCCCCTGCCCGACGATCTGCTTCACCGTCTGCTTGCCCGTGGGCGCGGCGCGGCTCTTTTGCTTGCGATGGGCGAGGTACTTCGTGATGGCGCTTTTCAGCACACGAGCCGTTATTTTGGTCGCGTTGATGGCGAGCGTTACCGCCCGATGGTCGATGTCCTCCTGCATAAATCCTCCTCCCTTCGGGTCCTATCTATCCATCCATCCGTCCTTCTAGGGCGGTACAGATCGGGAAAACAGGCGATAGATCATCGTTAGCCGCTCACCCTTTCCTGATGGCCGCCGCCGTAGTAATCGTGCTGAAACTGCGCCGTGTAGTGATTGTCCATGGTGCTTGGCGCGTTGAACAGCACGGTCAGTAGGTATCGCTTAATATTGCGTATCTCCGAAGTGTTTTTCTTGAGACTGTCCATGACGTACTCGATGTGAAAGGCGTTGATTTTCAGTAAGCGCCCCTTCACCAGCGACGCGGGCAGCTCGTCCCCGGCGACGGCGATGGTCGGACGCTGAGAGCAGAGCGTTTCCACCATCAGCTCCACGATCTCGTCAAGCTGGTCGATGCGGAGAGCGTAGGTTTCCGAGATGTCGAGGTAGTCGATATTGCTGCGGACAAGCCGCCGCCATTGGGTGGCTATGTCGTCGGGGTCATAGGGGTTCGGGTTGGATGGAGTGATGGATGGATGGGTAGATGGATAGATGGATGTTGTTGTTTGCTTTTTACTTTCTGGATTCGTTTTGGATACGATAGTATTTAATTGCACGGGGTTTTCCGTGTCCGGCATATCCATATACGGGTTTTCCGTACATGGGTGAGCCGCATATGGCGCAGCCGTTTGCGGTTCGGCCGTAGGTGGATTGACCGTATGCGGAAGCGCCGCTTGCGGCCGCACCGTATCATGACGCGGTGCATCGGACGGGGAAGCGGGGGACGGCTGTTCGGCAGGTGAAGCGGCTTTCGGCGCAGCGACGGGCTTTTCGTAGATGACGTACTCCGTATCGGTAATGCGCCCTTTCTCGTCACGAAGTCGATTGCGCACGATGTAGCCGTTTTGCTCCAATTCCGAAAGCGTCGCGGAGATGCAATCCACGCCCTCCTTGCAGATGGAGGCAAGTCCCCGCGTGGTGTAATTCCAGTTTTCCGGCAGGGACAGGATCACCGAAAGCAGCCCTTTGGCTTTCAAGGACAGGCTGCGGTTTTTGAGGTGGTGATTTGCCATCACCGTGTAGTCTTTGGTTTTCTCTATGCGAAAAACAGCCACATGCAATGCCTCCGTTTCATTAAGACGCAAAAAACCGAGGCTGTTTGATTGCCTCGGTTCTTGCTTTATTCAGTTATGGACTACCGCTCGACGTCCTGCTGTCGCCTACGCTGCCATTGCTCCAGCAGCTTGAAAATGGTCTGCTCCATCTGCTGGGGCGTATAGCTCTTGGGGAAGAATTTGCGCAGCTTATCCCCCGTGAACGTGAGTTTTTCCTGCTCCGGCTTCTTTTCCTCGGACATGATGGCGGTCATCACGTCGAGGGTGAGCTTCCCTTCTTGGCTGAATTTCTTGAGCCGCTGGGCTTGGGAGAGGGACGGCGTGGACTGCTCGCTCTCCATGGCATCGAGGAGTTGCGCTTGCTCGTTGTGCGGGAGATAGGACAGCTCCACGGCGGGGTTGAACGCAATTTTCTTATTGTCCACCATGTCCAGTAGTTCAGGGGTGAGGGAGGTTAAGCGGATATATCTATGGACTTGGTTTCTGCTATCGCCTGCTTGCGAGCCAACAATATCAAGAGCTTGCAACTTCATCCCAACTTGGGATGAAGTTAGGTCACTCCGTTCTCCTTGGTGACGTATCGCCTCTAGCTTCATTTTATACGCGAACGCCCTCTCGCTTGGCAGCAAGGTTTCCCGTTGTAAATTGCTATCCACCATGATAATCGTGGCTTCATCATCGTCCAACTTCCTTACAATCACAGGCATTTCAGTCAGTCCTGCAAGCTCGCTGGCATGGTGACGGCGATGTCCCGCCACCAGTTCATAGCCACCGTCCTCCATAGGGCGCGCAATGGCGGGAACCAATACGCCGTATTGCTTTACACTATCAACCGTGTTCGCCATAGCCTCGTCATCCTTCACCTTAAAGGGGTGGTCGCGGAAGGGATGCAGCTCGGAAAGCGGAATCATTTGCACCTTTTCCCGCTTGTCCGTTCCCTGCGGATTCTGCATTTGCGGCGCGGGCGATGCGTGCGGCGCCTGCTGGATTACCTGCGCTTCCTGCCGCGTTTCCTCGGTGGAAAAGATGTCCTCATAGGCATTCAGACTGATATTTCTGCCGCTGTTTTTCAATGCCCAACACCTCCTTTGTCAAGTCTGCGTAGGCTTTTGCCACTTTCCCGTTGGGGTCGTGCGCGTAGATGCTCTTGCCCTCGGCGCTGATCTCGGCGGCGCGGACGGAATGGGGGATCTCCGTATCGAATATCTTGAGCTTGCCGCCGTAGGTATCGCGGAGCAGCTTCACGATTTCCTTGGCATAGTTCGTGCGATTGTCCACCATAGACAGCAGAATACCGTCGATTTTCAGCTTGGGATTGATCTGCCGCCGCACCTTGCTGATGGTCTGCAAGAGTTGCTCCAAGCCTTTGGCGGGGAGGTATTGCGCCTGTACGGGGATAATCACGCTGTCTGCGGCAGCGAGGGCGTTGATGGTCAGCATCCCCAGCGAGGGCATACAGTCCAGCAGGATATAATCGTAGTCGCACTTCACGGTATCGAGGTACTGCTTCAGCACTCGCTCACGGCTCATGGCATTGACCAACGAAACCTCCATGCCGGAAAGCTCAATGTTGGCAGGCATGAGGTCGATGTTTTCCTCGTGGTGCAGAATCCATTCCTTGGGGTCGATAGGCCAGTCCATGAGCAGTTTTTTCATAACGGTTGCCAGCGTGACGGGCAGTTCGTCGGGGCGCGGATAACCGAGGCTGATGGAAAGGCTGCCTTGTGGGTCACAGTCCACCAGCAATGCTTTTTTCCCTTCGCGGGCAAGACCAATACCAAGATTAGCGGTACTCGTCGTTTTGGTTACGCCGCCTTTTTGATTGGATATAGCAATAACTTTATTCATGCTGCTTCACCTCCGTAAAATAGAAAAATGCGCGCCATTTCGCATGGAGCGCATTGTTTTGGAGTTCGTTTTTGATGATAATTTTGAAGTAAATACTGCTTTTTGATGTCTTGAAACCATTGGTTTTATTGGCTTTGCGTCCAAGTCCTATAACACTACTCGCACCACATCCGTCTCAAAAGAGACGGATATTTTTTTGCACAAACAGGCAGGGGGCTGCTGCCGCAGCCCCCTGCTTCTCTTATTTCTTCTGCTCTTTTCGGCGGAAGATTGCCTTCAGGCTTTCCGTATACGGCGGACGGGCGATACCATACTCCGTTACAATGCCGGTAATCAATTCGTGATCCGTACAGTCAAAGGCGGGGTTAAAGACCTTTACGCCCTCTGGCGCCATTCGCTGCTTATACCACATCTCGGTGACTTCCTCGGCAGGGCGCTGCTCAATGGGAATGTCCTCGCCCTTTTCAAGGCTCATGTCAATGGTGGACGTGGGTCCCAGCACATAAAAGGGCACGCCATAGTATTTAGCCAGAATGGCCACGCCGGACGTACCGATTTTGTTGCACGCATCGCCGTTGGCCGCAACGCGGTCACAGCCCACAAACACCGCGTTTACCCACCCGTTTTTCATCACCTGCGAGGCCATGTTGTCGCAAATGAGGGTCGTATCCACCCCATCGGCCACCATCTCAAAGGCGGACAGGCGTGCGCCTTGCAGCAGCGGCCTGGTTTCATCGCAGAACACCTTAAAATTCATGCCCCGTTCCCGGCCCAGATGAATGGGAGCCAGCGCCGTGCCGTACCTGGAGGTGGCCAGCTGCCCGGCGTTGCAGTGGGTCAGAACGCCGTCCCCGTCCTTGAGCAAAGTCAGGCCGTATTCGCCAATCTGGCGGCACATCCACACATCCTCGTCCTTAATGGCCACGCTTTCCCGGCGCAGCAGCTCTACCAGCTGGGGCAGAGGCGTGTCTTTATGGTTCAGCACCACCTGCTCCATCCGGTTCAGCGCCCAAGACAAATTGACGGCCGTAGGCCGGGCGGAGTTCAAATATTCCTTGGCCTGGTGAAACTGCACGCGAAAATCCTCATAATCCCTGGCCTGAATGCCCTTTGCCGCCAGATACACGCCAAAGGCCGCCGCCACGCCGATAGCGGGCGCGCCGCGCACCTGCAGCAGATAAATCGCATTCCAGATTTCCTGCTGCCCGGTCAGTTCCAGCATTTCCACCCGGCCCGGCAGCCTGGTTTGGTCAATAATCACCAACGCGCTTTTTTCATCGTTCAGCGCAACCGTTTCGTAGCCCATAATGGTCTTTTCAGGCATGTACATCCGCTCCTTTTCCTGACAAATTTTTTTGCGCGATACAAACAAAAAGCAGTTTGATCCATCCGAAAAAATCAAACTGCCTTTGCGATTCCTACCTCCCATGTTCCCTGCGGAGCCGCGGCCGTCAGCCTCGGCTGCGCACAATCTCCTCCAAAGCGGCCAGGCCGTTGTGAAAGCCGTTGCCATTATCCATCACCACATCGGCCGCCCCCTGATAAATAGGCATGCGCTCGTTGTAAATGCGCTCTACCTCCTCCCGGCCCTTTTGGGCCAGGAAGGGCCGTTTTTCCGCCCGAATATCCAGCATAATATCGTCAATGGGACGGTCAATCAGCACAATCAGGCCGTGGTCGTGCATGATGCGCCGGTTTTCCTCCCGCAGGCATACGCCGCCGCCGGTGGAAATAATGCCGGGCGTGGCGTTAATCAGCCGCTGAAGCAGGCGGGTTTCAGCGTCTCGAAACGCCTTTTCCCCAAAAGCGGCGTATAGCTGGGCCGTATCCATGCCCGTTACCTCGGTCAAATACACGTCCGTATCCAGATAAGGAATTTGCAGCTTTTGCGCCACACGGCGCCCAAGGGCGCTCTTGCCGCTGCCGGGCATTCCTACCAGAAAGATGTGCCTGTCCACGACCGTTCCTCCTTTTGTGCCTTAACGCGCCTCCAGCTTGGGGGGCTGCTGGCGCCTGGTCAGTTGCAGGGTAAACCGAAAGCCCGCGCCCTGGGTCAGGGGCAGCACCTCGATGGTTTGCCCGTGCAATTCCATAATCTGCTTGCAAATGCTCAGACCCAGTCCGGTACCCTTGCCGGAGGTATGGGCCTTGTCCGCCTTATAAAAGCGCTCAAACAGGTGCGCCCGGTCCTCCGCCGCAATGGGCTCGCCGTCGTTTTGAATCACCACGGCTACTCCATTATCATGCAACAAATTGGTACGAATTGTCAAGCTGCCGGAATCGTGGACAAACTTCAGCGCGTTATCAATGATGTTCAGCACCACCTCGGATATGCGGTCGCTGTCCGCGTGAACCAGGCAGGGGTCCTCAAAAAAGTCCAGGTGCATATCCAGCTTTTTCTGCTCGATATCGTTCATGCGCCCGATAATGGCCCGGCGAATCAGCTCGTTTACATCAAAATCCGTCCAGTTCAGCTTTACAACACCCTTGTCCATGCGGCTCAGCTCCAGCAGATCCGCAATCAGCCGCTTCATGCGGTTGGTTTCATCAAAGACGATTTGCAGATAGCGGGGATATTCCTCCTGGGGAATGGTGCCGTCCAGCATGCCCTCCACAAAACCGTGAATACTGGTGACGGGGGAGCGCAGCTCGTGGCTGACATTGGCCACAAATTCCTTGCGGCCCTCCTCGGTACGTTCCAGCTTTTCCGCCATCACGTTAAACGCGCCCGCCAGCTGGCGCACCTCGCTTACGCCGGTAACGTCCGCCCGGGTGCTCAGCTTACCCCGGCTCATTTCCTCCGCCGCGCCGGTGATAACGGTCAGGGGCTTTACAATACCGCGGGTGTACAGCGCCGTGCCGATGATGGCGACCAGCGACGCCAGAGCGAAACCGATGGCGATTTGCAAAAGCAGACCGTGGTATTCCGCCTCAATCACCTGGGCGCTGGTATGGATAAACACCGCACCGGTAACCGTATCGTCCTGCACCCAGGGCACAGCCACCGTAAAAATGGGGCCCCGGGAGTCGTGCAGCTGGGTTTGCACCTCCTCGCCGTGCAAAACCCGGGTCATGGTGCTGGACACATCGTCCGCGTCCAGGGTCAGCAGCGCATCGCTGCTGTTTTGCAGGGCGGACTGCATGTTGTCCATAATGCGGCCGTTGCGGTCCACAATCAAAATATACGCGCCGTAGTCGTCGTAAACGGTGTTGGCTTTCCATTGCAGGTAGGCCATGGTAGAGGCATTGTTATCGCCTACCCGGCTGGCCAGAAAGGCGATTTCCCGGGCCTGGGACAGCAGGCTTTCCATTCGGCTGGCCACAATGGTGGACCGCACGGATACCATGGAAAACGCCCCGCCAATCAGCGCCACCAGCAGGATGACCACCATAAACAGCGCCAGCAGGCGGTCAAACAGGTTTTGGAACATGGGGATTAGTCCTTTCCGGCAGGCTTGTATTCAAACTTGTAGCCCACGCGCCATACGGTGTGAATCTCCCAGCCGTATTGTTCGCAGCCGGGCAGCTTTTCACGCAGGCGTTTGATATGCACGTCCACCGTGCGGCTGTCGCCAAAGAAGTCAAAGCCCCACACCCGCTCCAGCAGCTGCTCCCGGGTAAAAACCATGTTGGGGTGCGACGCCAGATAGTACAGCACCTCCAGCTCCTTGGGGGGCATTTCCACCTGACGGCCCTGATAGGTCACCTCATACCGGGCCAGGCTGACCGTCAGTTCAGGAAAGCGCAGAGTATCGTCCGGCTGATCGGACGCGGACGGGGCGGCATCCGCCTCGGGCGCGCGGCGCAGAACCGCCTTAACCCGCGCCACCAGTTCCTTGGTTTCAAAGGGTTTGGTAATGTAGTCATCCGCGCCCAGCTCCAGCCCCAGCACCTTGTCAAAGGTTTCATCCCGGGCGGTCAGCATAATCACGGGTACCTTGCTGGTTTTGCGTATTTCCTTCAGCACCGCCAGTCCGTCCATGCCGGGCAGCATTACATCCAGCAGCACCAGGGCGGGAGGCGCTTTGCGAAATTCCTCCACAGCGGTATCGCCGCGGTCTGCCTCGGTTACGGCAAAGCCTTCCTTTTCCAGATACAGCCGTACCAGATGGCTGATATTCGGGTCGTCGTCTACCAGCAAAATGCGCTGTTGATCGGCCATTTCACAATTCCTCCTTGCTTATTTCAGGGTGACGATGGTAACGCCCTGCTCGCCTTCCCCATACATGCCGTCACGGTATTTTTTGACGTACCTGTTGGTTTTCAGGTAGCGCTGAATGCCGGTGCGCAGCACGCCGGTGCCCTTGCCGTGGATGATGCTGACCTCGGTCAGCCCGGCCAATACAGCGTTGGACAGGTAGCTGTCTACCTCCGCCAGGGCTTCCTCCAGGTTTTGGCCCCGCACGTCCACCTCCATGGGCACGGAGGGCCGGGCGATGGCGGACTGGCTCATCACCTTGCTTTGCCTGGGCTTTTCCGGCTGCAACAGCCGCAGCTGGCTTAAATGCACCTTCATCTTCATAATGCCCGCCTGTACCTGCACTTCGCCGTTTTTATCGGCGGGGGTCAGCACGGTGGCCTTTGTGCTTAAATGCACAATTTCCACATTGTCGCCGGGACGCACGCTCTTGGGCGGGGTAAAGTTGACGCTGCTTTTTTGCGCCAGTCCCTCGCTGAGCGCGTCAATGCCGTCCTCCATGCGTTTTTTCAGCTTCTGTACCTCGTGCTCCGGAGCGGCGGCCTGCTTTTTCATGGCTTTCAGTTCCCGAATGATGCCGTCGGCCTCCCGTTTGGCGTTTTCCATCACGCGGCGGGCCTCGTCCTTGGCTTTTTTCAGGCTCTTGTCCTTGCTCTGCTCAATCTCCCGGCGCAGGCGCTCCGCCTCGTCCCGCAGCTTGACGGTTTCTCTGCGGGTTTCCTCGGCGATTTGCCGTTCCCGCTCGGCAATCTGGCGGTGATATTCCGCGTTGGCGATTACGTCCTCAAAACGGATATCCTCCTTGGACAAAAGCGCCTTTGCGTCGTCGATCAGCCCTTCGCTTAGCTCCAGCTTGCGGCTGATTTCAAAGGCGTTGGATTTGCCGGGAATGCCGATGGACAGCCGGTAGGTGGGACGCAGGGACTCCACGTC
>ERZ1026860.368-NODE-368-length-32329-cov-5.068879_pt1 | contig 32329 bp, 28 predicted proteins | sample MGYA00380160_ERZ1026860 | MGnify/ENA primary metagenome ERZ1026860 (study PRJEB33269, sample SAMEA4719796) | human gut metagenome | biome: human-associated habitat; feature: organic feature; material: feces | place: Cameroon | collected 2013-10 ... | reverse complement strand
GCTGCCTGCCGGCCATTGGCTGGTAATCGTGGCGGGAATCTTGATGGCAGCGATGACGGTCTGGAGCGGCGCGGATTATTTCTGGAAGGCCCGCAGCGTGTTCCGGGAGGAGCAGGCATGAGCGCGCAGACGCTGGTGCAGGCGCTGATTGCCCGGGGCGAAACTGTCGCCACCGCCGAAAGCCTGACCGGCGGCATGATCGCCGCCTCCGTGGCGGGGGTCAGCGGCGCCAGCGCCGTGCTGATGGGCGGCGTGGTCAGCTACGACCCCAAGGTGAAGCACGACAGCCTGGGGGTGGAGCAAGCCGTGATCGACACCGTGGGGGTGGTCAGCGAACCCTGCGCCCGCCAGATGGCCGAGGGGGCCCGCAAGGCCCTTCATGTGGATGTGGCCGTCAGCGCCACAGGCATTGCCGGGCCTACCGGCGGCACCAGCGAAAATCCGGTGGGCACCGTGTTCATCGGCGTGGCCACCGCGAACCAGACCAAAGTAGAAGAATGCCACTTTACCGGCGACCGGCAGAGCGTGCGGCAGCAAAGCGCCGCCCACGCCCTGAAAATGGCCCTGGACATGGCAAAGCGATAAACGCAAGGGAGGGCATGGCACATGGCCAAAAAGGAAACGGCGAAAAAAGAGGTTGTAAAGGCGGACGCCGTCCGTGAGGAAAAAATGAAGGCGCTGGAAAACGCGCTGGCCCAGCTGAACAAAACCTATGGCAAGGGCAGCGTGATGAAATTCTCGGACGCGGTGGCGGATAAGGATTTGCAGGTGATCTCCACCGGCTGTCTGGATCTGGATCTGGCGCTGGGGGTGGGCGGTCTGCCCCGGGGCCGTATTGTAGAAATTTACGGGCCTGAAAGCAGCGGTAAAACCACCGTGGCCCTGCACTGCGTGGCCGAGGCCCAAAAGGCGGGCGGCGTGGCCGCGTTCATCGACGCGGAGCACGCGCTGGACCCGGTATACGCCAAAAAACTGGGCGTGAACATTGACGATTTGTACATTTCCCAGCCGGACACCGGCGAACAGGCGCTGGAAATCTGCGAGGCCCTGGTACGCAGCGGCGCTGTGGACATTGTGGTCATCGACTCTGTAGCCGCCCTGGTGCCCAAGGCGGAAATTGAGGGCGAAATGGGCGACAGCTTTGTGGGCCTGCAGGCCCGCCTGATGAGCCAGGCCCTGCGCAAGCTGACCGGCGTTATTTCCAAAACCAACGCAGTAGCCATCTTCATCAACCAGCTGCGTGAAAAGGTGGGCGTGATGTACGGCAACCCGGAAACCACCACCGGCGGCCGGGCGCTGAAGTTTTACGCCTCCATCCGTCTGGACGTGCGCCGCGGCGAGCAGCTGAAGAACGGGTCCGAGCCCATTGGCAACCGCACCAAGATCAAGGTGGTCAAAAACAAGGTGGCGCCCCCCTTCAAGACCGTGGAGGTGGATATCATCTACGGCGAGGGCATTTCCAAGTGGGGCAGCCTGCTGGATATGGCTGTGGAACGGGACATCATCCACAAGAGCGGCGCCTGGTTCTCTTATGAGGACCAGCGCATCGGTCAGGGCCGTGAAAACGCCCGCCAGTACCTGCGGGATCATCCCGAGCTGGCCGACAAGATTGAAGCCATGGTGCGGGCCGAAGCCGCCGCGGCGCAGGCCCCGGACGAACCCGTCAGCGTGGACGACCCCGCCGACGAGCCCATGGACGATCCCGATCTGGCCCTGCTGGATGAGGAAGAATAAAACCAGTATCAGCCCTCCCCGTCAAAAAGCGGGGAGGGCTGATGTGATTTTTAGTGTACACGGAAGGTCCAGGTATCCCGCTCACTTTGAGGAATGGAATAATAGCTGCCATCCTTAAAGGTAACGCCGGTAATGGTAATAACGATTTTGCTACTGTAGCCAACGCCTGAGGCGGTGCGCTTGATGGTGCGCTGGCTGCCTGGAGCAATAGACACGTTTTTGCCCAGACTGTAGCTGCCCTGGCTGATGGTGGTGCCGTTGTAGGTATATAGCTCCATGGAAAAATCAAAATCAACAATGGTCATGGTTTTGCACTGGTTTTTAACCGTCATTCCCAACAGGTTGGGCAAATATTTGCCGGTTCCGATGCTTTCCAGGGTTATGGGCACCACCGGTTCTACGGTTACCGTGTAGCTGGCGGATTTTTCGCTGCCATCCCTAGCCGTTGCGGTAATGGTGGCAGTGCCCCTGGATTTGGCGGTTACGGTGCCGTCATCATCCACCGTGGCGATGGAGGTATCGGAGGACTTCCAGCGAACCTGCGGGTCGGTAGCGTCGCCGGGCTGCACGGTTGCAACGATGCGAGTAGTTTTACCGGCGAACAGCACCTGCTTTTTTTGCGGAAAGGAAACCTTGGTGACGGGCTGTACAACCGTAATGGCGCATTGGCTGGTAATGCCGCTGCCGTCCGCCGCCGTGGCAGTGATGGTGGCCTTCCCCGTGGATTTGGCGGTTACATTGCCGTTAGCGTCCACCTTTAACACGTTTTCATTGCTGGAGGACCAGGTTACCTTTTTGCTTTGCGCGTTTTCCGGCAAAACGTCGGCGGTTAGTTTTACCTTTTTGCCCTTGTCCATAACCAGAGAAGATTGGCTCAGCGTCAGCCTGCTTACCGCCTGTCCCACGGTAACAGTACATTGGGCCGGTTTTTTCAAATCGGCGGACGTGGCGTAAATGGTGGCCTTGCCCGGAGCTATGCCATGCACTGTGCCGTCCTGGTCCACTGTGGCTACCCCTTTGTCGGACGATGACCAAACCGCGGTTTGATCGTAGGCATTATCCGGAGTAATGCTGTAGCTCAATACGGTTTGTGCCTTTTCCGTGCCAGCACCCAGCAGCAGGGACGCGGTCTTTTGCTCCATCACAATGGATTTGACGGCCTGCCGCACCTCTACCGTCAGGGAGACGGCGATGGTTTCGTCATCCTTGGCATGGCAGGAGATAACCGCCTTGCCGGGGGCGACGCCTGTCACCTGTCCGCCGGTTACTTTGGCTACCTTGGGATCGGAGGTGGACCATACCAGCGTGGTTTTCTTTGGCGCCTCGTCGGTGAGATTTTCCACTGCAGGGGTGATTTTGATTTTTTTGCCCACATAGACCACGGTTTCGTCCGCTTCCAGTGTGATGGCGCGGTTGGCTTCGGCCAGAGCCGTAAAGCTGAGCAGCAAAGCCGCCAGCAGTACAGCTGCTATAAGGAACCTGCGCAGATAAATGGATGGTTTCATGGAAGGATACCTCCTGTTCGTTTTTTCCCGTTACAAAGGAAGAGTGGTGCTTTCAGTATAAAAACGAACAGACGTCCTGGCAACCTTTACACGGTTTACATTTGGCTCATTTTGCTTTACATTTTGATAAAAATCCATTTAATAAGGAAAAAAACCGGCATGGCGAAAGAAAGACCGTTCTGCTTCTCTTGACATTGCACGGTACTTTCCGTATAATAACGGAGCGTTTCAAAAAAACGTTCCCAATTTTTGAGCAAGCGAGAGGAGAAAAGATCATGAAAAAGGTTCTGTCTTTGGTATGCGCTCTGCTTCTTTGTCTGTCCCTGATTCCCGCGGCGCTGGCTGACGAGGCCGCTTATACCGAAACGGTGGTATCCATTCCCAACGGCGACCATGAGGTGCCCGCCACCGTATGCATGCCCACTGGCGATGGCAAATTTCCCGCTGTTGTAATGCTGCACGGCACCGGCTCCAACCGGGACGAGGCGGGCAACGGCTACAAGATGGCCGCCCCTGTGCTGGCCGAAAAGTACGGCATTGCTACCATTCGCATTGACTTTATGGGCAGCGGCGACTCCACCGCCGACTATACCGGCTATACTTTTGAAAGCGCCGTAAGCGACGCGGTTGCCGCCGCAGCGTATATGCAGGGTCTGGACAATGTGGACGCGGACCATATCGGCGTTATGGGCTGGAGCCAGGGCGGCACCGACGCGCTGCTGTGCGCCGCCCGTCATCCCGAGGTGTTCAAGTCCCTGGTTACCTGGGCCGGCGCTCCTGATCTGAGTGACATGCTGACCGATGAACTGTACGACGAGGCCAAGAAGAACGGCTACTTCGTGATGAGCTTTGACTGGCGTGATGCGCTGAACGTGTCCCTGGCCTGGTGCGACGATGTGGCCAACACCGATGTGCTGGCCGAGTTTGCCGCCGGTTACACCGGCCCTGTGCTGGCCATCCATGGCGCGGACGACACCACCGTTGACCCCGACTGGAGCAACAAGATTGTGGCTGCCAGCACCAACGCCGCCTCCAAGACCTACTTCATCGACGGTATGGACCACACCTTCAACGTGTTCAGCGAGGAGGACTTCCACTCCCTGTACAACGCGGTGGACGCCACCGGCGAATTCTTTGCCGAAACCCTGAAGTAATTTTTCTGCGGCCCTGCCAGATGGCAGGGCCGTTTTTTCTTCCCAAATAGAACAAAAGCCCAAGCAGTTCACTTGGGCTTTTTTAGAGCGTTGCCAAACACCGGCATGGATGCCGCCGTTCCGCATTTTTGCGGGACGGCGGCTTTTCATGTTAATACTGGCAGACATTCTCCGGCTTACCGGCCAGGTAAGCCTCGATGTTCTGGAACACAATCTTTGCCCGGCGAATCATGGATTCCTGAGAGGCAAAGGCAATGTGGGGGGTCAGCAGGGCGTTGCGGGCGTGCAGCAGGGGCTCGCTGTCGGGAATGGGGGGCTCCTGGTTAAACACGTCCACGCCCGCGCCGGCCAGACGGCCCTCGTTCAGGGCCTGGGCCAGGGCGGCGCTGTCCACAATGGGGCCGCGGGCGCAGTTGATCAGCAGGGCGGTGGGCTTCATCAGGGCGATCATCTCCGCGCTGATCAGGCCGCGGGTGGAAGCGTTGTTGGGGGTGTGAATGCTTACGATGTCGCTTTGGGCCATCACGTCGGCCAGGGGCAGGTAGGTTATGCCCAGAGCCTTGGCTTCCGGCTTTTCGGTGCGGGAGTAGGCGATCACGTTAGCGCCAAAGGCCAGAAACAGCTTGGCGGTAATCATGCCGATGCGGCCCGTGCCGATGATACCCACGGTTTTGCCCATGATTTCACGGCCGGTGAGCCCGGCGGCGGTGCCGCCGTTATGCACCCGCTGCTGGGCCTCGTCCATGTGACGCAGCAGGTCGATGGTCATGCCGATGACCAGCTCGGCCACGGTCTGGTTGGAATAGTTGGCGGCGTTGCAAATCTGCACGCCCTTGGCGCGGCAGGCTTCCAGCCCTACATGATCGATGCCGGTAAAGGCCACGTTGAGCATTTTCAGCTGGTCGGCGGCCTCCACCACCTGGTCGGGGTAGGGATTATTGGCAATGGTTACAATCTCGCAGCCGGCGCTGCGGCGAATCAGCTCGGCAGGGTCGGTGGTCTTTTCCGGATAATAGATGAACTCATGTCCGGCCTTGCGAATGGGCGCGGACAGCTCGTCAATCAGCTCCTGGCTGACGCCAATGGGTTCCAGCAGGCTAATACGCATGAAAACAGCATCCTTTCTGTTAATGCTCGGGGCACAGGTAATGATCCATCCAGCGGGTGATTTCCTCCAACCGCTTTACGCGGTTTTTGGGCTTGCCCCCGCGGGACAGTTCGTGGTTTTCTCCCTTGAACAGGCACAGGCGCGCGTCCACCCCGTGGGAGCGGATGGCGTTGAACATTTGCAGGCCCTCCACCTTCCAGCAGCGGTAGTCCTCCTCGGAGTGAATGAACAGGGTGGGAGTGGTGCACTGGTCCGCCGCGCTCAGGGGGGACTGGGCCCATACCTTGGCCACGTCCTGGGTGGTGTGAGCGCCCAGGTGGCCGTCCACAAAGGTGCGGCCGCAGTCGCTGGTGCCTTCCATGGATACAAAATTGGAAATGGAGCGCTGGGAAGCGGCGCAGGCGAAGCGGTGGGTGTGGCCGATGATCCAGTTGGTCATGAAGCCGCCGTAGGATCCGCCGGTAACGCCCAGACGGCTGGCGTCCAGCTGGGGATACTTGGCCAGCACGCAGTCGGTAAAGTCCATCAGGTTCTGGTATTCCACCGTGCCGTACTTGCCCCGGATAAAGGCGAACTCGTCCCCCCGGGCGTCGCTGCCCCGGGGATTGGCGAAGAATACAAAGTAGCCCTTGTTGGCCCATACCTGCATTTCATGATAATACACGGGGCCGTAGCAAAGCCGGGGACCGCCGTGGATATCCAGAATGCCGGGATAGGTTTTGCTGGGGTCAAAGTGGGCGGGCTTCAGCACAAAGCCGTGAATTTCAAAGCCGTCCGGGTCTGTAAAGCGCACCTGCTCGGGCTGGATGATCTCATGGCTGTCGCACCAGTCCCGGTTAAAGGCGGATACCTGGCGCAGACCGTCTGCCTCTACATTGTACACCTCCTGCAGGCGCATGTCCAGCATGGAGACGCAAACCAGCCTGCCCCGGCATACGTCAAACAGGTCGATGGAGCCGTCGCCCTCCCAAATGGGGGTGAGCTGACCCTTCAGGTCAACGCGCACCAGCCGGGCGGAATCCTCCTGGCCGGAGATCAGGTACAGGGTATCGCCCTCGGCCTTAAAGCAGGCGCCGCCGCCGTAGCGGGCGTCGCTGCCCACCGGGTTGCCAATGGACAGGGCGCTGCACCCCAGGCGAACCGGCTGGCCGCCCTGGGCGGGCACCCGCCACAAATCCGGGGTCTGGCTGTAATCATACTCACCCATATCCGTACCGGCAAACACCACCTGACCCGCCCAGTAATCCACCTGACGGATGCGGTAAATGCTCTGGGGCACCACCTGACTGGTTTTGCCGGTGGCAAAGTCATACAGCCGAATGCCGGTGCGGAAGTCGCGGTAGGTTTCAAAGTCGCCGCCGTGGTACACCACAACGCCGTCGTCGGGGCAGACCTTCACACCCTCCACGTCAAACAGGGGCGTAGTGATGGGCGTCAGGGCCTGGGTGGCGCTGTTAAACAGGAACAGGCCGACCCGGGTTTTGTTGATGACGCCGGAGCCGTTAAACCAGAAGGGATATTCGTCAAAGACGGTAAAGTGCTGCCGCTCAAAGGCCAAATCCTTCAGAGCCTGCCGGCGGGCCTCACCGGTCAGGTTTTGCAGGCGGGCTTCCTTTTCCAAATCCTTGCGGGCCTTCAGCACATAGGTATTGGGGGCAAGCTTGCCAATGACCGCGGCGTTCAGCGGTACGGAGAATACGCGCGCGGCTTCGCCGCCGCAAAGGCGCAGGCGGTAGAAGGCGGTGTGCTCCTCCCCGCTGGCCCGCAGGGCCTGGTCCGCCGCGTCCCGCTGGGCGGGGAACAGAAGCGCATCGCTGCCGTCCCAGATAAAGGATTTTACATCGCCCTGGCTGGTCAGCTGCCGTATGGGCTGGCCGGGGGTATACAGCCACAGGTTGGAGTCGTAGTCGTTCTTTTCCTCGTTTGCCCGGTGGGCGATCAGGGCGGCGGCGTGGCCGTCCGGGGCCCAGGACAGATCCGACAGGGCATAGAAGGACAGAAAATCTTTCAGTTCAATTGCTTGCATTGCTTTTCCCTCCCTTACGCCTTCAAATGGGCGTCCATCCAGGCGTCGATTTCCTCCAGTCGCTTGACCCGGTTCCAGGGCTTGCCGGAACGGGACAATTCGTGGTTTTCGCCCTTAAAGAGGCAAACCCGGGTTTCAATGCCCTGATGAATCAGCTGGGTGTACATTTGCAGCGCCTCGCCCAGGGGGCAGCGGAAGTCCTCGTCCGAATGGATGAACAGGGTGGGGGTTACGGCGTTGCCCACAAATTTCAGGGGCGACGACGCCCAGCCCAGCTCCGGCTTGACCCGGGCGGACACGCCGCCAAAGCGGCAGGGGCTGTACATATAGGACCAGTCGCTGGCGCCCTCGTCGGTAATCCAGTTGGAGATGGAGCGCTGGGAAGCGGCGCAGGCAAAGCGGTCCGTATGGCCGATGATCCAGTTGGTCATATAGCCGCCGTAGGAGCCGCCGGTAACGCCCAGCCGCTTGCCATCCAGCTGGGGATAGCGCTGCAGCACCACGTCGGTAAAGGCCATCAGGTCGTCGTAATCCACCGTGCCGTAGCGTGTCATCAGGAAGCCGAACTCGTCGCCCTTGCCGTCGCTGCCGGTGGGGTTGCAGAAGAACACATAATAGCCCCGGGCCGCCCACACCTGCATTTCGTGCACATAGGCGGGGCCGTAAGCGGTTTTGGGGCCGCCGTGGATGACCAGAATGCCCGGGTAGGTCCGGCCCGGCTGCTCGTGGGCGGGATGAATGACCCAGCCCTGCACCGTATCGCCATGGGCGTTCACAAAGTCGCAGGCGTCGGGCCGCATGATGGCGTGGGTCTGCACATAATCCCGGTTAAAGGCGGTCAGGCAGGTTTCCCTGCCGGTGGTCAGATCCAGGGCGTAAATTTCCTGCAGGCCCATATGGCGGGTGGCGATCAGTTAGGCCGTGCCGCCCCGCACGTCAATGGCGTCAATGGAGCCGATTTCCCGGCTGACAATCTGCTCCTGGCCGTCATGAATCCGCGCCAGATGAGCGGAGCCGTCTTGGGTCAGCACATGGTATACGTCCCCGTCCACCACTTGCAGCATCCGGCCGCCGCCATAGCGGCAGTCGCTGTTGATGGAGTTATTTACCGGCATCTGGAAGGGCGCGCACAGCACCTGCTCATCGCCGGTAGTAGCGTCCAAAGTATAGAACCAGGCGTTCTGGCTCCAGATATAGCGGCTGCCGTCCGCGCCGGTAAAGAGCACCTTGTCCCCCAGAAAGTCGATATGGCGCAGCTTGTAGCGGTCCAGCGGCAGCAGCTGGCGGGTTTCGCCCGTGGCAACGTCATAGACGAAAATGCCCAGCTTTTGCACTTCCATGTAGTCGATATCCATGCCCATGTAGGCGATCATGCCGCCATCCCTGCGCACGGCAAAGCCGTTGCGCACCTGGAAGGTTTCGCCGGTGACGGGGGTCAGAGAGCCGTTGGTCTGGTCGTACAGGTACAGCCGGTGGCGAATGCCGCTGACGTAGCCCGCGCCGTTTTCGGCAAAGGGCAATTCGTTCAGCACCGTCCAGTCCGCGCCGCCCTCGGGCAGGTCCTCGGCGGGGTACAGGGTGGTTTTGGCCAGCAGCGCGAAGCGGTGACTGTCCACCTGCTTGATTTCCTCCACAAACAGGGGCACGGTAAAGGCGGGCAGCGACTCGCCGCCATCCAGCTTTAGCTGCATAAAGGTTGTGGAGGGCGACAGCAGGGAGGCGGATTGCTCCCCTTTGAACAGCACCGTGTTGTCATCCAGCCACAAAAAGTTGCGTACCCGCCCGCTGCGGGTCACCTGATGGGTTTGGCCCGTGGCCACTTCCAGCCGCCAAAGATCGCACTGGTAGCCGTCCCCGGCCTCATCGCAGCGGCTTACCACAAAGCCGGCGTTTTTGCCGTCAGGGGAAAGGGTCAGGGCAGAAAGAAAGGAAAAGTTCAGAAAATCCCGCAGCTGAACATCCTGCATGGAATGTCCTCCCTCCGTAAGCTTACATGCTTCAACGCCGGGCAAATACGGTGGTATCTGCCCGGCGTTTGATCAAATTACAGGTGACGGCGTTTCTTTTCCACCAAAGAGGCCTGGTAGCCAAAGGCGCTCCACGCGTCTTCCTTGCCGGCTTCCAGCACCTTGCGGATCATATCGTCGCCCTTGGCGTCCTCGCCAAGCTCGTAGTAGTAGTTCGCCAGACCAAAGCCCATGGTGACCAGCTCCAGATCGCTGGGGTTGGGGGTCAGCAGGTCTTCGGGAGAAATCAGGCCCTTGTACATCAGCAGGCGGCGATGGTAGGAAACCACCATGCCGGGCTCCATGTCGGGGGTGATGCGGTCCAGCAGACGGGCGGCTTCTTCCTTTTTGCCCAGACGGCGCAGGGTCATCCACAGCCAGTCGGTGCAGGAAATCACGTCCAGGTCCTCATCGCTCATGGTATAGCAGACCTTGTAGATTTTCTCGGCCCGTTCATAGTCCTGCAGCAGGAAGTAGCTCAGGGCCAGGTGATACCAGCAGTCCACGTTGGTGGGGTCCAGGCGGATGGCAAACTCAAAATCCGCGGCGGCCTCGGCGTAGCGGCCGGTGTTGATATAGGCATGGGCCTTATGCCGGTACAGCAGGGGATAGAAGGGGCTGTAGCTGATGCCCATGGAATAGGCGTCGATGGCTTCGCGGTGCATGGACTGGCGGCGCAGGGCGCGGCCATACTTAATCCATTTTTCGGGATCGGTGGGGTCCGCCTCGGCGGCGGCCTTCAGTTCCAGGGCCAGGTCGGAAACGGGCTGAGTGGTGCGCTCTACATGCACCTGAGTATCCATAGGCGCCACGTCATGCAGGGACGGTTCGGAAAGTACATTGGCCATAATAACACCTCTTTCTCGTTTGCTTAGTTGGGCCAGTTCTGCACGTCTACGCGAGCAGCGTGCTCAGCGAAGCCGCCCCAGCTGTCCGAATCGGCAATCTTCTTCAAAATGGTCCAGGCCTTTTCGGTTTCGCCCTTGGACAGGTAGTAGCGGGCGATACCGTAAGCGGCGGTGGCGTAGTAATGGCCGTTGGGATTTTCCTCGGCCACCTTCAGGGCTTCCTCGGGGGTCATGGTGCCGTTGTATACCAGCACGCGGTTGTAGTAGCCGCAGTCGGCGTACTGCACTTCGTGGCCGGGCTTGATATCCTTTACAATCTCGGCGGCCTCCTCATGGCGGCCCAGACGGGTCAGGGTCATCCACAGCCAGTCCTTGGTGGCCACGATGTCGTCAAACAGATCGGACCGCTTCAGCGTTTCCTGGAAGGAGGTCAGCGCCCGGTCATACTGGCGGGACAGATAGTAGGCCACGCCCTGATGATACCAGCAGTCCCAGTTGGTGGGGTCCAGCCGCAGAGCGATTTCAAAGGTGGCGGCGGATACGGCGAACTCGCCGATGTTGATGTAGGCATGGGCGCGATGGCGGTACAGCAGGGGATAGAAGGGGTTGTAGGTGATGCCCATGCAGTAGGCGGCGATGGCCTCGCGGTGCATGGACTGCCGGCGCAGCACGCGGCCGTATTTGATCCACTTTTCAGGATCGGTAGGGTCGGCCTCCGCGGCGGCCTTGGCTTCCAGCGCCAGGGGATCCATGGGGGTTAGGTCTTCCTTGAGCAGTACCTCGGAACTGCGGGACGCGCAATTCGGCAGGGCGGGTTCAGACAATACGTTTGCCATAAGGACACCTCTTTCGTCTATTGATTTTTGTTTATTTCTTCACCGCGATGACGGATACTTCCATCAGGTAGGGCGTTTTGCCCAGACCGGCCTCCACGCACACGCGGGCGGGGGCGCAGCCCTCGTCAATCCACTGATCCCAAACCTGGTTGAAGGTTTCCTTTTGGGCAATGTCCGGCATATAGATGGTAGCCATCACCATGTGGTTCTTATCGGTGCCGAAGCGCTCAAACAGCTCGTCCAGACGGGCGAACAGGGCGTGAGCCTGCTCCTCCATGGTATCGCCCTTGGCGGCCACATGGCCGGAGAAGAACAGGAAGCCGCCGGCCTCCGTTACGCGGCTCATGGTAGCGCTCACATCGTAATGCTTGATTTCCATGGTATACCTCCTTCGTACTTTATGCAAAGGCCCGTAGGGCTTTTGTCAACGCATTTACAGCTTGCCAGCCAGGTGGCAGGCCACAAAGTGACCGTTGCCCATATCCCGCAGGCAGGGCTTTTCCCTGCTGCACTGCTCGCAGGCGTGGGGGCAGCGGGTGTGGAAGCAGCAGCCCGTGGGCGGGTTCATCAGGCTGGGCACGTCGCCCTCCAGCATGTTGCGCATGGTGGGCCGGTCCGGATCGGGAATGGGAATAGCGTCCAGCAGGGCCTGGGTGTAGGGATGGGTGGGATGGCAGAACAGGTCCTCCGTCTCCGCTACCTCTACCAGATTGCCCAGGTACATGACCGCCACCCGGTCGCACAGGTGCTCCACAACCGCCAGGTTGTGAGAGATGAACAGGTAGGTCAGCTTGTACTTTTCCTGCAAATCCTGCATCAGGTTCAAAATCTGGGCCTGAATGGACACGTCCAGGGCGGATACCGGCTCGTCGCACACAATCAGCGAGGGGTTCAGGGCCAGGGCCCGGGCTACGCCGATGCGCTGCCGCTGGCCGCCGGAAAACTCGTGAGGATACTTGGTGTAAGCCTCGGGGCGCAGGCCCACGTCGTGCATCAGGGAGCGCACCCGCTCCTCCTGCTCCCTGGCGGTGCCGATTTTATGCACCCGCATGGGCTCGGCGATGCAGCGGCCTACGGTAAACCGGGGGTCCAGAGAGGAATAGGGGTCCTGAAAGATAATCTGAATTTTTTGGGACAGGTCGCTTTTGGCCCCCTGGGCAAAAATGTCCTGGCCCTCAAACAGCACCTGACCGCCGGTGGGCTTCAGCAGGCGCACAATGGTTTTGCCGGTGGTGGACTTGCCGCAGCCGCTTTCACCCACCAGGCCGAAGGTTTCGCCCTGCTGAATGGAAAAGGAGATGTCGTCCACGGCCTTTACATAGCGCTTTTCGGAGGTGAGCACGTTTTTGCGCACCTTCACGGGGTAGTATACCTTCAGGTTTTTAACCTCCAGCAACGCCTGGCTCATTCCTGGGTCGCCTCCTTCTGTGCGGCATATTTCCAGCAGCGTACCTTACGGCCGTCCGGCATGGTAACCAGGTCCGGCTTCTGGGTGCGGCAGATTTCCATGCAGTCCTCGCAGCGGGGGGAGAAGCGGCAGCCCTGGGGGAATTCCTTGGGGCTGGGAATGCTGCCCTTGATGTTGTACAGCCGCTCCTGCTGGTCGTGCAGCTTGGGGATGGATTTCAGCAGGCCCACGGTATAGGGGTGCAGGGGCTGCTTGTAAATGGACTTGACGTCGGAATACTCCACCGCCTGTCCGCCGTACATGACCAGCACGTTTTCGGCGGTCTGGGCCACAATGCCCAGGTCGTGGGTAATCAGGATAATGGCGGTGCCCAGCTTTCTGCGCAGGTCGCCGATCAGCCGCAGAATCTGTGCCTGAATGGTTACGTCCAGAGCGGTGGTAGGCTCGTCCGCGATCAGAATATTGGGCTGGCAGGACAGTGCCATGGCAATCATGACGCGCTGGCGCATACCGCCGGAAATCTGGTGCGGGTAACGCTCCATGCTCTTTTCCGGGTCAGGAATGCCTACCAGACGCAGCATTTCCACCGCCCGGTCATGGGCGCGCTTCTTGTCCTTTTCACCATGGTACAGCAGGGATTCCATAATCTGCCGGCCGATGGTGAACACCGGGTTCAGGCTGGTCATGGGCTCCTGAAAAATCATGGAAATTTCCTTGCCGCGAATCTGGCGCATCCGCTTTTCGCTGACCTTGCACAGGTCCTCGCCGTGATACACGATGCTGCCGTCGATGATTTTTCCCGGCGGGTTGGGAATCAGCCGCAGGATGGACAGGGAGGTGACGGATTTGCCGCAGCCGCTTTCGCCTACAATGGCCAGGGTTTCGCCGTTGTGCAGGGTAAAATCCAGGCCGTCCACGGCGGGCACCACGCCCTCCTCAGTATAAAAATAGGTTTTGAGGCCATTGACTTCCAAAATGGGCTCAGACATGGAAAATGCCCTCCTTCTCAGCTATTCTTCAGCTTGGGATCCAGCGCGTCGCGCAGGCCGTCGCCTACCAGAGAAAAACTCATCACCACCAGCGTGATGGCGATACCGGGAATCAGCACGGCCAGAGGATAGGCGCGAATAACGTCGCGACCCGTGGACAGCATGGCGCCCCATTCCGGCGCGGGGGGCTGAACGCCCAGTCCCAGGAAGGACAGGGAGGAGGCGGTCAGAATGGCGGTGCCCAGGTTCAGGGTAATGTTGACAATGATCTGGGAAACGGCGTTGGGGATGATGTGGGTAAAAATCATGCGTGCATTGGACGCGCCCATGACCCGGCAGGCCTGAATGTACTCCGCGTCCTTATTGGCCATAACGATACCGCGCACCATACGGGCGATGGAAGGAATGGAGAAAATGGCGATGGCGATGGCGGTGTTTTCCGTGCCGCTGCCCAAAATGGCCACAACGGTGATGGCCAGCAGCAGGCTGGGGAAGGCAAGCAGAATATCAATCAGCCGGGACACCAGAGTATCCACCCAGCCGCCGAAGAAGCCGGCGCACACGCCCAGCAGCACGCCCACCAGACAGCCGCTCATAACGCCGGCAAAGCTGATGGACAGGGACACCCGCGCACCGTAAATCATACGGGTAAAGGTGTCGCGGCCCAGGTTATCGGTGCCAAACCAGTGCTCGGAGGAGGGCTGCTGGTATTTGTGCACCAGGTCCTGCGCCAGAGGGTCCTGGGTGCAGAACATGGGACCAAACAGGGCCACCAGCAAAAAGAACAGCAGAATCACAGCGCCCAGGACGGATACCTTGCGCCGGGCAAAGCGCCGCAGTACGGTTTTGAACATGCGTTTCGTCCCCCTTCCTTACTCGCACTTGATTCGGGGATCAACAAAGGCGTACATCAGGTCCACCAGTGTGTTGATGACCACGAAGGTAACGGCCAGCACCAGCACGCAGCCCTGCACGGCGGGGTAGTCCCGCTTGGATACGGAGTCCACCACAAACCGGCCTACGCCCTTGATGGAAAAAACCGTTTCCACAATGGCGGAGCCCGCCAGCAGACCGCCAAACCGCAGGCCGATGGCCGTCAGGATGGGAATCAGGGCGTTTTTAAACGCGTGGCTGAAGGTGATGACCCGGTTGGGAATGCCGCGGGAACGGGAGGTGCGGATGTAATCCTGCCCAATCACGTCCAGCATGGCGGAACGGGTGGTGCGGGCGATAAAGCCGATGGCCTGAGTGCCCAGGGTCACGATGGGCAGCACCATACGGGCCGGGGTAATGGCGCCCATGCTGGGGAACCAGCGCAGGTTCAGGGTAAATACCAGCATCAGAATCAGCGCCAGGAAGAACGACGGGGTGGAAACCGCCAGCATGGACAGAACCATGATGCAGTTATCCCAGAACTTGTTGTGGAAAACCGCCGCCAGAATGCCCACCAGAATGCCGCCGATGGCCGCGATGATGATGCCGCCAAAGGCCAGAATCAGCGTGTTGGGGTAGCGGCTCATCAATTCTTCCCACACCGGCTTGCCCGTTACGATGGACGTGCCCAAATCGCCGTGGAACAGCTCCTTCATAAAGCGCAGGTACTGCTGGGGCAGGGGGTCGTTCAGGCCAAGGCGCTCCCGCTCCACCTCTACCATTTCCTGGGGTACATCGATGCCCAGCATGTTCTTGACCGGGTCGCCGGGAATCATGCGAACCATAAAAAATACAATCAAGGACAAAATCAGTAGCATGGGAATCAGTTGCAGCAGCCTTTTGAGAATGTACCTGAACACGGCGTTTCTCCTCCTTTGTAGCCCTTTCCTCCAACCGAGCCAAGCGCGGCGCGTTTTTTACGGGCCGGTACTTGACGGTATTTTCACAAGGATGTATACTAGCCTCGAAACAGGATTGTATGCAATCCGTGTGTGGATTGTTTGAATTGTATGCAATAAAGTATACAAAGTCAATAACGCCGGGCAAAAAAACAAAGCAAAAACAATGGAGAGGCGACAGCATGAAAAAAACGGACAGTCTGGAACTGGCGGACCTGCTCAGACGTTCCATCATTAACGGAGAATACAAACCCCGGGAACGCCTGGTGGAAACGGAACTGGCCCGGAAATTCTCCGTCAGCCGCACGCCGGTACGGGAGGCGCTGAAGCATCTGGAGGCGCTGGGCATGGTGAAAATGGAACGCTACAAGGGCGCTATGGTGGCGGATATCAGCCAGCAGGAAATCAAGGAAATGCTGTATGTGCGCGCCAATCTGGAGGGCATGGCCGCCGGGCTGGCCTGCGCGAACATGACCCCGGACGACCTGCAAAGACTGCGCGCCTATCAGCAGGCCATGGAACGGGCGGTGGAGGAGGACGATGTAAAACGCTTTTCCGCCAACAACGAGCAGTTCCATTACCTGATCTTTGAAAAAAGTGGGAACCGGTATTTGTACGAAACCATTACGGGCCTGCTGAAACGCTCCTGGCACGAGCCCAGCACATCCTGGAAAGGACTGGGCGACATTCCCCTGACCCTGGACGGGCACCGGCGCATTCTGCGGGCCATTGAAACCCGGGATGTGAGGGAGGCCCGCGAGGCGGCGGAAAAACACATTCTGGACGCGATTGCCATTAACGAAGCCCAGAACCGCGCCTACAAAGGCATGGCGGGTTCCCGGGACGCCTGATGTGCGAAGCCCTGGCACCGCATACGCGTGCGTATGCGGTGTCGTTTTATTCTTAATGAAATACGGGAAAGGATGAAATGACGATGGAAAAAACCTGGTATGGCTTTACTTTGCTGGATGTATGCAACGAACGGGAGCTGCCGGACAGCGCCATTACCGTGCGGGATGGAAAAATTGCCTGGGTGGGCCCGGCGGCCGCTCTGGCCCCGGAACAGCGGGCCCAGGCGGAGAACCTGACAGGCATGACCGTGATGCCGGGCATGTTTAACTGCCATGTCCACGCCCTGGCTACGCCCACGGCCAACCCGGTATCCTTTAATACGGAGGACGCGGCCAAGTTTGCCCTGCGGGGGCTGAACCATTTGCAGCAGCACCTGCGGTCCGGCGTTACCTTTGTGCGGGATATGAACGGCCGCAAACAGGCCGAGGTAGGTCTGCGGGACGCGATTAATCAGGGCATTGTCATCGGCCCGCATTATATCATCAGCCGCCAGTGCCTGTGCATGACCGGCGGCCATGGCAGCAACACCGGTATGGAATGCGACGGCCCTGACGCCTGCCGCCGGGCTGCCCGGGAGCAGATCAAGCATGGCGCGGACCTGATTAAAATCATGGCCAGCGGCGGCATGATGTCGCCGGGCATGGAGGCCTCGTCCCCCCAGCTGACGGAGGAGGAAATGCGGGCCGCCATTGAGGAGGCCCACAAGGCCGGCAAAAAAACCGCCACCCATGCCCACAGCGCCGCCGCCATCAAGTGCGCCATTCGGGCCGGAATCGATTCGGTAGAGCATGGCACCTATCTGGACGACGAGTGCGTGCAGATGATGCTGGACAGGGGCGTGTGGCTGGTGCCCACCCTGTCCGCCATTCATTTTCTGATGCTGCACCAGAACGACCCGGGCATTCCCAGCTACGCGCTGGATAAGTGCAAGCGGGCCCGGGACGCTCAGGTAGCCAGCTTCCAAAAAGCGCTGAAGGCCGGGGTATCCATCGCCGCCGGTACGGACGCGGGCACGCCCTTCAACCCCCACTGGGGTTCGTATACGGAATTATGCAAAATGGTGGAGTATGGCTGCACACCCTGGCACGCGCTGCGGGCGGCTACCATTGACGCGGCACACATGATTGGTGTAGACAGCTGGACCGGTTCTCTGAAGGCGGGCAAAACGGCGGATTTCCTTGCGCTGGACAAGAACCCGCTGGAGGATATCAGCAGCCTGTCTCAGGTGGCCCGGGTCTACCTGGGCGGCCGGCGCGTGCATTTGGATGCATAAATACTCAAACATGTTGAATTTTCAAGCCTGTTTATGAAATTTATGCATGAAATGATTGCCAAATACAAAAAATATACAATCAAATTTTGCACACACAATTGCATACAATCCAAACGGATGCTATAATACCGATAAGTTTCCGGAACGGAGACGGCAAAAACGCCTTGATGCGCAAAGGCGTGTACGGCAAAGCTCAGGAAACAAAACCCACGAAAGGAAGGATAGAAACTTATGAAGAAGACACTCGCGTTGCTCCTTACGCTGGTGCTGCTGCTTCCCACTGTTGTCGGAACAGTCGCCGTGGCGGATGAGACCCAGTACCAGGATACCTTTACCATCGCCGTTGCCAACGACCAGGAAATTATGGACGGCCAGATGAACGTCAGCAATGACCTGGTGCTGCCCCAGGTATATTCCTACCTGGTAAAGCGCGATCTGGAAGGCAAGATCGTGGGCGACGTTGCCGAGAGCTGGGAAGTTTCCGAGGACGAGCTGACCTGGACCTTCCACCTGAAGAAGGGCGTTAAGTTCCACAGCGGCAAGGAATTGACCGCCGAGGACGTAAAGGCCACCTACGACCGTCTGCTGAACAAGGACGACCCGGTGCGCTACACCCAGACCATGGGCTTTATCGATCACTGCGATATTGTGGATGATTACACCATCAACCTGGTGACCCTGGAGCCCGCCGGCCCCATGCTGGCTTCCCTGACCCTGCGCGCCAACACCCTGCTGAACAAGGACTACATTGAAAAGTACGGCAAGGACCTGGGCAAGGACGTGGAGAGCGTTGACGGCACAGGCCCCTTCAAGCTGGTTGAGTGGAACAAGGACGAGGATATGCACCTGGTTCGCTACGACGACTACTTCAACGGCCCCGCCGCTACCGAGAACATCGTCATCCAGATCGTTCCCGAAGCCGCTTCCCGCGCCATCGCCGTGGAAAGCCATCAGGTTGACGCCGCCATCAATATCTCCGCCGAGGACGTGCTGCGCTTCAAAGAGGACAGCAGCCTGAACGTGTTCTCCATCCCCGGCCCTGGCTGCCACCTGTTCCAGTTTAACTGCTCCAACCCCATCATCAAGAACACCAAGGTTCGCCAGGCGATTTCCTACGCTCTGGACCGTACCGCTCTGGTAGACGCCCTGTGGGGCGCCATGGGTGAGAAGCCCCGCGACAGCGTTGCTCCGCCCGCCGCTTTTGGCTACATCAACCTGGGTGTGATCCAGCAGGATCAGGCCAAGGCCAAGGAACTGCTGGCCGAGGCTGGCTATCCCGACGGCTTTGAAATGAACCTGATGTGCACCGATGTGTACAACAAGGGCGTGCAGGCTGGCGAAATCGCCGCCGCTCAGCTGGCTGAAGTAGGCATCAAGTGCAACCTGGTGGTTGTGGACCGCGCTACCTTCTCCGCTGCCTGGAACGGTCTGACCCCCGAAGAATTCCCGGATTGGGGCATGTTCCTGATGGGCGCCGGCTACATCACTCTGGATGGCGACGAGGGCCTGAAGCGCCGCTTCGCTACCGCTGAGGACGGCAAGAACAGCAACAACTATGGCTTCTATTCCAACGCCGAGGTGGACGAGCTGCTGAATGGCGCCGCCAAAACCACCGATCAGGAATGGCGTGAAAAGGCCTACCAGCGTGCCGCCGAGATCCTGTACCTGGAGGATCCGGTGGGCTGCTACCTGAACAGCCGCAACGAGACCGTCATTCTGTCCGCCCAGGTGGAGGACTTCAACATGACTCCCGTTGGCATCTACGATTGGCCCAGCATCAAGGTGCGCGCCAACTAAAATCCTTCTGATTCAGGAGGGCTGCCGGAAACGGCGTCCTCCTTTTTTCTGTCCAAAATGAAGCAGGCCGAAACGCCGGTACGCGTTTCGACCCGCTGGCTATGGACATTGTGGGAAAATTTCTTCCTATTATAATAGGAAAAAAGCCTGTCAAGCGGAGGGCAGCCGCTGCGCCTGCTCCAGGACGTTTCGCAGAAAAACGTTGATTTGTGCCAGCCGCTGGGGCCAGTCCTGGCGGCCGTCGTGCCAGCATTCCGCCGTAAACAGACGCACGCCAATGTCCATGGCCTGGCGCGCGCCGTGTACAAAGTCGACCCGGCCTGTGCCAAAGTCCATATCCCGGTATACGCCCTCCACGGTTTCCTTCAGATGCATGGCAAAGCAGTGCCCGGCCCCGGCCTGAATTTCCCGCTCCACATCGGTATGGTACAGGGCACAGGCGTTGGTCAGGTTGCCCAGATCGGGGTACATGCCCAGATAGGGGGATTGCAGCGCGTTCACGTAAGCCATGCCCTTGGTGATGGTATCCATAAACGGGGTTTCCATGGTTTCAAAGCCCAAAACCACCCCGCAGCGGGCGGCGTATTCCACCGCCCTGCTCAGGTTTTCCACAAACCAGGCGCGGGTCTGGTCATCTCCGGTTTCGTAATACACGTCGTATCCGGCCAGCTGAATCAGGCGAACGCCCAAATCGCAGGCCAGATCCACCGCCTTGCGCATGATGTCCAGACTGCGCTGGCGGGTGGCCGCATCATGACTGCCAAAGGGGTATTTGCGGTGGCCGCTCAGGCACATGGTGCGCACCGGCAGTCCGGTTAAATCCATAGCCTGCCGCAGATCCACCCGCTGCTTCTGCGTCCAGTCCAGCCGGGACAGGCGCGCGTCGCTTTCATCGATGCTGATTTCCAGCTGGTCAAACCCGGCGGCTTTGGCGGCCGTCAGCATTTGCTGCCAGCTCATACCTGCGGGTATGGCCTTTTCATATAATCCCAAAGCAATTTCCATGTTTCTGATCCTCCTGATCTTTATTTTGCGCGATTCCTGACGGGGAAAGCCATTGCTGCTGGTCCCGCAAATACTGGCGCAGGAAAAAACCGGACAGGACCAGACAAAGCACCTCGGAAAGAACGGGAGTCCTCCAGATTGCGCCGCCGCCAAATACGGCGGCAATCACAAGCAGCGCCACGCCCTGCACCACAAAGCCGCGCCCCACCGAAACGAAAATGGCGCAGCGGGAGCGTTCCTGCGCCGTCAGATAACCGGCGGCAAAAATGTTAAAGCCCATCAGCCCAAAGGCGGGGGCATAGCTGCGGAAGGCGCGGATGGAGTCCTGCAAAAGCTGCGGGGTAGCGGAGGTCAGATAAACGCCCACCACCTGCGGCGCAAACAGGTACAGTCCTGCAAAGCTGGCCGCCGACAAAACCGCGACCGTAACCAGCCCGTAGCGCAGCAGCCTGTGACATTCCGCCCTGGCGCGCTTGCCATAGGAAAAGCTGAGCAGGGGCTGGGTGCCCTGGGCCACGCCAACCATCAGGTTGGTCAGCAGGGTATTGACATAGGCGATGACCGTATAGCTGACCACGCCGTCCTGACCGATGCAGCGCAGCAGGGTGCGGTTAAACAGCAGCACCATGGCGCCGCTGCACAATTCAATGGAAGCGTCTGAAACGCCGATGGGCAGCAGGCGGCGGTAAACGCGCCAGTCAAAGCGGAAGCGGGACAGATGAAACGTATTATGCCCGCCCACAAAATGCCGCAGAAACAGCACGCAGACCAGCAGCTGGGACAGGCCTGTGGCCACGGCTGCCCCCAGCACGCCCAGTCCCAAATGGAAAATGGCAATGTAATCCAGAACGCAGTTGGCAACCGCGCCTATGACCACGTTCAAAAGGCTCAGCTGGGGATAGCCGTCCACCTTGATCAGCACTTCCATATGATAGGACATCATATAGCAGCAGGCAAAAGGGGCAAGCCCCAGCAGATACTGGCGCACATATTCCCGGGTAATGACGTTTGCGCCCAGCATGCGGCCGATGGGTTCCTCAAACAGGAAAACCAGCACGCTGATGGTCAGGCCAATGAACAGCAGAAGCAGCAGGTTTTGGGAAAAAAGCTGGTTGGCTTTGGACAGCTGGTCGTTGGCCTTATAGATGGCGATGATGGTGGAGGCGCCCACCGCGAACATAACGCCAATGGCAAACAGCAGGTTGGTATAGGGCAGCGTCAGGTTGACGGCGCTCATGGCGTATTCGCCCACGCCGTAGGACACCATAAACCCGTCCACCATGGCATACAGCGAATAGACCAGCAGCGAAGCCATGGTGGCCGCTACATAGCGAAGAAAATCCTTTAGCAGTGTCGTACCCTTGTTGGAACCCAAAATAACAAATCCTTTCTATTGATTGCTTCCCATGACAGTATAACATACCCTTTGCTTTGTGAAAAATGAAAATGACAAATTGTTTTGAAAAAAGCGCATGCCCCTGACGGGAGGCGTGCGCCCAGGCCGTCAAAAAAACTCGCCTGAGGGCGATCTTTTCTGACGGGAAGCGCTCTTTGCCTGCTCGCCTGCGGCTCGCCGGGCGGCAAAGAGCGTAAGGAAAGCCTTGCTGCGCAAGGCAGCCGAAACCGACGTACACGCCGCCGGTTTCGGAACCAAAATCGGAGGGCTGCGGCCCTCCGATGCCTCCCAGGGGTTTTTCGACAGACTTAGCGCACGCCCCCTGACGGGAGGCGTGCGCTAAGCGGCGTTTTTGTTTATGGCTTTCGTTCGCCCCAGGTAATCACATCCGGCACATAGCGCCGGTCCTTGCGGGTATCGTCCACAAAGGCATACCTTTCGCCGGTTTGCGCGTTGACGGCGCAGACGGTGGGGTTCATATAGCCCATAAAAACAAGACTTTCCGAGTCCTCGTCAAAGGAGAAGGGCATGCCCGGCTCCCCGCGGGTAACGCCCTTGGCCGCCCATACGGGCAGCAGCACAAATTCCTGTCCAAGCCGTTCAGGGTCGAGAAACGCCATGTACCCAAAGCGCATTTCATCAAGGGAATAGACATAGCCCTCCGTCACCCACTGCTCAAAAACCGGAAGAATGCGCTCAAAAGGCAGCAGGGGAATATCCTCCACATCCACGCACACTTCCTGCGGGGCGCACAGCGTAACGCCAGCCGCGTCCGCAAGCAGGCAGCCCTGGGTTACATTCGCCGGAACCGCCGGAAGGTCGCCCGGTCTTTCACTGGGAACCTCCAGACGAAAATTGTTGCCGATCAGATAGGGAATGCCGTGAAAGCTGCTGTAAAAAGCCATTCGATACCGTTTGCCGTAGGGCTCGCCGGTTTCTTCCAGCAGCATATAGTTTTCCAGCGCACGGCCTTCCAACTGGGGGATTTTTTCTCGCAGGCGCTGTACATAAATTTCCGGGGCGGTTTCCAGGGACACCCCTTCGTTTGCCGGGGTTGAAAATTCGGCAATCAGGTGGTTCGCGTCGTTTTCGTCCGCTACAACGGACCCATCCAGCTGGGCGTATGGCCCGCCCCAGGTGATGCGCACCACTGGAACGGCCTCCACCTGTGGCACCACAATGGGCGTGTCAATGGAAACGGCGCTGCCCTCCCGGTCTGTATACATGCCTGTCCAGTGTGCGGGAACGCCGTTGCGGATTTCCCTGATGGAAATATAGTCCCCCTCGGCCCGGGCGGCGGTGCAGAGCAACGTCAGTGCCAGCGCCGCCAGCAGAACCTTGCTTTTCTTCATGGCTTTTTCTCCCTCCGGTCGTCGTGGTGCTGCAAACAGGTTACCATATTCCGGTGAAGCCGTCCATGGAAAAGCCGCTTTTTTACAATTCGCCGCCGGTGATAAAGCAACGCCCGCCGAGAGCACCCGGCGGGACGCGGTTTCGTTATTCAGCCAGACGGCGGCGCAGCAGGCCGCGCACCGCGCCCGGCCCTTCCAGCATGGCAAAGAAGTCCTCCTCCACCTTGTGCGCCAGACCGGAGGCGTACAAATCCACCCCAAACAGTTCGGCGTTGGACAGAATGGGCTTCAGCAGCGTTTCCCGGCGGCGGGGGTCGCCCAGATGGGCGTCAGCCAGATAGCCCTGCAGCTGCGCCGCCATGGGGTCCGGGCTCACCTCAAAGGGCTGTCCCCGGTCGTCCACCCCCATCAGGTAGCGGCACCAGGCCGCAAACACCAGAGGAATCATTTTCAGACTTTGCAAATCGGCCTCCGGCCGCTTCAGATACGCCTTGATGGTTTCGCCAAAGCGCACGGGAATCTTTTGGGAGGTGTCGCAGGCAATGCGCTGGGGCGTATCGGGCAAAAAGGGATTGGGCAGGCGCTTTTCAATCACGTCGTCCAAAAATTCCTTAGGGGATAATACGCCCGGGTCCGTGACCACCGGCAGCCCCTCCTGATAGCCAATCCGCTTCACCAGCGCCGCCAGATCGGCGTCCTGCATCTCGTCGCAGATTTTGCGGTACCCCAGCAGGCAGCCAAACACCGCCAGGGCCGTATGTAGCGGGTTCAGGCAGGTGCATACCTTCATGCGCTCCACCTTTTCCACCGTTTCCCGGTTGGTAAACAGCACCCCGGCGCATTCCAGCGGCGGCCTTCCGTTGGGGAAAGCGTCCTCCACCACCAGATACTGCGTTTCTTCGGCGTTCACAAAGGGCGCTGTATAGGATCCCCGCCGGGTCACATATCCGCCCATGTCCTCCAGACCGCATTCCAGCAGCTTTTCCTGCACGGCGGCATCCGGCCGGGGGGTGATTTTGTCAATCATCGTCCAGGGAAAGGCCACGCGGCCGGGGTCGCTTACATAATCCGCAAAGCCCTTTTGACACACGCCGCTCTCTTCCCAGGAGCGGGCCATGGTCAGCATGGCGTTCAGCAGGTGGTCGCCGTTGTGGGAACAGTTATCCATGCTGACCATGGCCAGGGGATAGGCCCCCGCCAGATAGCGCCGGTACAGCATGGCCGCCACCCTTCCCATATAGCTGACGCAGAATTCCGGCCCGGCCATCAGGTCATGCTCCACATCGTCGGCATAGCCGCCCTGACCGTCCGTCAGGCGGTACCCCTTTTCCGTAATGGTGAAGGACACCATTTGCAGGCTCTTTTGGCAAAACACATCCTGCAGGCGGGGCGCGTCCTCCAGCAGGCGGAGGGATTCGCCAATGCTGCCCAGCACTTCCTTTTCCATGCGGCCGTCCGGGCACAGCCGCACCACCACGGACAGGTTGTCGTGAGGCTGCAGCACCTTATCCACCATACCGGCGGAATCGGCCACGGTAACGCCGCAGCGGGCCATTTGGTCGTTCAGCAGCTTTTGCTGGCACATGGCTGGAAAGGCGCGAAACAGGTTGCCCGCGCCAAAGTGCAGCCAGATGGGGGCTTTGCGGGTCGCCTCGCTCATGGCGGCCCGGTCGTAGACCGGCAGGGCGATGCCCGCCGCCTGCCAGGAGGCGGAATCTCTGAGTCCACGGTCTGTCAGCTTCACGGCTTTGCCCTCCTCGCGTTTTTGTCAATGGCCTCCCACAGGCCGTTCAGGTAGCACGCGCCCAGGGCCCGGTCATACAGGCCGTAGCCGGGCATGGCGACCTCGCCCCAGATCATGCGGCCATGATCGGGCCGGATGGGGCCGTCAAAGCCGGTATCGTACAGCGCCTTCATAATGGCGTACAGGTCCATGGAGCCGTCCGCCGACAGGTGGGCCGCCTCCTGGAAATCGCCGGGGGCATTGTATTGCAGGTTGCGCACATGGGCGAAGTGAATGCGCCCCTTCAGGGCCGCGATGATGTCCGGAATATCGTTCTGGGGGTTGGAACCCAGGGAACCGGTGCACAGGGTTACACCGTTGTGGGGATCGTCCACCGCCCGCATCAGGCGCAGCAGCTGTTCCTTTCCGGTGATAATGCGGGGCAGGCCAAACACCGGCCAGGCCGGGTCGTCAGGGTGAATGGCCATATGGATGTCATATTCGCTGCACACCGGCATAATCCGCTCAAGGAAATAGCACAGGTTGGCAAACAGCTTTTCCTCGTCCACATCCCGATACAGTTCAAACAGGCGCTTTACATCCGCCAGCCGGTCCGGTTCCCAGCCGGGCATGATAAAGCCGTTGGCGTTCTGGTCCACGCTGGCGAACAGCTGCTCCGGGTTAATCCGGTCCACCGCCTGCTGGTTATAGGCCAGCACCGTGGACCCATCCGGCCGGGGGCGGGCCAGCTCGGACCGGGTCCAGTCAAAAACGGGCATAAAGTTGTAGCACACCAGATGAATGCCCTCCTGGCCCAGGCTGCGCAGGGTTTCGATATAGTTGTCAATGCAGGCCTCCCGGTCCGGAGAGCCGATTTTGATGGCGTCGTGAATGTTGACGCTTTCAATACCGGCGATGGTCAGGCCCGCGTCCTCCACCTGGCGGCGAAGGGCCTGAATGGCCTGCCGGGACCATGCCTGGCCGGGCTTGGTATCGTACAGGGTGGTAATAACCCCGTGAACGCCGGGAATTTGCCGGATCTGCTGTAAGGTGACCGAGTCAAAGCCTGTGCCGAACCAACGAAGCGTCATTTGCATGAAAATTCCTCCTTTACAATGCGAAATTCCTGCGGCGTCTGTCCGTATTTGCCGCGGAACAGGTGGTAAAAGTGACTCAGGCTGTCGAAGCCTGACGAGAAACAGACGTCTGTAATGCTGTCGCAGGAATGCAGCAGCCGGTTGGCCGCGTAGGTCAGCCGAAGGTCGTTCACATAGGCGGTGGGGGTCATGCCCAGCCGCTGCCGGAATACCCGGCAAAGATGCTCGTGGCTTTTGCCGCAAAGCCGCACCAGCCCATCCACTCCCTGACTGACCGCCTCCGGGGTTCGGGCCTGCTCCAGCAGGCAGACAAACCAGTCGCCGCCGGCTTTGGAGGCTGTGCCGGGCTGCATCAGCTCCCGGGTGAAAATTTCCATCAGCAGCGCCCGCAGCACGGCGCGGGAACGGGCCGCCTGCTCGACGGGGATCAGGTTCAGCTGGTCAAACCGCTCCCGGTAGGACTGGGCCCGGGCCGCTGGCAGCAGGGCGCATACGGGCGGCGGCGCGCTCAACAGCCCCTCTGACGGAAAGCCCGGCCCCAGATAGTCAAACATTTTGCTGGCGATTTCCGATGAAAAGGCCACGTTGATGTGCCAGCCCGGCTGCACATAGCGACGGGTATGCACCTCCCCCGGGCGAATCAGCACCAGCATGCCGGGTCCGGCCGTCATGTGGGCCCCGTCAATCCACAGCTCCTGCCGGCCGCTGATGGGCAGCACCAGCTCAAAAAAATCGTGGGACTGCGGGTAAACCGTCTTTTGATACCCGGATAAAAGCGCGTAGTGCATCTGTGTGTCAGGGTTGATGATATCCGCCTCGTTTTCACGGTACACCACCATAGCGCCGCCTCCCCAAATATCAATCCAGAACAATTGTCGGGCTAACGCCGGACAAGACGGCCGCTTCGCGAATGGCTATACTTACTGTAACACAATCCATACCATACGCAAAGGAGGTTTTTTTCATGTACCTGGGCATCGGCCTGTATAAAAACATGCTTACCAAGGACAATTACCGCTTTGCCCGCCAGTGCGGCTGCACCCACATTGTCGCCCACCTGGCCAACTACTACACCCAGACCATTGTGCCTACCACAGACGGCAGGCAGAATTACGGCCATACATCCGCCGACGATGTGTGGAGCTACGAAGCGCTGTGCCGCCTGCGCGGCGAAATCGAGGCCGAAGGGCTGAAGCTGCACGCCATTGAGAACTTCTGCCCCTCCCAGTGGTACGATGTGCTGCTGGACGGCCCCCGCAAGACGGAGCAGATGGAGCATTTAAAGCAGATCATCCGGGATGTGGGCCGGGCCGGTATTCCCGTATTCGGCTACAACTTTTCCATCGCTGGGGTGTGGGGCCATACCCGCCGTCTGGCCGCCCGTGGCGGGGCGGATACCGCCTGCTTTGATTACGAGGACGGCGGCGAGGCCTTTCCCATTCCCAAGGGCGAGGTATGGAACATGACCTATGACGACAACGCCACCGATGGCTTTTTGCCCAAAACCACCAGCCAGCAGCTGTGGGACCGATGCAAATGGTTTCTGGACCAGCTGCTGCCCGTGGCGGAGGAAGCGGGCATGCGGCTGGCCGCTCACCCGGACGACCCGCCCATGCCATCCATTCGCGGTCAGGCCCGGCTGGTATACCAGCCCCGGCTGTACCAGAAGCTGGCGGACCTGCACCCCAGCCCCAGCAACTGCTTTGACTTTTGCATGGGCAGCCTGCAGGAAATGAGCGAGGAGGACGTGTACGCCGCCATCGACCGCTACGCTCCCCAGGATAAGCTGGCCTATGTCCACTTCCGCAACGTGCACGGCAAGGTGCCCCATTATCAGGAAACCTTTGTGGACGACGGGGACATTGACATGATCAGGGCGCTGACCATGCTGCGGGATTATGATTACCACGGCGTGCTGATTCCCGACCACACCCCCCAGATGCTGTGCGGCGCGCCCTGGCACAGCGGCATGGCCTTTGCCCTTGGTTTTATGCGCGCGGCCCTGCGCGCCATTCACGCGGAGGAGGTATAACGACATGGAATGGAAAAACGATCAGGAACTGTTTGACTTGATGAAGCGGGAGCTGTACACCCCGGTGGTGGGCGACATTCTGGACGGCATGGGGTATTACCATCAGTTTCTGCCTCAGCCCATTCAGCCCGCCAGGGAGGAAATGAAGCTGGCCGGTTACGCCATGCCTGTGGTCATGATCGACGTATACGGCCCGCAGAAGAAGCCCTTCGGCCTGCTGACCGAGGCGCTGGACCAGCTGGAGCCGGGGGACGTTTACCTGGCCTCCGGCGGGGCCATGCGCTGCGCCTATTGGGGCGAGCTGCTGACCGCTACCGCCAAAAAGCGGGGAGCCGCGGGCGCGGTGATAAACGGCTTTCACCGGGACACGCCCCAGATGCTCAGCCAGAGCTTTCCCGTCTTTACCCGGGGACGCTTTGCCCAGGATTCCAGCGTGCGCACCCAGGTGACGGATTTTCGCTGCCCTATCGAGGTGGGACCGGTGACCGTTCAGCCCGGCGACCTGCTGTTTGGCGACCTGGACGGCGTGCTGGTGATTCCCAGAAAGCACATTGCCGAGGTGATTGAAAAATCGCTGGAAAAGGCCCGGGGCGAAAAGCTGGTTCGCAAAGCCATCGAAGGCGGCATGAGCGCCACGGAGGCCTTCCGCACCTTTGGCATACTGTAAGGAGGAAGAAACGATGAATCCCGCTTTCAGTCTGGAAGGAAAATGGATTTTGATTACCGGCGGCGGCACCGGCCTGGGACGGGCCATGGCGCAGGCTGTGGTGAAAAGCGGCGGCAGCGTGGTCATCACCGGCCGCAGCAGGGACACCCTGGAGGACGCCTGCCGCCAGATCGGCCCCAGGGCTCATTATCTGGTGAACGATATCTGCGACCGGTCCGGCATTCCCGCCTTGCTGGATACCATTGAGTCGCAATGGGGCCCCCTGTACGGGGTGGTCAGCAACGCGGGCAATCACCTGAAAAAGCCCTCCCTGCAAACCAGCGACGAGGAATTTCTGAACGTGATCAACACCCATGTGCTGTCCGGCTTTGCGCTGGCCCGGGAAAGCGCCCGCCGTATGACGGCCCGGGGCGAGGGCGCCATTCTGTTTATCGGCTCCATGAGCGCCATCTTCGGCCTGACGGACACGCCCGCCTACACCGCGTCCAAATCGGCCCTGCTGGGCATGACCCGGGAGCTGGCGACCGAATACTCCCCCCAGGGGGTGCGGGTGAACATCATCATGCCCGGCTTTATTGAAAGCCAGATGATGCGGGCCGTGTTCCAGCGGGATCCGGCCCGGGAACAGCGGGTGCTGGGGCGCACGCCCATGGCCCGCATTGGCGACCCGGCGGATATTGGCAACGCCGCCGCGTTTTTGCTCAGCCCCGCCGCCGGGTTTATCACCGGCGCACAGCTGGTGGTGGACGGCGGCATGAGCATCGGCTTTTGAAGGGAGGCGGCTTTTTCATGGAACGAATGGTCGCGTATTTAACCGCCCGGCGGCAGATAGAGCTGCGTCCCGCCCCCATGCCCAGGCCCGGCCCGGGCGAGGTGCTGATTCGCATGAAAGCGGTGGGCGTGTGCGGGTCGGACGTATCCTATTTTGTGAATGGACGCACCGGTGTGGGGGAAATTCGTTTTCCCCACATTCTGGGGCACGAATGCGCCGGACTGGTGGCCCAGGTGGGCGAAGGGGTGGACGGTCTGCTCCCCGGCGACCGGGTAACCACCGAGCCGGGCTATTACTGCGGCGTTTGCGACGCGTGCACCAGCGGGCGTTATAACCTGTGCCGCCATATGTCCTTTATGGGCTCCGCCGTGGCGGACGCTTACGGCGAGGGCGCGCTGACCCAGTATACCCTGCGCCCGGCCCATCTGGTTTTTCGCCTGCCGGATAACGCCTCCTACGAGGACGGCGCGATGCTGGAGCCCTTCTCCGTGGCGCTGCACGCGGTGCGCAGGGCGGGTTTGGGTCCCGGCGACCGGGCGGCCATTTTGGGCAGCGGTCCGATTGGAGCCAGCCTGCTGCTGGTGCTGCGGGCCATTGGCGTGCACAGCGTACTGATGACCGACATGCTGCCCAGCCGTCTGGCCAAAATGCAGGCGCTGGGCGCCAGCCGGGTATGCAATGTGGAAGGGCTGACCTTTGCGGAAACCGCCGCTCTGGCCAGCAATCTGGACGCTGTGGTGGATACCACCTGCGCGCCCCAGGCGGTGAACGCGAGCCTGCACTGGCTGAAAAAAGGCGGCCGTTTGGTGCAGGTAGGCGTGCCGTCGGGAAAAGCGGAGCTGGATTTGCAGACCCTGTTTAACCGGGGCATTGACCTGAAGCCCTCCTTCCGCTACGCCAACACCTATCCGGCGCTGCTGTCCCTGCTGGAGGCGGGAACGCTTTCCTCTCAAGGACTGATTACTCATCGCTTTCCCTTCGAGCGCGCCCAGGAGGCCTTTGATCTGGCCGCTTCCCGGGCGGAGGGCGTAATGAAGATTGTGATTACCTTCTAAACCCTGGGAAACGTAAACGGGAGCAGGAGCGTTTTGCCCTCCTGCTCCCGCTTTTTTCATTTGCCGGGCTGAGGGCCTTAGACCTCCTGGGGGAACGGCGCGGCCTTATCGCCGATTTCCCGGGCGATTTTTTGAAGCTCCTCAATGGTTTTGTCGTTTACGGGAATGCCCTGCCGCGCGCGCAGCCTGCGGGATTCCACTTCCTTTTCGCCATGGGTGTAAATGCGGGGCTGGCCTTCCGCCTTTTCGGAATCCCGCAGCTTTTGCAGGTAGTCGGAAAAACTCTTGCGGATGGCCGCTTTATCGCCAAAGATGCCGTAATCCACCGCGATGAAGGACTGGCAAATGCCAGACCCGCTGCCGGTTTTGTAAATGCCGTCGGCGGTGGTGCCGCTGGCCAGAATGCCGGTAAACAATTCGCAAATCACGCCAAAGCCGTAGCCCTTGTGGCCGCCCATTTTTTCGCCGGAGCCGCCCAGGGGCAGAATGCCGCCGCCAGCCTTGGAAATGATGTTGGCCAGAATCCGGGCCGCGTCGGTGGAGTCGTGGCCGTTTTCGTCCACGCCCCAGCCCAGGGGCACCGGCTCGCCCCGCTTGGTGTATACCTCAAACTTGCCCCGGGGCACCACGGTGGTGGCGCAGTCAAACAGGAAGGGGTAGGGGTCCGCCGGCATGCACAGAGCGATGGGATTGGTGCCGATCATGGGCTGCTTGCCATAGGTGGGCACCATAATGGCCTCGGTATTGCACATGCTGATGCCCATCAAATCCTCGTGAGCGGCCATTTCCGCATAAAAACCGGCGATGCCGTAATGGTTGGAATTGCGCACCGTTACCGCGCCGAAGCCGCAGGTTTTGGCCTTTTGAATCGCCAGACGCATGGCCTGCTGGCCCATGACCTGCCCCATGGCGTTGTGGGCGTCTATCACGGCGGAAACAGGGCTTTCGTGCAGGGTTTCCGGCTGGGCGTGCACATCCACCATGCCGGTGGAAATTTCCTTCTGGTAGCGCACCATGCGCTGCACGCCGTGGGACTCCGTACCGTTTAAATCCGCCGCCAGCACCACCTGGGCGATTTCCTTACTTTGCTGGTCGCTGAAGCCGTGGGCCAGGAAAACCGATTCGCAAAAGTTCAGCAGCTGATGATAATCCAGATAATGATAATTCATGGCTGTTTTCCTCCTTGGTTTTGGGGGGCTTATTCAAACAGCAGGCTGACCTTGCACACCTGCTCCGGGTGCTCCCGAATCAGGCGGATGGCTTCCTCCACCTGGGTAAAGGGGAAGGACGCGGTGCGCATCTGCTGGGGATGAACCCGCCCGGTTTCAAACAGTTCAATCACTTCGGCAAAACGATGGTTATTCAGGCGCGAGCCCAGAACGGTGGTTTCCTTTTTGGTAAAGGCCACCTGGGGAATTTGGGACGGCTGGTCCCGCAGGCCCAGCACCACCACCCTGCCCGCCGGACAGACCAAGTCCATGGCCTGGGGCACGCTGTCCACAGAGCAGACCGAGTCCGCAGCGACCGCCACGCCCTCGCCATCGGAAAAGTCCAGCACGGCCTGCTTCAAATCCTCCCGGGTCACGTCCACCACCCGGTCGGCTCCGGCCAGCCGGGCCCTCTCCAGCCGGGCGGGAACAATATCCGTCATCATGACCCGGGCGCCCCGGGCCTTGGCCACCTGCATAATGCTGATGCCAATGGGGCCGGAGCCCATCACCAGTACGGTGTCGTCGTCGGTAATCTGGGCCCGGTGGTTGACCTGAGCGCCGATGGAGTAGGGCTCCACCATGCAGGCCATATCGGCGGGAATTTTGCTTGTGTCAATCCGGTAGCAGGCGGCGGCGGGGGCCACCACATAT
>ERZ1026860.365-NODE-365-length-32518-cov-20.537104_pt1 | contig 32518 bp, 44 predicted proteins | sample MGYA00380160_ERZ1026860 | MGnify/ENA primary metagenome ERZ1026860 (study PRJEB33269, sample SAMEA4719796) | human gut metagenome | biome: human-associated habitat; feature: organic feature; material: feces | place: Cameroon | collected 2013-10 ... | reverse complement strand
CGCGTCCACCAACACGGGCAACTACTCCGCGTCCACCAACACGGGCAACTACTCCAAGGCAGATGTCTCGGGTAAAGAAAGCGTTGCTGCTGCGCTCGGCATTGATAGTAAAGCAAAAGGCGCTTTAGGATGCTGGCTTGTTCTGGCAGAATGGGCAGAAGATGATGAATACAACTGGCATCGTAAAGATGTGCAGTGTTTTAAGGTTGACGGTGAAAACATCAAGCCTGACATTTGGTACAAGCTGAAAAACGGTGAACTTGTGGATGTATACGAATGACCAGCTATTGGGGCCATCAAGACAACCCCTACCCGCCACGAGAGCGCTCCCACCCCCGCTGCCCTATATGCGGCGAGAATTGCGAAACCATCTATTTCATCCCAGTAAAATTTGGCACACAAATCGTCGGTTGTGATATGTGCTATAACACCGACGATTGGAAAGACGAGGACGTCCAGGAAGATGACCCCTGGGAAGATGTCCGTTGTATGGAGGAAGATTAAGAATGACCATTGACGATATCAGCGCCCTGAAACAGGCTCACGCACTTTTGAAAGGCCGCCGCCTGCCTGAATTCTACCCCACTTCTAAAGGCATCAGTGTCTGTTTTTTTAATGCCGTACAGACGGCCCGCCGCATCTATGCGGAAAGCATCGGCGCATTTGTCCCACTGTTCGCAAAGCATGAATACGGCCTAAGCAGCACCTATTTCCTAGCGGATGGCGTGCCGGTCTACTTCTACGACCTCAAAACACGGAATACCGGCATTGCCCCGCCGCCAGCCGCCTGCTACCGCATCCACCTCACCACCCCCGACCCGGAAGGAGAAGCCATATAATGAGCATTTTTGAAACCCTTAATGCTGTCAACGTCAACGGCCACACTGAAAAGAAAAACGGCCTGACCTATCTTTCCTGGGCCTGGGCCTGGGCCGAAATCAAGAAAGCCTACCCGGATGCCCAGTACACCATCTATGAAACCCCCACCGGCTGCATCTACTGGACAGACGGACGCACCTGCTGGGTCAAGACCGGCGTCACCATCAACGGCCTGGAACACATCGAGTACCTGCCGGTGATGGACTTTCGCAACGCGTCTATCCCCGCTGAAAAAGTCACCAGCACCGACGTCAACAAGGCCATCCAGCGCAGCCTGACGAAGGCTTGCGCCCGGCACGGCCTGGGCCTGTACATCTACGCGGGGGAAGATTTGCCCGAATCCGCGCAGGGCCTAGACCAGACCGACCCCAAGCCAGAAAAGCCCAACCCCGCCGCTGCCCGCCTTGCCGCCCGCGCCGAGTGCCAGCGTGCCGTCAAAGCATACTGCCAGAAGAACAACGCCGACGAAAACGACGCGTGGAAACTCATTGCAGAAACTATCGGCAAGCCATCTAAGGACTTCACCACAGAGGATTGGAAGCAGGGCCAGCAGATTGCAGAGGCGTGGAAATGAAGCAACAAATCTCCATAAAATCTGCTGTTGTTATCGGCAACACAGTAACGTTGGAATGCTCCCCCGCCGACTGCGATAAAGCCCGCGCCGTCATCGACGAGGGCAAGCCACTTGCCGCCGTCATCGGCACGGCCGCCCAAAAGCGCAGCCTCCCGGCCAACGCTTACGCCTGGACGCTCATGAACCAGCTTGCCGCTAAAATCAACCGCCCTGTGCTGGATATCTACCGGGATTTGATACGCGACATCGGCGGCAGCTCCGCCATCGTCACCCTCCGCGCCGACGCCGCCAAAGCCTTTAAAGCCGGATGGGAGAGCAAGGGCGAGGGCTGGCAGGTGCACAAACTCGATGAAATGACCACCCCGCAGGGCACTTTCTACAACCTGCAATGCTGGTACGGTTCCAGCGTGTTTGACCCTTCCCAGATGCACCGCTTGATTGAACTGATCGTGCAGGAGTGCCAGCAGCAGGACATCCCCACCATGACGCCGGAGGAAATCTCCAAACTGAAAGGACTGACAGACGATGAAAAAAACTCTTAAAGTAACAAGTGACGAATTTTGCAACACGCTTGTCCAGATGATGGACACCGCTTGGGATTGTGTCGGAAATACAAAGTACTCGCAGCGAAACGAAGAGCTTTCCTTTTTGACTGGTCGCATTTCTGCCATTCAGGATTAAATGTAAGCGATTTTCAGGAGGAACCCGATGCGCCAGAAAAAGTATAACGAATACGGCGTCAAGCTAGACAGCAACGGCTATGCACCGTCCCTGTTTGCTCATGAGGCATTCCGCTGCTATCGCTGCCACCGCTTTGGCGATACCGTCCGGCATGAAATCTACGGTGGCTCCCGCCGCAGTGCCAGCAAGGCGCTGGGCCTGTGGTTCAATGTCTGCCCCGACTGCCACAATGCTATCCACGTAAGCGGCATCCTGCAATTCCACTACCACAAGCAGGGCCAGCAGATTGCAGAATTTTACTACCACTGGAACCACGACGACTTCCGCCGCCGCTTCTATAAAAACTATTTGGAGGACTAATCTATGTTGAATGTTGTTGCTATTATGGGCCGCCTCGTCAAAGACCCCGAACTCAAATCCACGAACAGCGGTAAATCCGTCTGCTCTTTCCGCATTGCCAACGATTCCGGCTATAAGAACGCCGACGGCAGCAGCCAGACAAACTGGTTGGATGTCGTGGCCTGGGGCAAAACCGCAGAATTTGTCTGCAAGTATTTCCCCAAAGGTTCCCTCATTGCCATTGATGGCCGCTTGCAGACCCGCCAGTATCAGGACAAGAACGGCCAGAACCGCACAGCCGTCGAAATCGTGGCTAATAACGCGAATTTCTGCGGCAGTAAGGAAAGTACCAGCCCGGCCCCGCAGAACGCCGCACAGCGCCCCGCAGCCCCATCACAGCGCACGCAGGGCACGCTCGACGTTTCCTATTCTTCCGGCCAGTCTGACGACTACGCCCTCATTGAGGACGCGGGGGATTTGCCGTTCTAGTGAGGTGCACATCATGAAAGAAAGAACGAACGAAAGAAAGCAGCCGAGCCAGCTTGACCAGATTCTGGCCGTGCTGGAATCCGGCGGCACGCTTACCGCGCTGGTTGCGCTGGAAGTTTCGGATGCAGCCGCCTTGCCTCCCGCATCACTGACCTAAAGCGCCGGGGCGTCCCGGTGGCATCCCGCATGGTGCAGCGCCGCAACCGTTACGGCAGACTGTGCCGCGTCGCTGAATATTACTTGGAGTGTTGAAAAATGGCAAACGAGGGCTTCATCAAGCTATACAGAAAAATGCTCGAATGGGGCTGGTATGATGATGGCCCCACCAAAGATGTATTCATTCACCTGCTTCTGATTGCCAGTTATGAGGATAAGTTCTATCGCGGTATCACATTGGAACGCGGACAAGTTGTCGCCACAGCGTCAGAAATCAGCAAGCAGACCGGTTTATCACGCCAACAAATTCGCACCGCAATTTCCAAGCTAATTTCAACCAGCGAAGTAACCACGTCAAGAAAAGGGAATTTTACCGTATTTACGATAAATAATTACGCTGATTATCAGGCAACCAACCAGGTTAGCAACCAACCATCAACCAACCATCAACCAACCATCAACCAACCCTCTAATACTAAGAAGGTAAGAAGTAAAGAATATATAGCTGCTACTGCTGCCAGCGACGCCGAGCGTGACCTGTATAACCAGGATTTATCCGACTGCATTCAGTGCTATGAACAGAACTGCGGTTCTATTCCACGCGCGGTATCCGATGAAATCAAAGCGGCCTTACAAAAATTTCCCGCCGCCATCATCTGTCGGGCCATCGAGGAAGCCGCTGTTCACAATTCCCGGCGTTGGAGCTACATATCCCAAATCCTTATACGCTGTGAACAGGAGGGCATCTACACGGTGGATGCTTTCGAGGCAAAGCGCGACAGTGCCAAAGCGACCCGCGCCACCCCACGACAGACCGACGCCGCAGCCGCGATGGAGCGTTTAAAGCAGCTTGCAAAAGGAGTGACCGCCGATGACTGAACAGGAAACTGCCCTCTTCCTGCTGTCCTGCACCAACTACTGGGCAAACCTCATGCGCGGCAAAGACCCGGACGAAATGACAAAAGCCTGGGCCGCCGCATTGAAAGATGTCCCCTTGCAGGCAGCAAAAAGCGGCGCGGCCAGTCTGGCCGCTACCTTGAAATTCCCGCCCACTGTTGCCGAGCTGCGCAAGGCGGCAGAGGAATTTCTCCCGCACAAACTCGAATCATTTGACGTTCTGTTCGCCCGCACTTGTCATGAGTGCCTGCACTTCGACACGCCGCTCTATCAAAAAATTCAGCGCGGCGAGGTAAATACGCAGGAGGCGCTGAAACTGAATGCCAAAGTATGAAATCATCACCTACTCCCGCTCTACCGGCGACATCACGCACTCCAAGCGCCTGTATTCCACGCGCTGGAACGCCGAAGCTGCCCTGCGCACCGCAGGCTACACCCAAAATCCCCGCCTGCCGGACATCTGGTACAGCGAGTAGTATTACAGCAAGGTGAAGGAGGTAACGCTGTGATCCATCTGGGCGATATTACAAAAATAAAAGGAGATAACATTTCTCCGGTTGACGTTATAACATTTGGAAGCCCCTGCCAAGATTTATCTATCGGCGGTAAACGTGCCGGCCTTTTAGGGGAACGAAGCGGGCTGTTTATGGAAGCCGTCCGCATTATCAAGGAAATGAGGCAAGCAACAAATGGAGAATACCCCAAATATGCCGTCTGGGAAAATGTTCCCGGAGCATTCAGTTCAAACAAAGGCGAAGACTTCCGAGCCGTCCTGGAGGAACTGGCACGAATCAAAGAAACTGATATTTCAATCCCTGCGCCTGACAAAAGCAAATGGGCAAAATCAGGATTCATCGCCGGAGACGATTGGAGCATTGCTTGGCGAGCCATGGATGCCCAGTATTGGGGTGTCCCCCAACGTCGATTGCGCATCTCGCTTGTTCTCGATCTTACAGGTGGGCGTGCCGGAGAAATACTATTTGAGCCGGAAAGCTTGCGAGGGCATTTTGCGCCGGGCATCACGCCGGGGCAAGCAGCTACCGGAACTGCTAAAAACGGCGCTGGAACAGCAGATCGAGCGTTCACTCTGAAAATCTGCTCCGGGTGTGAGGGCGGCGGAAAAGGTGCGCTGGTGCAGACCGAAAAAAGCGCAACTCTCTCTACCTTGCAAGACCAGACGCTATTTGTGACAGAACCGCTTATCTATGACGCACGTGGTAACGGCGACGGCATCGCATCCCCTACCATGACCGGAGACCACAATAGCCGCGTCACCGACTATACAGCCATCACATTACAGGGCGATACCGTAGTAGGTGCGTTACTGGCCCGCGATTATAAGGGCCCTGGTAGGGCGGATTCTCTCGGTAGAGTAATTGCCCAGCCAATAGGTGCAGACTTGTATAACGGCGCAATTACAGGCGATACCGCCGTTACTCTTACAGCGGCATCGGCAAAGGGCGCAACAAATAGCGGTCCATCGGTCATTGAAAAAATCATCTGCTGGATCGTTCGCCGCCTAACCCCTACCGAGTGTGAGCGTCTGCAGGGTTATCCCGATGGGTGGACAGACCTCGGCGAATGGGTAGACGGCAAAGGCAAGGCCCACAAACCCGCTGACACGCCCCGATATAAGGCGCTGGGCAACTCCATCGCGCTGCCGCAGTGGTACTACGTTCTCGGCGGCATCGCTGACCGCCTGCCAGATAATGCCACCCTTGGTAGCCTATTCGATGGCATCGGCGGTTTCCCATATGTGTGGGCACGGCTGCACGCTGGGCACAAAGAATTATGCGTTTGGGCCTCGGAGATTGAGGAGTTTCCCATCGCGGTCACAAAGAAATGGTTTGCCGGTGAATAACATGATACAAAAATACATAATCTCCCTCCCCCCTATCACCAAAAAGAACAGCCAGCAAATCCTGACCAACCACCGCACCGGCAAGCCGTTCATTGCCCCAAGCAGGCAGTACAAGAAGTACGAACAGGCCGCTATGTGGTATCTCACCCCAAAGCCGAAAGCCCCGCTGTCGGGCCGCTATCGCGTCGCCACAGTGTTTTACATGCCGACCCGCCGCCGTGTGGACTTAACAAATCTCATGGAAGCCGCTCACGACACCCTTGTCGCCGCCAAAATCCTTGCAGACGACAATAACACCATCATCGCCAGCGTGGACGGTTCGCGTGTACTGTACGACAAGGCGAACCCACGAACGGAAATTTTTATCGAAGAACTAGAGGAAGTATAACCATGAAATGCTACGCAAAACGCCACGCGCTGGCATCCGATGCCATGAACGCCGCGCAGTGGCTCACGAAAAAGCTGCTGGAGGAACAGTCAGACCGCTTTGCGGTGCGCTGCTATAACGAGGCATGGGCCGCCATGCTGCAAGCCAACCTGTCCCCCAGAACCATTGCCCGCGTGCAGAAAGCCCTTGCCGAAGCCGTGCTGCCTAAACTCGACGGCATCTATACTCCGGAAAGCAAAAAGCAGCTCGACAATGTGCAGAACGTCGCCGATGCAGATTTGTGGGTGCGACAATATCTTGAAGCCCACGGCGTGGAAGTCTGGGCCGTAAAGGAGAAAAGCGAATGACCTTTGTAACAAAGCCCTGCCAGAGTTGCGGCAGCATTATGGTAAACGTCAACCCGCAAACGCGCTTTTGCGAGGAGTGCAAGCGCATCAAAGGAAACGCCGCAGCCCAGGCCGCATATCACAAAAACCGCGAGAAAGTTTTAAAGCAGCGCCGGGAAAGGCGCATTGCTAAAAATGCTGAAAAGCCAAAGAAAATCGTGGTGCCAAAAGAAATCAAGAGAATAAAACCGATTGAACAATGCGTCCGCGAAGCCGACGCCCTGGGCCTGACCTATGGGCAGTACGTGCAGCGCGGACTGGATAAGGAGTGATTGTATGCCGATTGGTACTTGGATAGCAGTAATTATTTTACTTTGTCTAATTATTGTGATTGCTGCCTGTATCATGTATTACATTGATACCGCAAAAATTATCGTGACGCTAGTAACTATAGCGATTTGTGTTGCCACTATTCTGGGCTTTCGTTGGTATTACGCAAATACCGCCGCTGGGCAGCGCGCCATGTTAGATCAGAAAAGCAACCTGCAAAACGGCATTGAGCGCACCGTGACCGTTTACACTGCCGATGGAAAACAGCTTGTGCAATATCGTGGGAAAATAGACATAAGCGATAGTGACGGCTACGTAAAATTCGATTTTGACGGCAAAAGGTATATCTACTACAACTGTTTTGTGGAAAGCATTGCAGATATTGAATGAGGGAGTATTGTAATGGGATTCGGTATTACAATCAGCCGATACGATGTGGGCAAGTGCCCGCACTGCGGCAAGCCTATCAAAGGGACAATCCGCGACGAAACAAATTCAGGCGGCTATGCTTGGAGAGAGTATCTAAAAGACATCGGCTATTATGCGCCCTATGAAATCCGAGAGAAAGAACCGGAACGCGATTTTTACGGCAAGGATATGACGCTGACAGCCGAACAGGCAAAAGACCTTGCAACTTTTGCAAGAGAACACGATTTATACAACTGGGAAAGCATTGTGGCGCTGGTAGATCGCGCCATAGAAAACAGCAGTTTTGTAGTTATAAATGCAGATTGGTAAGGAGTGAGACTATGGACGTTGTTAAATTTGTCAAGTCGGTAAACAGGTTATGCAAAAATCAAAGTGGATGCGCGAAATGTCCTATTTGGGAAAAAGGAATGTGCATGGCTAGGTTAAGCGACTATTCAGTTGAAAACATTGAAGAAACTATTTCAAAAGTTGAGCAATGGGCAAAAGACCACCCCGTCAAGACCCGCCAGAGCGAGTTCTTGAAGATATTCCCGAATGCAGACATAGACAATATCTTGCCATGCGATTTAGACAAAAACCTGAAACGTGGACATTGTCACGACGATGATGCAGGTTGTTTTTATTGTAAGAAGAACTACTGGAACGAGGAGGTAACCGACAATGACTAACTACTGTCCCATCCCCGGCGCAAGCCAGCCGAAAGAGCAGGCGCGGCTGATTGACCGGCCAGTACGGTTAATTGATGCAAGAGAAGTTATGATTGCTGTATTTAACGCCATCGAAATGGACGAGGACGAATACTACGCAATTAAGCAGGAAGTAGACGAAATTCCTACCATCGACCCCGAATCCCTGCGGCCTACGGCAAAATGGATAACCGATAGAGGCGGCAGCACAAATGTTGTATGTTCAGCCTGTAATGCAATTTCTTTCGCTGCTTATAATTTTTGCCCGCACTGTGGCAAAAGGATGGTGAACGCAGATGACTGACTGGATAAGCGTTAAAGACAGACTGCCTAACGATGGTGATGTAGTCATAATTCAATATCGTACACCATATGAACTTTTAATAACGACAGCGGTTTATCATGCTTTTAGGCGAATCATGTATTGGTCAATTATAAGTCCGAACTCCATGTTAGGCAGTTGCGAAGTGGTGAACGATTATATAACCCACTGGATGCCGCTCCCCAAACCACCGGAGGAACCCCATGACTAAACAACAGCTAGCCGATGAATACGCCCGCGAACATCTTTGCGCGACATGCCAGTGGAAAACAGGTAGCCTTTGCACCATGCCGCGCTACATGAAACTGAAAGAAAGGAGCAAGAATGGAGCGAGAAGAATCAAGCATTGCGAACGGCCCAAGACTTTCTGAGCTTTCCAAAATGAGCCCATCATGGCATTCTCAATATCTGCAAGATATTGAGAATCGTTGTTTCGATTTTGGAGACACTGTCCGTGTCGCTGATTCGTTTTCTGATTATTATGATCAGGCAGGAAGGGTTTTATCCATTAGCTATGATGATGAAAATTCCCCGCTTGAAGACAACAACTATACAGTTGATTTTGGAAATGGCAAATATGAAGCCTTCAATTTCAGAAAGCTCAAGCTCATAAAAAGAGCCACCCCAGAAGAGCATAAAGCCGCAATAAAAGATGGGAACTTACCGATTTCAGATGGTTGGAATGAATGGTGCAAACTTGTCATGGAAAAAATCAAAGAATATTATCGGGAGGATAGCAATGGAAAATAATGTCCCGGCAGGCAACACCCAGCGCACACAATGGATGGAAAAATACGCCGCCTATCAGAAAGCCTTCATCGAGGCCCGCGACAAATTCCATGAGGCCAACACATCCCTGCCAGCCCATCCGTCGGACGGTATGCCCAAAGGCAACGCCAAATCAGACCCCACCGCCCGCCTGTATGAGCGGTACGACAAAGCCTATGCCCGGTACTGCCGCGCCCGCGCCGCCATGAATACGGCCTACACAAAGCGCATGGCCGCCATGCAGCCCCTTAATTCTGACCAGCAAATCGTGCTGACCTCTATTTACTTTGAGGGCAAATCCCGCCGGGAACTGGCAAAGGAACTGCACCGCTCCGATTTCTGGGTACGCGCCCAGGAACGCACCGGACTGTTCCTATTGGAACTTCCCTCCGGCTGGGAATCCGACATTCTCCCATAGCAAAAGCCCGCAACTGCCGAGAAATCCTCGCCAGCTGCGGGCTGCTTTTTATTCCTGCGCCGCCGCAATATGGTGGTAATACCGCCCGGCCTTGTCCTCCGGCGCGTCCTTGTCCTCCAAAAACGCCGCCGCAAGGTCTGCGTAAAACTCCGGCCTGTCCACGCTGTTCTTGCGTGCCGCCTTGCAGTAGTCGCTATACATCATGTTCATAATAGCGGCCCACTCCCACGCCTCACAGGTAATGCCGCGCGGGGCCATAAAGGGCCGCGTCTGTTCAATTTCCCAGTGCGCACCGTAGCTGCCGTCCTCGTTCTTCATGTTGTACATCCAGCTCATGGCGTCCTCTTTGGTCAATTCCCCATCGGCATCACTGCACAGGCATTCTTTTGTCTTCTCAATTTCGCGGATCATCTCCATGCTGCCCAAGCTGACAGGCAGCTCCATGTAGTTCCGCTTTTCCGCTTCCAGCTTTTCAAGATAGTTCATGTTGGCTCCTTATGCACTCACGATCATGCGTTTCAGCGTATCCACATCAGCAGGGTAAAAAGTAAGGCTGCCAAGCACAGGCAGGGTAACCGTAAGCCCGCTGTCCCCGATGGCTTCTTTTGCCGCGTCGCACGCCATATCCACATCCAGCTCCCCGGTATCCGCAAGCCCAAAGGCTTTTGCAACCGGGTTTTGTGCCAGCGTGTCAAGGGCCTGTTTGCTCCGTGCCAAAAACACGAACTTCGCGCCTTTTGCGGCTGCTTTTCCAAGACTGCCCTCCGGCAATCGGGCAATGATTTCCTGCTCCATGTACGCGGCGATTCCGCGCTGCACTTTCTCGATACTGACCATGTAATACACCTCGCATCAGATAAAGGGGCGGCTGTTGCCGCCCCCTCGCGTTCAGCTGTTGCAGTCGCAGCCGCATTTGGGCAGCGGATTGTACAGCGTCTGCGCAGTCGTGGCGGTGCCAACCGTAACGTCCGCGATCATCTTCGGATAGAAGGTGGCGTTTGCGTAAGTCACGATGGAGTTGTCACCGCAGCAGCGGCGCTCGGCTTCCAGCTTGATTTTCTGGTCAAGCTCGTTGCGCACCGATGCGATGTCCTGCCGCGCCAGCGTAAAGCTGTCCTCCGTGCGCTGATTGTGAACAGCCTGCTCGCAGAACTTCGTGTCAATGGCACTCAGCTTGCCGTCAATGTACTTGTACATTTCCAGCATCTTCTGGTCGCCGTAGGTGTTGGCATCCCGCAGTGCGATTTGGCTCTGCAATTCGGCGATTTTCTGCTCCTGCGCCAGCTCATAGCGATTGATGGTGTGGTCTTCGCTGCAAGTGCCGCGCGGGCCGATAATCCCGGTCAGTGCGCCCATGCCGCCCAGTGCATTCAACGCACCAAGGCTGGTGCCGACAATGCCGGTGGCAAGGCCCGCATTTGCAACGCCTTTGGAAGCATAATTCATTTCCATAGTTCAGGTTCCTTTCACAGTAATTTCCACAGCGCTTATGGTACTTTCAGTATACCGCACACACTGTGTTTCTGTAGGACAACCCCGCGCCGCATTTGCGCCATCTTCACGCCAAACCAAAAAAGCGGGCAGCCACCCAAAAAGTGACTGCCCGCCATGTTGTAGGGGGCGGCGTCCTCGACGCCCCGCTCCTGCCTTATACCATAAGGCGGAGAAGCCCGCCCTCTTGCCTCCTCCGCCGCAGCGGGGGAGGTGGCCGCAGGCCGGAGGGAGTTCTCTCACCGCATCTTATCCCTAATACTTCTCACGTGCCGGTTTACCGTCCTCTCACAACAGTTCATCTCCGCCGCAATCTCGGCGTTTCTCCGTCCGTGCCGCCGCAGGTCCAGCACTTCCCGCTCCTCGTCCGTCAGGCTGAATACAAGCTCGTCATACTCCGCCCGGTTCATGCAAAAGTCAAACTTCATACAGCACCTCAAAACGGGTTTTTCTTGTCCCACTGCTTGTTGGTTTTAGCCAGATACGCACGCCGCATCTCGTTCGTCAGGTCCATTTCCTTCAAACGCGCAACAGCCTCGTCCTTATCGGCTTTGCCGTTGCCGTTCGTGTCGGGAATGGTAGCGCGGTAATTTACCCAGTCTTGCAGCGCATCCGCGCCGTAGCTCTGGTAGATTTCTGCACCGGCCTTGTCGGCATAGCTGCCGCCCTTCTCCGGGTACTTGCCGTTCTTGTCCTTCTTGTAGTACGCTGCCAGATACGCCCTCGCGAAGTCGTCCCCGCTCAGGCCGTATTTTTGCATACCGTAACCGACGGTGAACTTGTCCGGTGTCTGCCCATCGTCCAGCGTCTTTGCTACTGCGCTGTAAGCCTGCATATACGCGGTCACAGCCTTGTCTCCGGCAAGGTTGCTGATATTGCGCACCGTGCTGTCCTCTTTGGTGCTGTTCACAAAGTTGCTGACTGCATCATCGCCGAACTGCGAGTAAAGCGTGTTCCATGTCTCCACAGTGTTCATGTCGGCATTGTCGTTGCCGCTCGTCTCCCGCTTTTCATCCCGTACAAGGTCGGTTGCGTTCTTCATCAGCATAAAGCCCACAAGCCCATCCACGCCGCCGTCTTTGTACGCCTCGTACTCGTTGCTTTCCGTGCCGCTCACGCCGTCGCCCACAGCGGCCACTCCGCCAGCGGTCTTAGCTACACTGTAGGCATCCTGCACAAGCGCACTCTGCTGGTCTTCCGGCAGCTGCAAAAACATATCGTTTTGCCGCAAACTGTCCACAATGTCATAGGCCGTCTGGCCGCTCGTCTTGGCGTACTCGGTCTTTTCCTTCGGGGTCATGTAATACCCCTCGCCGTCCACCTTGATTTGGCTGCTGGCTTTTTCGGGCAAGACATGGCTGTCGTTCGTACTGCCGTACAGCCCTTGCAGGTACTCGTCAACAGGCGTTACGTTTTCGGCGCTGTAATATCCGGGGCTGCCAAAATTGTACGCACCGCGCAGGAACATTCCACCCGCCGTGTCATCCGTGCCATCAAGGCTTGCTTCCTCGCGCCCCCACTGGTCAATGTACGGCTCGTTGTTCATGCTCAAACCGGGGATTTTGTTCTCCATCTTTCGGGTGTTGTACCCAATATCCCGCTCGGTCTTTGTGTCGCCGCCGCCATAGGTGGAACGGCGCAGCGGGTCAATGGTTCTAGCAACTTGACCAAGCGCGGTTGGAACATACTGCTGTGCGTAACTGCCCAGCGTTCCCGCGATAAGCGTGCCAAGTTTGTCGTCGGAATCTGCATAGCTTACGCTGTCCAGCGTATCATTCAGCCCTTGCAGCATTGTGGTATCCAGAATTGGGTTCCCGATTTTTCGCGCAGAGTCAAGGAATTTTGTAACACTAAGGCCACCGTTCTGCCATTCATTGGCAATCTCGGCCCCCATCAAAAGCGGTACGCTTGCGGGGCTTGCCCAATCAATGGTGTACGTTCCTTTACCGGGAATATTGATGGAATATTCCTGCTTGCCGGTCATCTCATCAAACGCATCGGCGCGGTCATCTCCACTCTTGCTTCCGTTCAGCAGTCCATTATAAGCAAGGATACCGCCAATGCCCATCAATGCCGTGCCGGTCAGACCTTTGGCAGCAGCGTCAATTACATCTGCGCTGCTTGCACCTGTGGCATAGCGATAAGCAGCTTCTACTGTGCCACCTACAATATTGTATTCCATTGCATTTTTGGCAATGTTCAGCGGGGTTTTCTTGAACGGTAAAACGCCTTCGCCAACCGCCCATAGTATTTTTCCACCGACTCCGTGCCCTTTAATATCATTCTGATAATTTTTCAGGGCAGTGGAAAGAAAGTTGTCTTCGTGGAACGTGGCTTCCTTTGCATCGCGTAAAGCTGTTGCAGCAGCATCCACAAGTGCCTGCTTGCTTTTGGCATCAGTTGCAGTAAAAACACTGCTGTCATAGCCACGCGCTTTCAGCTGGCTAGCCATTGCGTTGCCAAACGCCGAAGTAAGGAAAATATTATCCTCTTTTTCCAGCAATGCACTGTTGATGTCAGCCGCTTTCTGGATCACTTTCCCGGGCTTACTTGTAAACGTATCCTGCGCGGCACGCAGCCCGCTTTCCGCATTGAACTTACCGTCATTGTACAAAACAGAATACATTTTGTTCTGCCCGTACTCCTTGGCAAGGTCTACCATCTTGCGGCCATCGGCTGTAAGGGTTGTTCCAACGGCTTTTGTTCGTTGGTCTTTCGGCAAAGCAAGCTGCATCACGCCGGAAACATTGTCTTTTGCGCGGGTTACAACACCCATCGATACGTTGCCAAGCACGTTTCTTGCGTGTGTTCTGGTATTTCCCAGCATGGAAAGATAGCGGATGCTTTCCATTTTGTCGCCAAATGTTTTGGCCGGCATATATTTGGTAAGCCGCTTATATGCGTCCAGTTCCTTTTCATAGCGTGCTTTACTGTCCGGCATATCGGCCATTTCGGCAAATGCGTTTTTTACATAGTCGTAATCTTCCTGGCTTAAATTCTCAATGCCGAGAGATTTACGCGCCATTGCATTAAACACATCGTCTGCATTGCCTCCGGCAAGGATGCTGGCGGCCGCAGATTTTGCCTGCTCATCGGTGGCCTTGATACCTTTTGTATCCGCCATGCTTTTAATGCGTTTTGCAAGGTCATCCATCTGTGCGTTCAGTGGATTATCGCCTACATCAACGCCCTGCGCTTTCAAAAAAGCGGTAAATTCTTCGTCTTGCGGCCCAGACTTCGCCATATCTACAACATCTGTTGCCAAAGATTCCAGTTGCTTGCCGCCTCGCGTTTTCGCAAAATCATTTACTTTTCTTTGCGTGATTTGTTCAAACTTGCGGATAGGGGTATACTCGTCGATTTGCGCCCAGCGCCCAGCGCTCAATGCTTGTGCATTTTTGCTCTGCCCGGCGCTGACAGCGCGGTTCAGATTTTCGATTTGTGCCTGCACCAACTGTGCATCTGCGCTGCCTTTTTCGTAGCTGTTCAGCATATTTTGCAGCTGGTCGGCGGCATAATAACCGCGATATACGTCGCTGGCATCAAAATTTCCGTCAGCAGATTTTCGTGCCAATTCGTCCGCAACCGTTCGCCCGGCGCTCAAAATATCGCCGTTCTGCTGCACCAACAAATCAAAATCCTGTTTAGCGGTGTCTTTACCTTCTGCCCTGCTGTATACGGTATGGGTCTGTTGTCCGATACCTGCCGCCGCTGCCTCGTCTGCGTCAATTTTGCCGCCCATCGCGCGCTGGTTCGCGTAGTCCTGGTTCACCACCTCGCGGCGGTCATACTGCGTGCTTTCCGCACCAACTGCATTCTCCGGCACACTCTCGCTGCCATTCAGCGGGCGGACCGTGTTCTGCCCGCTGACGGTTCCTGCTGTCTGGCGGGCATTCTCCACAATGTCCATACCGGGCACAGCCTCACTTGCATCCGCTCTGGCGGGCATGGGTAAAACATCAGCGCCCCCGGCACTGGCCAAAGGCGCTTTCAGCAAGCTGTCACGGTATGCAAGCATTTCATCGTAGTCATCGTATACCGGCAAGGCGTCCAATTCGGCTTGTGTGTATCTGTGCGCTGTGTTAAATTCAGCAGCAGCCTTTTCAAAGTCGTATCCATCGCGCAGCTTTAGCGCATATACGTCAGGTTCCTTGCTGATAATCCCATCGGCAATCTGCTTGCGCACTTGGGCGTCCATAGCGTCATTATAGCCATAGGCATAAGGAATCCGAGCAACAGGCTCTAACCCCGCCTTGCTGTACATGTTGACTAGCGCCTGCCCATAGCAGTCACCTTTTGTGGCACCGCCATTTACGGCGGCAAGTGCAATGGAGCTGCCTGCACCGGGTGTGCTGTTATTGGTTGCATCTTTAAAAACGCAAGTAAGATTTCCATCTGCCTCTACTGCGCCACCGGCAGTACCATCGGGCGTCAGAAATGTTTTGCCGCCATTGTTTACAATGTTGGCAATTTCCTCTGCGGTATGTCCATCAACCGCAGCCCCATTTACATTGTTGGCTTTTGCCGTTGCAAGGGCTTGTGCAAAGGTTTCCGGTGCATCATCCGCATTGCGGAAATCAAAAGCACCCGCGCCTGCCTGCTCGGCAATAGCACGGGTGCTGTCATCATATACGCTGGGGCGCTGGTTTAGGTGTTCTGCCACCAATACGCGATCTGCCGGTGGGTACTCCCCTGATTCAGTTCCCACTGCAAGTCGTTGGCCAGATTGGGGTGTTCCATCACTGCTTCCTTGCAGTATTCCTTCGCTTCCTGTTCCGTCATATTGGCTGCGTCCTTGTACTGCTTCATTTGTCACACCTCCGATATTATTTATATCATTATACCCTGTATCAGTCGCGGCGTCAATCGGTAAACTGTCCGAATTTTGCAAAGCAAGTTTGGCTTCGTCTCCGATTTCCTGCTGGCGCTGCAACACGGCGCGGCGCAGCTGCTCGGCTTCTTTTTCCTTCGCGCCGTTCAAGTTGACCTGCCCGCGCAGTTCATCCAGCGTATTCAATGCGCTGCGGTTGGCTGCGTCTGGCGTGTTCATCTGCTGTATCTGCGCAGCAAGCCCGGTTGTGCCATTGGCTTCCGGCTGCGCAATGTTTCTTGCCGGTGCTGCGTTCTGCACATCCTGCGCAGCATCATCTGCCTGCTTCAAAGCGTCCTGCGCGGCATCCCCTGCCGTGCCTTTCAGACTGTTAAACACCGCCCCGCCAATTTCCGGCAGGGCGTTCATGGCAACGTTCCCAGCAATGTTTTTGGCTGTATTGCCAGCAATTTTACCGGGGGTCAGGGCGTCGTCCACCGTCTGACCATTGGCGATTGCTTGCTGCTGGGAAGAATAGGTGCTCAAATCATCCGCCAGCGTGGGTAAGGTGTCCAACGCAAGGTCTGCGGTCGTATCGGTCAAAATGCGTCCCAGCGCATCACCGGCCCCCGCGCCCAGTACATTCCCCAACACAGGGATTTTCTGCGCCTGCCCCACAACGGCATTGCCCGCCTTGCCCATCATCTGCGCAAGCGGCGTACCCGCCATAGCGGTATTAAACAAGCTGTACTGCATGCTCTTACCGGCCATCGTACCCGCAGTCGCTGCCAGCGGGTCATAGGTTTTCGTGTCCTCCAACGTCTTTGACAGCATCGGCAGTTCTGTCCCCAGCCCCGTTGCATTGGCAGCGCTTGCCATTGCATCGCTTGCCTTCGCCAAAAACGGCACACTGTCATACAGTCCGGCGGTAAACGCCTGTGCACTTTGCCCGGCTCCGTTCATCTGTGCTTTGCTGCGCAGCGCACTGTTCCGGTTCAGCTCGGCGTTCAGTTCAGCGGATTTTTGGGCGTACTCTTCCTTGCTCAAATTATCACTGTTTTTGGCAAGGTCAAATACACGTTTCAGCTCGCTGAACCCGGTGTTCTTCGTACTCTTTTCGTACTGGTTCACCGCCGCTACTTCTGCGCTCGTCAGCTTGCGTCCCGGCGCGGCCAGCTCGGCGCGGTAGCTGCTGTCCGTCTGCAATTTTTTCAGCGCGGCAGCAGTGTCCTCCTGCTGGCTCTTGTAGTCGTTGCGCTTTTCCTTTGCAGCCTGCGTCTCTGATGCGCTGGGGGCGCTCCCTGCGGCGGCGTAACTGCTGGCGATAACTTTACCGCCTTTTGTCACGGCGCGGCTCTGGGCGGGCTGTGCGGCGCTCACACGGCCTGTGCCGTTCTGCTCGGCGTAGCTCTTTGCAGCGGTCGTGCGGGTACCGGCTTTTTTCGCTTCCAGATACTTTTCCTGTGCGCTCTTTTCCTTTGGCTTTTCGCCCTTTGTCTCGTCTTTTTTCGTGTCCTCTGCCTTGGGCTTGCTGTTCGTAGTGCTGCCGCCGGTACTTGCAGCACCGCCAAACAGCGCATCCATTGCTGCCCCTGCATCCTCACTGCTTTCGGCGCTGTCGGCGCTGCTGCCGGATTTGCTCTTAGACTTTCCGCTGCTGCGCCCGCTCCGGGCGGCTTTCGCTGCCGCTTTGGCCGCTGCCGCCGCTTCCTTCTCTGCCTGCTTTTCGGCGTACTGCTGCGCCTTTTTCTGCTGCTCATACAGGTCATTTGCCTGTTCAAACTTGGCTTGCGCAAGTTTCATCTGGCGGTTCAGCACATCATTGTTCAGGCTGTTTTCCAGGCTGGCCCCCTGCACGATGCTTTGCAGGGTGTCGCTGTACGTGTCTTTCAGTACAGGCAGGGTCTTGTCGGTCGCATTCAGCAGCGCCGCGCCCTTTGCCCGCGCCGTCTGCGTTTTGTTCTGGCCCTCGTTCACCGTGCTGGCCTGGGCGTTTTTGTACCGGCTCAAATATGCGTTCAGCAGCGCATCTTCCCGGTTGCTCACTTTTGCCATCTGTCAAGACCTCCCATATACAAAAAGCGGTGGGGCGGCTTTTCCTTTGCCGCCCCACTCTCTTATTCGTAGCTGTATTCCCACTGTCCGGTGCTGGTGTTGAACTTCTGCTGCAAGCGCGGCATACTGGCCGCCATGTTCGCGTATCCCTGCATCAGGTTGACATAGTTGTTCGCGTTGTTCGCCACAAGGTTGCTAAGGTTCGTCTGGTACTGGCTCAAATCGGCTGCATCGCCGCTGGCCTTCTGGTTTTCCAGCTGGGCCATGTTGTTCTGGTAGGTGTTCAGCAAACTTGCCAGCTGGGCGGCGCGTTCGGTTTCCAGCGCGTTGCGGCTGCTGCCGTAGTTGTTCAGCATACCGGCGGTCGTTGTCTCTGCCGCGCCGCCGCCAATGCCCTGTGCGGCAAGCTGCTGGGCAAGGGTGCGCTGGTTCATCATCTTGTTGATGTACGCTTGCTGCAAGGCGCTGTCGGTAGCGCTGTTCAGCTGTCCCTGGCCGTACTCATAGTCGGTTTTTTGCTGTGCCGCACTGCGCTGGTAGGCTTCCTCGCGGGCCTTGCGCTGGGCTTCCTGCGCTGCTTTCATCTGTTCTTCTGCACGGCGCTGGGCTTCTGCCGCCTGCTGCTGGGCCGCCTGTAAGGCGCTCTGCATCTGGTTGATGTAGCTCTGCATATAGTCGTTGTTCTGCTGCGGTGCGCTGTAACTCTGCTGCGGTGCGCTATATGTGGGCGTGGAAACCGTCGCGGCAGGGGCCGTGTAGGTGGTCTTTGGCGTGCTAACGGTCTGCGCCGGAGCCGTATACTGCTTTTTGGGCGTCGTATACTTATTGCTGCCGGTCGTGTATGTCTTGCTGCTGCCAAACTTGCTTACTTTGTTCGTGCCGGGTTTTACGTAGTAATCTTTTGTAGAACCTGTTACCGGTCTCGGCATACATCATTCCCCTTTCTTCTCGCTCTGCGTGCCAAAATAAAAGGCCACGACCATTGTCACAATGGTCATGACCGTGTCAGGCTGTAATTTGCTTTGCAGCGCCATCACCGCAAAAACCGCAACGACTACCAGCGTTACAATGGTTTTTACCTTGATAAGCGCCGCCAGATTCTTGATAAAATCACCCATAGGTATGCACCCTCTTTCAGCCGATCAGATGCTTCTGCAAGTCTTTCTTTGCTTTCTGCATCTGGTCAATGTTGTTCCCATCCAGGTTGTGGTCAAGCAGGGCAAGCAGCGCCTGCATGGTCACGCGCTGCCCCTCGTCCATGCGGTCAAGCCGCAATTTGTCGTTTTTCAAAAAGCCCTCCATGGCGTTCACCCGCGCTTCTAACTGAGTAATGCGTTTGTCCTGATCGGTCTTTGGTTTTTTTGCTGCGGTAATCACTTTGCTGATAGCCACGCCCCCGGCATACAGCCCGGCAGCAGCCCCGGCAGCGTAGATCAAAAACGCCCAGGCATCCGCAAGCGTAAACGAAAATACATGCTGCATCGGCATCACACCTCCGCCCATTCAGATTTATACAGCCCTGCATCCGTCAGGCCGCGTTCCTTGCACAGCAGATAAATTGCATCTGCGTCCCCCTGGCTCACCGGCCCGATGGTAATCACTTGCAGCTTGCTCGTGGGCTTGTCCTTCGCCGGCAAAGCCTTGACCAAATGGTTAAGGTCAACCACCTTTGTGATGCCCACAACATTGCCCTGCCCATACTGGTGGATGAAGCGCGGCAGCGTTGTGTCATAGTTCGTGCGCGTGTCGGCCAGCCAGCCAATGTAATCTTCGCACAGGTAGGCGTAGTCGATGTTCGTACTTGCGAACGTAGTGAAGGTGTAGATGCCGGCGGTAAATCCGTGCGTCTTGGCTCTCTCGCAGAACGCCATTGCGATTGCCGTCCGCTGGTCTTTTGCCAGGTTGTCGGCGCGACCATCGTGTGCGCCAGTCTCGGTCGTGTGCCCCCATTCACTGTCGAAAAACAGCGGGTAGCCGCTCGGTGCAAGGCTTGCGCAGAAATCGGCCTCCTCGCGGGCTTCGTCCACCGTGACGGCCTGCGAGAAGAAGTAAAAGCCGAACAGTTTGCCGTTGTCCTTTGCCCCTGCAAGGTTGGCGTCGTACTGCTCGTCCTTCATCAGCTTTCCGGTGCCATAGCCGCGATAGCCAATGCGGATAATGGCACTATAGGGGACTTTCGCCCAGTCGATGATGCCTTGATGGTGGGCAACATCAAGCAGCACTTCCTCGCTGCCGGTCTGCGCAGCGTCCGCAGGCTTTTCCACTGCGTGTTCCCCGACGCGGTAAGTAAATACCTGACTGCTCGCTGTGGTGAAGTCGCTGTCCAGCCACACCAGCGGATTCGTGTGCTTGCCGTTCAGGATAACTTCAAAATGCAGGTGCGCACCGAACACGTTCCCACTAACGCCAGAAAAGCCGATGAGTTCTCCCTCTTTGACCTTCTGTCCGACCTTGACGCAATAGCTGGACAGGTGGGCGTACCGCGTCTGTAAGGTCTTGTTTTTGTAGTTGGCGTGCTTGATGCGCACCATGTTGCCATAGCTCTGCATCCCGGTCTTTGTGTGGCCGTCCCAGTTTTGCGTCTGGTCAACCGTGCCGTCCTCGGCGGCATAGACTGGGCGGATGTACATACCGTCGATCTGGGTACGCAGATCAACCGCTTGATGCAAGCTGCCATCGTTGTAGTACCAGCCCTGCGTTAAAACGTGCAGGTCAAGAGGCCAGTGCAGCAGAACCTCGCCGTTAGATAGTCTCATAATATCAACTCCTTAAATTTTCAGTCATCCGTTGCACTCATATTTTTCTCCTTAGTAAATGCAGAAATACGGTCGAATGCCAAGAGAATTGGAAGCGTTGTCGCAGGACGCAAGACCGTCGCCGTTGATAAGGGCGAAGTAGGCAGCGTTAACAACGTCCCTCAACCACCAGTTATCGCGATTACAAATTCTGCTTGGCTCGTGCTGGAATAACGGCAGCTGGGATTTTTCTACACGGTAGTTAGCCGGGACATTACTACCGTTAGAGACAGGAGAGAAAATACCACTTCCATAGACCATCTGCTCACACATGATTGAAACGGAATCGTTAAACCAGTTACCGGTTGAGGCTATACCGTTTGTGACCTGTGTTGTTAAATAGGTGCGCCGACTCATTATATGGCTTCTATCGAATGCGTTTTTTATGATGTCATTTGCTTTCGCAAGACCTGATAGATTCATCTGAGAACCCATATAACCGTTAGCCGTTGTGTTGGTGGTGTTCATGGGCGCATTGTACAAGCAAGTGTCCGGCACAATGAGAACATGGTTGGTAGTACAAGCGTTGCCATCGTCACCACAGTTCAGCCAGTAATCGAACGCTGCGATTCGCCAATTGACCCCGCCAATCGTCCAGTAGTCTCCGATGTATAAATCATCGAATGTGCCCGCCGCAATAGCAGCATACTGTGCTGCCGTCACGCTCGTGCCAAGATATTTGCCACGATAAATGGCATTGTGCGCCCCAGCGTTGGGGGCCGTCATAATGCGCAACAGATCGTCTCTGCCGGCTTCAAGGAACGGATTATTTGCTACACTCATTGGCTCACCTCCACCACAAACACCGCCGCGCTGGTCGGCGCACTATTCGCATAAAGCTTAACCACCCCGGCCCCGGGTTCCAGCGCGGCAACCATCCGCACTGCATCCGTCACTCTCGTGCGGTCGGACACCGCAATCCGGCTGTCTGCCGTCACGTTGCTAACAGTCACCGTAGCGCACTGCGTATAGCTCGTGCTGGTTCCGTCGTCCCAGGCAACGCTATAACTCCCGCTAACCCAGGCGCTCGCCGCCACTGATACCGTCTTATAGCTGTGCGCCGCTTCTGCGCCCACATCCGTTGCGTTCAGCCATACCGATTCCCCGGTCTTGCCGTTCACGTTCTGGATAACGCCCGGGTCGCCTTTCTCGCCCTGCGGGCCTGTCGCACCCGCCGGGCCTTGCTCACCGGTCAAACCCTGGATGCCCTGCGGCCCGCGCTCGCCGGTGTCGCCCTTCTCGCCCTGGATGCCCTGCGGCCCTTCCGGGCCAACTTCACCCTGCGGGCCTGCGGGGCCTGTCTCGCCGGTTGCGCCCTGCGGCCCCTGTGCGCCCTGCGGCCCCTGCGGGCCTTGCAAACTGCCAATGGGGTTCCATTTCTTGGCGTCCACGTCCCAAAGGTACACAACGTTGTCTGTCTCGCTGCCCACCGCGTAGGCGTCGCCCTTATTGCCGGTGGGGTGTGCCCCTTCCAGCATCGTTAGGCTGTTGTAGCGCCCCAGCACAACAAAGCTCGTACCGTCTGCGCCCTTCTCACCCTGCGGCCCCTGCGGGCCTGTCGGGCCTGTTGCGCCGGTCGGCCCTTGTGCGCCGGTCAGGCCCTGCACGCCGCGCGGGCCTTGAATGCCCTGCGGGCCGGTGGGGCCAATGTTGCCCTGTGCGCCCGCTGGCCCCTGGGGGCCTACCGGGCCTTGCGGGCCTTGTGCGCCGGTATCGCCTTTGCGCAGCGCTATCTGCGTCACACCGCCGTTGTCCGTCACGGTCGCGCCCATAAACTGCATCCGGCTCCGCTGCGGCATTTCCTCGCCGCCCTCGTCCAAAATCAAATGGCCGCTGCTGCCGGTAGCCTGCCAGGTCTTTCCGTCGCTGCTCGTCTCAATGACCTTGTCGCTGTTCAGCCGGATATACAAACAGCCGCCCTCGTTGTGGGTGCGGTTTTCCAGCGCCATTTCATTTAGGGCCGCCACAAGCTCGTTGAATATCGGCACAATGACTTCTCGCGGTATCTCATCCATGACCCGCTGCATCTCTGCCGTGCTGTAACCCGGGCTGTCCGGCTTGCCAACGTTGCCCTTGCCGCTCAAATCGGCAGGTAATATTTCTCTGAATGCCATTTCCTCACCCCTTAAAGTTTCCGTTTTCCACAAATTCTGTGGCGATCTGCATCAAGCCAAATGGCTGGTTCAGTTCCTCGTTCACAAACCGGAACCGCGCCTTGTCCACCCGCTTGATGCGTATCTTGTTGTGCAGCGTTCGCGCCGTCTGGTCGTTGGAGTAGGTGAACTGGTGGTACACCAACTGGGAATAGGTAAAATACCGGCTGTGCAGTTCATCCTTCCATATCTGGTTCCAGATACCGCGCTTCATGGCAAACACCGTCACGCTCGTGGCAACACTGGGCGCCATTTGCAGCGCCAGATAGCGGAAACTCTTGTTCTTGTAAAACAGTGCCCCCATCAAGTCCGGCGTTTCCCACGCGGCGCAGATGGCCTTGCCGTCGTCGTTGTAGCTTGTCAGCGCTTCGGTGTCGTTGTAAAACCGATAGATTTTCCCATCGGCAGAGCCAAAATACAACCGCGTATCGCTCACCCACATCACACGCGCCGGGATGTTCGTTTCGTAAAAACAGGCGTACTGCCGGGTGGAATACGGCTCGTTCTTGTTCGCGCCCAAATTCTGCTGTCCATCCAGCACATAGGCAACGCCGTTCAGGCACAGCCAGTACATATCCTTGTATACACAGGCGTAGGCGTCGCCCTTCCCTGCTTCGGCCAGCAGCTTGCCGTTCATGTAGTAGCTGCGGTTCTGGCTGAATCGCTCGCCCACAATGTCACTGGGTGTGATGGCATAGATGCCTAAGTTCGTCAAAAACATAGGCTCGTTCGCGCAGTAGGCAAAACTGTATTTGGCGATTGCGCCCGGCCCCTGTATCGTGTTCGTCACCGGGAACGCCGGTTCGTTGTCTACCAGGTTGCCCTGCCGGATAATAACGTTTCGGTCTGTTTCGTTCTCGTCCTTGTGCGCCGCAATGCGGTTCTCAATGATGGAATACCCCATGATGGCGCTCTTCTCTGTGCCAACCTTGCTGTACCCGGTGTCAGGCCAGTAGGTCAGGTCATACTGCCCGCTGTACCAATCCTGGTTTGGGTAATCCGGGTTCCCGCTCAAAAACAATCGGTCAGTCGCACCGTTCACGCCAAACAGAATCCCGATATTGCATTTGTTGATTCTGTCCGCGTAACCGCTTACTGTCCTGCTGGCAGTGATTTCAATGTTGTCCTCGCCTGTCACCGGGCTTTTCCCCGGCGCAGTGTTGAACGTTACCACCCCTGTTGACGCATTGCAGCTGTATCCGCTTGTCATCGTCTCCCAGTTGCCGCTGCTCGTCAGCTTGCGCACCGTCACATTGGCACTGTCCAGGCCGGAAAAACTTAAATGGTACTGCGTGCTGGTTCCGTCTGCGGAAAACAGTTCCTTGAACTTCGGTTGCAGCAGGTTCAACGCATCGTACTGTTTGCCGCCGCCGGACGGCGCTTTTGCAATCGTCAGCGTCGGGATGCGGGCATTGTCGCTCGCTTTCTTGATGGTGCTGCCGTCATAGACCAACAGGCATTTGCCGTCGGCAATGTACAACTTATCTTCCATCTGCCAGCTGTTGCTTCTGGCATCGGCCATCCCGGTATAAATGGCAGACCCGATGTCACTGCCGCTCGTCGGTTTCAGATACAGCGCCGTGCCCGCATGGATCAGTGTCTTGCCTTTCAGGATATGGCAGCCGTTGATGCGGGCCGGGTAGGTGTACAGCTTTTCATACCCCATCCGCTTGCGCACCTTTCCGGGTTCACTGCGGATGATGTTCTGTGCGTTGGGGCTTTGGCTCGTGCTCACGTTTGCGGTGTTGCTCGTGTAGTCAATGCCCAGCAGCTTGTCAATCACCAGCTTAGAGCGGCTGATGGGCGTCGGGATACTGAATGTCGCCATCCTTACCACCACCCTGTATTGCTGGTAAATTCCTCTTTCGTCACGGTCTGCGGGTTGCGCAGCCGTTCAAAAGCGGTTTCAAATTCGTTGCGGTAGTAGGTCGCCACCGTAATGTCATCGTCCTTGTACAGCTGGCTTGCCATGTACAGCGGCAGCAGCACAACCGCGTCATCCGGCAGGTCGATTACCGTGTCGTCGGCGGTGGTCAGGGTCAGCATCTCGGGTTTTGCGTCATAGAAAAACTCAAACTCCCCTGCATAGCTGTCCGGGAATACCAGGTACTTGCCGCCGTACAGCACAATGCCGCTCACCGGTGCGGGCGTGCCGTCGGTCATCTTGTAAATTTCCATGACCCCGGTGCGCCAGAAATTCGGTACGGTCTTTTCCAAATCTACGGTAAGCGGTACGTCCGCTTCTTTTGTAAATCGGCAGCTCTTGCGCAGGTATCGCCCCGCCGTGCAAATCATCTCAATGGCTTCATTGGCGGCCTGCGGCATGGCGTTCATGTACTCTTTGTTCGATTCGTCCGGGTTCGTGATATCCGTGCCGTCAGAGCTGAACATTTTTTGCAAGGTTGCCAGTTTGATTTCCTTCCAAGTCAACCGCATTCACCCCCTGTGTCATCTGCTGCTGTGCTTCCAGCTGCTTGTTGATATCTTCCAGCACCGTTGCCGCATAAGGGTATCCGGTGCTCTTGTTCCATGTCCAGTAGGTTCTGGCACTGTTCAAATCGCCGATGGGGCCAAACGCGCCCGCCTGGAAATCCACCTTCGCCATATCCCACAACCGTTCCCGGTTGCTGGCAAGGTTGCTTGCCGGATCTACCTCAATGATGAATTCATCGTTCCAGTACAGTTCTCCGGCAGCGTCCCGCTTCAAAAACTCCATGCGGTCAAAGTGTCCGTACTGCTGTTCGCCGTCCACGTCGGTGTCCGTCATGGGGTACGGTTCATCCGCATAGGCCAGCAAAAATTCAAACATCTTGCGGTACAGCTTGGCGTAGGCGTTGTTCTTCATCTCCCGCTTGGATTGCAAGCGGCCCGCGCTCTGGTTCGCGCTGAACTGCTTTGCACTGCCGGATGTCGCGGAAGAATCATATTTGCCCTGGAACGCATCGGTAATGCCCAACGTCGATTTCGCCCAGTTGTAGTTGTATTCCAGCATATTCTGGTCGTTCTGCACGTTGGGCTGCACGTTGATAACATCGATCATGCTGCGCTGGCTCGGGTTATCCACGCGCAGGATTTTCAATTCATTGTCGTTCAGCTCTGCCTGCACGCCATTCGGCAAAATGACCCAACTGCCGCCTTTCAGCAGCTTCTCCTGTATCTTCGTGCCGTATTTGTTGATGGCCTGCTGCTGGTCTGCCACAATGTCCACATCCGATACGCCCAAAAACATATCCGATGCCGCAATGTTCACTCGCTCAATGATGGGGAATCCGTGCGGCTTGTAGGCGGGTATTTCGTTGGCCTGCATCTCACCGGGCATCAGGATAACTTCCCCGGTGTCGTTGTCCAGCTGTACACTGCCGTCCGGGTTCATGATGGGAACATCCTCGCCCTGTACCTGGGCGGGCAAAACCTCGCCGCTGCTCAACATCACATCCTGCGTCAGGGTAAGCGTCTGCACCGGCTGTTCCTTGAACTTCTTGTTCCCGCAAACACATACATCCCCTACACGCCGCCGTCCGCATTTTGTGCAGACTTCCGCTGTGCGTGCGTAATAATCGGGGAAATCTTCCAATACCTGGCTGCCTACCCAGCTGAACATACCCACTGTGCCCTTGTCGTGCTTGTAGTAGACAATGTTCTGGGTCACAACGCCCGTGTGGGTGCTGCCGTCGTTTCCGCCCCGGGCATCCGGCGCATCTTCGGTGTCTGTGTCCAGCTTAATGTCGTACCGCGCTTCCAGGGCCTCTTTGCTCTTGGATATCTGCACAAACACATAATCCATGTCGTCCAGCTTGTACACGCCCGGCTGTGGGATGACCTGGCGCGGGTGACGCATCTCGACTTCCACGTCGCCCAGTGTGCAGTGATACCCCGCCGCCGGGTTCCATTCCACATGGAAAAAGTCAGCCCCCTGCACCGGCACGGTGCGCTCGCTGCGGTCGTTCAGCTCGGTAAAGTGCATCCGGCGTGCCTGGTTGCGCAAAAGGCTTTCCAGCTTGCGGGCCTTGTCCTCGTCCTCCCGGTGGATGGCCGTCACCTTCGGCAGCGGGTAGGTCGAATCCACCTGGCTTTCAATCAGCTCATAGATGATGTTGCGCACATTGGTGGCATCCTTCTTGGCACCCTGTATCTCGTGGCTGCCGTAGTACATGGCCTCGCGCTTGCGCATCTTATCCAGCACGCCGCTGTATGCAGCTTTCGCGCTGGATAGCTTGCCCTGCCACTTTTCCAACTGTTCTTTTTGCTTGTCGTCTTTCTTCATACCGTCACTCCTGTGGGGTCACGCCCCCGCAAATGTGATAAAAAAGCCGCTCCCCACCCAAAGCCTTCCCCCTTGGAGGAAAGGTGGCCCGCAGGCCGGATGAGGGGCGGCTTTGCCTTTATTGCCTGTTTCCGGGTTGTTTTTTACTTCGCGTGTGTCGCTTCGTAGGGGCGGGGCTCTGCTCCGCCCGCTCGCCGCCAGCGTTCGCCATTGGCCCGCCGTTCTCCACCGCCCGGGAAAAATACGTTCCGTCCCCATTCACGGCTTCCACAACAAACAGCCGCTTGCCGTCCTCAAAGGTATCCCCGATTTTCAGTCCTTTAGGAACCATGCAGCACCGCCTTAGGTCAGCGTGCTGCCAGCGGCAGCGCCGCCCAAGATAACGTGCCGCCAATCTCCGAAACCGGCGCTGAAACGGCCGCGGCAGCTGGTGATCAAATCCTGCGTCAGCGTGTCCACGTTCTGGAAGGTCTCCATTGCGGTACGGTCATAGAACACGTTGCCCAGCAGGTCCTTGTTTGCCTGGGAACTCATGATGATATAGGGGTTGCTATCCTCCTCAGCCTGCCAATGATGGTCAACGATCAGCTTCCACATACCCTTGTTGACGTTCACGTCATTGAAGTTGCTGCCGACCTGCTGGTCACTGTTGGCAATTTTCTTTGCCAGCACGATCATGTCAGGGCGGTTGGCAGGCAGGATGATGGTGTCGAACACATAGCCCATGTGGTTGCCGGAGGCATTCATGAAGTTGAAGCCGACGTTCGCCAGCTTGTTCAACATCGTGTCATCGGTGCCAAGCGCGTTGGTGAACACGTTGGACTGTGCGGCAACGCCGGTCTTGCCGGAGTGGTCTTTGGCAAACAGGGCCTTGCCGTCCGCAGTGGTGGAATCCAGACCGGTCTTTGCGCCGTAAGTAAAGGTTGCGGCGGCGCTGGTCAGCGCACTGGATGCAAACACGGCGCGGCTGCGCTTGTAGGCACGCACATAGGCCGCAGCGCGGGCGGCAGCCATATCGAACTGGTTGTCCTCGATCATCGTCTTGGTGATGCGGAACGCCTTCTTGAACTCCGAGTGCTGGATAAGTTTGGGCTCCACCTCGCCGAAATCATCCAGCGGGCTGGACGCACCCTCATCCACCAGATCAAAGTTAGAGAAGGTAGACATACCTGCGATTTTCTCGCCGAAACGCTTGGACTTCTTGACGTTGAACAGTGCTTTCACAAGCTCATCATCGTTGTTCTTCTCGTTGTCGGTGTCCTTCATCTTCATGGTGAGCAGGTCAGCCCACTCATTCCAAAAATCATTGGCAAGGCCGCTTGCCTTACTAAAAATAACTGCCATAGTCAGTCTCCTTTACACAAAAAATCAAATTGAGTTGTAGAGCTTCTGCAGCTCCTCTTCGCTCTTGTCCGGAAAATACTCATGCGCTTTCGCAAGCATCCCGCTGCTCATGGTCTTTTCCTTGCCCGGCATATTGGCCCCGCCGTGGGATGCAAGGTGTCCTTTGCCTTTTGCCGCATTGATAGCCGCCTGCCGTCCTGCCGCAGTGCCGCTCTGTACGGCCCTGCCGTAGTTGACCGCCTTGTAGGCTGTAACCATGTCCAGGCCCTTGTTCTGCACCAGGTTCACGATCTCGCCAAAATTCTCCATATTGGCAAGGTCTGCAACACTTTTCAGGCCGGGTTCCAGCTTTTGCAGCTCGGCAAAGTCTGCGTTAAACGCCGCCTGCGCCTCGTCGTTGACCCGGGCCGCTTTCAGCTCCTGCATCTCTGCTTTCAGCTGTGCTTTCTCGGGGTCGTTGTCAATGATGCGCTGCAAGGCTGCACGCTGCTCTGCCGTCTGGTTGGCCGTAGCCTGTTCAATGGCCCGCTGCCGGGCAATGCGGTTCTGGGCATCCATCGCGTCAAAGTAGTCCTGCATCGTGTGGATGGCCCCGCCGGTCTCTGGGTTTTTGTACCCAGCAAATCGCTGTGCAAACTGTCGGTCTACGCGCTGCTGTGCCTCTCGCTCGCTGCGCTGGCGGGCAATGGCCCACACATTGTTGGGGATTTCCGGTTCCTGCGCGGGGGCAGTTTCCGTACTTTCCACATTACTTTCCACGTTTTCCGCAGTTTCCACGTTTTCTGTCTGGGTGTCGTCAATCTGGTCGGCTGCGCCAGCGGTCACGCCAATTTCGTTTTCGTCAAACATAGGTATCCTCCGCGTACAACGCTCGCCAGCTAAAAATTTGTATAAAAAAAGCGCCTACCATCTCTGGTAAGCGCTTTCTCTATCGTAGTTGTAGGGGGCGGCGTCAGCTCGCCCACTTGGCTCCTCCGCCGCAGCGGGGGAGCTGTCGCCCGCAGGCGACTGAGGGAGTTCCCCGCCGTGTATCGCTATTCCCCGATTTCCTTTTGCTGTTCCACCGGGTAATTCACCCGCATCACCGCAACGCCCGGCTCTTTCTCTCCCATCACGTGCCCATAATCCGGGCACTGTTTGTTCCGGCAGATGAATTTCAGCACTTCATGTTCGGAATCTGTTCGGCACTCTATGCCGCAGGTCTGGCATCTCAAAAAATCCCCTCCATTACCAAAATGCTGTTCCGCACCTTGCCGCCGTAATAACGGCAGATTCTAAAACAGGGCTGCGCGTTCAACCAAAACTCGATCATGCAGGGTTCCCCCATTTCTCAATCAGCATTTTGCGGTCACTGGGGCTGGCGTTCTTGTAATCCTCGTACATATCCGCCGTCCAATGCCGCTTTCGTACATTCACCGGTTTTTTCGCCGGGCTTGTCCACCAGACGCAAAATCCGCGCAAGGCATCAGGAAAGTGCGTCAATCCGTGCGGATTCTTCGCATACACATCAGGGTTTTTATCATCCTTCTGTATCTTCGTCATGCATGTCCACAGCTCGCCCGGCTTGTAGAACGTCAGATACCCCTTCCCTGTTTTCTCATCCTTGCGCAGCCACTGTTTCATGGCCGCACACCCTGCCGAAAAATCTCGGGAAGTCTGTACCAGTCCCAGCCCTGCTTCGCTGAACAGCTGTGCGCGGCTCTTGCCGCTCTCTTGGCTACGGCTCCACAAGTCAGATGGTGCAAGGAACATGTCAATTTCCTCGTCCGCAGAATCCCTTAAAATCAGGTCTGCCGCTTCGCCAATAGTTTTATTCGGGCCGCCATCCTCTCTGTAAACGCAAGCATGGTTGTTTTCGTCAATGGCTATCCAAAGCGCCGCCAGCATATCAAGGCCGTAGTCAATCGATACATAGCGTCTAAGCCGCCCTGTGGGCGGTGCATCGACCAAGTGGGTATCTTTATCCAGCTCACTAAAAAAGCGCCCTCCGGGTGCGGAGAGCGCTTCTTCCTCTGTCGCAGGGTATTCCTGCATCGTTTTGTCCTCGCCCAGCGCAGCCACCGTCTGCGCGTACCATTTCTCGGTGCGGCGCGGGTCGGTGCTCCAGGGCAGAAACAGCTTGGTAAAGCCATTGCCGGGATTCGTGTAGATTTCCTCAAACAGCGTGCCCAGCTTGATGGTAGATAGCCCAATGACCCGCCCGCCGAACGGACGGTTGATAACCGGGTATGCCGCCTGCCAAATTTCCTCGGCGTACTGCTGGAACGCCCATTCGTCAATCACGATCAAATCAGCCGTAAACGAACGGCCAGCCGCAGGGCTGGATGGAAACGCCTTGAAAATGCTCTCCGGGCCATCCGGCCACATCACAACGACCTGCATCGTGCTTTTGTAAAATACCGGCCCTGTCCAGCCCGCCACACTGCCGCCCGGCGTGTCCACCTCGCGAATAAACTCGGGCATATACCGCAGTATCACCGCCAGACGGCGCACAAGCTCTTTCGCTTCGTCCTCTGACCGGCTCAAACCGATGGCGGTACGGCCTGTGTTCAGCGCCACCAGCCGTGCCACCTCCACCAGCGCCAGCCAGGTAAACCCCAGCTGCCGCGCTTTCAGCACGCACACCAGCCGATTCCCCGCAAACACCGTCAGGGCTTTTTTCTGCCCATCCCACAGTGTAAACGGCTGTATCAGCTCCGCAGCGTCCTTGTCCTCAATGTGGCAGTACGTCTCGCAAAAATACACAGGGTCTTTGCGGCACGCTTCTCGTTCCAGCTCTCTAGCTTCTTCCAGTGTCACCGCATCACCCCGCTATCAGCAAAAGTCTTGCATGGAATCCCAGCCAATCGAAACGGATTGCAAAGTTCGGCACTGCATATACCATGTTGTCACGCAAAAACGAAATTGACGGCAACAGATAGAATGACTTCCAGTAAATCTCAAAATCAAACTTACAATCCATTCCTATACCTCAAAATTCCCCAAACCCGCCCTACCGGTGTATGCTGTGCCGGTCTCACCCGTTGCAGATAGCAAGTCCGCAACGCTACAGGCGGCATCCAGTGCTATGCGCGTGATGGTACGCCTGCTTTTTTAATTCCTTGCTTTTTGTACCGTGCAAGGCTAACGGCCCTGTATCTTCATATCCCGCACAGGTCTGCGGTCTCTGCTTTGATAAATGGGTTCCGGCGATGCGTAACTGCGTCAGTAACGGAGTCCGCACAAGCAGATGCCGGGCAGACTTTCTCAGGCTCTCGAAGTCCCGTTGCGGTCTGCCATCGCGCCGCGCTCCTGATCGGCTTGCCGCTTTGCTTACAGCGTTCAGGTTGATTTATCGTATTTTGCCTACGCCGGGCTTTCACCGGTGGGAGCGACCCAGCCCTACTAGCGGAACCGTCCGCCTCATGCGGCTTTCCGGCTCCATATAAGAGGCCCAGAGCATCAGCGTCGTCCAATTCTAGGGCTGCTTACCGCTAAAGGCCTGTTCAGAACCCGCCACATGGTACGCACTGTCAGTAGGCGTATGGCGGTTGCCTAACGGGGAACTCCTGTCCAGCGTCCCGGCAGGATATGTTACCTGTATCATCGGCATTGGTGCAATCAACCGGATTTGAACCGATAACTCCCCCTCGAGATAGGGCTTTACCAATTAAGCTATGATTGCAAATAAAAAAGCGCCCTGCCGTAGCAGAACGCTTGTATTGTGGCCGCTGGGTCTTGAAGCGGACGGCCCTAGTCCCATAAGCAGTAGGAGGTACTGTCTCCGCACCGGGATACTCAAAATTTTAATTTTTTATTTTTGGGGAGCCCTTGCATTTTTTGCACCAGTTCCCTTATAGGGGGGGGATATGTACTATTGTTTCCTGCTTGTGATACAATCCCGCGTTTTCTTGCATTTTACATGGATTTTTGGGCTGGGAAGGGTGAATTTTATTTTTGAATGTGCTGGGGGAACTAACATATTCGTACTGGGCTGCGCTCTTCGCACGACCCCGCCCGCCCCTCATAGGGGGCTGTCTCTTATACACATCTGACGCTGCCGACGATCTACTCTGTGTAGATC
>ERZ1026860.362-NODE-362-length-32663-cov-11.012604_pt1 | contig 32663 bp, 33 predicted proteins | sample MGYA00380160_ERZ1026860 | MGnify/ENA primary metagenome ERZ1026860 (study PRJEB33269, sample SAMEA4719796) | human gut metagenome | biome: human-associated habitat; feature: organic feature; material: feces | place: Cameroon | collected 2013-10 ... | reverse complement strand
GGAGGGTTGCCGCAGTTTTCCCGTACACTCCGGTGACCCTTATCCGATAACAATATGGGGTAATCACAACAAATAAACAAAACGATAATATTTATAAATATGAAGATAAAAAGTAAATACGCAATCCTTTGCGGATTGTTGTTTGCAGGCGTAATGGGTTTTGTTGCCTGCGATGATAAGGAAGAAAAGGCTCTCTCGGTAGAGAATAGGTATTCCAAATGCTTGTCTCATGAAGAAGAGACATTGTCAGAAGGTATTTTCAGTCCGGATTCTTTGGTTGTTTCATGCACAAACGGAGTGATATATATCGAGCATTATAACTTGAAGGTGAATTGCGGTTTCCAAGCAGTGAACGTTTCGGTTTCCACGAATGAGGACACAATCAGAGTTGTCGAATTCGGAACGCCTGAAAATGCAGATTGTTTGTGTGAAATCAATAATTTTGCTCAAATAGAGAATATTCCGAGCGGACGCCATGTTTTAATCATAGAAAACTGCAATCCCGAACCTTATAAACAGATTATCAACCTATAATATCGATACATTATGAAAAGATATAACAAATACGCGATTCTGTCGATAACAGGATTGCTTCTTGCAGGACTGACGTTGTTCGGTTCCTGCAAAGATGAAGAAGATGAAGAAAACACGCAGCAAACGGAGATACAAATCAATGGTATAATAAAAGCGTATCTCGATAATTGCTATGGAAATATGATACTGATAGAAGTCGGTAATTTGCAAATAGGCAACGATGGCACATTGTCTCTCATGGATACATCTATCGATTACAAGAACTCGATAGGCATTCCGGTAGGGACGTTTTCGCAAACAGTGTTTAGTGTAGGCGATTATGTTAGCTTTAAGGCTGTACGAACAAATTCAGAAGATGAGTTGTTTCTAAGTTCTTATCCTTGCCCGACAGTATTTTGTTCTCCAAACGTTCCTCTGTTCAAAGTAATCCAAGTAAATAATTAAAACATAAAACTTATTTTGTTGGAAGGAACAATAACGTAGCTTGGAAGAATTTATCCGTATTGAGCAGTTACAGTAAGGGTGCAGTGGTATCGGATTCCAATCCGTTCAGGGAAAAACGATTCTTCAGACTTACTTATAAGTCCGATTTGAACAAAGCAGGCGAACCTCTTGAAAAGTTTGCAGATGTGTATTTGATGTTGGACAAAGGTTTACTTGATGCATGGAAAGTTTCAGGTTGCAAGGGAAGCGGCTTCAAACAGGTGAGTGATAATATATTCTTGATGACTGATAGAGAAGTGGTGCTGGATAATCTCTATTTGAATCCTGACGAACATCACACTATTCAAACGGCGTTTCGTGAAAACATTATCGAACAAAGGATACCGAACACGGGCTATGCAGTTCTTTCGACAGAGATGTGATGTGTCGTGAAGGGTGAGACGGTGCATTCTTTTCGACATTCGGTGCGTCCTTTCGTATCTTTGTCGTATCTTTGCACAATAACCGAAAAATATACGCAAAGATGAAAAACATATCAGTCTTTATCTTGTCGCTTTTGTCGGCAATGATGTTATTCTCACAGGAAACGCCTTGCAATTTCACGGAGGTGCAGGAAAACGGAAAGGTCGTTTACAAGGGTGAAAGGAACTATCTTAATACGGAATACAAGGAGTTGAAAATCTGTTTGCAATTTCAATATTCCGAGGGACGGTATTGCATTGCCATAATTACGGAAGGAGACCGCAGAATGGAGATCGACAGCACGAATGTCGCCTATTTTCAACTCAGAAACGGGAAGGAATATATTCTGAAACCGGGTGAAAGGAAATATGACAGGGACGGAAAGCAGTTGGAGTGCCGATACATGGTGGAAGATAAGGATGTGAAAGATTTTTCCAATAACCCGATAGGCGGGATATTTTATTCGACAAACATATATCCGCAAATCGACATTCCGGATTTGAATAATTATACCTCCAGAAAGTTGAGAGAGAGGTTTAATTGTGCATACACGAGTTTCAACAAGCAGGATTAAAAAATAAAACACACAGATATGAGTAGTAAAGTAACCAAGCAGTTGGTAAATCCGCAGAGCATAGTCGTCGTTGGTGCGAGCAACGACACTGCAAAGCCCGGCGGAGCAATATTAAGGAACATCAAAGAGGGTGGCTTCAAAGGAAAATTGTATGTTGTCAACCCCAAAGAGGACGAAATCCAAGGAATAAAATGCTGCAAAGACGTGAAAGACATTCCTCAGGTCGATTTGGCTGTCATTGCAATAGCAGCCAAATTCACGGAGAACGCAGTCAGTGTTCTTACAAAGGAAAAGAACACTAAGGCTTTCATAATCATTTCAGCCGGTTTCGGAGAAGAAAGTCATGAAGGCAAGGAGTTGGAACAGCGAATAGTCAAATTGGTGGAAGATGCGGGAGCGTGCCTTATCGGTCCAAACTGTACGGGTATTTTCACGCCTTATCATCACGCCATATTCTCGAAGCCTTTCCCGAAATCCTCGCCTAAGGGTGTGGACTTCATAACCGGCAGCGGTGCAACGGGCTGTTTCATCATGGATATCGGTATGCAACAAGGCTTGCACTTCAATCACTGCTGGGCAGTCGGCAATTCGGCACAGTTGGGAATAGAAGACATTTTGGAATATCACGATGAGAGTTTCAACGAAAACTCTTCCAAAGTTATATTGATGTATATCGAGAACATCAAGAGCCCTCAAAAACTCTTGAAGCACGCACGCAGTTTGAGGCGTAAGGGTTGCAGAATAGCAGCCATAAAGTCAGGTTCTTCGGAAGCAGGTTCGAGAGCAGCCTCCTCGCATACCGGAGCATTGGCAAGCCCTGATGTTGCCGTCGATGCTTTATTCAAGAAAGCCGGAATAGTGAGATGTTATGGCAGAGAGGAACTTTGTACCGTAGGAAATATCTTCACATATCCGCATTTCGAGGGAAAGAACATTGCAATCATCACTCACGCCGGCGGTCCTGCCGTGATGCTTACTGACGCTTTGAGCAAAGCCGGTTTGAATATCCCTCACATCGAAGGAAAACAGGCAGACGAACTATTGACCAAGCTGTTCCCCGGTTCGGCAGTGGGCAACCCTATCGACTTCCTTGCAACGGGAACTCCTGAACAACTCGGAACAATCATCGATTATTGCGACACCAAGTTCGATGACATAGACGCGATGTGCGTTATCTTCGGAACGCCGGGGCTTGCTCCCATTCATGAAGCGTACAGAGTGTTGTCCGACAAAATGAAAACGGCAAAGAAGCCTATCTTCCCTATATTGCCATCAACCCTTGTGGCAGGCGAAGAGGTGAGAGAGTTCGTAGATAGAGGCAATACCTATTTTGCCGATGAGACAGTGTTTGGCAATGCAGTGGCACGCATAGTTGCAACACCGGAACCGGCAAGCGAAGATGACATAGTGAAGATTGACACAGCTAAGATAAGGGAAATCATCTCCCGTTGCGAGAACGGATACCTCGATGTCAAGATAATGAACGAATTACTCGACGCAGCAGGAATAAATCACGCCGTTGACATTTCATCGGATAAGGTAGAGGATATAGTGGCTTTTGCTAATAAAGTAGGCTATCCTTTGGTTATGAAAGTCGTAGGACCGGTTCATAAATCCGATGTGGGCGGTGTGAGCCTTAATGTGAAAGACGAAGCACACGTAAGAGCCGAATTCGAGAGATTGATGAAGATAAAGGACACCTACGCCGTGCAGGCCTATCCGATGTTGTTCGGAACGGAGATATTCATAGGCTCCATGCGTACGCCACTCTTCGGACACCAAGTGCTATGCGGCTTGGGCGGTATATTCATCGAGGTGTTGAAAGACGTTCAATCCTCACTTGCTCCTATCGGAATAAAGGAAGCAAAACAGATGATAAAGAAGTTGAGAGGCTACAAAATTATTCAAGGCGTCAGAGGTCAGGAACCTGTTAACGAAGACTTGTATGCAGACCAGATAGCAAGAGTTTCCGCACTGGTTCAAGCCGCTCCGGAGATAGCCGAGATGGACTTGAATCCGTTGTTAGGCTCACCGACAGCAGTCGTTGCCGTTGACGCAAGAATAAGAATAGAAAAATAATTCAGAAAACAGCAACGGAAAGCGATATTTCCACAAAAACAAAGAGAGCGTTCCCGAAAAGAGGAATGCTCTCTTTTGTATAAAAGAATATTTCCCGCTTCCGAGGTTCATACAGACCTCTGACCATATAACGAAACGGTGTTCTGTTTTTCTCAAACGCCGTTTAGGCTTCGCCCGAAAGTCGTTTTTGCAAATTCTTGTATCGCAATATTTTGTCGAAAGTACGAAATTGTTATCCAAAGAACGGAAACACTCTATTCAATCAAGCCCTCGCTCTCCGGAGAATGCCTTTCCGCATTGTATCTCACCAAATCCCTGTTCTTGTTCGCATAACAATACACGCAGAAGTGCCTGCAGGTATCATACATTCCTATATCCTTGCTCTGCATGCAACCGCAAGCCTTGCGTTGTCCCTTATCCTTCCACTGTTTTGCACTTCTGAGCTTGGCTCCGAACAAGTCGAGTTGCCCCTTATGCTCCGGCAATTCACCCGTTTCAAGGTAATAAACGAAATCTTCGTCATCGGCAAACACCTTTTTCATCAACTCCCCGTCGATACAGCGATTATGCTCGATACCGTAGTTTTCCAAGTCCGCATCTTCCCCGCATGTTGCAAGCGTAAGCCTCCAACCCTGCCTCTTCCACTCATCACGCAAGCCGACCAAACCCTCCACCAACTCCTTACGCTGTTCCTCCGTCATCTCTGCCGAACACACCGTCTCCTTTGTGAAACAGGACGTTTCCTTGACAAGATTTTCCCTCACCTTTTTGTATGCCGCCACATCGACAAAGCTGAACACCAACTTATCCGTGTAACCCTTCAACATGTTACCCACATTGCGAATTCTTTCAAGCAACATCCGCGACGTCAAATAGGGCGTAACGATAAGCGGATCGAAACGCCAAATCACCCTCTCCCTGCCAATCCTCTCGGAAAGCCTCTTGAACACATCCACCCTATGCTCCACGCTCGGCACATTAGGTTCGAAGCCCTCCGAAACATAATCATTCAAGGTTATTTGGAAGTAATAATGAATTCCCCTCTCGTCAAGCTCATGCAGATAAGGCAGAATCGGCTCCGGGTTCTTTGTCCAAAACACCACAGCCCTGCACCGCCTGAACGAAACGTAGGTCGATTTCCGATTGAACACATTCTTCCAAACACAATAGCCCTTTCTCAAACGATTGAAAAACCATTCCGAATACCAAGCCGGTATATCCGTTGAACGACTCGCCGAAATAATCATCGGCTCCACCGCCTCCACACACTCCCCACGGTCGGTAATCACCATCGGCTTGCCATTTGCTTCACTGTTTTTACTTGTCATACTCCTGTCTTAAACGTTTAATAATCACATCTATGTTCAACATCTGCTTATACGATTTGCGCTGCAAATAATTTCTGAAATGCTTTATAGTGCTTTCGTTGTCTCTCGGATTGTCCTTGTACAAACCGGCTTCACCTTTGAGATATTCATTTTGGAACCACTCTAAATCTACATAGATTTGATCTATTAGACTATTCTCTTGCGGTATCAAACCATTGATATACTCCCATGCCTTTGGGTCATTGTAAAAGAATTTATGTGTTTCGGTCGAAGGGTTGCTTGGAAAAAGATTTCCTTGCAATGCTTTTTGATGTTGTTTGGTAGTATCTTGCAAATGAAACTTTTCTCTTAGTGCTTGCAAGACTGTTTTTTTATTTTTCAATACACCGTTTGCGAGTTTATAGTAGCATTCCTGAGGATTGGAAGAAGCATTGATTACGCTCTGTGCTTCCCGCTGAGTTCGATCATCTAACTTTCTTCTTCTATCGTTAATGATTTTCTTAAAATCGTCTTTCCATTGCACAAGACCTGATGCCTTTTCGGAATCCGTTACATGCTTTCCGTTTATTGAGTACGGAGAACGGTAGTTCTTCTCCGGTAAAGAGATAGCAGGAAAAGGTTTTCCTTGCGTTTGTTCGTATATTGCTTTATATACTTCGGATATATAGTTATTGTCTTTGTATGTATAGAGGTTGTCGGTGAAGTCTCGGGTGAGATTGGCAAACCCATAAAGCATGCCGTAAAATGCAAAAGCAATACGATAGTCGGATACGGACTTCGAGCGCATGAAAGCCAAGAGATTATCTATATCATCTCCTTTCAAAAGGACTGAAGTGATGGAAGCAACCAATGGATTTTCCCATTCGATTTTCCCATCATCTCCATTGATATATCTTCTCATATTGTTCAACCATATTTTCATATCACTGTTTTCCCATTTGGCATCTCCGAAAATTTCCCTCGCTTTACGTGTGATTTCAGTTGCCAAATCGCTTTTGAAAGAAGCTATATTCTTGTTGTAATCAGGCAATATGAAAATATCATTCACCCATGCTTTCACCAACTTCTTCTCATCTTCATTTTGAAGCAGGGCGGTGGAAATATCCAACAAAGTATTACCCTTAACAATCAACTCATTTGCATTAACGGATAAGGGTTTGCGCTTAGTCTGTTCGTCTTTGGCAAGTTTCTTTTCCTCGTTTCTTAACCATGAGGAGGCTTTTTTCGCTTCCTCTTCGGTGGATAATTCCCGAATTATTTCATCCGCATCAAAATAATTCGTATAAGACCAACCGCTTTGTATAAGTTGAAATTCAAAATCAAGTATTTCGTTCATGTTATCCTGGCAATATTGTGTCAATGCCGTAATTGCAGGATTTTCTTTTTTGATTTCAAATAGCATCTCTTCCATTCTCTTTTGTTGCACACCGGTCGGCTGCCTGCCTTCGGAGGAAACAACGGCTCCGAAAATGTTTTTGAGTTCTGTCAGCCTTTTGTGCCTTTCCGTTATTTCTTTCGGAGTTGACAGATATGCCCCTATGTAGTATCCGTATAACAATCCCTTCATCTTGTTTATGCGAATATCTTTCTCTATTGCGACTTCGTTCAATCCGGTTCCAACCTTGATATTCGGTTGCTGCGTTCTGCGTTGAAAATTGCGAATGTATATTCGCTGCTTATAAAGATCGACCAATTTGGTTTCTGCACTTGTTTCCGACATAGAAAGAGTTGTTCTCATATCTTGCTCGTTGAAAAATACGAAATGAGTACATCTTCGCACCAAATAAATCGTGTGATCGCTATAACGTACACCCTTAACTCTTGTTTGCGGAAACTCTTCATCGGTTTCGAATTCCACCAACATAGGGTGGTCTTCTGTATCGCTTTTCGGACGGGAAAAAGCAAATGGCTCTTCATATAAAAGGATTACATTGTCGTTATCATTCTCCGGAATATTCGTCCACCGAGAATAGCCGAAGCCTCGGCGTGCATAGAATGCCTTTGGAGAAATGCTTTCGCTCGACAAAATATTATTGAAGTTGCAAGTCGATGTCGGTATGTATAGTTTCTTCATGATTCGTCGGGTATTAAATGTCTTCTATTTCCTCTACTTCCTTTTGTGTGTACAGTTCGGCAGGTATATCCGCCAAAACGTTCGGCAGATTGCCGCTATACATTATATATAATTGCTTATATGTACGAGTCATCGCCACATAAAGAGCTTTCCTTTTTGCTTCTATGTCGGAAGTTTCCAGTAAAGGAAGAAATACAGTCTCGAACTGCAAACCTTTTGCACTGTGATAAGTCATGAGCTTCAAGTTTGAAGTATTGAAATCCAAGTTGTCTTTTGCTTTTTGAGGATCATTGTTGTTATATTTCTGTTCGTAATTCACTTCCAATGAAGTAAGAATTTCTCCGACCTCTTTAACCTGTTCATTGAGCGGAAGTAGGATAGCAACATCGGTAAGCCTGTCGCCGATTATTCTTTTTATCGCTTCGATTTGTTCTATCGGACTTTCATATTGCAATACGTGAGGAATGCTGTCGTCTCCTCCTGCATTCTTATAAGTGCTTTCTTCGAACGGATTCAAGCCTACGCCAACATATTGAACGAATTTGGCTACCTGTATGGGAAGACGATAATTTCTATATAGTTCCCACATCTTCGGTTTGTTGTCCTGTGGAAGTAAGTAGCCTATATCTTCCAATGCAACATTTCTTCCATGATCATAGTAAATGGATTGTGCAGTGTCTCCGAAGAAGAAAAAATTCTTTCTTGCCGCATTGATAAATCCTTGTATCTCTTCTGACGTGAAATCCTGTATTTCATCAACGATAATATAGTCTGCCTGTTTATCACACCACGACCTCTTCCACTTATGAAAGTAATAAAAAGGATTGTTCAAGCCCAAGGCTTTCCTCCCTGATTCCATATATCGGCATAAAGCTTTGGTATAGACAATGATTTCGTAATCATTGCCGCGTTCCTTTTGGATTCGCTGGGCTTTTATCAAGGCTAAGACAGACTTGCCGCTGCCTGCACATCCGGATACGATACATGATTTGTCCAATGTAGCCGTCAATACTTTTATTTGGTCGTCATCCAATTCCGACTCTTTAATCATCCAATCTTTTTTCATCTTTATATTGTTGTTTGATTGCGTTCCGTTATTATTCTCCAAGCAACTTTGCTTATGTCGTTTCGTCTTCGTGAATGGGAAACCGTAAAGGTTTGATTGTATCCGGGATTGCGGTTTTCGATATTTACATCGGCTTCTTGCAAACCTTTGTCCATCAGTTTGGTCAACCATTCGTGTACAATCTTGCTCTTTGTCGTTACATCTTCAAGCAGCATTATTCCTCTTTCGTTCATCTTCGGTAGAAAGAACTTTGCGACTTGTGCGTATGCGTTGCAGTCTTCAAGACGCTCTTGATCGACAAATTCGCATATTGCTTTGAAAGACATCACTATGTCGAACTTATCCGTGATTATTTCGCCGATAACGCCCAAATCGTATAAGTCATCGATTTCTATACATGAGGTTCTGTATTCTGTTTTCAGCGATGTATGCATTTCAAATTTCGATATGACTTTCTCGAATAGTCTGAGAGCATTACGGTTGCCGTCATGGGCGTATATTTTCACGGATTCGATGTTTTTCAAAGTGTCTTCCATCGCAGTCAACAGTCCTATGATTTCTCCACCTGTGCCGCAACAGAAATCGAAAACCGATAAACTGTTACGCTTTATCCATTTCGTGGAATTTTCCTTGAAGTAATCTGAGAAAATGCAATAAGCCTCTGTGTAACTTCTCGGAAAATAAGTTCCGAGGTAGGAAAGCATATCCTCTTTGCCCCAATCGATAACCGTCATATTGGTATTGGTACGGGAATATTTTGCTCCCAATTCATTGAAGATGTAATCATCGAGCCATTCCGGTAATTCTTGCCGTGTTTCCATTCATTACAGTTACCGCCGTCGGCTCTTCGGCAAAATATCAAAACCTTACAGGAGACATACACATAAAAAACGTGGAGCCGATTCTGTTACCCGTTCCACGATCCGTAGGCTCTCGCATTGCCCCTGCTTGTCGAAACGAGCAACGCTGAAAGCCCCACGAAGATGTGTTTATAATAATCCCGCGTTCGTGTGAAGTGCTTGGCACTCACGCCGAACGAACGGGGATATAAATACACCCAAGGGGCGTTCCCGTTGCTTTGTTCTGACAAGCAGCCGAATTTGCGAGATTCACAGACCGTCAAAATCAAAGCGTACAGTTACGCCTTTACATGTATGCCGACCCCGCTTCCATCCGAAGGGACTTTCAGCAAGGGTTTACACGTGGCAAAAGTAAGAAAAATTATTTGATTACTTGCTTCTTGCATTGAAAAACAGCATTTCGATTATTGATTTCATCTTTTGACTTTATGCCAAGAGGTAAAAAGCCGAAATCTTTCGAGGAATAGGGGAGAATATAGATATTGCAGGTCTGTGATAGCTTTCGTTACTCGCCCTGCAAATCATTATCGAATAAGCTCAAAAATGAAACTGCATTTCCTTTTCATAGAACGCCGTTTGAGAAAAATAAAACGGCGAAAGAAAAAATCATTATGCCGTTTCACGAAAATGAAACGGTTTTTCGTCGGAGGATAACGATACTTGGCATTTTGCTTTAATTGCGATACGTTGCTGATTGGGTGAATGCGGTATGTTAATTCCGCTTTTGCCGGCTTCGCCTTACGGTTAAATGTAGTAATTTTGCGTTTCGATATGAACGAAAAGAATGAAGAGAAAGCCCTGATTTTGGGACGGGAAAAGATTGGCAGGTTGTTAATCAACTATGCTTTGCCTGCGGTGGTCGCACAGATTGCTTCTTCGCTTTACAATGTAATCGACCGTATTTTCATAGGACAGGGTGTCGATGCCATGGCTATTTCCGGCTTGGCTTTGACCTTTCCTTTCATGAACCTTGCGGCTGCGTTCGGTGCCTTGGTGGGCGTGGGTGCCGCAACCATGGTTTCAATCAAGTTGGGCGAGAAGGATTATGATACGGCAAGGCTTGTGTTGGGTAATGTGATTATTCTGAACATCATTTTCGGTGTAGGCTTCACTCTTGTCTGCCTTCCGTTCTTGGAACCAATATTATATGCTCTCGGAGGCAGTCCGCAGACGGTGCCTTACGCCAAGGATTACATGTTCGTCATACTTATAGGCAACGTTTTCACTCACTTGTATCTCGGTTTGAACTCCGTTTTGCGTTCTTCCGGCTATCCGGAAAAGGCGATGTGGGTTACGGTTGCCTCGGTTGTCATGAATGCGGTGCTTGCGGCACTTTTCATCTTCGTTTTCGATTGGGGAATTTCCGGAGCGGCATGGGCGACGGTGCTGACGCAGGCTATGACAACATTCGTTTTGATTTTCATGCTTTTGAAGCGTAACAAAGTTGTATATATCACCAAAGAATGCCTGCATTTGAAGCGAAAGATTGTTGCACAGGCTTGTGCCATAGGTGCTTCTCCTTTTGCGACCAACCTTGTGGGCTGTTTGGTTGTCATTATCTTCAATATCAGTTTGAAGAAATACGGAGGCGATTTGGCGATAGGTGCATACGGCATAGTCAATTCGGTGGCATTTATGTTCCTTATGGTTGTGCTTGGCGTAACGCAGGGAATGCAACCCATAGTCGGCTACAATTATGGAGCGAAACGCATGGACAGGGTTTTGAAATGCTTGAAACTATCATTGGTTTTGGGAGGGTTGGTAACCACCGTGGGATTTATGGCTTCGGAATTCATTCCCGGACTTTTGGCATCAGCCTTTACAACCGACCGAAAACTGATAGACCTTTCCGTCATCGGTTTCCGGATACTTATGGCGATGTCTCCCGTTATCGGATTGCAGGTTGTGGCAGCCAGTTTCTTTCAATCCGTCGGATTTGCAAAGAAAGCAATATTTCTTTCGCTGACACGTCAACTTATCTTTCTGATACCGGGATTGCTTATCTTCCCTCTGTTCATGGGATTGAACGGTGTTTGGTTTGCCTGCCCTGTTGCGGATTTTTCTGCTTTCGTCATAACGATGATAATGCTGAAAATACAGATTAAGAAGATGAAAGCTCCCGATTTTTCGGTAGCAGGGTGAAAACGAATTTGAGAAATGGAAAAAGAAAAGCTCTGGAATGCGGAATATTTGAAGACATGGTTGGCGAATTTCGCCATATACTTCTCTTTCATGTTGGTTACACCGCTGCTGCCGCTCTATCTGAGCGAGACTTTCGGTGCGGACAAACATACGATAGGGCTTGTGCTTTCGGGATATGCTCTGACGGCTTTACTCATCAGACCTTTCAGCGGTTATTTCGTCGATAGTTTCGACAGAAAGAAAGTTCTGTTGCTCTGCATGTTCCTTTTCTTTCTCTTTTTCGCAGGTTACATGATGGCAGGTTCGCTTCTGTTGTTCGCAATCATCAGAACTCTGCACGGAGCTCCTTTCGGAGCAACAACCGTTGCCAACAGCACCGTTGCAATCGACGTATTGTATCCCTCGCGTCGGGCGGAGGGCATAGGCTATTACGGATTGAGCAACAACATAGCGACGGCAATAAGCCCCTCTGTGGCTTTATGGATTTACGATGTCTGCCATAACTACAATATCATATTCTCTCTATCCCTGCTTTTCGCAGGTTTGGGCTTTGCAATCAACTCCACATTGAAATTAAAGAAAAGAGAATTGGTGAAGAAAGCCAATAAGATAAGTTTGGACAGGTTCTTCCTTGTCAGAGCATGGCGGGAAGCTTTGGCTATGATTTGTTTCGCTTTCGGCTACGGAGTGATTTCGACCTACATAGCCATATACGGTAAAGAGAGATTGGGCATAACAGGCGGTACGGGAGTGTTTTTCCTTCTGCTGTCCGTCGGATTGATATTATCGAGGCTCATCGGAAGCCGCACATTGCGTAAAGGCATGTTGATTTGGAACGCATCCTTGGGCTTGCTTATCTCACTATGCGGTTATTTCCTTTTTGCAGGCATACATAACTACTTCGGATATTACGGAGCAGCCCTCATAATAGGCTTGGGAAACGGACACATGTTCCCGGCTTTTCAAACCATGTTCATCAACCTCGCTCCGCACACACAAAGAGGAACTGCCAACTCATCGCTACTTATCTCTTGGGACGTAGGAGTGGGATTGGGCATAATGATAGGCGGAATGCTTGTCGAATACTTCGGCTATTTCTCCGCCTTTTGGACAGCCGGCTTCGTGAATGCCGCAGGTGTCTTGTTTTTCTTCACGAGCATACGCAAAACCTATCAAAGAGACAAACTGAGATAAAACTCAGAGAAGACACTTCGAGGCAATACTTTTCCATAACGCCGTTCCATGAGAACAAATCGCCGTTTGAATAAATTCTTTCGCCGATTCATTTCAGCGAAATGCCGTTACGGAAAAGCGATAGAAAACATCGGTATGTAAGTTCAAAATAGAAGTGCATTTTTTTTGCGTCGGTGTTATCAGTGTAAGCTATCGTTTTTCTGCAAATCGGTTATCTTTTCGGTTAGTCTGTCTATCTTTTCTTCCAATCGTTTGACTTCGGCTTCCAAGTCGTCGTTGTTGTCGCTGACCATTGCATCCACAAATATTGAATTGACAAGCGACATTCCTAAGATACCGCCGATTACCAACAAAATGGAAAAGTATGTTTTCACCAAAATAATTATTGCTTCCGAACTATTGTAATAGGTAGAGATGGCATCGGGAATTTCATACCAACCCTCCACGGTGAATAATCTGAAAACAGAATAAATGCTCTCTACCGGATTGCCGAAATATTCCGGAGCAGCCTTGCCGAACATGATGCAATTAAAGAGCGAAAATACAATTATGATGATAAACAGACCGAAGAACACACTGTAAGAATCTTTGATTGCTCGCTTCAATCCCATGGTAATAGCTCCTATATTGGGAAAAAACTTTATCATTCTGAACATCTTGAATGCACGAAGCACTCTTAAGACCATTAAAAATGATAGATTCATATTCATGGAAATGAACATGTTCAACAAGGAAGGTGTTGTTACCATAACAAGAATACCATCAAATCTGTTCCAAGCATCTTTCCAATATTCCTTTATTCCATAAACACAATGCTTGACAATCATTTCAATCAGGAATATCAAGGATATTCCGCAATCTATGTATGTTAGCATGGAAGAACGATACCCGCTCTCTTGTGCAAAGATGGTGATAAAATTGATGATGATGAAAGCCAGTATGATTTTATCGTTGAGAAAGAAATTTATTACTCTTTGTTTCATTGCAGATGATATTGGCGTGTCAATATGTTTTTGAGAATATTCTCTATAAGAAAAAATAGAGTTCTTCAAAAGAGGTCGGAAAGTACGATAATGGCTATTGTCGAATTGAAAAAGGTTATTCCGCTACCGATGGCGGAGCCAAGTCGCATTTCAAATAGACCGAAGAGACTTCCTGTCCAAAACAACAAGCGTGGAGGTACGGTAAATCCCCATGTCAGCAAACCATAAACGAACCCTATTCCGCCGATGATTAACGGTAATGTGAAATCCAAGCCTCCTTCACCCAGTAAAAAACAGAAAGAAATCATTCCTATCGGATTAAGGATATTCGTTACTATTGAAATAGCCGACATCAGTAACATCAATAATATCATATCGAATGAGCTACAGGTTAATAAACAGTCGCAACCCATAGGAACTTGAACGAGTGTGGTTCCTATGGGGTTTTAAGTTGCGTTATTCGAATTACTTCTTTCCTGCTGCTGCAAGAGTTAGGTCATCACTTACCAAAACCGTGTCATCTGCATTTGCAACTTGGACACCTATACCCCATTGTGCAGCAAATTCTTTTTCAAAAGCTCCGACAGTTTTGTTGCCACGAACACTTAGCTCTCCGCCCTTTGCTCCTTCTGCACGGATAGAAGCAAGTGTTGCAGTGTCGTCCGCATGTCTGCCTCTGCAAGAAACGTTCATATAAATACGAAGTGAACAACCGAAAGCTTCTTTGAATTCGGTTTTGAGTTTACGTACGGTGGTACGTCCATGAATTTTCAAGTCTGCCATAATCTCTATTTAATTGTTATTGGTTTTTTTGACATTTAAGGTTCTGATGATTCTTGAAAGAGATAATCACTTGCGTTTCTTTTCTCTCGCCAATGATTCTTTTGTCGATTCTATCTGACGTTTCAAGTTTTCGATTGCTCTGTCGTGTCTGGCAGCGGCATCAATTTTATTTTTGCGATATGCAGCCTTTGATGAAGCAGATGAAGTTATCTTCACCAATTCGGCATAACGGGCATTATCGGCTTTCTTTTTCTCCCTTTCTCGTGCCAAACTCGCTCTGAGGTCAATCAACTTTTTTTGATAATATTCAGCACTCATATCTCATTTCTCTTTGTTTTTGACTACTTGTATTCTCCGCGTGCTGCCTGCCCGATGGTAATTCCATTAGGAACGCATATCGTTCCTTCCGGATTTTTGACTTGAACAGTCAGACCATAGGTGGTCTTGAACAATTTCTCTGCTTCTCCAACTTTCATCGATGCCTTAATCTTTATTTCCTTATCGCTTTTGACATCGATTTTCACACTCACCTGCTTGTTTAGTTGGTTGATTGTTAGATTTTCATCTGCTATATGAGTGCCTTTGTATATGCACAAAGAACAACCGAACACTCTTTTGAAGTCGGCACAAATTGTCTTAATCTTCTTACTCGGCGAAATGGCAAATTCAGCCGTATTGAAATGGTCTTTGATGTTGTTTAGTATTCCCATATCGTTTTGTTGTAATGATTTTATTTTCGAGACATTCACTCTATTACGACCTCTACATCTTCTTCCCTTACCATATCGGCAACAAGTAAAGTTGTCATTGCCGGAGATATTCCCAATGCTGCAGCTATAATATGTATAATTTCCGTTTGGTCTGATGTGAGTATGTTATCGCAAATTGCCACTTGCATTACAACTTCCAAAACGATACCGACTTCTTCGTCATCAACAGCGTCCGCCGCAGTCAAAAGGTACTTGTTTGCCTCATCATCGCTCAACGTTTTAATTTTATTTAGTTCGGTCTCAACAACGGCGATAAAATCCTCCGATTTGAACTCCAAATCCTCGGCAATTTCTTCCAAGCATTCTCTTTCCTCCTCAGAGTATTCCTCATCTACCCATATAACACAAGCAACTATCGCTGCTACATTCTTCATTTTTGTTTTCATATTCCTTGATTCCTTTGATATTTATAACTTTCTCTTGCTATCTGCCTGCATGAAATGCTTATTTGAGTAACTTCTTGATGCGATTGGACAAACTGTTCTTTTTCTTGCGTGCTTTTGCAAGGTTTGCACACATTTCCTTGTACTCTTTGGTACGCTTGTCAATCTTTCCGGAACTTGTACGTTTTGTCGCTACTTTCTTTTCTTTTGCTTTTTTGTCTTTGCGAGCCTTTGCAAGATTTGCACACATTTCCTTGTACTCTTTGGTTCGTTTGTCAACCTTTCCCGATTGAGTTCTCTTTATTGCCATAATTTTCTTCCTTAGAATTATTTCTCTCTTATTTTGTTACTGCTAAACTTTTGCAAAGTAACAGAAAATACACTATTACTTCCAAGAGAAATCATTGCCCAAAACAGGCAATAAGCCCGATTCGGGCAAGAAGAGTGTTGGAAAAAGCTCAACGAATTAGTTGTTTGAGATGAGTAGCAAGATGACAAGCCCTAAACATGACGAATTGTCTTGTTTTAGGGCTTTCTTGTTTCAACTCTTATTGGGGAAATTATTTCTGTTTAATCCATTCCCAACTGCTATGGTTACCAAAACCTCCCCAACCTTTATACCCCATGCCTTCTAACACTTTAATAAGTGCGTTCATATTCGGCATATTGCCCACGGTATAAACATTAAACACTGTAAATCCTTTTACTATTCTGGGAGAGCACTGAATGTCCATTTTTGCTCTCACCATCCACATTGTTTCTCCCATAATCTTATGTTTTATATTGAATGATTTGATTGAATTACTATTTGCTATTTATTCAGAAAGGCCTCCACAGCCTTTTCCAAGTTGTATATGCAGACTGTTGCTAACGGACATTTGTCGCATTCGGGTGATTGAGGGTGGCAATAATCTCTTCCCCACAACCAGCATGGGTAGTCTATCAAGCCAGGAAATTCAGGATTGATTGCTTTTGCCATATAAACAGCCATGTTTACATTGTTTTCATCCTCGATTAAGCCCAAACGGTACAATACTCTCCTTACCTGAATATCCGGAGAAACATCTATGGCACTGAGATCTGAAAACGGCACACTGAAATCTCTTTGCAAAATATTGGCTGCCATGGTGGCTATCTTGATGCCTGCACCCTTAAATTCGAGAAATCTATATACAACCTCTGCACTTGTAGGATTGTCGCTCCAAATCCTTGAAGCATCTCCGCCATACTGCTCTTTGATTTTCTTAACTCCCAAGACAAATATTTCTGCCATGCCCTTGTTAAACCTGTGAAGATGATTTGTCTCAAATAAATCAATCATCTCTTCTTTTGTAATGGTAGAGAGTTCGTCAACAGACCACTTGTTGGTTTCTTTACATACTTTCAATGGAATCGCCCATGCTCTTTCTGCCGTTATCTGCTTATCCATCAAGCAACCCAACACGAAAAGGTGCGGATACTTCTCTATGTTGAATACAGTGCTTTGCAGTTCGTCTTTATTTTTTCCGACATTGGCAAATGGCTTTTCTGTTTTAAGAGTTCGCTTTGCTTCTTCAATCAAAGTTTTTTTGACAAGCTCTTTGGTCAGAGGAATATTTGTTTGACACAACCGGAAATCATTCTTCTTCTCTGCCATGCTTGCGAATATCTCAGGAGATTCATCAAGGTGTTCCAAGACAATGACCGAATTATCTTTACTTAAAACATCTGTCAGTTCTGCCAAGTTAGTGAGCGACTTGCAATCAAACCATTTGATTTCTTTGTTTCCAAGCCGGCTTTGTAATTCCTCCTTTGTCAACGAGGTAGAGAAAATAACTATTGGCTGCTTTGCATCAATAATCTGACGGAGTAAATTCCACTGATGAGTTGATAAATCTTCCATATTTCTCATGATTTCTTTTTGATTTGCACTTTGCTTCTTCTCGCTATGTAATGTCAAGACGCTCTGTTGCCTTATTTTTTTTCAAGGAGTTTTTTCATCTCTTCCTTGGAAGGGTTGCTGCTGATTTTGCTTATCATACCGAGAGGCATTTCGTCAATAACCAACATTTTGTCATCGCAAGTTGCAACTTCAACTTTGATACCGAAAAGATGCTTCATAAAATATTTAAAGTACTCCACAGAATCATTTGGTGTACACACCATTTCTCCACCTATACAACCTTCTTTGCGTAATACACTGAGTTTGTTATCTTCGTCTGCAAGTTTTGCTCCATCATAAACTCGTAATGAAGCATTGAACAAGCATTTAAAGTCTCGTTTTAGTTTGTTTACTTTCGTGCGTCCGTCGATATTCAAAGCTTGTGCTTTCTTCATATTGATGATATCGAGCAAGGCACATCCCAAATACATGCTACTCCATTCCGGATTATAATCATAAGCGATTGCATTTGCGATTGCAATCGCTTCTGTTCTCACTTTGTTGCAAACTTCGCCGTTTTTCTTTATCACCAACTTTTTATCGCTCATAAAGTCGATAGTCCAATCGCCATAGGTCGCAGATTTCTTTACTGTGTTTTCCATGATGTATGAATTATTAGTTTATTGATTTCTTTCTTCACAAGAATAAAAGCATTCTGTGCTGTATGTTTGCTCCTTACTGACCGAATTTGTCGGCAAAGTAACGCAAATTCCACTCTCTTTCAAAGAAAAACCATTGCCCGAAACAGGCTGTAAGCCCAATTTGGGCAATGACTGTTTCGGACAGTTTGTTTTTCTATTACATAATTTCGGAAAAATACTTGAAGAAATCTACCTCCAAAACCCTTGAAATCCTAAGCAATTGCTGTGTATCGATGCATTTCTTATCGAAAATCTTGTTGACTGTTCTCTGATTGATGTTCAACTGTTCGGCAAACCAACGATTACTCCTTCCTTGTCGGCGAAGTTCCTCTCTTATCTTCAATCCTATGTGGATTTCTTTCTTAGTGTTCTCTGTCATACTATTATTGGTTCCTCTGTATTCTACAAAATGCCTTTGCTTCAATAATCGATGATATGGGAACCAAAAACGTGGGTTCTTCATCTTATCGGTTATACGAGGTCCTGGAACTACCTAATCCACCAAATAAGCAAAGCCCACGATATTACAATCGTGAGCGTTACTTGCTTTCTCTATGGTGGATATGTATGAAGTTTTCCAGGTTTCGTACAACCAAGATTATAAGCAAAAACGCTGTTGACGTATTATAAAAGCGTATTAAACGATACTTTTAATCTCTTTTTTTCTCTATCTTCTCCTCTTTTTAATTGTTGTTCTATCTGCAAAGATACGAAGTTCTTTCGTATCGACGCTTTTTCAGGTTCTGATTGGATGGTTCTTATTTGTGCAGATACAGAAAAACCGCAGTTTCAAAAGAGGCGAAACTGCGGTTTGTGTAGTTAAAAACTCTGTTTGCGAGGCTTTGCCGGCGTTTTAATATTCGTCTTCATGAAAGAAGAAATCTTCTTTGGTCGGATAATCCGGCCAGATGTCCTCTATGGTTTCATAGATGTCGCCTTCGTCCTCGATTTCCGCAAGATTTTCCAGCACTTCGGCCGGTGCTCCGCTTCTTACGGCATAATCCATCAATTCTTCCTTGGTTGCCGGCCATGGTGCGTCGTCCAATTTAGATGCAAGTTCCAAAGTCCAATACATTGTCCTATGTTTTTATTGTTGTTTTATTCCTTTTCAATCTGCTTTTCGCCGTTTTCTTACTTTCATTCGCTTTCCCAATAGCTTTCCTTTCTGCCTTTTTGTTTCAAAATCAGGCGTGAAAGTACGAAAAGATAGTCTGATAAACGGTTTATGTATTGCAATATTGTATTGTCTGTTGGTTTTTCTTCGTTCAACCTTACACATAGTCGTTCGGCTCTTCGACAAATGGTTCTTGCAACGTGTATATGCGAACTCGTTCGGCTACCCCCCGGAATGATAAAAGCCTTCAGTGGTGGCAACTGCGCGTTTATTTCATCTATCCTTTTCTCCAAATAACGTACGTTCTCTTCCGTAACCGGCGGCATTTTAGCCGCTATTTCCGGAGTTTCGCAAGCCAAGATGCTTTCAACATTGAAGAGAGTGTTTTGGATTTTCTTTATCTCATCCATAAGAACAGCATCATGCAGATAGTCCCTAATCAAACCCAAATAAGAAACCAACTCATCAACTGTGCCATAACACTCTACGCGGAGGTCATATTTGGGTACGCGTTCACCACCTACAAGGCTTGTTGTGCCGTTATCGCCTTTTCTTGTGTAAATCATGTCGTTTTGTCCTGAACTTTTAAGCGATTCTTTCGACGGAAACGATTTCCGGCACTTCTTCTTTGACTGCTGCTTCCACACCTTGCTTCAAAGTAGCCAAGGCATGAGGGCAACTGCCGCAGTGTCCTTGTAACTCCACATATACAACCTTATCATCGCTCATGCTGACAAACTCTATATCTCCGCCATCATTTTGCAGATATGGACGTATGCTGTCTATTACTTTCTTTACTCTGTTCTCCAAGTCTGTTCTTTCTTCCTGTGTCATGATATTTTACTTTTGTTTGATTGTTTTTTCTGCTATTTTTTCTGCCAACTGCATGAAACATTCTGCCTCCGGAGAGGAAAAATCCAATGAAATCGGGTTTCCGCTGTCGTTTGTCTCCGATATATCAAGCGAAATCGGTATTTGGGCAATGAGTTCTATGCCTGTTTCTTTTGCCAAGGCTTCCCCGCCACCTTTACCGAATATATAATATTTGTTGTTCGGCAATTCCTTAGGCGTGAAGTATGCCATGTTTTCCACCAATCCTATTATCGGAACCGGAATTTGGTCGTTTTTGAACATGTTTACAGCTCTTCTCACATCGGCAACGGCGAGTTGCTGAGGCGTGCAAACGAATACAGCACCTGATACGGAGTATTGTTGCACCAAGGTCAACTGTATGTCGCCTGTTCCCGGAGGCATGTCCAAAATCAAAAAGTCCAATTCGTCCCAAAAAGTCTCGGTAAGCATTTGTGTAAGAGTGTTTGCAGCCATCGGTCCCCGCCATAACATAGGTTTGTCTTTATCCACAAAGAAACCGACGCTCATCATCTTTATTCCGAACTTCTCGAAAGGCAACATAAGTTGTCGTCCGTCTATTTCGGCAGCCATTACCTGTTCATTATCGATATTGAACAACGTAGGAATGCTCGGACCATAGATGTCGGCATCAGCCAAACCGACTCTGTAACCTTTCTTTGCCAAAGACAAAGCGATATTTGCTGCTACGGTGGACTTGCCTACGCCACCCTTTCCGCTGGCAACGGCAATGACGTGCTTTATTTTGCTCATTGCGTTATCTATCGCCTCTTGCTTTCTTCTCTTTTCTTCAAATATATTTGTCATTTCAGAAAATTTTTATCGGGGAAAACGCCTGCAAAGGTATGAAAATATATCCATAACAACAAAACAAGCCATCAAAGAGTTCTCTCGCTTGTTTCTTCAATGTCTTTTTATGAACGAAAACGATGTATGAAAAATATAAAACACGTTGTCTTTCTTTCCGTTGATATGCTGCGGAGAAAAACAAACCCGCCCGATGAAACATCAGGCGGGTGCAAATGAAAAAATACTATCTTAGTCCTTTTGAGACTTAGTGTTTCGGTTTGATGTTCAATTTAACCGGTGCAATCATGTTTTCAGGCTTCAAAATGGTATCCAAGTCCTCTTTCGACAATATATCATGCTCCAATACCAATTCGTAAACACCCTTACCTGTTTGCATTGCTTCTTTTGCAATCTTCGTCGAGTTCTTGTATCCGATGATAGGGTTCAAAGCCGTAACTATTCCGATGGAACCTTTCACCTGACGTTCGCAATTTGCCTCGTCGGCTCTGATACCGTCGATGCAAAGCGTTCTTAGAGTGTTGAAACCGTTGGTCAACAAGTCTATGGATTCAAACAAGCAGAATACCAATACCGGTTCCATTACGTTCAACTCCAACTGCGCATTCTCGGCTGCCAACATAACGGCAGTGTCATTGCCTATCACCTTGTAGCAAAGCTGGTTCATCACCTCAGGTATAACAGGGTTTACCTTACCCGGCATAATCGATGAACCCGGTTGCATTTCCGGCAAGAACAATTCGTGGATACCGCAACGAGGACCCGAACCCATCAAACGCAAGTCGTTGCATATCTTTATTGCTTTCAAAGCTATACGTTTCAATTCGGAAGAATAGCCCACCAAAGTTGAAGTATCGGAAGTTACCTCAACCAAATCCTCAGCCAAAGTTACGTTCCAGCCTGTGATTTCTCTCAAAGCCTCGGTGCAAAGTTTGCTGTAACCGGGTTCGGAGCAAATTCCCGTTCCTATGGCTGTGGCACCCATATTGATGCAAAGCAAATCCTCAGCCGCTTTGTTCAAGTTCTCGACCTCTCTTCTCAATAGATTTGCAAATCCCTTGAACGTTTGTCCCAATGTCATAGGCACTCCGTCCTGTAATTGGGTTCTTCCCATCTTTATTATATGTGCAAATTCTTTTGCTTTTGCGTCCAAAGAAACGATAATCTTGTTCAAGGCTTCGACAAGTTGCTTGTTCTCCAAGTACAAACCGAAATGGAATGCTGTAGGATAAGCATCGTTTGTGGATTGAGAAGCATTCAAATGGTCATTAGGAGAGCAGAACTCATATTGTCCGTGTTCCTTGCCCATGATTTCCAATGCGCGATTTGCCAATACTTCGTTTGCATTCATGTTGACCGTTGTACCCGCACCTCCTTGTATCATATCGGACAAGAAAAACTCGTGATGTTTTCCTTCCAAAAGCTCATCGCAAGCCTGTGAAATAGCCTTGAATTGTTCGTCAGTCAACTTACCTTGTTTGTGATTGGCAACGGCAGCACCCTTCTTTGTCAAAGCCATACCTTTGATGAAATTAGGATAGTCGTTCATCAATTTGCCGGAAATTTTGAAGTTTTCAAAACCTCTTGCCGACTGTACACCATAAAGAGCCTCTGCGGGAATTTCCTTAGTTCCTATCAAGTCGCTCTCTTGACGTGTTTTTCCTGAATATTTTGTTGAATCAATCATTTTGATAATGCTTTAAATTTGTCAATAATTTCAATCGTACGAAAACGAAAATGCAAATGTACGAAAAAACATGACATTGTCAAGAACTTTCCAGCAAGTTTGACGAAAAAATTCCACTTCTACTCCTCAACCATTCCTTCCTGATGCTTTACAAGGGTGTTCCGTTCGACAAATCATGGCAAACACCGCTTTGCAAGTGGAAACAGAGAGAAGAAAACGGTATAAACGCATATTGGAACAGCAATTCATTCCGACCTTTTGCAATCCGGAAATCAACACCTTGCGAACCCATAAACTTAAACGGCGTTTTGTCAAGCACAAAACGCCGTTTAATTGCAGCTTTGTAAAGGATTGTTTTATCGGTTATGTAAGCAGGGGTGAATTTACGGTAAAAATGTTTTGCGAAACGGAGTAAACACCAAGTGGTATTTTGTCGTAAGGAAATAATGTCGTAAATTTGCGTCTTCTATGTTTGGAGTGAAAAAGGACAAAAGAAGAAGGGTTTTATCGTTGTGCCTGAAACTTCCGTTCAGGTTGGTAGGGTATCTTTTCTTGCTTGTTTATATTCTTGTGGCTCTGTTGAACAGTACTTTGGTTCAGTCTTTCACTGCTGCCAAGGTAGCCGGACATTTTTCCAAGGAGTGGAAAACGAAGTTGTCGATCGGTGCTTTGGAGATACGTCCTTTGCTTACCGTTTCCCTGAAAGATGTTTATTTGGAAGACAGAGAGGGAAATGTCATTGTCGATGCGGATTACATCAGCGTGAGTCTTCGTTCCTTTTCTCCGCCAAAGAAACTTGTGGTGTCGAATGTCAATTTGCAAGATGTAACTTACGTTTTCGCAAAAAAGAACGGCAAACTCAATCTTGCGTTTATCCTCGATTATTTCAAGAGAGACAAGCCCAAGAAAGATAAACCGAAGGGAGAGCCGTTCGTTCTGAAAGTCGAGAGGCTCAGAATGAAGAATGTGAACTTCCGTTTGGACATGTATGACAATCCCAAGCCCATACCGGAGTTCGGAGCGGCGACAAATCACCTTGCATTCGGCAATACAGATGCCTTAATCAGCGATGTGGAGATTATTTCCGACTCCATAACGGCAACCTTCGGCAGGTTTTCCTCCACGGAACGTTGCGGGCAGAGGGTGAAAGACCTCAGCGGTAAATTTATCGTAAGTCCGAGGGGAATAACATGCAGCAATATGCACGTGGAAACTGAAAACTCCGACTTGAAAATGCAGGTCGGCATAAAGACAGAGGGTTGGGGAACGTATTCTCACTTTGTCGATTCTGCACATTGCTTTCTTGCCACGGCAAGCGGCAGCAAGGTGTCGATGAAAGACGTTACCTATTGGGTTCCTTCGCTGCAAGGGTTCGACATGAGTTTTGATGTGCATACCAGAATAGAGGGAAAGGTTTGCGATGCGGTTTGCGACTTCTTGAAAATAAACACCGGAAAAACACATATTGCTTTGAAAGGAAGCGTGAAGGGCTTGCCGGATGTGGATAACACCGTTTTCGACATAGCATTGGAGCGTCTCGAAAGTTCGGCAAAGGAGTTCAATGAGTTCAAACTCGGCAAAAAACTCTCCGGATTGAAATTGCCGACAATGCTTTATCCGCTTGGTCAAATCAAAATGAAAGCCGATTTCCGAGGTTTGCTCACGTCATTCAAAGCAAACGCAGACATAAAAACGGATATAGGCAATGTTGTCCTCTCGGGCAGTTCAAAACCTGCGGCAAAGGGCAGAACATCATACTCTTGTTCGTTGCAAAGCGGGCGTTTCAACCTTGGGCGTTTGTTGGGACAGGATATGTTGGGAACGACCGCCGTGGACGTATCGTTCGAAGCCGTGCCTGCCGATTTGAAAGGACTGTCGGCAGAGGTTGAAGCAAAACTCGATGGCTTTGAATTCAACGGCAACAGATACAATTCCGTGTCTTTGGACGGCTATATGGCGGAAGGAAAGTTTTCTGCTCAATGCAGCATAATAGATGACGCTGTTGTGGCGGACTTGAATTGCGACGGAGATTTGGTGGAGAACAAAAGGCTGAAAGTTCGTGCCGATATAACAGATGCCGACTTAAAAAAGATGAACCTTTTCGCCTTTCCCGATACGACAGCCGTGCTTTCAACAAGCCTTTACGCCGATATAAGAAGTTTCAACCCCGATAGCATAAACGGTTTTGTCGATTTGCAGAACGTGAAAGTAAGTACAAGAGAGAAAAACTATGCGATTGAATACCTCTATTTGAACGTTAAAAACGACAGTACGGTAAATCGCATCACTTTGAAGTCCTCTCTTGCCGATTTGAGACTGGAAGGTCGTTACGAAATATCGGCATTGGTGAAAGAAATCGGCGATTTGGTGAATTATTACACTCCCGACCTCAGCCTTCTCACCACTTCGGAGACGCCTTTACAGGCAATGGAAACAACGAAAAGCCATTTGAATATAAGCTCTGTTGCAGATTTCGATTTGAAACTGAAAGATATTTCGCCGATTACGGAATTGCTGAATTTGGATATGGCATTGCAAGACGGATTAAGCCTTACCGGCAAAATAAGTCCCGATACCGCCTTGATCGCAGACATGAAAGCGGGAGGCTTCCGCTATGGGAAAATGGTCTTTGACAATATCGGTTTGAATGCAAGAGCCTCAGATGTCGGCATTTCGGTCGATACATATTCCGACAAAGCACAATTAAGCGATAGTTTCGCAATCGTCTCTCCGGGAGTGAACATAAACCTCAGTGGAAACGACATGAAGATACTTGCAATCTTCAAAGGAGATGAGAAGAACGATATAGGAGGACGTTTGAAGTTGATGTCATACCTTGGAAACAACGGTTTGCAGGTGGATTTCAAGGATTCGTACGTCATGCTCGGCAAAGACACCATATTGTTTGATAACAACAGCAGCATAGGATACAAGGACGGACGCTTTGAATTGAACAGATTCGGTTTCGGAAAGAGGAACGAAAAAATCGTTATCACGGGAGCGGTGTCCGATAACGGCAGAGACAGGCTCAAAATAGCATTTCAAGAAGTGAACATAGCGGATTTCAATCCCATATTGAACAAATTCGGACTTGATGTAAGGGGAAAATTGAATAATGAGGTTGTTCTGTGGAGTGTATTGAAGGATTTAAGCGTGGAATCTTCGATAAACGTCGATGATTTGCTCATAAACGATGTGCGTCTCGGCAAAACGAAACTCGGATTGAGCAACAGAGAGGAAAGGAACGAGTTCTTGGCGGACATAGAAATGAAATACGAATTGCCGGGGTCGAAAGAGGTTGTGCCGATGCGGATAAAGGGTAAAATCAATCCGTACGACAGCATAGACAATCTTGATTTGAAGATAAGCATGCAGGATTTCGATATAAAATTGATTGAAACCTATCTTTCGTCTTTCTTTTCCGATGTAAGGGGTAAGCTGTCCACCGAAAGCCTTGCCGTAAGGGGCAGGTTCTCTCAGCCCCACGTGGTCGGTAAATTGAAGTTCAAGGACACTTCAATCAAGATAAACATGCTGAATACGGTGTATAGTTTCGATAATGAGCTGCAAATGAATGACAGTATCTTCTCTTTCGATAATTTCACGCTGCAAGATGTCAACAAAAACAAGATTACGATAAACGGAACCGTCTCTCACGACAACTTCTCTTCTTTTGTGCTGAACCTTGATGCCAAAGCGGACAAGTTGAAGATGCTGGACACCTATCGGGACGCCGGACAGATGTATTACGGTACCGTTTATGCTTCGGCGGATGCCGTATTGACCGGTAGTTTGGACTCTTTGCAAATACGTGTCGATGCAACGACGGAAGATAATACGAGATTGACCGTACCGATTTCGAGCAAGATGTCTGCAAACGACAATTCCTTCATCACTTTCACCTCTTTGCAAACAGAGAACGAAGAAACCGTGGTGGAGGAAAAGCCTGTGGAAAGTTCCATGTACTATAACATAGATGTGAACCTTAAAGTCAATCCGAACGCAGAGCTTTACATTCCGATAGATTTCAATCAGATTAAGGGCAAACTGTCTGCCGCCGGCAACGGAGAGTTGAACATAAAGGTGGGAAGCGAGAGCGATTTGTCGATAGACGGAACCGTTGCGATAGACAACGGAAAGTTTTCCATGTCCATTGCAGACCTTGTAACCAAGGACTTTACCATGGAAAAGGGTGGCACGTTGGCTTGGGCAGGCGACCCTGCCGGCGGAGTAATCGACCTTAATGCTGTTTATTCGACGACGGCTTCTTTGGCTCCCATACTCGGACAGGAATATTCAAAGAAGGTCGATGTCAATTCAATAATACATTTGAGCGGTGAAATGACGAACCCTCAACCCAAATTCAGCATAGAATTGCCGAAAGTGGACGAATCGACCAAGCAATACTTCGCTTCGGCAATCGATTTGGACGATGAACGGACGGTATTGGAACAAACGTTCTCGTTGTTGGTGATAAACAGCTTCTATTCCTCTGACGGTTCCGCCGAGAACTCGGTTGTGGAGACGGGTGTGTCCTCTGCATTGGAGGCGGCTTTCTCTCAGGTGAGCGGAATGCTTACCAATCTCATCAAATTCGTGGATGTGGATATGAATTATTCGAGAGGAGCATCCGGAAACTCGGACAGGATAGACATGACCTTGTCAAAGGAATACGGTCGCTTCATAGTGAGTGCCAATGCCGGCTTTTCCGGCAACTCGCAGACCGATGTACAACAGGAGGAAGAGATAATAGGAGATGCTTTCGTGGAATACAAGATGACGGAAGACTTCCGAGTCAGGGTGTTCAACCGTTCCAATGCCAACGATTTCACAAAGTACAACATCTCTCCTTACACACAAGGTGTCGGATTATTCTATCATAAGCAGTATGACAGGTTTTCGGACATCTTCAAACGAAACAGAAAACACAAAAACAAAGATACGAAATGAAAGAATACACAGTGGCTCTTGTAGCACATGACAACTGCAAAGCTGACTTGGTGGAATGGGTTGCATTCAACCGTTTGAAACTTGCGAAACACAAACTTATCTGCACGGGAACAACAGGGCTTTTGGTTGAGAAGGCTTTGAATAAGGGCAGAGAGGAAACGGATAGCGAATATGTAAGAGTAAAGAGATTGAAATCGGGTCCTTTGGGCGGGGATCAGCAACTCGGAGCAATGATAAGCGAAGGCAAAATCAATTATCTCTTCTTTTTCTGGGATCCCATGGGACAACAACCGCATGATGTCGATGTTAAGGCCTTGCTTCGTATCTCCGTAATGTACAACATACCGACAGCCTCCAACAGAGCGACGGCAGATTTTCTCATTTCTTCGCCTCTGTTCGAGGATACGAGCTATAAACCAAAGCCTTACGACTATAATTCATACATAAACCGCAAATTGTAAAAACCGTTCTTGCAGAGCCTCAGAATAAAACGCCGTTTTATTTTTCCAAAACGGCGTTTGAGAAAATTCTTTCGGCGTTTCATTCCGGCGAAACGGCGTTCGGCTGCAAAAGGTTCGGAAAAAATCGATTCGGATTGGTAAAACGGTAAATCAAAATAAAAGAATATGAAGACAGCACTTATAAGCGGAATAACGGGACAGGACGGCAGTTTCCTCGCAGAGTTCCTCCTTGAAAAGGGATACTGCGTTCACGGAATCATTCGCCGCAGTTCCTCTTTCAATACAGGCAGAATAGAACATCTTTACCTGAAAGAGTGGATTAAAGACCAGAGACAGGACAGGGCAATCAATCTTCATTACGGAGATATGACCGATTCCTCTTCCTTAATCCGTATCTTGCAGGAGGTTCGTCCCGATGAGATTTACAACCTTGCCGCACAAAGTCATGTGAAAGTCAGTTTCGATGTACCGGAATACACGGCTGAAACAGACGCAGTGGGAACCCTTCGGCTCTTGGAGGCTGTGCGTATCCTCGGACTGGAAAAGAAAACGAAAATTTACCAAGCCTCCACATCGGAACTTTACGGCTTGGTGCAGGAAGTGCCGCAGAGCGAGACAACTCCCTTTTACCCTCGTTCGCCATACGGAGTGGCTAAGTTGTACGGCTTTTGGATTATAAAGAATTACCGTGAGAGCTACGGCATGTTTGCAGTGAACGGAATATTGTTCAATCACGAAAGCGAGAGGCGGGGCGAGACCTTCGTAACACGCAAAATCACCCTTGCCGCTGCACGTGTGGCAAAAGGCTTGCAGGACAAACTCTACCTCGGCAACCTTTCCGCCCTGAGGGATTGGGGCTACGCAAGAGACTATGTGGAGTGCATGTGGCTCATGTTGCAACAAGATAAGCCGAAGGACTTTGTCATTGCAACCGGCGAGGCTCACAGCGTAAGGGAATTTTGTTCTTTGGCGTTCAAATATGCAGGCATAGACTTGCAATGGCAGGGTGAAGGAGTGAATGAGAAAGGCATAGATACCGCAACGGGAAGAGTATTGGTCGAGGTAGATGAGAAATTCTTCCGACCTGCGGAAGTGGAACAACTTCTCGGCAATCCGGCAAAGGCACAAAGGGTTCTCGGTTGGAATCCCCGCAAGACAAGTTTTGAAGAGCTTGTCAGAATAATGGTGGAAGCAGACATGAAGAAAGCGGAGGCAGAAGCCAAAGCAGCAGAATAAAACAATAAAGCAAATGGATAAGCATTCTAAGATATTTGTTGCCGGTCACAGAGGATTGGTCGGCTCTGCCATTTTACGACAGTTGGAAAACAGAGGATACGATAATCTTATTCTCAAAACGCATAAGGAATTGGATTTACGCAATCAGGCGGAAACGGAAGCCTTCTTCAAGGAGGAAAGACCGGAATACGTCTTTCTTGCCGCCGCCTTTGTGGGAGGAATAATGGCGAACTCGCTTTACAGGGCTGACTTCATATATAACAACCTCCAAATACAGAACAACGTCATTCATTTCTCATATAAATACGGCGTAAAGAAGCTCCTCTTCCTCGGAAGCACCTGCATATATCCCCGCAACGCCGCACAGCCCATTCGTGAGGAAAGCCTGTTGACCGACGAACTCGAATACACCAACGAACCATACGCTTTGGCAAAGATAGCAGGCTTGAAAATGTGCGAAAGCTACAATCTGCAATACGGAACGGACTTCATAGCCGTCATGCCAACCAATCTGTACGGTCCGAACGACAATTTCAACCTCGAAACCTCCCATGTCATGCCCGCACTCGTGCGGAAAGCCCACCTCGGCAAGTGTCTGCGAGAAGAGAATTGGGAATTACTATGCAGGGATTTGGACAGAAACCCGATAGAAGGCGTAAACGGCACAAGCGACAAGGCAGAGATAATGGCGAAATTGGCGAAATACGGAATCGAAAAACACGATGGCGAAACCACGATAGAAGTATGGGGTAGCGGAAAACCATTGAGAGAATTCCTTTGGAGCGATGACATGGCAGATGCCTGCGTTTTTCTTATGGAAAAGATAAGTTTCCGCGACACCTACGCTCCTGAGGATAAAGAAATCAGGAATTGCCATATCAACATAGGCACAGGAAAAGAAATAAGCATAGGAAAACTCTTCGAGATGGTCTGTCATACGGTCGGATACAGCGGAAAGATAAAATACAATACTTCCAAACCCGACGGCACACCGAGAAAACTAACCGATGTAAGCAAACTCCATGCCCTCGGCTGGCAACACAAAATAGAACTACCCCAAGGCATAGAAATGCTCTACCATTCATACCTCGCCGAATAGCCGAAAAACAAAGCCTTTAAGAACGAAGAAAGCACCCTGTCCCTCAGCATAAACCCCGAAACGCCGTTTGGCGAAAATGAAACGCCGAAAGAATTTCATAGAATGCCGATTCGTTCACCCCGAAACGGCGTTTTGTTTTTCGTGCCGAAAACCTTTTTGACTTTGAAGCGTTTACAGTCATAAATGAGTAAAATGCTACGAAAAATGCACGGTGAACAAATGAAAGAATGGTGTCCGAGGTACCGAATGCCGGTACTGAAAACCTCCGAAAAAGGCTGGAGAGTGGAGTTTTATTACAACAAAAACGGTTGTTTTACTCGTAAGCAAATCCGAGTTGAAAAGTATAGGAAGCAATTTCCGAATAACGATAATGCCCGAATGTGGATACAGGAAAACATAATGTACCCGCTTTCGGAGGAACTTCGTAAGGGCTGGACACCCGAACAAGGGTTGCCTCGTCTGGCAGCGGGAACGATTACCTTGAAGAAGCTGCTCGACGAGTTCGGCAATGACAAACGTCAAAAATTCGGTGCGGATATACTCCGCTCAAAATCCATCGGGACGTATAAGACGCATATATCTGTTGCGGAACAATCCATGCTCGCCGAATGTGGCAGCTTGATTGCCGACTGCGATATATCCGAAATCACGACACAACAAGCCGAACGCTATATAGTCGGGATAAAGAACCTGCGAGGCTGGTCTGTAACCACGGCGAACAACTACCTTAAATTTATGCGAATGGTGTTCAAATTCGCCTGCGATAATGGCTACATCACCTCCAATCCTTTTGAAAAGGTAAAACTCCTGCGAGGAGAAACAGAGGGCAAACGACCACTCACCAAGGAAGAAATGACCACGGTGTATAATCACCTCAAAGAAAAAGAAGACGACCTGCCTTTCCTAATCTTCACCCAGCTGGTTTATACCGACCTGCTCCGCCCTATTGAAATATTCCGCTTGCAGAAAAAAGACTTCGACCGCTCGGCAATGAAGTTCACCGTCTCCGGCGAAAAATCCAAGAACAAGAAAACCCGCATTGCATACATACCGCAAGCACTGCAAGACTTGTTCACGAAGTACCTCGAAAAGATAGGTTTCGACAATTTGGACAGAAACATGTATCTTTTTCACGAGAACTTTCTACCCTCCAAACCATCGAAATGGAAGAAAGTAATTCCCATGAGTTCGGACTACTCTTCAAGACGCTGGGCGGAGTTGCGGAAAGAATTGAACCTGCCCGACGACTGCAAATTATACGGCTTGCGACACACAGGAATAAGCGACCTTTTGGACATACTACCGGCAAACACCGTGCGAATGCACGCAGACCACTCCGATTTGAGACAAACCATTCATTACGCCAATCACGAGAACGAACAAATCAGGAAAGAAGTAGCTGCGAAAGCACCGATTTTCGGAGTGTATTGCGATTGAATGCCGCCGATGAACGGCAAGGGAACGAAAAAGAGGCTGTTTCCATTTTGGAAACAACCTCTCGATTTTCTATTTCTCGAACAACTTCTGCCAGCCTTTGTCGGGTGGAGCGGTAAGTTCGCCGCCTCCCAACATGGTATTAGTGATATTCCCAAAAACCGAATGTATCTTTATTTCTCCTGACTTGGTAACTGTTGCGTGTGTGCCGTCCACAAGTTTATATACCGTGCCTTTCGCTTTTACTCCGTCCAAGCCGTAAAGCGTTTCATTCGGCTTTACTTCGTTAGGTTCGTCTCCCTCCTCGGGTTTGGTAAATACCGATTTATCACAGTCATTACTTATTGCGGTATCTTGCCAAATCAAATATAAAGCTGCACAAATCAATGCGACAATTCCGGAAATAATAGAAGCTATTGCAAATCCTTTTTTGTGGGAACAAAAAGCACACAACGCAAACCCAATAAACGCTAAGCCTGCGATGTGTTGTGAATTGCTTTCAAATTAGTATCTTTGCAGTGCACGAACAACAAATTCTCCTAACTGACTGTCGGCAGATTGTTGTGAATTGCTTTCAAATTAGTATCTTTGCAGTGCACGAACAACCGTCGCAAATACCTTTCATCATAGTTCCGAGTTGTGAATTGCTTTCAAATTAGTATCTTTGCAGTGCACGAACAACCATCGGCTAAATTATACCGTAAAGAAGGAGGTTGTGAATTGCTTTCAAATTAGTATCTTTGCAGTGCACGAACAACCGTCGCAAA
>ERZ1026860.361-NODE-361-length-32999-cov-25.839546_pt1 | contig 32999 bp, 46 predicted proteins | sample MGYA00380160_ERZ1026860 | MGnify/ENA primary metagenome ERZ1026860 (study PRJEB33269, sample SAMEA4719796) | human gut metagenome | biome: human-associated habitat; feature: organic feature; material: feces | place: Cameroon | collected 2013-10 ... | reverse complement strand
GATCTGCCTCGGTCATACTCTAGTCGCTCCCCACACGGGGAGCGTGGATTGAAATTCCCTCGGGGACATCCGGCAGGGAAGGAGTACGGGTCGCTCCCCACACGGGGAGCGTGGATTGAAATGCGGAGAAAGTGATCTCCTATGGAATTCTGGACACGTCGCTCCCCACACGGGGAGCGTGGATTGAAATAGCAGCTTGAGCAGATCTGCCTCGGTCATACTCTAGTCGCTCCCCACACGGGGAGCGTGGATTGAAATGACGACGGATACAGCGACGGGGCCACCGATGACGTCGCTCCCCACACGGGGAGCGTGGATTGAAATCCATCCTCGTCGCATTAGTAACGGCCAAATTAGCGTCGCTCCCCACACGGGGAGCGTGGATTGAAATCCCGGATGCGGACGGGGAGGATATCGACCTGACCCGTCGCTCCCCACACGGGGAGCGTGGATTGAAATGTAGCCTCCCTTTTGTCGGTGGTGGTAAGGATGGTGTCGCTCCCCACACGGGGAGCGTGGATTGAAATTGTGAGTTACAATATTCACAGAAACAAGAAAACGTCGCTCCCCACACGGGGAGCGTGGATTGAAATGCGTTTAATCAGATCACTCTGGACGGATACAAAGGTCGCTCCCCACACGGGGAGCGTGGATTGAAATACACCCAGCTTATCAGCAAATTCCTGCTGCGTCGTCGCTCCCCACACGGGGAGCGTGGATTGAAATAGGCGTTTTTCCGCCTCGTTCCGGATCCCTCTGTGTCGCTCCCCACACGGGGAGCGTGGATTGAAATTATCGCTGGGGGATTTTGTCCCCTTGCAAAGCTCGTCGCTCCCCACACGGGGAGCGTGGATTGAAATCACTCTCTGCGGCGGCGGTGCCTTGCCCCGTATGTCGCTCCCCACACGGGGAGCGTGGATTGAAATGCTCAGCTAACTTTTTTATTGACGAGCGATCAGGGTCGCTCCCCACACGGGGAGCGTGGATTGAAATTCCTCGTCTGTGAGGGCGCTCATCTGCTCCGGCCGTCGCTCCCCACACGGGGAGCGTGGATTGAAATCCGTTTGTCCACTTGCCTACGGATACAGATACAGTCGCTCCCCACACGGGGAGCGTGGATTGAAATACCTCCTTTTTAAGTCTACTATATTATACCATCCGGTCGCTCCCCACACGGGGAGCGTGGATTGAAATCGGACGCCTCCGTGGACGCCGTTGTAACCGACCGTCGCTCCCCACACGGGGAGCGTGGATTGAAATATACAGTTGCTCCCCGTGGTAGGGGTGTGCGTGTCGCTCCCCACACGGGGAGCGTGGATTGAAATCGAGAGGGCCTGAACCTCTCCCAGCGTGACATTAGTCGCTCCCCACACGGGGAGCGTGGATTGAAATACCGGCACCATCGACCGGGGCGACAACTCCCAGCAGGGTCGCTCTCCACACGGGGAGCGTGGATTGAAATGCTTAGCTCCGGCCGGTGGAGCACCAGGGTACAGGTCGCTCCCCACACGGGGAGCGTGGATTGAAATAAATCCAAAGTCCAGATCGTTGTCCACGTCTTCGCTCTTTGTCCTTATCGACTTTTCACAGACGTCTGCGCCCGGCGACATTCTCTGTGTTTGCATCATAAGCGATCAATACCAACATAGATCCATCACCTCCATAAGAACGACGGATAGTCGTCAGATCGTCCCGCAGATACCTTGCCAACAAGAGACTCTGTACATACGGAACCAGCCCTTAAGGAAGTTTTTTCCTCTATCCTTCCTCTGTGCAAGATCATGTCGTTAAGAACGCTGAAATAGGCCGCCTTCTAAACCTCGGAAACTGTCCAGGATAGTTTCTGCTGTGATCTGTGTCAAAAGACCTGTAACACCGCCGCAAAGCGATCGCCGTCAATTCGCATGGCATAAACCTATCGGATACGTGCCATGCGGCAGCTTTCGGAGGGATCATCTATAACCCGGTACCGTGTCCTCCGCAGCAGTACATTTCCCTGCATTTGCCCAGAGACGAGGGGAGGCCCCTTTCGCTGAGTACAAAACGTCCGCCCGGTCTCCCGCTTGGCACAGGCCCCATCAGTGCCTGTGAAGCACCAATAGGAAAAGGACACGATGCTTTGCAGCGTGTGCAACAAATAGCGAGCGACGGCTTCCCCGCCACGATCAATCACTACATTCTCGACGTCCAGTGGGAAGTACACTTCCTCCGATGTGATAAACAGTGTGTTCAGAAACTGTCTCATGGCGTCACCTTCAGATGATCCCGCAGATAGTCCGTGACAGATCGTTTCCGCATCAGCTTCGGCAGACAAAGTTTCTTGAGAGAACAGGCGTTACAGGTGGGGACTTGGCCTTCGTTATCCAGCCACGCTCGACAGAACGTACATTTTCTCGATGAACGCCTTATTTTTCTGTCGCAATTCCGGCATGAATTCGACCTCTATTCTGCGACGTGTCTCGCCGTAGTACAGTGCGCCGACAGGAATCCCCCAGCAAAGCATTTTCCTCCAGACAAATGGCCCGGCCGCAAAGCTGCAAGATGTCTGTAATATCCTGTTTGGACTTACCACGCTTGTACTCCGCCAGGTATTGTCAAGGACCGTCTTTTTCTTTCAACAGATGCCGGTGCTGCCACGATGGAATTCCAGCACATCACCGGCACCGAAAACGCCCAATATGCGCATATCACGCGCGATGAACAAATTGCCGCGGGTTTCCAACGAAGTCCTTATCATGAAGGAGCATACCATTGTGGTACGGTAGTTTTCCGCCCATTGGGTTTCAACCCGAATCAGCACCCATTGCCTGCGGCAAAATTTGAAGTGCTGCAAACCGGAGAGCTGGAGAAAGCTCTCTTCCGAATAGATCAGCCCAGCCGTGCGCAGGTAACACCGGCGGGCAGAGCCGCTTCCTCCACCGTAATGGTGTAGTCATCATAACTTCTGGGGGTGGTAACGTCATCCTTGTGAGCAGCCTTCACCAAATCAAACAGTTTATGTGCAGGAGCGCAGCCCAGCTCGGAATCGTGCTTGAACACGATCAGCTCACGCACGGCCATCTTGCCGCGGGTGGCGGAGTGGTCATTTTCAAACATGTTCAAGATGGCCGTCCACAGCAGGTTCAGATCGTCCTCGGAGAATCCGGTGGTCTTACGGGCCAGATTGGCAGAGACGTAGCCCTCCGCCCGATACAGGCCGTAGGGCACGATGTACTTGCGCCCCATTTCGGTACCCTTCTTCTCTGCGTCCGATTCCGTAGTAATGGCCACACGGGTGATAGTGACCTCCTGCGGCATGATCGGGTCAACACTGCGGGCAAAGCCCAACTGCACAGGTCCACGCACTTGGCCGCAGTTTAGTGCACCCTTGACGAAAGTGGTCATCACTGCGCCGAAGGTACGGATATCATAGAAATTCCGGCACATGAAATCCCGCAGCTTTTCGTCCAGACGCTCGTCCTTCTTCTTGGCCGCTTTCAGTTCGTTCGCGTCCACTCCCACATAGGCGCAGGCCTCCTTGTCACTGGTGTTTAGGGGCACGCCGTCCTTGATGTAGATTCGATAACCCGCCTCACCTTCCTTTGCCATCTCCACATAGTTGCGGATCTTACGCTTCAGACAGACGTCTGTCACCAGACCATAGCCGGTCTCCGGGTCTATGCGGGGCATATTGCCCGCATCCGGGTCGCCGTTGGGATTTCCGTTCTCCACGTCAAAAAATACCACAAATTCATACCGATTCTTGATAGGCTCAGACATTTTCATTCTCCTCCTTTTTCGTATACCGCTTCTGTGTCTGGTGATAGTAACCAAGGTCGAAAGCGCCCTGCTGGGCCAGTGTCATCCGGGTGGGATAGCTCTCGCCCAGCACGCCTTTCAATGCGCTGACCTGCTTGTCAAAATAGATACGCTGCCCGGTCTGCAGCTTCCGCAGATGCTTCTGATAGAGATTGTTCAGCACCGGGAAGATGCTGGCGGGCATGGCCGCCGCCGAGTTGAAATACTTATCCTTGATGGTTGCGTTGATGCCTGGATTTGCCGCCTGCTGCGCCGTCTCGTAAACGGAGAACAACCGGCCCAGCGTGTAGGGAATGTTGGTACTGGCTTCGTTGAGACTCACGGTCAAAACCTCCTCTGGACAGTCTGTATGTGGATTTTTCAGATAATACGCCTTGATGATGGCTGCACGTCCCCATGTAATTTTATAAGTTTTCTTATCGTTATCGTCCCGATCTGCACGGATGCGGAGCATGACGGCCTCCAGCAGCGACGCGGGATACAGTCCGCCAGAAAAGATGGCTCGCGCCGTGGCGCCGGCCATGGCCGGTGAAGGAGACTTATCCTTGGAATTGAGATTCACCGTCTCCCGCAGCAGCGCCCACAGGGACAGCACGCCGCCCTTCGCGTTAGCAGGCTTCACGATCTCCAGCCGTTCGTAGTGTTCGTTGACATTCTGCATCAGCTTGCCGAAGCTGTCCCGCAGGAAGAAGCGAACAGAAAGTCGGGCCGCATTGGGCGCCAGACCCAGAATGTAAAAGGTGCGGTTTGGGTCGACGCCCAAGTCATTGCATGGCTCGCATTTTGCCAGTTTACTGAGAACTGCTTGCAGATCTTGCTCTGATATGGTCGATGGCATATTGCCGGACATGAAGGACATGAACAAGTCCTGATAAACCGGCTCTGCGCCCTCCGCCCAGCAGATGATGGTGGTATCGCCAATGACCTGCACATTGTCTCTTTTAGCCAGCAGATGGTTCAGAGCGGCGGTATAGGCAAAAGCAGCGTATTTGCCCACCGGCGCATTATAATTTTGTTCCCGTCCATAGGAACAAAAGGCCGGTGCGTTAAATGACACCAGCGCCGCACCGCTGGACTGGGCGTCCCGCACACCCTTGATGGCGGGATGGGTGGCAGTGATCTCATCCTCACGGCCTGTGACAAGGCACTGCATCCTCACAGCGTTCTCATCTGCGCCATCCCTGTACCGCTGCCATGCCTGACGGATGGCGGCATCCTCATAAGAATAGCTGCCATCTATCCGGAGCAACAGATTCCCGCCTGCAGTGACCGCCTCGTACTGCCCGGACAAGGCGGGGTGTTCCATCGCTTTTTCCGGCTGCCATGTGTCGAAAAAAGCCAGAATTGCTTTGGCAATGGGCGAATCCACATCATCCAATACGGCATGGTGAAGTCTTGCGGCGGCGCGGAAGCAGTCCCGGCTACGTTCCGACTTCCCTTTCTGGTCAACGCCCAGCAGATAGGCGGAATTGTCCCACAGGAAGTTGGATGCAATGCCAACGGTGCGCTTTACCGCCGACGGCAGAATCATCGACTGTGGACGCAGGACGGTTTTCTTTCCCATTATTACTTCTTCCATCGTGGGGACCACCTGCGTCACCTGACCGTCTTTATCCAGGCACAGGGCAAAGCTGATCTTTGCCGGGCTCCAGCCGGGAGCGGCGATCTCACCGCGCTTGAGAAGATCCTCGTAATACCGCGTCAGCGCTTGCAGGATCATCCCCTCACCTCCTCGCTGTCCCACGGCGGCACGGTAAGCACACCGTCCGTCAGGCTGGCTCGAAAGAACCGGGGCGTGATGTTCTGTGAATCGGTATAGTCCATATCCAGCAGCATCCAGCCCAAATCACGAACGCTCTTCAATTCCTCCGGACAAGGCGGCAGTTCCGTGCAGCGGCGGAAATGAACGGGAAACTCCCTCGTGCCGAAATAGGGCATACTGTAACACTGGCCCCGTTCCAGACGCCGCTTGATGATATCCTGAAACTTTCCGGCATTGTCTCCGGGTACCGCGTTCTCCGTCAGATCAAAATGGGCGTCGATCACATAATGTACGTCCCGCAACACCACGGCCGCCCGCTGCTGGATGCTCTCCGGTGTGGCAAGATACAGCTCTCCCTGTCCTTTTTCCATGACGTTTTTTACCTTGCGAGCGCTGATGGTGTCTTTCACCTCGTTGCGGCGAATGTTGGTGAAGCGAATGGGATTGCATACATGTATGCGGTCAATACACCATTTCATACCGGGATGCCAGTAAATGCTTTCCAGCAGCCCGCGGGCCGCCGACGGCGTCATGACGTCATAGCTGACACGTTCCGTTTTCATCTCCGGCCGGGTGAAAAGCGCATAATCGCCCCATACTTCCACTTGTATCGCCATAAGATCACTCCCTTCTTTTTGTGTTTAGTTTATCTTAATTATACATTGAGTATTTTTAAAGTCAATGATTTCTTTCATGGTAAGAAAAATTATAAAGAAAAAATTGACAAGGACATAAACTCGTGCTATATTTTTCAATGTCGCCGGAAGCAGCGTGGATTGAAATATGGTAAGAAATATTATGACAACAGGCAGAAGGACGGGTAGGCCGTCTTTCTGCCATTTTTCAAATAAACTCCGCCTTACCTGTCTCCGGCTCCAGAGTCAGGCCCGTGGTCTCGCTGTACAGCGTCAGATCCGTTAAAATGGCACTGTCGCTATCCAGTGCAGAAGCTTCTTTTGCTGTCAGCAGTGCGCCAGCGTCATATAATGCCTGAAAGTGCTTGTCATATACAGAAACGGCATAGCGGCCCAGTTTGCGATACAGCTCCTTGGAGCACTCGCCGTCTTGCAAACGCCGGAGCAGGGCCGCGCCCTCGCCATAGGGAATGTAGACGGTATATGTATTCCGGTCGATGAGGTGAAACGTCTCCGCCACTGTCCGGAACGGGAATTCGCAACCCTCTATGCCCTGCGTAAATGCTTTGATAACGCCCTGTTTGTCAAGTGCGTCGCCGGTCAGACTGCGCAGACTGTGGAAGTACCGAGTCATCGTCTCAGGCGCGGCAGGGTCCCGATCATCGTCCAACGCTTCTTTGGCCGCGCCAATGGCGGGTTGGAACAGCAGCGGCGGCAGCTCTGTCCGCTGAAAGATCGTAACAACGCTTTCTTCCGCAGGACGCTTTCCCTCACGGTTGCAGCGTCCCGCCGCCTGCATGATGGAATCCAGTCCCGCCAGTTCCCGGTATACGGCGGGAAAATCCACATCAACCCCCGCCTCTATCAGCGAAGTGGATACCACACGACACGGTTCGCCCCGCCTCAGTCGTTCTCTGATCTCACCAAGCAGCGCCTGACGCTGGGCCGGAATCATCAACGTGGACAGATGATAACTGCCCTCCAACGGCAGCAGCGCGTATACACTTTGGGCCGCCTTGCGGCTGTTGACAATGCAAAGGACTTGCCGTTGCTCGCTCAGCTGCTCCGCCAGCGCCTCGTCGGTCAGCACTCCCACCTGTTGAAAGGTCACGCGACGGAAGCAGTCATGCAGTGCCGCCGTTTGCGGGCAAAGCTCCGTCACGGGACAGTCTGGCGCATAGGTATGCAGCAGGTCCTCTAGCGACGGCTGCGTTGCAGTGCAAAGCACCACCGTTGAACCAAATTGCTCGACCAGTGAAGCCATAGCCGCCACACAGGGCCGCAGATGCGGCAGCGGCAGCATCTGCGCCTCGTCGAAGATAATCACGCTGTTGGCAAGATTATGCAGCTTGCGGCATACAGAGGAGCGGGCGGCATACATTGACTCAAAAAACTGCACCGCCGTGGTGACCACTACCGGCATGTCCCAATTTTCCGTGGCCAGCGCTTTCCGAACAGCCTCCGCCGGTGCGCCGTCGGAAAGGTCAAACTGTACACCGGAATGGTGCTCCAGCACATTTCCGCTTCCCAGAATATCCCGGAACACCTGAGCATTCTGGTCGATGATAGAAGTATACGGAATGACATAAATCACCCGCTGCATCCCGTGCTCCACCGCATGACGCAACGCGAAAGCCAGCGACGCCACCGTTTTTCCACCACCGGTAGGAACGGTTAGCATGTAAACGCCTTTTGGTTTGCTCTCCGCTTCTATGCAGGTGTTCAGTATCTCCCAGCGCAGTCGGTTCAGTTCTGTCTTTGGCTGCCGCCATGGCTCGATGTACGCATACAATCGCGCCAATAACGTAGGGATATCATCGTATCCGCCTCGTCCCCGTTCACCGTTCATGAACCGCTCTGTATCCAGAAAGTCGGCATCCACCAAACAGGAATAGAGCATTCGTGTCCAGAATGAAGCTTGCAGGGGATCTAACTTTTGTGCCGCTGAGACCGTCAGCGGAGGTAACGCCACACCGCTTTCGCCGCAACGCTCCAGGTACTGTTCATCGCGTCCTTTCAGCAGCCGCCCGTAGAATGTCCCGTCATCCTTCCGGGCTGTCTGCATATTGCCAAAGTCTTCCAGTCCGCCATGATGTCCCGCCACACAGGCGGAAACATAACGATTCCCCCGTCTTGCGCAGACCACCGCCCCCGCTGTGGCGTGGTCAACAATGGAGCCGCCGTTCAGCAGACGGTCTTGAAAAGCATTTGTACATTTGCCAATGTCGTGTGTCAGTCCTGCTAGTTCCCCATCGGCTTCCGCCCCAAATGCCGTCGCAAAACCGCGGCACAGCTCAGCCGTACCCGTTAGGTGCTGTGCAACCGTCTGATACTCCTTATCTCCATTAGCATTTTCCCGAACATGTGCATAGTACTGCAAAGCCATCACCCTTTCTTTACACGATTCACTTTGCTCCTTAGAATGGCCTATAGTTCTTCCGCTTTAAGCATCGTATACCCTTCGTAATAATGACTGTGATTGATGCCCTTCATAAAGACCTCGTGACTGTTCATATCGCTGGTAAGGGCATCTTTCAACAACCCCTTGATCTCTTCTTAATGGGGCTACGCTCCATGGCGAGGAGATAATCCCTCTTGTCCGCATTGCTCCAATCCATCCACCACCTGACCGATTTTGCTTTTCAGCATTATGTCAAGCAGGTGCGTGTGCTGCATCCATTGCCCTCACGGAATGGATGGACAACATTCATCTCCACATATTCTTCAACGATCTCTTCATAGTTGGACTGCGGCATTTTGTCGATGTTAGTCAGTGCCGCCTCCAGATAGATCAACGGCGCAAAGCGGAAGTTTCCCTTTGCCAAATTCATTGTGTGCAGCTGTCCCGCAAAGTCATATATATTCCCAAACAGCGCCTTGTGGATTGCTTGCAGGGATACAAACTTCCCCGGTTCCAACTTGTCCAGTGTGTCTCTTTCAAAAAGCTCAATCCTTTTTTCTTGCTGATGCACTCCTCCTCGCTGGCATACTCGGCGAAACTGACAATGCCTTTTTAAGAGCCATGCTGCTTTCTCCCTTAAAGTCTCTCTAAAATCGACCCATATCTGGTAAAAATACTGTGTTCCAGCTCAATAAAACTAGATCTCCTGTGCTAAAGCGTTTGCGGCATTGCCATTATAAATATGCGCCATATTATTGGGATAGCATATCCAGCCATATATCTTCCTGGATGCAGGGGTAATACTGATACGCCGACTTAATGCTCTCACATGAAGAGCCGGTTCGTATTTCCTCTATTCCTTCGCAGGCCAGCAATTCTTTCAGAACCTTCCAAGTCAACTCAAACCGAATAGCAAATTTGTCAATACTGTCGCCCACAATAAATTCATTTGTCTGATCCGTTGATTAGCGAGACGCAAAACGGCCGAATTCTTACCGCAATTTTAGTTTTTCATAGAGCAATACTCCTTCTGCATTGATAGCTTCCTTCAGTTCATGGGGTAGATCAGCTTCTAAAATTACTACGTCAAAGGTCAGCAACGCATAAGTTTTCTCTTTTTTGTTATATCCTCTTTTTTTTGCGTCGCCTTCACATACTTTCCACTCCGCACTCTTGCATCCTTTAGTTTCTCGTCATCTGCGGGGATGACTCATACATACCCGATGCGAATCGCACCAGGGACACGTTCTTCTATGCAGAGAACTTGAACACGGAGTGGGGTGATACCTCGCTTCTCTGTTGCCTGTGTAATGGACATATATTCCATGGGCATTCTCTTTATCTCAAAATAGCAAAAAGTAACCCTGTGGAAAGCACAGGACTACTGGATAGCGCGACCATTAATTGGCCCTGTCGCAGTTTTTGTTATGCATATCATAGACCTTTCCACGAATAAAGTCAAACAACCTGTACCTTTCTACGCATGAAAATTGCACCTGAACGAGACAGTACACAAAATCTGAAGCCATACCCATTGTAGTTTTTGAGGCTAAGAAATTTGAAAGAGGACTATAAGGACGTTCCCTCTTGTTTTTGTGTATGGACAAGCCAAAAGGACTTTTGCTTTAGAATTTTTCTTTTACGGCCAAATTATATGCATCTGACGGGAATGCGCTCCACAAACGGGCTTTCAGCAAATCAATTTTATAATAAATGCTTGCAAAATAAACTAAGCTCAGGGGATTTTGAGTTTGCGACCGATGGAACACCTCATTTGAAATGGAGTGTTCTTTCAGAGCTGATATGCCAAAATCTGAAAGCTGCAATGATTGGTGACTATGATTCCCAAAATCCAAATCTGAATACGGAAAAGCTGGTTGGAAATATTAGGGTATATATAGGCTTTGTGCAGGGCAGGAGAACCTATGAGTATATTCCTAATGCGGTTTTGAAGGAAGATATCAGCGACTTAACAGGAAAAAGAAGAGCACAGGTCATTGTGATATGCAGAAAGAACAAAAAAGAACGAATGTACGTAGAAGTTACTTACAGAGCAAAGATGGTAGACTGAAAAATGATAGACTTTCCCGAAAAATATGAATATTTGGCACAAATCTTTATGTGCTAAGAAAATGCCTGTTTGGAAGTATTTTTTTCTTTAGATTAACAACGACTCCAATGTATGATATGCTAAATTAGTATTTCCTACGAGCTTTCGGGCGCAATACTGTGGGAATACTAAAAGTCGGACGCAGTGCACAATGTCCGACTTTTTATATACAAAAGTCCCTATTACGGGGTGTCTGTTATTATTTATCAGTGGATACCTTCTGCTTATAAGCCTTGCGGGCTGCTTTGACAGCGGTGTCATAGGCCAGAGCTTCAGGAGAGGATTTTGGTGCATGAATTCGTTCTGCTGTATCCACGTTGAATACGGTTCCAGTACAGCCCCGGTAGTGTCCTTGCCCCGACGCATAGCCGGCATAGTGAAGTTGCCCAGGATATTGCGCACATGGGTGCGGGCGTTGCCCGGCATGCACAGATACCGCCAAGAGCGCAGCGGCTCCTTCGTCAGAGTCACGGCTTGCATTTTCCCGTCGGCAATCCAACCGGCATGCTCTACGTTGTTCAGCCTCTCCACTGCCCGCTGGAGATAGACGACCCTCCCCTGAGGGGACTCAGGCGCTTGATCATAGACATGGTCCGTGTAACCTGACCGGAGACGGTGCCAAAGACAACATGTCTATAACCGCCTCTATAAAGGTAGTGGCGTCACCCATGCGGGAGGCTTCCACCACATCTGCTCCCTCATTGCAATGTATTTGGGCAGTTCCTTGATGCCGATCTTCTACGTACCCCGGGCTACATTGTGGAACATAGTACGGGCGTACTCGCAACCGCGTTCAGCTATGATCTCGTTGGGTTCGGAAAGGGTGGGCATTGCTGGTGGGTACATAGTTTATTTCTCCCCGGAGTATGGCCCGCTCCAATGTGGTAGCCGCCGCATCTGTGACGGTATCCGCTCTTGGGCTGGTGTCCGACACACTTGCGCACTCCTATGCCCGCTTCCACGGACAGGGGGGCAGATCCGCGCCACCGGATGTACGGCCCGACCGCAGAGCCCCCCATGCGTATAGCTTCGTTCTGGACGTCCAACTCTGCAAGCTGTGCGAGCACCACTGGATCCAGCAACGACTGCTGGATGCTTTTTCCTTTGTCTTCACAAAAATGCGTTGGCTGTCAACCTGCCGAATACTTCCGCTGCTATCATCCCCTGGTGCTGCTCTATAAGCTGCAAGGCTATTCCCATTTTGCCCTTCTGATCCCTGTCATTTGCACACGATGGCGACGGCGGCACATTCTTTTTTGCAAAAAGTGTGTGTGTTTGCCGACTTCAGCTTAATAGAGTCTGTTCCATCCACTTGGCATACACGCAGTACCCTCGGCGGGGTTCGTTGACGAACACATGCGTCACGACCCCAATGAGTTTTCCGTTCTGCACAAGAGGACTTCCACTCATTCCGGGTACGATTCCTCCCGTTTTCTCCAACAGTTCTTCGTCTGTAATCTCTATGATGACTCCCTGCACTTCCGGTGCACTTTGCACATCGGCCCGCAGTATCCGGCATCTATAGGGCAGCGGATGTTCCCCTTCCAACGTTACATACAGGGTAGCTTCTCCTGTATACACTTCCCCTGGCTGCGCAATGGGCAGATTGGTACTGCCGGATATACCTGCAAGTAATGTGCCTTCTATCCCAAATACGGTGTTTTTTTCTATGCTTCCCACAGCGTCCCCTTCATGAAGGGAAAACGCTCCAACCAGTTCTCCCACCTGTCCAGGCGTCCCCTTAACGGTACGGAGCACCTTTGCTTTGGTCACATAGCCGTGCCCCCGTTCCAGCGTAGCTCCCGTATCTATATCTGCAATGGGATGCCCCAGTGCACAAAATTTGCCTCCCTTTATAAACGACAGCGTCCCGATCCCGGAGGTGGAATCCCGTACATATGCACCCAACCGCCAACAACCGGTATTTTGCTCCAGCGCCGGCTGCACCTGTACCTGAAAGGCCTCTCCCTCCCGCAGGCAGGTAAGAAGGCAGCTTGTTTCCCCCATATAAGTTTGAAAGTCTGCAGCGTCCTGTATTTCCTTTCCGTTTACTGCCAGAATGGTATCCCCTTCCTTAAGTCCTGCGCTGCTGGCCGGCGCGAGTCTCCCATCCTTTGTTTCTACGCCGGCAAAACCGACTACCTGCACGCCCTTTGTATGCAGAACTATTCCCAGTGCTTCCCCTCCCAACGTTACCAGTGTGCCTGTTGTGGCCTGCTCAATCGTTCTCAGGGGTATGATACCAAACAATGAAATGGTGTATTGTGTCCCCAGAGAAGCATCCTTGCTTTTTCGTACATAAGCAGCCCCGCCATTCTGTTTTATGCTGCATAGCAAGGCGCCCTGACTATCCGGTTCCTCCACGATTTGGGGCATAGCACGCAAGCGAAGCATTCCGGGGGAAAAATACCAGCCAAATACTGCCGTTGCCGCTGCCGCAGCCGCCCAGAGTTTTATACTTTTTTTCATACACGCCTCCCGGATCTACTTTAGTATTAGTACTTTACCCCGGAAGCCACCAATCTATCCTTTTTGTATGTGAAGGCAGCAACATTCTGTTCTTCTCTGTTTTACCGCTGGTCTGTTCTATGTTATTCCGATTATTAACGATGGTTCGTTTTTTTATGAGGATTAAACATATTGTGGTTTATCTTTTACGTTGAAAGGCGATTTGTGGACGCACGTTTCGTCGGCTCTGTTGACGGAACTCTGCGAGGCGTTGCCCCGCAGACATGCTGCAAGGCCCGCAGTAAGCTCAACCGCTGAATACCGCTCTACTGAGCCGGTGCAAATGTGCCTTGTCGGCGCACGTCTCATATTCTTTTTGACGGATCTCCATTTTACCGACCTACCGTACATTTACTTTGCTATGAGCCTTTTATCGTTTGTGCTTCTCCTATTCGGTTCAAAAAAAAGACCTCCGGATCTCTCCGCAGATCTTTTTGCATTTATTCGGTTGTTGGTTCTCAGACCAGCTCCAGCACTACCATGGGAGCGGCATCGCCACGGCGAGCGCCCAGCTTATATATCCGGGTATAACCGCCCTTCATGCCTTCCTGAATGCGTGCATCGTACTTGGGAGCCAGATCACGGAACAGCTTCTCCACAACGGGATGTGCACGATCCTTGGTGCGCTCCTTGTACGCGCTCTTGCGCTCCTTAGCCTTCTTGAGCTCGGGCACGTCATACAGATACGCCATGATCTGACGGCGGGCATGGAGCTTGGAAGGAAGATCCTGCACCTTCTCCACCTTGGAGACCTGGCCCTTCTCGTTCATGACGTCCTTTTCCACGGTCTCAGAGTTCTTGTACTCGCGAACCGCCAGAGTGATCATCTTCTCGGCGATGCTACGGACTTCCTTGGCTCTGGTTTCGGTGGTGACGATCTTGCCGTTCCAAATAAGGGCGGTGGTCAGGTTTCTGAGCATTGCAACACGCTGGTCAGTGGGTTTTCCCAGTTTCCGGTTTGCCATTGTTGCTTCCTCCTATCAATCTTCATTCGTGCGCAGGGAAAGACCCAACTGCGCCAGTTTTTGCTGCACTTCTTCAAGAGATTTCCGGCCCAGATTGCGAACCTTCATCATCTCATCCTCATCCCGCTGCACCAACTCGTCTACGGTGTTGATGCCGGCACGCTTGAGGCAGTTGTAGGAGCGGACGGAAAGATCCAGATCCTCGATATTCATCTCCAGAATCTTCTCCTTCTTGCTCTCCTCCTTCTCCACCAGGATCTCCACGCCCTGTACCTGATCGGTCAGGTTGATAAAGAGCATCAGGTGCTCCGTAAGGATCTTGGCGGCCAGAGAAGCTGCTTCCTCAGGCTTAATGCTGCCGTTGGTCCAGATCTCCAAAGTAAGCTTGTCAAAATCGGTGATCTGGCCTACACGGGTATTTTCCACGGTGAAATTCACCTTGGTGATGGGGGTGTAGATGGAGTCTACGGCAATCTCGCCGATGGGCATGTCGGGCCGCTTGTTGCGGTCGGCCACCACATACCCGCGGCCATGGTCCAGCATGATCTCCATATGGAGCTTCCCGTTTTCATCCAGCGTAGCAAGATGCAAATCGGGGTTGATGATCTCAACATCCGAATCGGGCAGAATATCGCCTGCCTTTACTTCACACTCGCCTGCAGCGTCAATGATGACCTTCTTGGGGCCGGGGCAGTGGAGCTTGCAGATCAGTTCCTTAATGTTCAGGATGATCTCAGTCACGTCCTCCTTGACGCCTTCGATAGTGGAAAACTCATGCAGCACACCATCAATTCGGATGGAAGTAGCTGCTACGCCCGGAAGGCTGGAAAGCAGCACCCGGCGCATGGAATTCCCCAGGGTAGTGCCGAATCCGCGCTCAAGAGGCTCCACGACGAACTTGCCGTAATTCTCCGTAATCTCCACGCATTCGAGTTTGGGCTTTTCGATTTCCAACATAAATTACCCTCCTTCGGTGATGTTGCTAATGATTGGTCACGTAGATTACCTGGAGTAGTACTCGACGATGAGGTGCTCCTCGATGGTCAGGTCGATATCCTCTCTCTTGGGCAGTGCTACCACTTTACCGGTGAGGTTCTCGGCATCCAGCTCCAGCCATTCGGATACGGTGCGCTTGGCGCCCTGCTCCTTCAGGGTAGCGAAGAAGGGGATCTCACGGCTCTTTTCCTTCACGGCGATCACATCGCCAACCTTCACCTGGTAAGAGGGAATGTCTACCTTCTTGCCGTTTACGGTGAAGTGGCCATGGGTGACCAGCTGGCGGGCCATGGGGCGGCTCTCGCCCATGTTCAGGCGGTAGACCACGTTGTCAAGACGGGTCTCCAGCAGCTGGAGCATGTTGTCACCGGTAACGCCGCGCATGTTGGCGGCCTTCAGATAGTAATCATGGAACTGGTTCTCCAGCACGCCATAGGCCCGGCGGACCTTCTGCTTCTCGCGCAGCTGGATACCGTATTCAGACTGCTTTTTGCGGCCCTGACCGTGCATCCCCGGGGGGGTGTGGCGAACGGTCATCGCGCACTTCTCGCTGTAGCAGCGATCGCCCTTGAGAAAGAGCTTGCAGCCTTCCCGGCGGCACTGCCGGCAAACGGAATCAGTATATCTAGCCATTGTTTGTTACCCTCCTTACACTCTTCTGCGCTTGGGCGGACGGCAGCCATTGTGGGGGATGGGGGTGACGTCTTTGATCATGTTGATCTCCAGCCCTGCGGTCTGCAGTGCCCGGATAGCGGCTTCACGGCCGGAGCCGGGGCCCTTCACGTACACCTCAACAGTCTTAAGACCATGCTCCATGGCCGCCTTGGCAGCGGTCTCGGAAGCCATCTGGGCAGCAAAGGGAGTGGACTTACGGGAACCCCGGAAGTTCAGAGAACCTGCGCTGGACCATGCGATGGCATTGCCCTGCATATCGGTGATGGTCACCAAAGTGTTGTTGAAGGAGGAGCGGATATGGGCCTGGCCACGGTCGATATTCTTCTTCTCACGGCGCTTGCGGGCAACGACTTTTTTCATTTTGGTTGCTTTAGCCATTTATTCTTCCTCCCTTACTTTTTCTTACCGCCCTGGGTGCGCTTGGGCCCCTTGCGGGTACGGGCGTTCTGCTTGGTGCTCTGGCCGCGGACGGGCAGGCCCTTGCGGTGACGAACACCCCTGTAGCAGCCGATCTCGATCAGCCGCTTAATGTTCATGGAGGTTTCGCGGCGAAGATCGCCCTCTACCTTCACGTGATGGTCGATGTACTCTCTGAGCTTGTTGACATCGTTTTCCGTAAGATCGCGAACGCGAACATCAGCATCCACACCGGTAGCAGCCAGGATCTCCTTGGAGATGGAGGGGCCGATGCCGTAAATATAGGTCAAGCCGATCTCAATTCGCTTGTCTCTCGGAAGGTCTACGCCAGCAATACGTGCCATATGGTTTTCATACCTCCGTTAAAAATTCACTCTTTTGTATCTATATATGCTTGCGGGAAGCGCCCCCTTTCGGGCTGCGCCAGCCGCCCCGCAAGTACTCTTTCGCAAACGAATTTGCTTAGCCCTGACGCTGCTTGTGCTTGGGGTTCTCGCAGATGACCATGATGCGGCCTTTGCGCTTGATGATCTTGCACTTCTCGCAAATCGGTTTCACAGAGGGTCTTACTTTCATTTTTATATCTCCTTAAACGTAGTAGAAATTCTTGCTGAAGCTGACTTTCTTTTAGTTCTTGGCGCGCCAGGTGATGCGCCCCCGGGACAGATCGTACATGGACAGTTCCACGGTTACCTTGTCTCCCGGCAGGATCCGGATGTAGTTCATACGGAGTTTGCCGGAAATGGTGGCCAGGATCTTATGTCCGTTCTGGAGAGTAACCTCGAACATCGCGTTGGGGTATGCGTCGGTCACAACGCCTTCTACTTCAAAAACATCCTGTTTGGACAAGCTTAACCTCCTTCATAGGTGTCCTTTCGGTCCTGCCGGGTCTGCGCTTCCACCCATTTCAGGTGGCGGCGTATATCCGCATTCTGGACCGTTTCGCCCTGTGCCAGGGCCTTCATGCTGACGTCTATCCTTGTGGGATAAAGCATCAGGTGTATCCACTTTTTCTTCTTGGGCTTCTCCAGGGGCCTTGTCTTGCCGTCGGTCAAAAGGGCAACTCCCTCTTCCGGCACGGAAAGGATCACCATGGCCAGGCCTTTATCATGACCGGCTCTGGATACCACAACATCTCCTGCTTTCGGCTCCCGGATCATGCTTCCTCCTCATAAAAGGTGGTCATGATGGGGTCTCCGTCGGTGATGAGAATGGTGTTCTCATAATGGGCGGAGGGCAGGCCGTCCTCGGTTTCCACCGTCCAGCCGTCGCTGAGCTGGCGAACCTTCCAGGTACCCATGTTGATCATGGGTTCCACGGCAATAGCCATACCGGCACGAAGCCTGAGCCTTGCCTTGGGAGAATAGTAGTTAGGCACTTCCGGGTCTTCGTGCATGTTCCGCCCGATCCCATGGCCTACATAGTCCCGTACCACGCCGTAGCCGTTGGCCTCTGCATGGGTCTGCACCGCCGTACCAATATCGCTGAGTCTGTATCCTTCCCGGCAGTATTTTATCGCTTCAAAGAAGCATTCCCGGGTGACCTGCACCAGCTTGCGGGCCTTCTCATCCACGTTTCCGCAAAGGAAGGTCCTGGCTGCGTCTCCAACGAATCCGTCCAGAGTGGCGCCTGTATCACAGCTTACAATGTCGCCCTCCTTCAGCTTCCGGTTCCCGGGGATCCCGTGGATGACCTGGTTGTTGATGGAGATACATACACTGGCAGGATATCCGCCGTATCCCAGAAAGGTGGGGACTGCGCCGCAGCTTATAATATATGCATGAGCCAGCCGATCCAGTTCTTTGGTGGTGATGCCCGGGTGGATATTTTCGCCCAGGAGCTTTAATGTCCCGGCTACCACCCGGCCCGCCGCTTCCATTTTTTTGAATTCGGCAGGTGTCTTGATGTTGATCATGCTTCCAGCTCCCGCCGGATCTCTCCGGCTACCTGCTCTACAGCCTGATCTCCGTTGACCCGGCGCAGGGTGCCTTTCTCTTTGTAGTAGGTAATGAGAGGTTCCGTCTTCTTTTCATACTGGCGCAGGCGTACCTCTACGGTTTCCGGCTTATCATCCTCCCTCTGATACAGGGTACCGCCGCAATGGCCGCACTTTGGATCGGAGTAAGTGGATACATGATAGGCAGCGCCGCAATCGGGGCACATCCGCCGGCCGGTGATCCGGTCCAGCAGCCTTTCGAAGGGCACATCGATGTCAATCACATAATCGATATCGGTGAACGCCTCCAGAGCCTGAGCCTGTGCAATGGTTCTGGGGAAACCGTCCAGGAGGAAACCGTTTTTGCAATCCTCCTGGGCGATACGGTTCTTGACCATGCCAACGATGACGGAATCGGGGACAAGCTCCCCTTTATCCATGTATGCCTGGGCCTCGCGGCCAAGGGAGGTTCCTCCGCGGATCTCTGAGCGCAGCATATCTCCGGTAGAGATGTGTGCTATGCCGTAATGCTCGGCCACTCCCATAGCCTGGGTGCCTTTGCCCGCTCCCGGCGGGCCCAAGAATATCAGCTTCATACGCTTTCCCTTAGTTCAGGAAACCCTTGTAATGCCGCATGAGCATCTGGGCTTCCAGCTGTTCCGTAGTTTCCATAGCCACGCTGACCATAATAAGCACGCTGGTGGCACCAAACATGCTGGTAACGTGGAGGCTGTTCAGGATAACAGTGGGAATGATGGCGATAATGGCGAGATACAGCGAACCGAACAGGGTCAGACGGTTGCTGATCTTACCCAAGTACTCCCCGGTGGGCTTGCCCGGACGAATGCCGGGGATAAAGCCTCCGTTTTGCTGCAGGTTCTTGCTCATCTCCACCGGATTGAAGGTGATGGAGGAGTAGAAGTACCCGAAGGCAATGATGAGCACAAAGTATACCAGATAGTAGGGCACGGGCACCGCTGCGCTGGAGCTCATGTACTTCTCCCACCAGGTGGCAAAGCCGGAGCCGGGGAAGAACTGCAGGATCATGGTGGGAACCTGCATCAGCGTCATGGCAAAGATCAGCGGCAGTACGCCATTGGCGTTGGCCTTCATGGGCAGATAGGTGCTCTGTCCGCCATACATCTTACGGCCTACCACACGCTTGGCATACATGATGGGGATCTTCCGCTCGGCCTTTTCGATCATGACCACAAAGGTGATCATGGCAACGATCAAAGCCAGAGACACGAAGAACTGCCAGATCTGAACGCCGGTGAACAGCAGCCGGAAGCGCTCGACGATAAACTCGGGCACTCTGCTTACGATGGAAGCGAAGATCAGCATGGAGGTACCGTTGCCGATGCCCTTTTCGGTGATCCTTTCGCCCAGCCACATAAGGAAGGCCGTACCTGCGGCGCTGGTGACGCAAATGGTCACATAGCTCCACCACCGGGGTTCCCCAGTGACGATATTGCTGCCGTAAGTCACAATGATGCCAAAGGACTGAACAAGCGCCAGACCTACACCTACATATCGGGTGATCTTCTCGATCTTCTTGCGGCCGTCTTCTTCCTTGCTCATCTTCTCCAGAGTGGGGATGGCAATGGCCAGCAGCTGCATGATGATGGAAGCCGTGATGTAGGGGGAGATACCCATGGCAAACACGGTGAACTGAGACAGTGCAGAGCCGGAAAGCAGGCTCATGAAATCAAAGAGCGCAAGCCCTTCGATCTGCTTGGCCCAGGCCGCGGCATCAACGCCGGGGATTGGGATTGCACTGCCAAGACGGTAGATCACCAGAAGAAGAAGGGTGAACAGTATCTTCTTCCGCAGATCCTTGATCTTGAAGGCGTTGATGAACGTGGTAAACATTACAGCACCTCAACACTTCCGCCTGCGGCCTGGATAGCAGCTTCAGCGGACTTGGTGAACTTGGCTGCCTTTACGGTAAGCTTCTTGGTCAGCTCACCGTTGCCCAGTACCTTAAGGCCGTCCTTTTCGATCTTGCTGATGATGCCGCGATCCTTGAGCAGCTCAGCAGTCACTTCAGTGCCGTCCTCCAACTTGTTCAGGTCGGAAATATTGATGATGGTGTATTCCTTGGCGTAGATATTGCAGAAGCCGCGCTTGGGCAGACGGCGAGCCAGAGGCATCTGACCGCCTTCAAAGCCGTTCTTCTTGCTGCCGCTGCGGGCCTTCTGGCCTTTATGACCCTTTGCAGAGGTCTTACCGAGGCCGCTGCCGACGCCGCGGCCTACCCGCTTGGGGGCCTTTACGGAACCGGCTGCAGGCTGTAATTCATGAAGCTTCATACCTGTACCCTCCTTATGCTTCTTCGACCTTCACCAGGTGCTTTACCTTGAAGATCTGGCCACGGATGCAGGCATTATCGGGCTTTTCCACTGTCTGGTTGAGCTTGCGCAGACCCAGCGCCTTTACGGTGTCCTGCTGATCCTTGAGGCTGGAGATGGGGCTCTTGACCAACGTGATTTTCAACATAGCCAGAAACCTCCTTAGTTGAGAATTTCATCCACGGACTTACCGCGGAGAGCAGCGATCTGCTCAACGGTGCGAAGCTGGGAAAGACCGTCCAAAGTGGCCTTTACGCAGTTGCTGGGGTTGTTGGAACCGTAGGACTTGGTGCGGATATCCTTGATACCTGCCATTTCCAGTACCGCACGGACGGGGCCGCCTGCGATAACGCCGGTACCTTCTTCAGCGGGGAGCATGCGCACATGGCCCTTGCCAAACTTGCCCTCGACCTCGTGGGGGATGCTGGTGCCTACCAGGGGGATCTCGATCATGTGACGCTTTGCGTCCTCAACGCCCTTACGGACGGCTTCGGGAATCTCCACGGCCTTGCCCAGGCCTACGCCTACCTTGCCTTTTTCGTTGCCCACTACCATCAGTGCGGTGAACCGGAAGTTCTTACCGCCCTTGACGACCTTGGCAACACGGTTGATATAAACCAGGCGCTCTTTGTATTCGGAGACTTCTTTTTCGAACTTTCTGTCGTTACGCATGTTGTTTCCTCCTTAAAAGTCCAGGCCGGCTTCTCTTGCGCCCTGAGCCAGGGACGCCACCCGGCCGGTGTAGAGGTAACCGCCGCGATCGAAGACCACCTGCTTGACGCCCTTCTCCAGAGCGCGCTTACCTACTACGCTGCCTACGATCTTTGCAGCGTCTTTCTTGTTCTTGCCTTCCAGCTGCGCCTTTACTTCAGCATCCAGAGTGGAAGCGGAAGCCAGGGTGCTGCCATGGATATCATCGATGACCTGCGCATAGATGTGATTGGTGCTGCGATAGACATTCAGGCGGGGACGCTCAGTGGTCCCGTTGATGTCTCTGCGCTGCCGATGATGACGGACCTTACGAACCGCATTCTTATCGATCTTAGAAAACATCCTTTAACTCTCCTTCCTCTCTTACTTCTTACCGGCCTTGCCTTCCTTACGGCGGACCACTTCGCCCTCATAGCGGACGCCCTTGCCCTTATAAGGCTCGGGTTTACGGGTCTCCCGGATGTTGGCGGCTACCTGGCCCACGACCTGCTTGTCAATACCCTTGACAATGATCTTGGTGGGGGCAGGCACTTCGTAGCTCACATCGTTGGTAGCCTTGAACTCGATGGGATGAGAATAACCCAGGTTCAAAACCAGCGTGGTACCCTGAAGCTGGGCCCTGTAACCGGTACCCACGATCTCCAGGTGCTTCTCAAAGCCCTTGGTCACGCCCACTACCATGTTGTGGATGAGGCTGCGGGTGAGGCCGTGGAGAGCACGGTTCTCTTTTGCGTCGTCGGGACGCTTAACGGTCAGAACGCCATTGTCCTGCTCGATAAGCATATGGGGGTGCATCTGCTGTGACAGCGTGCCCTTGGGGCCCTTCACGGTCACAACATTGTTGTCGTCAACCGTGATTGTCACTCCGGCGTCAATGTGCACCGGAAGTTTTCCGATTCGAGACATTGTAAATCCTCCTGTTTATCTTACCAGACGTAAGCGAGCACTTCGCCGCCAACGCCGAGCTTGCGTGCTTCCCGGTCGGTCATGATGCCGCGGGAGGTGGACAGAATGGCGATACCCATGCCGTTGAGCACCTTGGGGATCTCATCCTTGCGGGCATATACCCGCAGGCCGGGACGGGAGATACGCTTGATGCCCACGATGACCCGCTGCTTGTTGGGGCCATACTTGAGCTTGATGCGCAGAGTCTTGGCGAGGCCTTCCTCTACGATGGCATATTCCTTGATGTAGCCTTCCTCTACCAGGATATCGGCAATAGCCTTCTTGATGGTGGAGCAGGGAACGTCTACGGTGTCATGCTTGGCGATCAGGGCATTGCGGATCCTGGTCAGCATATCTGCGATAGTATCAGTCATGTTTGTTCTCCTCTCTTACCAGCTGGCCTTGCGGACGCCGGGAATGTTGCCGGCATATGCTTCGTTACGGAAGCAGATACGGCAGATGCCATACTTGCGGAGCACGGAATGGGGACGGCCGCAGATACGGCAGCGGGTGTAAGCGCGGGTGCTGTACTTGGGAGCAGCCTGCTGCTTCAATTTCTTGCTCAACTTTGCCATAAAAGCTCCTCCTTAGTCCTGGCTGAAGGGCATGCCCATGAATGCGAGCAGAGCCTTCGCTTCTTCATCGGTCTTGGCGCTGGTAACGAACACGATGTTCATGCCGCGCACCTTATCCACATCGTCATAGTTGATCTCGGGGAAGATCAGCTGTTCCTTAACGCCCATGGCATAGTTGCCGCGGCCATCAAAGGACTTGCCGGAAACACCGCGGAAGTCGCGGACCCGGGGCAGAACGATGTTCATCAGTTTATCTGCGAAGTAGTACATCCTGTCGCCGCGGAGAGTGACCTTGGCGCCGATGTTCATGCCTTCACGGACCTTGAAGTTAGCCACGGATTTGCGGGCCTTGGTCACAATGACCTTCTGGCCGGCAATGGCGGTGAGCTGCTCAACGGCAGTCTCGATGGCCTTGGGGTTTTCCTTATCGGAGCCCAGACCCATGTTGAGGATGATCTTCTCCAGCTTGGGGATGGTCATCACGTTCTCATACTGGAACTTTTCCTTCAGGGCAGGAACCACTTCCTCCCGGTATTTGACCTTCAGACGGGGTTCGCCGGAAAAGGGCTTTGCAGCGGCAGCAGCCTTCTTGGACTTGGCGGGCTGTTCTACGTTCTTCTTAGCCATTTATGTTCTCTCCTTCCGTCTTAGTCAATCTGCTTGCCGCACTGCTTGCAGACACGAACGCTCTTTTTCTTGCCGTTAACTTCCACGATCTGATGGGCTACACGGGTAGGCATCTTGCAGCTGGGGCATACCAGCTGTACGTTGGAAACATGGATGGAACCGGCCTGCTCGATACGGCCGCCGGCTTCGCCCTGACGGCGGGGCTTTACATGGCGGGTGACCATGTTGCAGTCTTCCACGATGACGCGCTCTTTTTCAGGCATAGCGGTGAGGATCTTGCCTTCCTTGCCCGAATCTTTACCGGAGATGATGCGGACCTTATCGCCCTTTCTGACATTCAGCTTGTTCATCTCTTCCTCCTTACAATACTTCGGGTGCCAGTGAGACGATCTTCATGTAATCCTTCTCACGAAGCTCTCTAGCCACGGGCCCAAAGATACGGGTGCCCTTGGGCTGCTTCTGATCGTTGATGATAACGCAGGCGTTATCGTCAAAGCGGATATGGCTCCCATCGGGACGGCTGGTCTCGGCTACGGTGCGGACGACCACGGCCCGGACCACGTCCTTCTTCTTTACTGCGCCGCCGGGGGTAGCAGTCTTAACGGCTGCCACGATCACATCGCCGATGCGGGCTACCTTACGGCCGGAACCGCCCAGAACCCGGATGCACATGACTTCCTTAGCGCCGGAGTTGTCGGCGACCTTCAATCTGGTTTGAGGCTGAATCATACTTTACCTCCCCTTACTTCGCCTTCTCGATGATTTCCACCACGCGCCAGCGCTTATCCTTGGAAATCGGGCGAGTCTCCATAATACGAACGGTGTCGCCAATGCCGCACTGATTTTCTTCATCATGGGCCTTGAACTTCCGGGTACGATTTACCATCTTGCCGTAGAGGGGATGGCGTACCTTGGTGGAAATAGCGACGACAACGGTCTTATCCATCTTATCGCTGACAACGACGCCGGTACGGGTCTTGCGATATCCTCTGATGATCTCTTCCATTGCTTACTCCCTTCTTACTCGGCTTTTGCAGCCATCTCACGCTGACGGAGAATGGTCTTGATCCGTGCGATGTCCTTCTTGCATGCGCCGATCCGGCTGGGGTTGCTGATCTGACCGGTCACTACCTGGAAGCGCAGATTGAACAGTTCAGCTTTGAGATCCTTCTCCTGCTTTTCCAGCTCTTCCACGGACATATTTCTCAAATTTTCAGCCTTCATGCTTCTGCTCCTTCCTTAGCCTCTTCCCGCTTTACGATCTTGCAGGTTACGGGCAGCTTGTGGGAGGCCAAACGCAATGCTTCCTTAGCAGTTGCTTCGTCTACGCCGGCGATCTCAAACATCACGCGGCCGGGCTTGACGACGGCCACCCAGTATTCGGGGGAACCTTTACCGGAGCCCATTCGGGTTTCGGCGGGCTTTTCGGTAACAGGCTTATCGGGGAAGATCTTGGTCCAAACCTGGCCGCCACGCTTGATATAACGGGTCATGGCGATACGGGCGGCTTCGATCTGCTGGCTGGTGATCCAGCTGGGCTGGGTAGATACCAGGCCGAATTCGCCGTAGGTCACGGTGTTGCCCCGGTGGGCAGAACCCTTCATTCTTCCGCGAAACACTTTGCGGTGCTTAACTCTCTTAGGCATCAACATGGTTATCTGCCTCCTTCCTTACGCTTGCCAAGGACTTCGCCCTTGTAGATCCAGACCTTTACGCCGATGCGGCCGTAAGTGGTGTGGGCTTCTGCAAAGCCGTAGTGAATGTCGGCGCGCATGGTCTGCAGGGGGATGGAACCATCGTGGTATCCTTCGGTACGGGCGATCTCAGCACCGCCAAGACGGCCGGAGCAGCTGAGCTTGATACCCTTTACGCTGGGACGGCTCATGGCGCGGCTCATGGTCTGCTTCATGGCCCGGCGGAAGGAGATACGCTTTTCCAGCTGAGCGGCGATGTTTTCGGCTACCAGCTGTGCATCGGCATCAGGATCCCGGATCTCCATGATATTCACGTTGACGGGCTTGCCGATCTCCTTGGCGATGTCGGCCTTGATGGCGTCGATGCCTGCGCCGCCTTTACCGATCAGCATGCCGGGGCGGGCGGTATAGATGCTCACGGAGATCTTGCCGGCCGCACGGTCGATGACGATGCGGGAAATGCTGGCCGCATAGTACTTTTCCTTAACGAACTTGCGGATCTTGTGGTCCTCTACGAGGAAATCTGCGAAGTCCTTCTTCTGCGCATACCAGCGGGTGTTCCAATCTCTGATAACGCCGATACGGAAACCGTTGGGATTTACTTTCTGACCCATATTTTCCTCCTTACTTGGCCTGATCCAGGACGATGGTGATGTGGCTGGTCCGCTTCATGATGGGGGAGGCGGAACCACGGGCACGGGCACGGAAGCGCTTGAGGGTGGGGCCCTGGTTGGCGTACACCTCTGCCACGTACAGATCGTCACGGTTGAGCTCCAGGTTGTTTTCCGCATTGGCAATGGCGGAGTTCAGGAGCTTGAGGACGGGCTCGCAGGCAGCTTTGGGCGCATAAGTCAGGATACCGACGGCTTCCTTGACGCTCTTGCCCCGGATCATGTCGACCACGATCTTGCACTTACGGGTGGAAATACGGATGTAACGAGCCGTTGCATGGGGCCGCTTGTCAGCATGCTCTCTGCGATAGGCACTCTTGGTCTTGCTTCTAGTTGCCATAGTCTCCTCCTTACTTGGCGCCGCTGGACTTCTCGGAACCCCTGTGGCCCCGGAAGGTGCGGGTAGGCGCGAACTCGCCCAGCTTGTGACCGACCATCTCTTCGGTAACATACACGGGAACGTGCTTCCGCCCGTCGTGTACGGCGATGGTGTGGCCTACGAACTCAGGGAAAATCGTGGAGGCACGGGACCAGGTTTTCACCACGGTCTTCTTGCCGCTCTCATTCATAGCTGCAATGCGGGCGTACAAGGCTTCATTTACAAACGGTCCTTTTTTAACCGATCTGCTCATTTGCTAACTCCTTTCCCATTACTTACCGCTGTTCCTGCGGCGAACGATGTACTTATCGCTCTTGTTCTTGGTCTTCCTGGTCTTATAACCCAGTGCGGGCTTGCCCCAGGGGGTAACAGGGCCGGGACGGCCGATGGGGGATTTGCCCTCGCCGCCGCCGTGGGGATGGTCGCAGGGGTTCATGACGGAGCCGCGGACGGTGGGACGGATGCCCATGTGACGGGTCCGGCCGGCCTTACCGATCATGATGTTCTGGTGATCCAGATTGCCCACGGTGCCGATGGTGGCGCGGGCCTTCAGGGGGATCATTCGAACTTCGCCGCTGGGAAGACGGAGCTGTGCATAGTTGCCTTCCTTAGCCATGAGCTGTGCAGCATTGCCTGCGGAGCGAACCAGCTGGGCGCCCTTGCCGGGAACCAGCTCCACGCAGTGCACCATGGTGCCCACGGGGATCTTCTCGATGGGCAGGCAGTTGCCGACTTTGATATCGGCCTCGGCGCCGGAATAAAGCACGTCGCCGACCTTCAGGCCCAGAGGAGCGATGATGTAGCGCTTTTCACCGTCTGCATAGTGGAGCAGTGCGATGTTGGCGGAACGGTTGGGGTCATACTCAATGGAGAACACCTTGCCGGGCACGCCGTCCTTGTTGCGCTTGAAGTCCACAATGCGGTACTTGCGTTTTGCGCCGCCGCCCTGATGCCGGACGGTGATGCGGCCGGAGAAGTTGCGGCCCGCATTTTTGCGCATATCGGTGAGCAGGGATCTTTCAGGAGTAGTCCGGGTGATCTCTTCAAAGGCAGAGACGGTCATGCCTCTCTGACCGGGAGTGGTGGGGTTGATCTTGCGAATTGCCATGGTGTTCCTCCTTACTGGGCGATGCCGTCGAAGAGCTCGATGCCCTTGGAATCGCCGGTCAGCTTTACATAAGCCTTCTTGGTGGAAGCCCGGCGGCCCTCATAACGGCCCTGGCGCTTCATCTTGCCCAGCTTGTTAACGGTGTGTACGCTCTGGACCTTTACGCCGAAGATCTCTTCTACGGCCTTGCGGATCTCAACCTTGTTGGCAGTCTTGGCTACTTCAAAGGTGTAAACACGGTGGGCGATGTAATCATAGCTCTTCTCGGTGAGGATAGGAGCCTTGACGATGTCGTATGCAGCCTTCATCAGACGTACACCTCCTCAATCTTTGCAACGGAATCCTTGGTGAGGATCAGTTTCTTATACTTCAGGATCTCATAGGTATTGAGAGTGCCCACCAGAGTGGTCTTGACGCCGGGGATGTTGGCGGCGGCACGCTCTACCTTCTCATCGCTCTCAGGGAGGACGATGAGGGCCTTCTGGGTATCAACGGCCTTGAGGACCTTGACCATTTCCTTGGTCTTAGGAGCTTCAATGTTCAGAGCATCGAACACGATGAGCTCGCTGTCGGCGACCTTGGCGGACAGGGCGGACTTGAGGGCCAGACGGCGGACCTTGCGGTTCACCTGCTTGGTGTAATCACGGGGTTTGGGAGCGAAGACTACGCCGCCGTGAGTCCACTGAGGCGCACGGGTGGAACCCTGACGGGCCCGGCCGGTGCCCTTCTGACGGTAAGGCTTTTTGCCGCCGCCGGAGACTTCGCTGCGGGTCTTGGCGCTCTGGGTGCCCTGGCGGCAGTTGGCCAGATGGGCCACTACTACCTGGTGGAGAGCGAACTGGTTGACGGGCTGACCAAAGACGTTTTCGGAAAGCTCGATATCGCCGATCACCTGGCCGTTAATATCGTACAATGCAACTTTAGGCATGTTTTCTTTCCTCCTTACTTAACAGTGCTCTTGACGGTGACCATGGTGCCCTTGGCGCCGGGGATGGCACCCTTGATGAGCAGCAGGTTCCGCTGGGCGTCCACCTTGACCACTTCCAGATTCTGGACGGTAATGGTTTCGGAGCCCATATGGCCGGGGAGGCGCTTGGTCTTAAAGACCTCGCCGGGATAGGTGCAGGCGCCCATGGAGCCGGCCACCCGGTAGGAGTGGGAACCGTGGGTCTTGCGGCCGCGGGACTGGTTCCAGCGCTTGATGTTGCCTTCGAAGCCCTTGCCCTTGGAACGGCCGGTGACATCCACCTTCTCACCCTCGGCGAATACGTCGCAGGTGATCTTCTGGCCCACTTCATAGGAAGCGGCGTCTTCGAGACGGAACTCTCTCAGATAACGCATGGGCTTGAGGTCGGCCTTGGCGAAATGGCCCTTCTGAGGCTTGTTGGCAAGTTTGTCGCGAAGCTCGCAGAAACCAACCTGCACAGCATCGTAGCCTTCCTTGGCAACGGTTTTCTTCTGGACGACGGGGCACGGACCGGCTTCGACGACAGTGACGGGAATCATGGTACCGTCAGCCCGGAAGAGCTGCGTCATACCGATCTTCTTGCCCAAAATGGCTTTCTTCATTGGTTCATACCTCCGTTTGGTTACAGCTTGATCTCGATATCCACACCGGCAGGAAGATCCAGCTTCATCAGGGCATCAACAGTCTTGGCAGAGGGCTGCATGATGTCGATAAGCCGCTTGTGGGTGCGCGTCTCGAACTGCTCACGAGAGTCCTTGTACTTATGTACGGCCCGGAGGATCGTGACGATCTCCTTCTCGGTGGGCAGGGGGATGGGGCCGGAAACCTGGGCACCGGTTCTGCGGGCGGTGTCCACGATCTTCTCGGCGCTCTGGTCCACAAGACTGTGCTCGTAGCCCTTCAGCTTGATGCGGATTCTCTGGTTTGCCATATTATTTCTCTCCTTCTAAAATTTTTCTGGGCAGTACACGGTGCCGTGTGTTTCCAATCTCTTTATTTGCGCGTGGCCTTTCGGCCACACATTTTGGATCTTACAGCCCGCTATTTTTGCCCCGCCTCATTTTCAAGGCGTTGGTCCGGCAGAAATTACCCGGATGGCAGCCGGCAACCTCCTGCCTGAACCGGCGCAAGGCCATAGTTCCCCTATGGATACTTGCACACGAACGTTTTTATTATAGGGCATCCTTCTGCGGAATGCAAGTGTTTTTTTCAGATTTTTTCGTGTTTTTCTGTTGTTTTTGTTTTTTCTTTTTTTGTGCTTTATCCTGTGGTATGCTACCGGCGTATCCCCTATATATGGGGTAAACGGCGACCCTTCACTATTGTGCAGAATAAGTCGGGCGGCGGAATGGCGTTTTTGCTATACTCTTTTTGCAGCAGAAAAAAGAACGGAAAGGAGACCCCTTATGAACGGATGGACGGAAGGCCTTGCCCGGGCCATGGCCTATCTGGAAGCACACCTGACGGAGGATCTGGATCCCCAGATATTGGCCGCACAGGCATATGTATCTCCCTTTTATTTTCAAAAGATCTTTCATGTGCTTTGCGGAATGACCCTCGGGGAGTATATCCGGGGCCGCCGGCTGACTCTTGCCGCGCAGGAGCTTTCCGTAGGAAGCGCCCGGGTCATGGATCTGGCTTTGAAATACGGCTACGATTCCCCGGACAGTTTTGCCCGGGCCTTTACCCGCTTTCACGGCATATCTCCTTCCGCTGCCCGCGAAAAAGGGGTCTCTCTGCGTGCTTTGGCTCCGCTGCAAATAAAAGTAACTTTGGAGGGTGGCACCATGCTGGAATACCGTATTGAAGAAAAAGATGCATTTACCGTGATGGGCAAGCTGGCTCGTTTTGACTGTGAGACCAGTTATCAGGAGATTCCCCGCTTCTGGGATGCGCATTACCAGAGCGGCGGCGGGAAGATCGTCTGCGGTGCCTTTGGCCTTTGCCTGGATGGGGACGCCCGCAGCTTTGATTATATGATCGCCGATCTTTATACCCCTTGGAAGCCTGTTCCCCGGGGATATGTGACCCGTATCATTCCCGGAGGCACCTGGGCCGTATTCCCCTGCCGGGGTCCTTTGCCCCGGACACTGCAAAGTGTGAACACTGCCATCTGGTCCCAGTGGCTCCCGGCGCTGAAGGGATACAGGCTCCGGAGCAGCTACAATGTGGAGAGGTATGCGCCCCCGGCAGAAGATCCCGCCGATACTTACAGTGAGATCTGGATTCCTCTGGAGAAGTGCTGACCGTTTTCCCTGTCCGTCAGAAAAGATACGTCATTATAAATAAGTAAACACCTCTCGAGCAAAAAAACAGGCAATTACCGTTCTTCCGTTTGGCGGCATTGCCTGTTTTTCTTTACCTTTACAGCCCGCAAAGGGCATTCTGTCCGCAGCTTCACTGGATGACGCTTTTATCCGCAAATATCCGGCTGGGCTTCTTTCATTTTCAGGTACAGACGGACGGCGTCCCGAGCCAGTACGCCCGTGCCCGTGCCTCCGGCTTTGTCGATGTTCTCCTGAAACTCTCCGCCTCCGCCATACATTTCCCCCAGATAAGACAGGATCTGGTCGGTACAATGGTACATGTGTGCACTGATAAAGCTTTGCAGCCGTCCCACCCAGGTCTGAACCTCCGGCGCCTCCGGCCCCGAGGCTCGATACATCCCCAGCTCCCGAAAAAGTTCCATCAACGCTTCCGCCTCCTGCGCCTTTTGTTCCCCGGTGGCGTCTTTGTGTTTCTCCTCATACTCCTGCCAGGCCGGTGTATGCTGCCAGGTCTCTCTGGCTTTTTTCGCATAGGTATCCAGTTTTGCCGTATCAAAGGCAGTAAAGTTCATAAGATATCCTCCTTCCGTTCCTTTCATCAGGACGCCCCGTGCCATAAGAATGAGTGTTTCCAGATGCTCCTTTTGCATCTCCAGCAATTCTATCTGCTGCCGCAGCGCCCTGTTTCGATCAAAAGACGGACTGTCTAAAATGGCGGCTATGCTTTGCAGCGGGAACTGCAGCTCTCTGTACATTAAAATGCAGCCCAGCCGTTCCAACGCCTTTTCTCCATACAGCCGGTATCCACCTGCCGTATGGGCTTCCGGTTTCAATAATCCGATCTGATCATAGTAGTGCAGCGTCCGAACGCTGACACCCGTTCTTTTACTCATTTCATTTACGGTCATCATAGGCTTTTCCTCCTGACGGATTTCACTGTACACCATGACGTCAGGGCAGAGTCAATACCTTTTTCTTTTTTCAACATAAGAACAGACATGACAGCCGGAACTGCCATGTCTGCAGATGTTTTCATATCCGGTTTTACGGTTGGGCGGAAGGGGCCGGACTTTCGGTCGTTTCCGGCAGGGCGGAGGGTGCCGCTTCCCGGCTGGGAGTTTCCCAGCCCATGAGCTCAGAAACGGTACCGAAAGTGTATCCGTTTTCAATCAGGAACTGAAGATAAGGCTCCAGATAGTAGGTCACAGAGGCAGCCCCGTTATGCATGAGCACGATATCTCCGGGCTCTGTCTCCGCTTTCAGGGTGCGAAGGATAGTTTCCTTAGTGATCCCTTCTCGAGCATCCCGTGCATCCAGAGCCCAGAGAATGGCTTCATATCCGCAATAGCGGGTAATGGCATCGGATTCCGGCGTGTGGCTGCCATAAGGAGGACGCATAATATGGGATTGATAGTTTACCTTTTCCAGCAGACGCGCATCGCACTGCATAATGGTTTTATAGATGGCCTCGTTGCTTATTTTGGAAAATCTGGGATGGGTCTGGGTATGGTTCCCCAGCTCATGCCCGTCCGCCAGCATCTTCTCGATCCACGGGCCGTGGTTCCCTACCCAGGTACCCACCATAAAGAAAGTAGCCTTTATCTCATACTTCCGCAGCAGATCCAGAATGTAATCCGTATAGGTCTCCCCATAGGCGCAGTCAAAAGTCAGGGCGATCATCTTGTCTTCCCGTTCATAATTACCCTTCACGCCCTTATACTCCGGGTCGATAACGGCAATATCTTTCTGAGACACGGGATACCCCGTCCCCTCCTGATACAGATACAAAGTGGTACGGGCCGGGTAAGTGCCTTCCGGCAGAGTCGCTGCGATTCTGCCCTCCGTTTTGTTCACCGTATCAGCACCCACAACCGTGCCATCTTCCAGCCGGATCTCCACTTTCCGGGGGCCCAGTTTTTTGCTGTCCGGATACAGGAAGCGCAGATTTACTTTTTTTCCGGGCCGGCATACATACAAAGGCTTCTGATCCAGCGTAATCTCCGGCACGGGAGTGGCCGTGGGTTCCGGAGTTGGGGTGGGCGTGTCTGTAGGTGCGGGCGTGGGCGTATCTGTAGGCGCCGGGGTATCTGTAGGAGCAAGTGTTGGTACCGGGGTATCCGTAGGCTGAGCCGTTGCCGGTGCAGGTGACGGTGTGGCTTCCGTCACTTGTGCATCCGTTCTGCCGCATGCAGCCAGAAGCAGCATCAGCATCAGAATCACGCCCGCAAAAACGTTCTTTTTCATCCAAATCCATCCTTTTTCTTTTTCTCTGTAGATAGTAGCATACCCCCCCTGCCCTGTCAACGGGAACCGACTCTAATCTTGCTGGTAGAAAGCTTTCAATACCGGCTGCCTTGCCCCCTTCAGAGTCCGTGGCAACCGCTGCTTTCGTCTTCTTCTTTTGTAATCATAAAGAAAAAGGAGCCCGAAGGCTCCTTTTGTTTGTTTTGCTTTTGTTACTCAATGATGCTGGCCACAACGCCGGAAGCAACCGTACGGCC
>ERZ1026860.356-NODE-356-length-33203-cov-14.561180_pt1 | contig 33203 bp, 28 predicted proteins | sample MGYA00380160_ERZ1026860 | MGnify/ENA primary metagenome ERZ1026860 (study PRJEB33269, sample SAMEA4719796) | human gut metagenome | biome: human-associated habitat; feature: organic feature; material: feces | place: Cameroon | collected 2013-10 ... | reverse complement strand
AAGATGGAAGAAAAGAAAGAAAATGGCTTTACCATAAGGACAGCGACCATGGATGACCTTGACAGCATAGCAGCCGTAGAAGCAGAGTGCTTTCCTGCGGCAGAGGCGGCAGCCAGGGAAGAATTTGCAGACAGGATCCGGGTTTATGGCAGTCATTTCTGGCTGCTGTATGAGGGAAACAGACTGGTGTCCTTTGTGGATGGCTTCGTGACAGATAAGGAAGATCTGACGGACGAGATGTATGAGAAAGCCGATATGCACCGGGAAAATGGTGCGTGGCAGATGATCTTCGGTGTCAATACGATCCAGGCATATCGGAGAAGAGGACTTGCCGGATTACTATTGAAACGGGCAATCGCAGATGCCAGGGAGCAGGGCAGAAAGGGACTGGTGCTGACCTGTAAGGATCATCTGGTATCTTATTATGCCGGGTTTGGATTTGAAGATGAGGGGATCTCAGATAAGTCAACGCATGGAGATGTGGCATGGCATCAGCTGCGGCTGAGATTCTGAGATGGGTATGCAGAAAGAGAATGTACCTATTATAATAAGGGGGACATATGGAAAACGAAATCAGAGAAAAGGGCTTTTCAGGATTTTCGGGAAATCAGCTTAAGATATTTGCAATTATTGCCATGACTGCAGATCATCTGGCATCTACGATATGGCCAGGGTATGGTAAGGAGTGGTGGCTGCTTGGTATTCATCTGATCGGCAGACTGGCGGCACCGACCATGTGGTTTATGATCGCAGAAGGATATCAGCATACCAGAAATTTTAAAAAGTATCTGCAGAGACTGTTTATCTTTGCAGTGCTGGCGCATTTTGCCTATAATTTCTGCTTTGGCATTTCACTGATCCCGTTCAGGGATTCCGTGCTGAACCAGACCAGTGTGATCTGGCCGCTTTTCCTGGCAGCCATTGGCCTGTATATTTATGATGATGAAAAAAGAAGCTTTCCACTGAAAAACTGGCAGAAGACAGCAATACTGCTTGTACTGTGCCTGCTGGCATTCCCTTCAGACTGGTCCTGCTTCCCGGTGCTCTGTACCCTGCATATATATCAGAACAGAGGGAACTTAAGAAAACAGGTGCTTGGTATGCTCGCCTATATTTCCATGTATGTTATCGTCTGGTGCCTGTGCATTGATGTGGTATACGGCCTGATCCAGTTTGGTATCATCATCGTCTGGCCATTTATGCACTTCTATAATGGAACCAGAGGAAAAGGCAGATGGATGAAGTGGTTTTTCTATGTGTTCTATGTGGGTCACCTGGTTCTATGCGGTATTTTAAGGCTGATCCTGCATGGCAATGTGACAACGATCGTCGGTGGTTGAGCCTGCAAAGAAAACAGAACAAATGTTCCCACGATTGCTTGTAAAAAAACATATGCTGTGATAGAATGGAATCAGAACAAATGTTCTGATTCTTTTTTTAGGAGCCGAAGTAATATGAAGCAGTTTCCGGCAGAGATCGCAGTGTGCGGTACCAGGGCAGCGGGTTGTGATATAGAGATCATGACACATGAAAAAGTACCCTGTATTATGAAGGAACAGGAGAATATGAGTATCAGTGAGAAGCTGAACATTCTTGCAGATGCGGCCAAGTATGATGTTTCCTGCTCATCCAGTGGTGTAGAGAGAAGGGGAGACGGCAGGGGGATCGGGAATTCTTCCAAAGCCGGGATCTGCCACAGCTTTGGGGCAGACGGAAGGTGTATCTCGCTTCTGAAGATCCTGTTTACCAATGAATGTATCTTTGACTGCAAATACTGTATGAACCGGAAGTCCAATGATGTCAGGAGAGCCTGCTTTACTCCAGAGGAGATCTGCGATCTGACGATCCAGTTCTACCGAAGGAATTATATAGAGGGGTTGTTCTTAAGCTCTGGTATTATCAACAATCCTACCTATACGATGGAGCAGCTTTACAGGACAGTATATCTGCTGCGCACCAGATATTACTTTCAGGGTTATATCCATGTAAAAGCAATTCCAGGAGCTGATGCACAGATCGTGGAGCAGATGGGGCTTCTGGCTGACAGGATGAGTGTGAATCTGGAGCTGCCTACTGCAGAAGGACTTTCAAGGCTGGCTCCCAATAAGCACAGGAAGAATATTCTGACACCCATGCGGCAGATCCAGCAGGGGATCACACAGAATAAGGAAGAGCTTATGGTGTACCGCCATGCAAAGAGCTTCGTGCCGGCAGGACAGTCCACACAGATGATCATAGGAGCCACACCGGAGAGTGATTATCAGCTTCTGATGGTGGCAGAGAAGCTGTATCAGAGGTTTGATCTGAAAAGAGTATATTATTCTGCCTTTGTCAATGTGAATGAAGATAAGGATCTGCCATCGCTGCCGGGAGGACCGACGCTCCTTCGTGAGCACCGTTTATATCAGGCGGACTGGCTGCTCCGGTTTTATGGCTTTGAGGCTGGGGAGCTGTTAAGTGAGCAGAAGCCAAATTTCAATGTGCTGATCGATCCCAAGGCAGACTGGGCACTGCGGCATCTGGAGTATTTCCCGGTGGAGATCAATCGGGCAGACTATCAGACGATCCTGCGGGTTCCCGGGATCGGAGTGAAGAGCGCACAGCGGATCGTGAAGGCCAGGAGAAGCGGAAATCTTAACTTTGAGCATCTGAAGAAGATAGGGGTTGTGCTGAAGCGGGCACTGTTTTTTATTACCTGTAATGGAAAGACCATGTATCCGATCAGGATGAATGAAGATTATATTACCAGAAATCTGATCTCCAATGAGCAGGGGAGAAGACCGTCTCCTGACGGGCTGACCTATAAGCAGCTTTCCCTATTTGACGATTATCACATGGGAGAGGAGGAAGCACAGTGGAAGAGTATTATCTGATCTGTGAAGATTCCCTGGAAGGGATCTTCTCCGGGGTTTATCAGGCCTATCTCCAGAAATGTCCGCTGGAAAGAGTACATCTGATCGCAGGAGAGGAAGAGAATTACCGGCTGTTTGCAGTATATAAGAGGTGTGAGAGCAGCAGGGAGCATGCAGAAAAGGTAGGACGGACACTAAAGAAAGAACTGGGAGAGGAAGGATATTACAGGATTTGCAGGACACTTGCTTCCTATGAAGCTGATAAGGCAGAAGCGGTCTTTCGTACCATAGTGATGGCTCTTCATCGGAAAACAGGAGGAAAAATACTGGAGGATCTGAAGGATCCTTATATCAGGCGTGTATTTGAGCTTGACCGGACAGTAGGAAATGAAACTCATTCCCATATAGAATTTATTCGTTTCCGGGAGCTTGCAGACGGTGTTTTGTACGCACAGATCAGTCCGAAGAACCATATTCTGACTTTTCTGATGCCTCATTTTACAGACCGGTTTCCTTTGGAGAATTTTGTGATCCATGATATTGGAAGAAATCTGTTTGCGGTACATCCGGCAGAAAGGGAATATGTGATGGTATCCGGACAGGAAGAATGGAAACTGCCTGATACCTTTTCAGAGGGAGAAGAGAAATACAGTGAACTGTTCACAGAGTTCTTTCATACCATAGCTATAAAGGAACGGACCAATTCAGAATTACAGCGGGGAATGCTGCCTGTCCGCTACCGGAAATATATGACAGAGTTTAACAGAGGAAATACAGGGAATACTGTAAATAAGTAGGACTTTAAATTTAGCCTTATGTACTAAAAAAAATACTTTACAAAAGCTTATCCGGATGATAACATTTGTCAGAAAAAGAAGGAAAAACGTTTTCTTTGTTACTTTGTTGTTTATGGATTGATCCATAGAAAGTGAAAGGTGATACTATGAGAACTCATAAAATCAGATTGAGAGTGGATGAAGTAAAGGATTTTGTTGCAGCAGCTACCAGATGTGATTTTGATATTGATATATCCTATAACAGATTTGTGGTTGATGCAAAGTCGATCGTAGGTGTACTTGGACTGGACCTGAATCAGATCCTTACTGTTTCCTACAATGGCTATGATCAGGAATTTGAAGATTATATGAACCATTTTGCACTTGCCTGTTGAGTGGATTTACAGACAGGTAGACAATAGCAGTCTGATTGACTCCCTATGAAGGATAGCGTACTATCTTTATAGGGAGTTATTTTTATAGAGGAATGCAGCAAACAGAAGCAGGAGCATAAGGAATGACAGAGGTGCATGTTTCCGTCAGAAATCTGGTGGAATTTATTCTGCGGAGCGGAGATATTGACAATCGAAAAGGGCGTGCCAGAGATAATGCCATGCAGGAGGGTGGACGGATCCACCGTATGATACAGCGGCGGATGGGTTCCTCCTATCATGCGGAGGTTGCCCTGCGCTATACAGCTGACATGGAAGAATACAGCATAGTTGTGGAAGGCAGAGCTGATGGCATTATAATAGAAGAAACAGGTGAGGTCAGTGCAGTACCGGAGCTGTCTACGGTGGAAATAGAGCCGGCTTATACGGATCGTGTGACTGTTACAGTCGATGAAATCAAGGGAACCTACCGGGAGATACATAAGATCAGGGAAGCCGTGCCGGTGCATCTTGCACAGGCAAAATGTTATGCAGCTATCTATGGAATACAGAATAGACTGCGGCGGATCCGGGTACGGATGACGTATTGCAATATGGAAACGGAGGAACTGAAATATTTTCATTTTGAATATGATGTCAGAGAACTGCAAAACTGGTTCCTGGATCTGATACAGGAATATAAGAAATGGGCTGATTTCCAGTTCCAGTGGGAGAAGACCCGGACAGCATCGATTAAAGAGCTGGAATTCCCTTTTCCCTACAGGGAGGGACAGAAGGATCTTGTCACTTATGTCTATAGAACTATCTATCATAAGAGAAAACTGTTTGTAGAAGCACCGACTGGTGTGGGAAAGACGATCTCTACACTGTTTCCTGCAGTGAAAGCCATGGGAGAAGGAATGGGAGATAAGATTTTCTACCTGACAGCGAAGACAATTACAAGGACAGTGGCAGAGAATACCATTGTCCTTATGAGAGAAAAAGGACTGAAGCTGAAATCTGTAGTATTGACCGCGCGGGATAAGATATGCTTTATGGAGGAAAGCCAGTGTAATCCGGACTTTTGCCCATATGCCAGAGGACATTTTGACAGAGTGAATGAGGCTCTGTATGATATGTTGACTCATACGGACAATTACAGCAGAGGAGAGATCGAGAGCTATGCCAGGAAGCATCAGGTCTGTCCTTTTGAGTTCTGTCTGGATATGAGCCTGTTTGCGGATGTGGTGATCGGGGATTATAATTACTTATTTGATCCGCATGTATACCTGAAGCGGTTCTTTGCAGAAGGAGTTCAGGAGAATTATATCTTTCTGATAGATGAGGCACACAATCTGGTGGAACGGGGACGGGAGATGTATTCGGCTGCCCTGATCAAGGAGGATTTTCTTGCCATGAAGAGGCTCTGTAAGGAGTACAGTACAAGGATCTGTCATCAGCTTGACAGGTGTAACAAAGAGCTGCTTGCATTGAAACGAAACTGTGTCGGTTACAGATATGAGGATGAGAGCAGCATAGCAGCATTTGTCAGGGCACTGAACAGTCTGTCTTCAGCTATTGATGATTATCTGGATGACCATGAAGAGAGCCCGGTGAAAGCAGAGCTTACCGAATTTTACTTTGGAGTATCGCATTTTCTCATGATCCATGAGGATCTGGATGAACATTATGAGATCTATACGAAGCTGGATGAGGAGGGAAATTTCCGGATCCGCCTGTTCTGTGTCAATCCGGGAAGGAAACTGGCAGAATGTATGCAGAGGGGCAGGAGCAGTATCCTCTTTTCGGCCACACTTCTGCCGATCCAGTATTACAAAAAGCTGCTGGGAGCAGAGGAAAAGGACTATGAGGTATATGCCAGATCCATATTTGAACCGGAGAAACGTGGACTTTTTATTGCATCCGATGTGACCAGCAGATATAAAAGGCGGTCAGAAGAGGAATATTATAAAATTGCGTTCTATATCCATAGGATCATAACCGGAAAAAGGGGAAATTATATGGCTTTTTTTCCATCCTATGCTTTTATGAACCAGGTACTGGATCAGTATGAACAGCATTTTGCCACAGAGGACGGGGCTGAGTGTCTGAAACAGGAAGAATATATGAATGAAGAGAGCAGAGAGGGGTTCCTCACAAGATTTGAAGAGGAGAAAGAATCAGGACATGCGCATACTCTGATCGGCTTCTGCGTACTTGGCGGTATTTTCAGCGAGGGGATTGATCTGAAAAATGACAGTCTGATAGGAGCTGTGATCGTAGGAACCGGATTGCCCCTTGTGTGCAGTGAAAGGGAGATACTGAAGAATTATTTTGAAAAGCAGGGAGATGACGGTTTTGATTATGCGTATCGTTATCCTGGCATGAACAAGGTATTGCAGGCGGCAGGACGGGTGATCCGCACAGCAGAGGATATTGGAATTGTTGCCCTTCTGGATGACAGATTTCTCACGGAAACTTATTTGCGGATGTTCCCGAGAGAGTGGAAAACCTTTGAAAGAGTGTCCCTGCAGCAGATAGAAAAGAAAATTTCTGATTTCTGGGAAGAAAAAGGATGGAGCAGCACAGAAATGCAGGAAAATAAAAAATGAAAGAGAAAAACATAAAATGACGTCATTCCAATCTCAAAAAGACAGAGCAGGTATTTGCAAATGACATATGTGTCATTGTGGATAACTTTGTGGAAATGGGGGATTTCTCGGTTTTTCAAAAAGTCAAGAGGAAAAAATAAAAATGTTTTTCAGATAAAATCTGCAGGAAACAGGATTCAAAAATGAAAAAATACCAGTTCAGTCAACAAAAAGGAGCTAAAAATTGACCAGATGAGTATTTCCCTGAAAAACAGGGAATTATGCACAGCTACTGAAAAAAAAGTGGTATTTTCATCTGGCCTGTGATATAATCGTACAATGACTGTGAGTATGCGAAAATTTATGCAGTAATGAAAAAGAAGTAACTCAGATATATTTTTTAAGGAGGATGTACCAGAATGAGCGTACAGGTAGAGAAATTAGAAAAGAACATGGCGAAGCTTACCATTGAGGTTGCGCCGGAAGAGCTGGAAAAGGCAATTGAGGGAGCTTATCAGAAGAATAAGAGCAAGATCAGCGTTCCCGGATTCAGGAAGGGTAAAGTACCCCGCCAGATGATCGAGAGAATGTATGGCAAGGAAGTATTTTATGAAGATGCAGTGAATGCACTGATCCCTGAAGCATATGAAAAGGCAGTTGACGAGTGTGAGGAAGAGATCGTATCCTCCCCCAAGATCGAGGTTGCACAGGTAGAGGCAGGCAAGCCTTTTATCTTTACTGCAGAGGTAGCATTAAAGCCGGAAGTAAAGCTTGGCAAATACAAGGGTGTCAAGGTTGAGAAGGCTGACACAGAAGTAACTGATGAAGAAGTAGATAAGGAAATCGATAAGGAAAGAGAAAGCAACGCCAGAAATATTGATGTTACAGACAGAGCTGTAAAGGATGGCGATATTGTAACTCTTGATTTTGAAGGATTTGTTGATGGAACTGCATTCGAAGGCGGCAAGGGAGAGAATTATCCTCTTACCATCGGATCCGGAACCTTTATCCCCGGATTTGAAGAACAGCTTGTTGGCGCTGAGATCGGCAAGGAGACAGAAGTAAATGTAACCTTCCCTGAAGACTATCAGGCAGAAGACTTAAAGGGAAAGGCAGCTGTATTCAAATGTACCGTTAAGGAGATCAAGGAGAAGGAGCTTCCCGCACTGGATGATGAGTTCGCAAGCGAAGTTTCCGAGTTCGAGACACTTGCTGAATACAAGGCAGATGTAAAGGGCAGACTGGAAGAGAGAAAAGCAAAGGCTGCAAGAGAGGCAAAGGAAGCAGCAGTTATCGAAGAGATCATCAAGGATTCCGATATGGAAATTCCTGAAGCCATGATCGAGACACAGCAGAGACAGATGATCGATGAGTTCGCTCAGAGAATCCAGATGCAGGGACTTACCCTTGAGCAGTACTTCCAGTTTACAGGTGCTTCCTATGACCAGATGATCGAGCAGGTGAAGCCTCAGGCTGAGAAGAGAATCCAGTCCAGACTTGTTCTTGAGGCAGTTGCTGCAGCAGAGAAGATCGAAGCTACAGAAGAAGACTACGAAGAAGAATTAAAGTCCATGGCAGAAGCATACCAGATGGAAGTAGACAAGGTAAAGGAACTGCTTCCTGAGAAGAGCGTTCAGCAGATCAAAGAGGATATCGCAGTAAAGAAGGCAGCAGAGTTTGTTGTAGACAACGCTAAGGAGAAATAAATCAGTTTTTCGGTGTCGTCTGAAAGGAGAAGATAAGAATGAGTTTAGTGCCTTATGTCATTGAACAGACAAGCCGTGGTGAGCGGTCTTATGACATTTATTCAAGACTGTTAAAGGAAAGGATCATTTTCCTCGGGGAAGAGGTCAATGAAGTAACGGCAAGTCTGATCGTTGCACAGATGCTTTTTCTTGAGGCGGAGGATCCTGAAAAGGATATTCAGTTTTATATCAACAGCCCCGGCGGAAGCGTAACTGCCGGTATGGCTATTTACGATACCATGCAGTATGTGAAATGTGATGTTTCTACCTATTGTATGGGTATGGCAGCCAGCATGGGAGCTTTCCTCCTTGCCGGTGGAACCAAGGGAAAGAGACTTGCTCTTCCCAATGCAGAGATCATGATCCATCAGCCTCTTGGCGGCGCACAGGGTCAGGCAACAGAAATCGAAATCGCAGCAAGACATATCCTGCAGACCAAGGAAAAGCTAAATAAGATCCTGGCAGCCAATACAGGCAGGGATTATGATGTGATCGCAGCAGATACAGAAAGAGATAACTGGATGACTGCTGAAGAAGCGAAGGAATACGGACTGATCGACAGAGTAGTATATAAGCGTGGAGAACAGTAATTCCTTTGTGGATACGTGCGTAGCCGGCACAGAAAATTGAGGAAGGAAATCAGAAATGGCAGGCAAGAATACTGACAATATCAGGTGCTCATTTTGTAATAAGACACAAAGTCAGGTAAAGAAAATGATTGCAGGTCCCGCAGGGGTATATATCTGTGATGAATGTGTATCTATCTGTTCCGATATCGTTGAGGAAGAATACGAAGAAACAGAGCTGCAGGAAGAAGGGGAAATGGAGATCAATCTGCTCAAACCGGTAGAGATCAAGAATTTCCTCGATGAATATGTGATCGGGCAGGATGAAGCTAAAAAGGTGCTGGCAGTCTCTGTATACAATCACTATAAGAGAGTTATGGCACCGAAGGATCCTGATGATGTTGAATTGCAGAAGAGCAATATTATTATGATGGGACCTACCGGTTCCGGAAAAACCTACCTTGCTCAGACACTGGCGAAGATCATCAATGTACCTTTTGCAATCGCAGATGCGACCACATTGACAGAAGCCGGATATGTGGGTGAAGATGTGGAGAACATTCTTCTGAAGCTGATCCAGGCAGCAGATTATGATGTGGAAAAGGCACAGCTTGGTATCATTTATATTGATGAAATCGACAAGATCACCAAGAAAAGTGAAAATGTATCTATTACAAGAGATGTATCAGGAGAAGGTGTCCAGCAGGCACTGCTGAAGATCGTAGAAGGAACGGTAGCAAGTGTACCGCCTCAGGGTGGAAGAAAGCACCCACACCAGGAATTGATACAGATTGATACTACTAATATTCTGTTTATCTGCGGTGGTGCGTTTGACGGCCTTGAGAAAATCGTAGAGAACAGACTGAACCGTAATTCGATTGGTTTTGATGCAGAGATCGCAGATAAGAAGACACAGGAGATCAGTGAAATGCTGAAGGAGGTAACCCCTCAGGATCTTGTAAAATTTGGGCTGATCCCCGAGTTTGTTGGACGTGTGCCGATCAGTGTATCTCTGGAAGGACTGGATGAGGATGCACTGATCCGGATCCTGAAGGAACCTAAGAATGCACTTGTAAAGCAGTATCAGAAGCTGTTTGAGCTGGATGATGTGAAGCTCACCTTTGAAGAGGATGCGATCAGAGCGATTGCAAAACAGGCATTTGAGCGGAAGACCGGAGCCAGAGGTCTGCGTTCTATTATGGAAAAGGTAATGATGGATGTCATGTTTAATATTCCTTCAGATGATACCATTGAAGAGTGTGTGATCACGAAGGAAGCGGTGGATGGAACAAGCAAGCCACTTGTCATTCATCAGGAACACATGCAAAAAGCAAAATAAAAATGCGCCGCCTGTTTATGGCGGCGTTTTTTGCAAAAATGTTATTTTAAGGAACAAAAAGATGAAAGATTTTGAAATGGAAAATAAGACAGTGGAAACAGAAAGCATACCGGCAGTCATTCTGGAGAATCTGACGATCCTGCCGGGCGCTGTGATCCACTTTGATCTGCATAAAGAAGAAGCCATTTCCTCTCTTGAGCATGCCATGGCAGAGGGGGGACGTGTTTTTCTGATCACGAAAAGAAATCGGGAATCAGAAGCAGCTCATCCGGAGAAGAAGCTCTATGCCATTGGAACGGTAGCTGTTATAAAACAGATTACGAAGCTTCCAGATCACGTAGTCCGGATTCTGGTAGAGGGTCTTTATCGGGGAAAGCTGATCGGATTAAAGAAGGAAGAAAACAGATATTTCTGTGCAGATTTGCTGAAGATGACAGATGAAGGGGCAGGCGGACAGGAAGCAGGTGCAGAGATCGAGGCCATGCTGCGTCAGATTAAGGATTCCTTCCGGGCTTATATGGCATTTCATCCAAAGCTGGGACAGAATCTTGCAAAACGCTATGATTCCATCACTGATCCCGGCAGACTGGCAGATGAGATGGCCATGAATATGCCGATAACCTTTGAACAGAAGCAGCAGGTGCTGGATGCCTGCGACCTGAAGGAACGGTATGAGATCCTGTGCAGCATACTGATAAATGAAGTGGAAATTGCCAAAATACGGTCGGAGCTTGTACAGAAGCTCAAAGGGAGAGTTGATAAAAACCAGAAGGAATATCTGCTTCGTGAGCAGCTCCGTTATATCAGGGAGGAACTGGGTGAAGATGGATCCCTATCCGATGCAGACCAGTTTGAAAAAACGCTTTCTGCGCTGCAGGCGACGGAAGAGGTAAAAAAGAAAATAGCAAAGGAAATCGGAAGATTCCGCAACCTGACAGGAAACAGCTCTGAAAGTTCCGTAGAGAGAGGCTATATCGAAACCTTGCTGGAGCTGCCCTGGGATAAAGCATCTGTTGACAATGAAAGCATGAAACGGGCAGAGGAGATCCTGAACAGAGATCATTACGGTCTTGAAAAAGTAAAGGAAAGAATCCTGGAGTTTCTTGCGGTGCGCTGTCTGAACCAGAAGGGAGACAGCCCGATCCTCTGTCTGGTAGGACCTCCGGGAACCGGCAAGACATCTGTAGCAAGGAGCGTGGCAGAAGCCCTGAACAAAAAATATGTCAGGATCTGTCTTGGAGGTGTGCGGGATGAGGCAGAGATCAGGGGCCACCGTAAAACCTATGTGGGAGCTATGCCGGGACGTATCGTTACGGGACTCCGGCAGGCTGGAGTAAAGAATCCACTTATGCTTCTTGACGAAATAGATAAAGTGAGTAATGATTATAAGGGAGATACCTTCTCAGCTCTTCTGGAAGTGCTTGACAGTGAACAGAATGTAAGATTCCGTGACCATTATGTGGAAATTCCGGTGGATCTTTCTGAGGTACTGTTTATAGCCACAGCCAATACCACAGAGACGATCCCAAGACCACTCCTTGACCGTATGGAGATCATTGAGGTCAACAGCTACACGCAGAATGAAAAGTTCCATATTGCAAAGGAGCATCTGCTCCCCAGGGAACTGAAGAAAAACGGTCTCTCAAAGAGTATGTTATCCATTAAGGACAGTGCATTGAAAGCGGTGATCGCGTATTACACAAGAGAAGCCGGGGTCAGAGGTCTTGAGAGAAAGATCGGGGATATCTGCAGGAAAGCAGCCAGGGAGATCCTGGAACGAAGAGAGGAAGGAAAGGAAGAAACACAGATTTCTGTGACAGCCTCCAATCTGGAGAAGTACCTTGGCAAGAAAAAGTTTACCCAGGAAAAGGCAGACAGGCATCCAAAGACGGGTATTGTCAGAGGGCTTGCCTGGACCAGTGTGGGCGGTGAAACGCTGCAGATCGAGGTAAACAAAATGCCGGGGAAAGGGGATATCGACCTGACTGGTCAAATGGGCGATGTGATGAAGGAATCCGCGATCATTGCCATGAGCTATGTAAGATCCATCAGTCAGGAATACGGCGTGGATCAGAAAGTCTTTAAAGAATGTGATTTTCATATCCACATTCCGGAGGGAGCAGTACCAAAGGATGGACCGTCTGCCGGTATTACCATGGCTACGGCCATTTTCTCAGCAGTTACAGGAGAAAAGGTGCGTGGTGATCTGGCAATGACCGGTGAGGTCACTCTGAGAGGAAGGGTTCTTCCCATAGGAGGATTGAAGGAAAAGCTTCTGGCAGCCAAAATGGCAGGTGTGACAGAAGTACTGGTACCTTTTGAAAATAAAAAAGACGTGGAAGAGATCTCAGAAGAGATCCGTGAAGGACTGACCATTACCTTTGTCAAGAGCATGAAGGAAGTCCTGGAGCACGCACTTGTAAACAAAGGGAGAAAATAAATGGTTATCAGAAATGTAAGTCTGGAGACGGTATGTGGTATTACAAGCCAGATTCCGGAGCATGAAATACCGGAGTTTGCCTTTGCCGGCAAGAGTAATGTAGGCAAGTCATCTCTGATCAATGGCCTGATGCTCAGAAAATCACTGGCAAGAACCAGTGCACAGCCAGGCAAGACACAGACGATCAATTTTTATAATATCAATAATGAGTGTTACTTTGTGGATCTGCCGGGTTATGGTTATGCCAAAGCCGGAGAAGAAGTCAAGGCACAGTGGGGAAAGATGATCGAGAATTATCTTCATACCTCAAAGCAGCTGCAGATTGTATTCTTATTGGTAGATATCCGGCATGAGCCATCCGGGAATGACAAGCTGATGTACAAGTGGATCCTGGATCAGGGGTTTTCGCCGGTGATCATAGCAACCAAGCTTGACAAGATCAACAGAAGCCAGGTGGCAAAGCATGTAAAAATGATCAAAGAGGGTCTGCAGACGGTGAAGGGGACTATCGTGCTTCCCTATTCTGCGCAGACTAAGCAGGGAAGGGAAGAGATTTACGAGTTGCTTGATACCTATCTTGAAACAAGAGAGGGAGAGTGATCAATATGTCTTATGACAAAAAGAAAACTTACTGTAAGGTATTTGTGAACCTGGGATTGATGCTGTTACTGATCCTGTTCTGTCTGTTTGGATTACCAAGGCTGATCGTGTGCTTCATGCCTTTTGTAGTGGGCTGGATCATTGCCCTGATCGCAAGCCCGCTTGTGCATTTCTTTGAAAAAAGGCTGAAGATACGTCGGAAGGCAGGTTCTGCTTTTGTGATCATTGCGGTAATTGCCATTGTGATCCTTGGTGGCTATTTCATTGGATCAGCGCTGATCGAGCAGGCAGTTAAATTTATCGGGGATGTTCCGGATATGTGGCAGGCAGCGCAGATTGATTTTAACCATATCGGTGAAAATCTTTCCAAAGCAGCCAGATTTCTGCCAAAGGAATTACAGATGACTATTACGGATATTTCCGTAAATATACAGGATTATCTGGGAAATGTGATCGGCAGTGTCAGTGAGCCGACTGTGGAGGCACTTGGTAATTTTGCAAAAAATATTCCGGGTATTGTGATCAGTATTATCATGGGACTGTTGTTTACTTACTTTTATGTGGCAGACAAGGATTATATACCGGGTATTCTGGAAAAAATCCTGCCGGAGTCAATATTACTCCGCTTTGACATGATCAGAAGGGGACTTGGCCGGGCAGTAGGCGGTTATTTCAAGGCACAGATTAAGATTGAGATCTGGATGTATTTTCTTCTTGGAATTGGATTTACCATTTTGAGGGTAAAATATGCGTTTATCATTGCTGTTGGTGTAGCATTCCTGGATTTCCTGCCTTTTTTTGGCACAGGAACCGTACTGATCCCATGGGCAGTCATCAAATTTTTCAGCGGTGACTATAAGATGGTGATCGGGCTTCTGATCATCTGGGGTGTAGGACAGCTTGCAAGGCAGATCATCCAGCCGAAGATCGTAGGGGATTCGGTAGGATTATCACCCATGCCAACGATCATCCTTCTTTTTGTAGGATACAGGGTGGCAGGTGTATTTGGTATGATTGTTGCGGTTCCGGTAGGGATCATTGTACTCAATCTTTATGAGGAAGGTGTTTTCAACACAACGATCAACAGTCTTAAGATTTTATATGCGGGTATCAGTAATTTCAGGCATCTGACAGAAGAGGATATGGAAGAGGTAGAGAAATACAGGAAACGGGAACTGGCTGAGAAAAAACTAAGGGAAGAGAACACGGAAGAACAGAAAAACCAATGAATCAGTCGCATGTCCTGACAAGGCAGGACAGAAATGGAGGAGCATTATGAAAATTACCGTTTACAACTGCAGAGATTTTGACGAACGAGAATTGTTCCTGAAGTATGAAAAGGAGCTCGGTGTGGAGATCCAGCTTTGTAACTGCGCACCGACACAGGAAAGTGCAGCACTTTCACAGGGAAGTCTTTGTATTTCCATTATTACTACGGCAATGCCGGCGGAGCTGCTTGAAACCTTTGCGTCTTATGGAGTGAAGTATATTGTTACAAGATCCATAGGATATGATCATATTGATATAGCAGCAGCGAAAAGACTGGGGATCACCATAGCAAATTCTCCTTATGGGCCTAATGGGGTTGCTGATTATGCGACCATGCTGATACTGATGACAATCCGTAAGATGAAGAGTATAGAAATGCGTGGTGCAGTGCAGGATTATACATTAAAGGGACTGCAGGGAAGAGAGCTGAAGGATCTGACTGTGGGAGTCATTGGTACCGGCAGGATCGGAAGAACTGTTCTTTCCAATCTTTCCGGATTCGGGTGTAAAAGGATTGCCTATGATATCTATGAAAATGACGAGGTGAAGAAAAGCGGGGTTCATTATGTGACACTGGATGAAATGTGGCAGCAGGCAGATGTGATCTCACTGCATGCACCCCTTACAGAAGAAAATCATCATATGATCGGAGAAGATGCCATCAGCAAAATGAAGGATGGTGTAATGATCATAAACACCGCAAGAGGAGGACTGATCGATTCAGAAGCATTGATCCGTGGCATTGAATCAGGCAAGATCGGAGGAGCAGGGCTTGACGTAGTTGAGAATGAGTTTGGCCTGTATTATAATGACCGCAGGGAAGATATACTGGATAACAGGGAATTGTATCTGCTCAGAAGCTTTCCTAATGTTACAGTCAGCCATCATATGGCATTCTATACAGATGATTGCGTACGTACCGTGGCAAGGAATGCAATTATGGGATGCACATATTTCGCGGAAGGAAAGGAAAATCCCTGGGAGGTAAAATAGATTGCGTAATTTCAAAATTATCCTGCAGTATGAAGGAACCAGATACCAGGGCTGGCAGAAGCAGGATACCACAGGAAATACGATCCAGGGTAAGCTGGAAGCTCTTTTAACCAAAATGGCTGGTGAAGAGGTATCTGTGCAGGGATCCGGCAGAACCGATGCAGGAGTGCATGCCAGGGCGCAGGTAGCCAATTTTCATTGTAATACAGAGAAAACACCGGCGCAGATCATGGAATATATGAACCTTTATCTGCCGGAGGATATAGCAGTCATTGACATCTGTGAAGTGGAAGAACGTTTTCACAGCAGGCTGAATGCAAAGGGAAAAACCTACTGTTACCAGGTAGTAAATTCTGCAGTTCCGCATATATTTGAGAGAAGGTATGCCATTCAGATAGAAGAAAAACTGGATGTATCTGCGATGAGAAGGGCGGCAGAGCTCCTTAGTGGAACACATGACTACAGGGCATTCACATCTCTGAAAAAGAGTAAAAAGTCAACAGTAAGGACAGTTGACAGCATCAGGATAGAGGAAAGTGAAACATTGCCCGGACTTTCCGGTGACAGGGCAAGGAAACTCACTTTTACGTTCAGCGGAGATGGATTTTTGTACCATATGGTGCGGATCATGATGGGAACGCTGTTGGAGGTAGGTCTTCATAAGAGGGAGGCTGAAGATATCCCTGCTGTTTTTGATGAGGGAAGAAGGGAAAGAGCCGGGGAGCTTGTACCGGCAAAAGGACTTACATTAATGGAGGTTCGTTATCTGTGCAGAAAAGAAGAAAAATAATCTTCTTTCTTTATCTGATTCTGGTGATCAAACTGGTTATCTTTAAATATCCGATAGAAGATCTGAAGGCAATTGCAGCCTCCTGGCAGAAGGATGTGATACTGGAGGGTCTGTATACGGCGAATTTTACACTGTTTAAGACAATCCGCATGTATATTGATTATGCCTATAAGCTGAACAGCTTTGAAAACCTTGTGGGAAATATCGTACTGTTTATCCCCTTTGGGTTTCTGCTTCCTCTCTGTATGAAGCAGGGATGTAATTTTTTTGTGATGCTGCTGAATGCATTTCTTTTTGTACTTGGCATTGAAGTATTTCAGCTGTTCAGTGCTTTTGGTGCATTTGATGTGGATGATATTCTGCTTAACTGCCTTGGTGCAGTGATGGGGTATTGTCTGTACATTATAGCAAAGGCAATAAAGAAACAGAAAAGAAAAAAGGAGAGACAAGAAAATGGCTGATTTTTTCAAAAATCTGAAGGCAAATGAGCTGATCTCAGCAATCATCTGTATGGCACTCGGGATCGTACTGATCATCTGGCCGGGAACCTCTGTGAAGGTAGCTTGCATGATTCTTGGAGGGGCACTGTTTCTGTATGGAGTACTGCAGATCATCCTGTATCTTTTTGCAAAGGAAAGAACGATCTATCTGCAGGGCATGCTCCTGTTTGGAATCGTGCTGGCAGTGATCGGTGCATGGATACTGCTGAAACCGGAAAGTATCATGAAAGCGGTTCCTGTGATCGTTGGTATTATTATCGTGATCCACGGAATCAATAATGCTGTCCAGTCTGTTGATCTGAAAAAGCTGGGTTATGGAAACTGGTGGATTGCCTGCCTGCTTGGTCTTGCAACCATCGTCCTTGGTGCAGTGCTGATCTTTAAACCATTTGGTGTGATCAATACTGTGACGAGAGTGATCGGCGGGTTCCTGATCTATGATGGATTATCAGATCTCTGGATCCTGTCAAGACTGTTTAAGGCCAAAAAAAATTATCAGAAGATCGTGGATGTGGATGCCAGGATCATTGATGAGGATGAAAAATAAAAAAATAGTTGACAATCGTATACTGGGATGATAGTATACAATACATAAAAGCAAAGGCGCTATGGAAGAGATCCGTAGCGCTTTTTGTTTTACAGGCTTTAAGCTGAATCCTCTGATACTAAGGGAAGAGCGGAGGAAAACAAAATAAGAAGGAGTGGAGCAAAGGAGCTCGTTTAAAAACGGATACTTTGCCTCCACTCTTTTTACATGAGGAGGAAAAAATATGACAGAAGAGATTTTTAGTGTTGTGAACGGTGAAGTATTTGGTGTCTGGTTCCTGATTGGAGCAGCGCTCGTGTTCTGGATGCAGGCAGGGTTTGCAATGGTGGAAACGGGATTTACCAGAGCAAAGAATGCCGGCAATATCCTGATGAAGAACCTGATGGATTTCTGTATTGGTACAGTAGTATTTATTCTTATCGGATTCGGACTCCTGCTTGGAGAAGATCTGGTTGGACTGATCGGAAAGCCGGGATTTGATATTTTCACAGATTATGCTAATTTTGACTGGTCCAATTTTGTATTCAATCTGGTGTTCTGTGCAACGACAGCAACAATTGTATCAGGAGCCATGGCTGAAAGAACCAAATTCCTTTCTTACTGCATTTATTCAGCTGTGATTTCTGCATTTATCTATCCTGTTGAAGCACACTGGATCTGGGGCGGCGGCTGGCTTTCACAGATCGGGTTCCATGATTTTGCAGGTTCCTGTGCAATACATATGGTAGGCGGTATTTCCGCACTGATCGGTGCATGGCTGCTCGGACCGAGAATTGGGAAATTTGTAAAGGATGCTAAGGGCAGAATCACGAAAGTAAATGCATTTCCTGGTCATAACCTTCCTATTGGATGTCTCGGCGTATTTATCCTCTGGCTTGGCTGGTACGGCTTCAATGGTGCTGCATGTACAAGTGTTGAACAGCTTGGCTCTGTATTTGTAACAACTACAGTTGCTCCGGCAATCGCAACAGTAGTATGTATGATCTTTACCTGGATCAAATATGGTAAGCCGGATGTGTCTATGTGTCTGAATGCTTCTCTGGCAGGTCTTGTAGCAATTACTGCTCCCTGCGATGTAACAGATGTAACAGGAGCAATTATCATAGGTGCAGTTGCAGGTCTGTTAGTAGTATTTGGTGTGTGGTTCCTTGATAACAAGCTTCGTGTAGATGATCCTGTTGGCGCAGTTGCAGTGCACTGCTTAAATGGTATCTGGGGAACAATTGCAGTTGGTCTGTTTGCTACAACCTCTGCTCCTGGAAATGACAGCATAGTTGGTCTCTTCTATGGTGGCGGGTTCAAACAGCTTGGACTTCAGCTTGCCGGCTTTGCAAGTGTTGCAGCATGGACAACAGTTATGATCACAATTAGCTTCCTGGTAATTAAAGCAACCGTTGGTCTCCGCGTGAGTGAAGAAGAAGAGATTGTAGGACTGGATTCCTGTGAGCATGGACTTCCTTCCGCATATGCAGGCTTCAGTATCATGGATATTTCTAATACCATGACAATGGATGTAAACGAAAACACAGATCTTGGTGTTTCTGATTATGATTCAGCATCCAGCTTCCAGAAGAAGGCAGCAGTAAATGTTGTGAAAGCACCCGAGATGCTGGCAACTGGAATTTATAAGGTAGTGATCATCGCAAAGCTTTCCAGATATGATCATCTGAAGAAGGCAATGAACGATCTTGGTGTAACTGGTATGACGGTAACACAGGTTATGGGCTGCGGTGTTCAGAAGGGTGCCGGAGAAATGTATCGTGGTGTTGAAGTAGATGCTACACTTCTTCCGAAGGTAAAGGTAGAAGTAGTAGTCAGCAAGATCCCGGTAGACTCCGTGATCGCAGCAGCAAAGAAAGCACTTTACACAGGTCACATCGGAGATGGTAAGATCTTCGTATACAATGTGGATAAGGTTGTAAAGGTACGTACTGGAGAGGAAGATTTTGAAGCTCTGCAGGATGTAGAATAAAGAAGCGTGTATCTATTCCCTTAGTTTAGTATAGCGAAAGGCTCCGGATTATCCGGAGTCTTTTGCTGTCATAGCTGACACAAATGTCATAAAATGAAAAACACAGATAAAATAAGGCTTTCCTGGCATTGCATTTTCAAAACCGGTATTGTATGATGAATTCAAATGATAAACGTATTCTGGTAAAGAAGGGGAGGAAAGGTAATCAAATGAAACGAAAACTGGCAGCGATTGGAATGGCATTCTGTCTGATGACCGGTACGGTCAGTGCTATGGGAATAGAAGCGGCTGCAGCTGAAGCAGCAACAGTAACAGGAACAGTAAGATCAGGGACAACATCAGAGCTGCTCTTACTCTCTACGAAAGAGGGGAATATGGAGATCAAGCTGGACAGTGGTACAGATACAAGCGGATGCAAGTTCCTGCTTCCGGGCAATCAGATCAGTGTGACTGTGACCCATGGATCAGATGAGTATCTTCATGCGACAAAGCTGAGTGGAAGCACGACAGTCACCGGTGTGACAGTGGATACCTCCAATGTTTCCACTGTTTCCGGTAGTGTCAGCGAAAAGACAAAGGATGGACTGCTGGTGCTCAAGACGGCGCAGGGGGAAATGGAGATCAAGCTGGATACTTCAACAGATATGAGCGGATGCAGAGTACTGGTGGCAGGCAAGACCTACAGCGTAGCAGTTGCCAGAGGCTCTGATGCCTATATGCATGCGGTAAGTATTTCAGATTCTGTAGCAGCATCATCATCTGCAGCGGCAGCAGCAGCGGGTCTGACACCTGCGCCTTCAGGAACTGTTACTGCACAGCTTACAACAGTGACCGGTACAGTCGGTGACAAGACAAAGGATACCCTTCTGTATCTTGTTACTTCAGATGGCACCATGGAGCTTGTAATCGACAGCTATACAGATTCCAGAAACGGAATGGTACTGACACCTGGCAGATCACTTACCGTAACCTGCTACAGAGGAAGTGATGCCTATATGCATGCGGCATCTATTTCAACGACCAAAACCTATGGTGGACTGGTAACGATCGATACCAATACTTCTACAGTCACCGGAACGATTGGAAGCAAATCTACAGAGAATATGTTATATCTGACGACACAGCAGGGAGATATGGAGCTGAAGCTGGATGCAGTCAGAAGTGTGACAAACTGTAAGGTACTGGTAGAAGGATCAAGGGTTTCCATCGTGTGCGCCAGAGGAAATGATGCTTATATGCATGCGCTGGAGATCAAGGGTGCATGAATAAGCTTTTCTGATTTAAAAATCCCTGTGAATGACTGGTATGGTCAAACACAGGGATTCTTTATGCTCTGCAGAGATTACAATGCTTCAATGTCCTGACAGGAAGCTCCTATATGGTAATGGTGTAGGAAGCTTCAAAGGTATGATGGGGTGCAAGCTTATTGCCCCATTCTCTTTCTGTAAGATCACCGTCGAAATATTCGTCATCACAGCGTCCATACCAGGGCTCGATACATACGAAGGGAGCATTTTTGCCCGGAGGAGACCAGATGCCGAAAAGAGGAGCTTCCATTTTGACAGTCAGGTAAGGAGTACCATCCTTCCTGCAGAGAGCAACAGTATCGGTCTGATGATCTTCAATGACAAGGGCGTCATGATCAAACAGGTTGCTGGTAAGGGAAAGATGACCATCTGCCAGATGATAAATATCCATGCAGCCGGTAGCAAGTCCCTCTTCACTGATCCTTGTGCTGACAATCTCGTCAGTATCAGCAAAGGAAACAGAATAATCGCTCTGCTTTGTTCCTTCGGTAAGTGGACAGTTGAAGGCAGGATGTCCTCCAATAGAGAAATACATCTGCTTTTCAGAAGGATTCGCTACCTTCCAAAGGACGGTAACAGTACTGCCCTCAAGTCTGTAACCCAGATTTAAAATAAAAGGGAAGGGATACCTTGCAAGGGTTTCTTCTGTCGATTCCAGTGTAAACCAGAGTTCACTTTCAGTCTGTGTTTCCAGTTCAAAATCCATGTCTCTGGCAAATCCATGCTGTGTCATGGAATAGGTCTTTCCTTCAAAACGGTATTCCTTGTTTTTCAGACCACCTACAAAGGGGAAAAGAACCGGTGAGGTCCTGCCCCAGAATTTCGCATCGCCGCACCACATATATTCCTGATCGTCAGCGAGCTTTTTGAGAGATTTCAGCTCTGCGCCATGACTGTCAACAGTAATGGCGATCTGTTCGTTCTTTAATTCATATAATGCCATGTCAGACTCCTGTTCTATTTATTTTGTAACTATTTTGCATGATTCTGAATAGTTACTTTATTTTACATCAGATAGACAATAAAGAGCAAGTCCGTATTTTGGGACACGTAAAATGATATGCTTATGTTATCAAAGAGAGAGCGGAGGATTTATCATGAAAACATTCCTGAGGACCGTTAGCGTATCAGTATGTCTGGTGCTGATCACAGTACTCTGCATATCAGGGACAGTGATGAGCAGGGAGAAAAGAACAGAAGAAGCAGAAGGTAAATATTACAGAGAGCTGGGAAGTATATATGCGGAAGAAATGCGGGAATTTCTGAAGGGACAGGGCTATGCGGACTGTGGGGTAACCGTGACTTCAGTGGAGGATGAGAGCGGAGCAAGAACGTATATTGTAACGATCCATCATGGCAGGATCGACAGAATGACGCAGACAGAAAAAGAAAAGCTGCTCGCAGAGTGTGGAACGGTTTTGTTCCCTGACAGGGCATGTAGTGTTTACCATAAATTTCTGGCGGAAGACTGCTAAAAGAAGCATGACAGACAAAGAAAGAATGCGTATAATGGGAATATCAGCATAAAAGAGATTGCTGATCAGGAGGAATATATGATGAGACAGAATCCCATGCCGCAGCAGATCTACAGACATTTCAAAGGTAATTTTTATCAGATCGTGACACTGGCAGAGCATACAGAAACAGGTGAGTGTCTGGTGATCTATCAGGCACTGTATGGAGATTACAGAATATATGCGAGACCGCTTTCCATGTTTATGGAGAAGGTAGACAGAGAGAAATATCCGGAAAGCACGCAGGAATACCGGTTTGAGATTGCGGATGTACCGGCAGTGAGCATAGAGGGCGGTGCACGACGCAAAGAGCAGGTGGAGTGTCAGGCAGAGGAGGGAGGTCTTGATCCGCTGGTGATCGAGTTTCTGGATGCAGGCAGCTATGAAGAACGTCTGAATATCCTTGCAGCGCTTCATCACCGAATTACAGATGACATGATCAATACCATGGCGATAGCTATTGATGTGGAAGTAAGAGAAGGTGAACTGGAGGAGCGATACAGCGAATTGAGGAACTGTCTTCTTCTTTATGATAAGTTTGAATGTAACCGGCTCAGATAAGAGGAAATCTATGAAATACGGACAGATAGAAAAGGCATATTTTGAGAGCAGGCCAAACCGCTTTATTGCTTATGTGGACAGGCTTTCACAGCAGGAAAAGGTACATGTGAAAAATACAGGACGCTGCAGGGAGCTCCTTTTGCCGGGAGCAGAGGTATATCTTGCCAGAGGCAGTGAGGATAAGAAGGAAGAGAGGAAGACGAAGTATGATCTGGTTGCCGTGAAAAAAGGGGGGCGGATCATCAACATGGATTCCCAGGCACCGAACCAGGCAGTTTATGAATGGCTTCTGGAAAAGAAGCTGTTTCCGGATCTTGTATCAGTAAGACCGGAAACAACGTATGGTGATTCAAGGTTTGATTTCTATGTAGAAACGCAGGATGAAAAGATATTTCTGGAGGTAAAAGGTGTTACCCTGGAAAGGGATGGGGTGGTATTATTTCCTGATGCCCCCTCAGAAAGGGCTGTAAAGCATGTGAAGGAGCTGATCCAGGCGGTAAAAAATGGATTCAGCGCTTATCTTATCTTTGTGATCCAGATGCAGGATGTCCAGTACTTTATGCCAAATGAAGAAACACAGCCTGAATTTGCAGAAGTGCTGAGGGAAGCCAGAAGGGAAGGTGTGAAGATCCTTGCTTATGACTGTCAGGTGACACCACAGAGCATGGAAATCCGGAAACCGGTGCCGGTGAAGCTTTCCCTTCTTGACAGGATCGAAAAGCCGCTGCTTTCCTGGTATGACAGGGGAAGACGGATCCTTCCCTGGCGTGAGGATCCGACACCATATCATGTATGGGTGTCTGAGATCATGCTCCAGCAGACGAGAGTGGAAGCGGTGAAGCCTTATTATGACAGATTCATGCAGACACTTCCGGATATTGCATCACTGGCAGCTGCAGAGGAAGAAACGTTGTTAAAGCTATGGGAAGGACTTGGGTATTATAACAGAGTACGGAATCTGAATAAAGCGGCAGTCATGATCATGGAAGAATATGGTGGCAGGATGCCGGATGAATATGAGGAGATCCAGAAGCTTCCGGGGATCGGAAGCTATACAGCAGGAGCCATAGCATCGATCGCCTATCACAGAAAAGCACCGGCAGTGGATGGCAACGTCCTGCGGGTACTTGGGCGGCTCAGGATGGATGGCGGGGATATCATGCAGCAGTCCGTGAAGAAAAGAGTAGAAGAGGAACTGTTCCTTTCTATGGGAGAAGAGAGACCGGGCGACTTTAACCAGGCGCTGATGGAGCTTGGGGCTATGGTATGTATTCCAAACGGAGAACCAAGATGCGGGCAGTGTCCATGGGAAAACCTGTGCCTTGCCCACAGGGAGGGGAGAGAAACTGAATTTCCTGTAAAGTCTGCAAAAAAGCCAAGGACAATAGAAGAAAAGACAGTGCTGATCATTTTGGACGAAAATAGGGCAGCACTCTGCAAAAGACCGTCCAAGGGACTGCTTGCAGGTATGTATGAATTTCCCTCCATCAGTGGGAAGCGGACAGAGGAAGAGGTTCTTTCTTATTTGAAAGACAGAGGACTCTCTGTACTTAGGATTGAACCCTTAAGAGAATGCAGACATATTTTTACCCATAAGGAATGGCATATGACAGGCTATTTCATCAGGGTAGATGAACTGAGCAGACAGACAGACGGGGAGTATATCTTTGCGGAGAAGAATGAGGCAAAGGACAAATACCCGATCCCCTCTGCGTATGATGTTTACAGAAAGTATTTTTATGAAAAGATCGTCTGAAGGTTTGTTATGGAAATGTTTAGGAAACCTTAAGATTGATAAGGTGGGAAAAAAAGACAATATATGTTATACTTTCCCTGAAATCATGAAAATCAGTAAAAGTAAAGGAATGAAGGAATGAAGCTATTAACGTTTGCTGTACCCTGTTATAATTCGGCAGCCTATATGGAAAAGTGTGTTGCTTCCCTGCTGCCCGGTGGAGAGGAAGTAGAGATCCTGATCATTGATGATGGTTCTACAGATGAAACTGCAGAAATTGCAGACAGACTGGAAATGGAACACCCGACTATCATCCGGGCGATCCACAAGCCAAATGGTGGACATGGATCGGCAGTCAATACCGGGATCGCCAATGCAAAGGGAATTTATTTTAAGGTAGTAGACAGTGATGACTGTGTCAGGGAGGATGCCTATCAGGAGATCCTTCAGAAGCTACATGAACTGACCGGCGGCAGCAGGACACTTGATATGCTGATCAGTAACTTTGTATATGACAAGGCAGCAGAGAAGCACCATAAGGTGATGCATTACCGCCACATCCTGCCAAGAAATGAATTTTTTACATGGAGTGATATCCACCATTTTTACAAGGGGCATTATATCCTGATGCATTCAGTTATTTTCAGGACAAAGCTGCTTCGGGAATGTGGGATCAGACTGCCGGAGCATACCTTCTATGTAGACAATCTCTATGTGTTTGAGCCGTTGCCCTATGTGAAGACCATGTATTATCTGGATGTGAATTTTTACAGCTATTATATAGGCAGAGAAGATCAGTCTGTGAATGAAACCATTATGATCGGAAGGATTGACCAGCAGCTTAAGGTCAATCAGATCATGATCGATTATATGTCGGAGAATAAGGGAATGATCTCCGTAAACAGAAAGCTGGATCAGTATATGCTCAGTTATCTGGATATCATTACGACAGTTTCCTCCATTCTTCTGATCAAGTCAGGAACAGAGGAGAATCTTAAGAAGAAAGAAGAGCTGTGGAGCTATCTGAAGAAAAAGGACTGGATCCTGTACAGGAGACTGCGCTTTGGGCTGCTTGGCCAGGCCATGAACCTGCCGGGAAAGGGAGGCAGGAAGATCTCAGTAGAAGGATATAAGATCTGTCAGAAGTTTTTTGGATTTAATTAATTCAGAAACGGGAAACAAGAACAAAAAAGCTGTGTAAATGCAGATCCCGGAGTGGGAAGCATTTACACAGCTTTTTGCGGCTCAATGATCTATACCTGTCTGATCTGTTTGCGGGCTCTTACTTCATAGCGGTGATTCTGCCAGATTGTTACAATATCCATGCCATATACTACAATATACATGACCGCTGCCATGATGAAAGCAGTCAGCACATCAAACACAGAATGCTGCTTGATGAACATGGTGGACAGGATAATGGAAACACATAGTATAAGGGATGCCGTATGGACTGCCGGATTTTTGCGCAGCTTTTCATTACGGATTACTGCAAAATGGGTTCCAAGTGAATTATACACGTGGATACTTGGCCACAGATTGGTTGGTGTATCGGTATGATACAGGAATGCAACCAGATGGGTGAAAATATTGTCCCTTGGCATTACGGCAGGGCGCAGGTGGTGGCCATTTGGCCAAAGTGTGGATATGATCAGGAAAATGGTCATACCTGTAAATAAAAATACACAGCTTCTGAAATAATCCTGTTTATCTTTAAAGAAAAAATAAACTACAACTGCACTGACATAAAAGAACCACAAAAAATAAGGAACCACGAAAAATTCGCAGAATGGGATCACGTCATCAAGACTCATGTGGATCAGATTTGCAGGTCTTGTCACATGTTTTTCCAGATAAGTGAACCAGGTCAGGTAAATGATGCCATAGATAATAAGAGGTATGGCATGCTTATACCGGTCATAAAACTTTTTCATAATCATCTCTCCTCAAAAACGATTGAAACTATAAAAGCATCTGCAGCTTATTCTGCCCGCAGGTCAGGGTAATGGAAGAAGATTTCATGGAAACCTCTCCATCTGTATGTACCCATAGCGGTGCAGAAGTGACAAGGCGCAGTTTCCTTGCAGTATACTTGTCAACACCACGGAAGCGGTAGTGTTTTCCCTGAAAAGCAGTAGGCAGTACGATCAGGATCTTTGGCTTTGGAATATCACCAGCCACACAGATATCAAGAATTCCGTCGTGATAATTGGCACCGGGACAGAATTTAAAACCGCCGCCCTCATACTGATGTACCATTCCTGCAACAAACAGAAAACGGTTTAAGCGGATGGGTGTGTCAGAATCATCCAGATACATGTCACAGGAGACTTTCCTGGCTGCGATGAGCTGCTTTAAGGCAATGGTAAGATAGGTCAGCTTGCCGAGTCCTATCTTATTTAATATATTCTTAAAACGGGAAGCTAATGCTTCTTCACAGACAGCAGCATCAAATCCTATACCGCAGCTTACTGCAAAATAGCGCACAGTCAGAAGCTCACTGCTGTGGTGTCTTGACAACTGTGAAGTAGTATTTTCATAAACTACCTGTCCCATGTCCAGACACTGTGGTTTCTTACAGGAAAGAATATTCGTAAGAATTTCCACCGGGTCTTTTGGCAGGTGAAGATCACGTGCCATGTCATTACTGGATCCTGTTGGGATATAACCAATGGCAACACGGGAAAAATCAGAAATGCCCTGCAGTGTTTCATTCAGTGTCCCGTCACCACCAAGAACAATAAGCTTCAGCGGATCCTCCGGTGAACAGGGCACCCTGCTGCACAGCTCTTTGGTAATTGTGATTACATGGCCGGCTCTTTCTGAAAAAAACACTTCATAGGACACGGCTTTCTCTTTTAAAACCGGTTCAATTCTGGCGTAGATCTTGGCTCCACGCCCGGATTTGGAAGCCGGATTGACGATAATATAGTACATAAATATCCACCCTCGTAAAATCTTTCCCTATTTTAACAGCATTATTTCCTATAGTAAAGCATTTCGGAGGATATTTAGATTTTTTTAAGAAAGGCTTTAGGAAACTGTTCCCTTTTCCGGTAGGTTCGTGTTATACTACATAAAATATTGAAATTAGTGAGGAGGAAGAAACATGTATTCACTTGATGAAGTAAGGAAAGAAGATCCCGAAATCGCACAGGCGATCGTGGATGAGCAGGAAAGACAGAATAGTCATATTGAGCTGATCGCATCTGAAAACTGGGTGAGCAAGGCGGTTATGGCTGCTATGGGAAGTCCGCTGACGAATAAATATGCAGAAGGATATCCGGGAAAGCGCTATTATGGCGGATGCCAGTGCGTAGATGTTGTGGAAAATCTTGCGATTGAAAGAGCAAAAGAGCTTTTTGGCTGTGAATATGCCAATGTACAGCCCCATTCAGGTGCCCAGGCGAACTTTGCAGTACAGTTTGCCATCTGTAATCCTGGCGATACGATCATGGGAATGAATCTGGATCATGGCGGACATCTGACTCATGGAAGCCCGGTCAATGTATCCGGTAAGTATTTCCATATTGTTCCTTACGGAGTCAATGAAGATGGTTTCATCGATTATGATAAATTAAGGGAGACCGCTCTGGAATGCAAGCCCAAAATGATCATTGCAGGTGCATCTGCCTATGCAAGAACCATTGATTTCAAGAAGTTCAGAGAGGTTGCAGATGAGGTTGGTGCAGTGCTGATGGTAGATATGGCGCATATCGCAGGTCTTGTGGCAGCAGGACTTCATCCAAGCCCGATCCCTTATGCAGATGTCGTTACCACAACAACCCATAAGACTCTGCGTGGACCGAGAGGCGGTCTTATCCTCTGCAATAAGGAAGCAGCAGAGAAGTACAATTTTAACAAGGCAGTATTCCCGGGAACCCAGGGTGGTCCGCTGATGCATGTGATCGCAGCCAAGGCTGTCTGCTTCAAGGAGGCACTGACAGACGATTTCAAAGAATATCAGAAGCAGATCATTAAAAATGCACAGGCACTCTGCAAAGGACTGCAGAGCAGGGATATCAGGATTGTGTCCGGTGGCACGGATAACCATCTGATGCTGGTGGATCTGACCACTTATGATCTGACAGGCAAGGCTGTAGAGAAGATGCTGGACGAGGCACATATCACAGCTAACAAGAATACGATCCCCAATGATCCCAAGTCTCCTTTCGTAACAAGCGGCGTACGCCTTGGCACACCTGCTGTTACTTCCAGAGGTATGAAGGAAGATGATATGGATCAGATCGCTGAAGCAATTGCTCTGATCATCAAGGGCGGCGAGGAGAAGATCCCCGAAGCAAGAGCTATCGTACAGAAGCTGACAGACAAGTATCCGTTAATTTAATAATTTAAGCGGATGGGATGTAACAGAATATTGAACTGAAAAGGACAGGGCTTTCTAAATGCCATACAGGGCAGGAAGAAAGTCCTTTTTTATGTCATGGGAAATTACTTCGTAATGTTCCAATGACATAAAAAACCCTCCGGGCAGGATCGCACTGCGGCGGAAGGGTAGATGTCGCATGGAGCGACCCGCCGCAGGCGGAGAATCCTGCAAGCAGGATTCTTTTTTATTTACAGGAAATCAGGTTGTTCCTGACATTCTGGATTGAAGCATGCAGGGTAAAAAATGACAGAATAATCGACAAAATATGACAATAAAACTGAAATAAATCCATAAACTGGAAAATGAATAAAAAAAGAGAAGAAAAATGAAAAAATGTGTTGACAAATAAAGACCGGTCGATTATACTAAAATTACAAAAACACAGAAGAAAAAGAAAAAAGTACAAAGGACAAGTACTTAAGAAGCACTCAATCGTATGGATGCACAAAAGAAAAAGTAACGAAGAACATAAGAGAAACAGATTGATGAACCGTTACAGTACCTGGTACAAAAGAAAAAGTGGAGAAGTACGAAAGAGAAAAGAAAACTGAATAAGGAAACGATACTACGAAAAGAGGTAGAGACCATTGGAGAGTATAGTTTAGAAGCGGGTGTTGATCGAAAGGATTGATGCCCGCTTCGCCGTATAGGAAATTACTTTGCAAAAATTTGGGACGGTCTTTTTGGGATCAAAACAGAGAAAAGAAGTGAAGAAAGAAATTTCCTGTGGTATTTCGGTGGTAAATAGGGTATCATGGTTTACAGATGCTGACTTTTGAAATGGCAGTTACTTTTAATAGAAGAAACATACGCAGTACAGGAATGAGGATGAAAATGGCAGATACCGACAGAGATGAAGAATTTGATGAAATAGACAGAAGAGAATACCGGAGAAAACGACGGATGAAAAATCAGATCATTGCCTATGCCAGTGCGACAGTTATCATGGCAGTGGTAATCGCCGGAGCCGGGATTGGAATCCATAAGGGAATTACCTCCTATCAGGATAAGAAAAATGCCAGAGAGCTGCAGGCACAGCTTGAAGAGATGAGTGCACAGCAGGAAGAGCCGGTGGTAGTGGAAGCTCCGGCGGCAAGCCCGGAAGAAGAGACACAGGAGCAGCTAAGCCCCCTGGATGAGATCGTAAATGCACAGATTGAAACGATGCCGATCGAAGATAAGGTAGCCGGACTCTTTGTCATCACTCCGGAAGCACTGACAGGAACAGATCTGGTGACCAAGGCGGGCGATACTACGAAGGAAAAGCTGACACAGTATGCAGTAGGGGGACTGGTTTATTTTAAGCAGAATATTTCTTCGGGAGATCAGCTGAAGGAAATGATCAGCAATACAGACAGTTACAGTAAATACCCATTATTTATTGCTGTAGATGAAGAGGGCGGATCTGTGAGCCGTCTTGCGGCAGCAGGTCTTGCTGAAAATGTGGGAACCATGAAGGAGATCGGAGCATCCGGAAACCCGGACAATGCGAAGACTGCAGGAAGCAGTATTGCCTCCTATCTGACAGAGTATGGCTTTAATCTTGATTTTGCACCGGTTGCTGATGTAGTGACAGAAGGAAATACTTCTATTGGAGACAGATCCTTTGGAACAAATTCCGGTGATGTGGCTACTTATGTGGCAAAGAGTGTGGAAGGTCTGCAGGAGGGCGGTGTCAGTGCCTGCCTGAAGCATTTCCCCGGACTTGGCAGTGTAGATGAAGATTCCCATGAAGGAATGGTCGTTTCTGAAAAAACACTGGAGGATTTTGAAACAACAGATTTTCTTTCTTTCCAGGCGGGAATTGATGCCGGAGCAGATTTTGTCATGGTCGGACATCTGTCTGTACCTGGTATTACAGGAGACAATACCCCCTGTACGCTTTCTGAAAAGATGATCACGGAGGTCCTTCGTGGCCAGATGGGCTTTGACGGAGTTGTTATTACCGATTCTATGGCAATGAGTGCCATTACAGATTATTATACAGCAGATGAGGCAGCCGTAAAGGCGCTGCAGGCCGGAGCAGATATGATCCTTATGCCTGAAGATTTCGAGACAGCCTATCAGGGAGTGCTGGATGCAGTAAATAATGGAACCCTTACTGAAGACAGGATCAACGAATCTCTTGTCAGGATCTACCGTGTGAAGCTGAAAGACAGAGCTTCGTAAGAAAACCCGGATTCCGGATTTAGGGAAAATCCCTGAGGAGAAGCCGGGTTTTCAGTGCATGTAATGTATAAAGATTTCAAATAATTAAAAAATTTAAAAAAATTTCAAATTTGCTGTTGACAAAAAGAATAGTATCATGTATATTAATACTTGTCCGTTGGATACAGCGGTTCGAAATTGAAAACGCACGAGTGGCTCAGTTGGTGGAGCACGACCTTGCCAAGGTCGGGGCCGCGGGTTCGAGTCCCGTCTCGTGCTCTAGTGAAAAGTGAGGAAATGCTGATAAATAAAGCATTTCCTTTCTTTTTATCTTTCTCAAATTTGAGTCTAAACTGCGTCTAAAGTTAATTTTCTGCGGTTTAGGCAATGTCAGCAAGCATTGTACCACCTTTTAACCGTGATTTTCGTTCTTCTGCAGCCACCACGTCCTTGATATACTCCCAAGTTTGTCCCTCAGAAGTATGCCCCATATCCTCAAGGGTGGTAGACAAAAAGAAGTCAAAAACAATCCTTTTGGCTTTGGACGAGTACTGCATCCCTCCACATAGACAGCGGAATGATTCTGGAAGCCACCCAGAAGTATCGGAAAAGGCTATGCAGGCTTATGATTTTAACCCAGAATTTAGCCGATCTGATCATCCTCTATGGCAGAGAAGTAACACGGGGCTTGATTGGCAATTTTGACTATAAAGTCCTGCTTGGGGGCATTGGGGATCTGGAAAGTCTGGAAACTTTTAGTAAATTAATCGGATATAAAGAGACAACTAAGCGGAGTGTGTCAAAATCGTCTTCTGGAATGTCACGGACGGAATCAGAGGATAAAGAATATGTCATAGAACCTAGTGAACTTGACAGACTGGGAGATGATATGATCTTAATAAGTCCAGAGGGTTATTTCAGACTAAAAAAGAACTTTTACTTTAAAAAATAATCAAAAAAAGAAAGGTGAGAAGTGAAATATCTTCCCACCTTTTTCTTATAGCAGCATTCTCAATTTTTCCAAGGTCTTGCGTTTCCTGTCTTTTACAGAATTTTCTGGAATCCCCAGTTCCCTAGAAATGTCTTTTATACTCATTTGATTAATATAAAATTGAATAAGAATAAACTTATTAATATAATCTAAAGTGTCAAGTAGATTAAGAATATCAAGTTTATCTATTAAACCATCCTCAAATATGCGCTTTCCTGATAAAACTGGTTCGGCAGATTCATAACTTGTAAAATTAACTTTTCCGTATCGTTTGTTTTTATAAAAACTGTTATTAAATACGTTTTTTTCTAAGTAACTCCGTATTGCATGATTGACCGGCAAACGACAGCAGGTCAGAAAAGAAGCTTCTCTAGCAGGATCATACTTTTGCATCTGTTCCCAGACAACAATTTTACATTCTAACATCACCTCATCATAATATTGGTTACTCAATAAAAAAGAATATTTTCGAGATAGCACGCTTTTAATGTAGGATTCTATATTTTTTAGTATTTTTTCAACTATAAAGTCTTTTTCCTTCTGTGTTTTTCCTGTTTTGTAAAGTTCCAAAAGTTCGTCATCTGTCATCATATTGTTTTCCTTTCCGGCTTCTCAGCCTTAAAAACGATTCTGGGTTTTGTTTGTGGTGCTTCTGCTCCGTATGTAGTTTTTGATCCTTCTTTCCCTTCCTCATCTCTTTTCATGTATGTTTTTGATTCTGGTATGTTGCCTGTGTCTGCTTTGCTCGGATGTTTTTTTATCAGGATCAGGAAAGAAATCAAGGGAAAATCTCAGAGTTTAGAAAGAAAAATTTGGCTTTTTAAATTTTTCAGCGGCCCTTTATTCCTTGAATGTTTCTGATATATCCGGGATTTACAAAGCAGTAGCAATATAACAGAAGCAAATACAGGGAAGAGAGGAAGGAAAAAGGACCAAAAAACGGACGGCTTGAAAAAACATAGTGTTTAGTCAAGTTGAGACAACAAGGAAACCTTTTGCAGTTCTTTTTAAATTGTTATTTCACATATATAGAGTGAGAAAAGTGTCAAAACTTTTAAGAAGGGACACTGTATAAAAAAAAGGAATCATTGATAACAATAAAGTTTAAAGGTTAAATAGTTAATTTTAAATTGAATTCGATTGAATAAAATAGGTGGAGTGACAATCCCACATCTCTTTTAAGACCGCTTGGGCGTGACGGTTGCC
>ERZ1026860.354-NODE-354-length-33286-cov-5.548374_pt1 | contig 33286 bp, 35 predicted proteins | sample MGYA00380160_ERZ1026860 | MGnify/ENA primary metagenome ERZ1026860 (study PRJEB33269, sample SAMEA4719796) | human gut metagenome | biome: human-associated habitat; feature: organic feature; material: feces | place: Cameroon | collected 2013-10 ... | reverse complement strand
CCGCTTCCTCTACATCACGGGCGTCTCGAAGTTCACGAAGCTCTCGGTCTTCTCGACGCTCTCCAGCCTCAACGACATCTCCTTCGAGGCCGACTACGCCGCGCTCTACGGCTACACGGAGGAGGAGCTGTCCGCGAACTTCGAGGGGCACATGCGCGTCAAGGCGGAACGGATGGGGCTGACGTATGAGGCGTTCCGCGCCGAGCTGAAGCGCTGGTTCAACGGCTACCGCTTCGCGGACGAGAACCCGGTCACGGTCTACAACCCCGTCTCGATTGCGCTGACGCTTGTCTCCACGTCCGCGCGGTTCAAGCCGACGTGGACGTCGACGGGGCGCGCCTCGACGCTGATGAACTACATCCGGCGCGAGGGGGCGCTTTCCATCGACCCCGACCGCGAGACCTTCGCCGGCGAGGCGGACTTCGACGTCGCCGACCTCGCGCACATCCAGCCGGTCGGGCTTCTCTACCAGACGGGCTACCTCACGATCGCGGACTACTCCTACGGGCTCTACACGCTCCGCGTGCCGGACGAGGAGGTGCGGCAGGATCTCGCCGCGCTCCTTGCGGGGGCCTACGCGGGGAAGGACGCGCAGTGGTCGGCCTCGCTCGGCGTCAAGCTGCGCGCGAGCCAGTTCGATGCGTTCTTCGACGGCCTCAAGTCCCTCTACGCGCAGCTGCCCTATGGTTCGCACGAGGGCTTCGAGCGGAAGAACGAGTTTTCCTACACGCGGCCCCTCTGCATGCTGCTCGCCGCGCAGGGCTTTCGGTACGACCCCGAAGTCACGCAGACGGCAGGCCGCGGCGACCTCGTCGCGACGCACCCGTGCGGCGTCTACATTTTCGAGCTGAAGGTCGACGCGACGGCGGCGGACGCACTCGCCCAGATCCGCGAGAAGGGCTATGCCGAGCCATATCGCGCGCGCGGGTTGCCCATCATCGCCATCGGCCTCGCGTTCGACTCCAAGACGCGCCAGCTCGTCGACGCGGCCGTGGAGAGGATCCAGTAGGGCGTGCGCATCCGAGACGCGGACACACTGAACCGGCTGAAAGACTGCACGAGCGAGATGACGCACGGATTCGAGGTGAAGTGTCTGGGCGTCTCCGCGTCATCGGCAAGGCGAACGGGAACTGCGGCAGCTGCATCAACGCGGCGTGGCCGACGGCGGACATGGTAATAAACGACTGGATTGTGATGGTGCGGCAATCTGCGGCGTGGCTCTCGGTTGAATTTGAATTGTATCTGGTCAAGGGATTCCAGCGGCTCAAGGCGGCGGAGCAGGCACAATTGGGATGGTCGGCCAAGCGCGAGCTGGCGAAAATCAATTATCGTATCCACACGGACGCGATTCAGCAGCACCTCATCCCTGCGGTGGTTACGCGCGCCCAGATGAGCATCATCTACGCGAACGAGGCGGACGTGCTGAACGTTGCGCTTTTCGGGCAGACGCATCAGCAATGGCAACTCGCGCATCCAGACCTCAAAGGCAACCAGCGAGACTATGCCGACATCAATCACCTGATCTGCATGTCGAACATAGAAAACCTCAACGCCATGATGATCCAAGATGGCATACCACAGCCTGAGCGACTGAGGCGGCTCAACGAAATCGCCATCCATCAGATGCGCGTCCTCTCGTCGGGTGGCGGAAGAAACTTGTTGCGGTAAATTTACTATGTATCTATGCCATATTTCACTGTCTGTAAACTTACATGAGAAGGCTGACATACAAATTGCACGGTTGTGCGTTGAGTACAGAAACCAAGGCGTGCGTACCGTTGATTTCGATGGCATTGTCGATGGCTGTTATTGCGTTTCGTGGCAAGGATAAAAGATCCACCGAGCCATGTCTTCGCTTCGCCAGGGCCCTCCAGCTCAACTTCTTCCCGCTGCTCGTCCAGCCCGCAACGGGCGAGCGCTACGCCCCCCTCCAAAGTTGTCAACATTTTTCTGCAATGGGGTCAGACCCCATTGAGACCTGCAGGTTCTTGGGCTGCATTGGCGCATGTGCCGGTGTCGATGGTTTTCTTCCTGCTTGGAGCACAGCTTGCGAAAATGAAGTGCACCAAATTGTCGCTGCGGAGTGGGTTGCTTTATACTATCGCCTGTATGACTGGTCTTGTCCTATCTTTTTTGTTCAAGGAACAAATAACCGAACACTATTTTACCGTCTTGTTTGAACCACTTTTCATGATTGGCGTACTATGGTTTGCATATGATATTGTAGACGAGAAGTTCCATGTCGGCAAGTATCCTGAAGGTCTGAACGTTCTATTTTTTGTGTACTGTATGCATCTGATAATCCTTTGCTGGAGTGGCGGAGTTATGCGGGTGTTGCTGGGTGCAAACCCAGCGGCGAGGCTATGCGGATATTTTGCGTTGTGGATGACATTCTGGATTGATGTTGCTATTGCGTATGGTATGCGGAGGAAGTTCCCGCGAGCGTTTGCAGTGTTGGCGGGCGGAAGATAGTTGTTAGTGGTGAGTGGTTAGAGATGGAAACGGATTTTGTCGATTTCGTAGTTTGCGGTGATTTCTGTTTCAGAGAGTGGTCGGCTATAGATGCGGAGAGCGTGGTACTTTCCGACTGGGCCGGTTGCGAACGAGTTGATGAAAAGGTTTTTAGGACTTGTCGATTCCTCAAACCATCGGTATGTGTTGAGTCTCGCATCTTTGTAGAATAAGGCTTTGTATTGAGTGTTGTCATCTTGCTTTACGACAATGTTTCCGTAAGCGGAACATGGCGCTGTGTCGCTACCGTGCGATACCACATTTTCAATGGTGCTGAGTTTCTGAAGGATGAACATTGCAGAGATGTTGTGCGTCATCAGGGAAATGTTTGGAGAGCCGTATTGATCAGTAGAATCGGCCAACCAATAGAACCGTGTTGTGGTGAATGCCTCGATGAAGCCGACGATTTCTATGGTGAACTTGCCGCTTGATATGGCTTTGACGGCAGCATCGGAATTGAGGTTGATGGAAATTACAGAGGACTGGATGTTGAGGGCATCGGGCGCAAATGAAATCGCCGCCGAGGAGATGGTATGATTGCCGCTGACAAGGTTGGTCCATTCGGTCGCCGCTGGATCATGACGGCCAAGACCGGCGTTCCAGATGCCGTCGAAATGGGCGACGAGTCCGTCGGTGACGTACGGATTGCCAAGGACGAAGGTTGCTTTTTGATGATGATTTGCATGGTAGGTATGAGGGATGAGAGATGCGGTATGAGGGATGAGGGGAGAGATATAAGGGAGTGGGAAAGTGGTGTGAGGGATGAGAGTGGAGTTATTCCATCCCTCATCCCCCATTCCTCATCCCTTTTACGCAGACACGAGCTTAGCCTTGGCCGTCGCGGGGATTACAGCCGCGTTCGCGTTTCCCCTGCGAAGAAAAAACGTGAACGTGACTTCGGTGCCGACCGGAGCATCCGAGAGTCCGGCGGGGAAAGGCAGTACCATTGCCGAGTACCCGCTCGACTCGGGAACAAGGTCAACCGAGTGGTTGGTGACCGTGCCTGTTTCGGCATCCGTCGTTTGCCACGAGGCCGTGATCTTGTCCGTTGTGGAGGTGTAGGTGAGGTTGGTGCCGCCGACGGCAATCTTCGCGTTGGCGTAGATTTCCTTGTCTTTGGTGCCGCCCACGCTCTGCAGATGCTGAACCGTTGTGCGGGCACTTGTGTCATCAATGCAGTTCCAGTTGAACTCGCTCGCCTTGCGGCGAAGATTCGTCTGGACCTGGGCGCAGACATGAATCTCGTTATCCGGTCCGATCATGCGCGTTTCGGGGTTGCATTTCCCCGTCAACATGGAGTAGATGCGCAACCAACCATTCAGCGTTATGTCGCGACCATCCTTGCCGAGCGCCTGCACTCCTTCAAGAAAACCGCTTACGATGCCGAAGTTCGAGTAGAACTGACCTCCGACAATGTAGCCGTTGTCCATGGCGAAGCGCAGACAGCGCGCGGTGTCGTACGTTTCCTTGTTCGCGATAAGAAGACGGAGAATCTTCTCCGCCGTGTTGCGTGGATTAACCCCGGCTACCACCCGGTAGTCGAGGGTCGGCTTGGGAGCCGAGGATATCATGGTGTTTGCCATAATTGTATTCCTTCATTGATGTCCCCTTGGGTTAGGTGTCCGATGCGCTTTCCGGCCACTCGGCCAGTTCCGCTTTCGAAGCTTTGGAACCTTCCCGTGGGAACGGCGCATATTTTATCAAAATACACAGTATGACTCAATATACTTTAATTATGAAATCAATTGTGAAATCACAGCAGGTGGCGAAAACTATGGAAAAAGATAGAAATATGTGGTTTTTGTTGATTGGCTGAGGATGCTTTGACGCATGGGAATCTGATTTCGATTTTCAGATTGGCCGATTTAAATATTGAGTGATGTGGATTTAGGGATTGGTGGTTAGCCACTAGTGGACAACTAAATACATGAGCAATGAAAGATTAGAGGATTTGTCCGTCAGTGAGTTTTTCTCGCCATGTGAAAAATTCACTTGATGGCAAGGACGAGATAGAGTATAATACGCGCCCAACAAGGAGTTGCTATGCTCATACGATTTACAGTAAAGAATTTTAGCTCGTTTCGTGATGAAACGATATTTAGTATGTCCGCAGGCCAGTTCAGGCGGCACCCGAGTCATGTCATTGACATCAATGGTCATCCGATTTTGAAGGGTGCGTTCTTGTTTGGTGCCAACGCGAGCGGTAAATCTAACTTTGTCAGAGCTGTCGCATTTGCGAGGAATCTTGTGCGATATGGCATTGATGAAGTAGATGTTGATCGTAAATACTTTCGATTGTCGCCAAATGGGCATGAGGACGAAGGTCTTTTCCAGTTTGACATTTTTATCAAAGGCGGTCTTTTCTATTCTTATATGATTGCCATCTCATATTCAAAGGCCTGCATTATTGGCGAGATGTTGATGGCAAATGCTGATGGCGAGGATCCCAAATGTGTTTTTGCTTATGAAGTCGGTGCCGACGGAGTAGTGAATTTTGAATCAGATTTTACTTTGGAAGATGAAGATGCTCGCCGTTTTGAAGTATATCGTGAAGATGCAGAAGCCGTGCAAAAGCGAAAGGAATCGTTTTTGTCTGAGATTGCGAAGAGAGCCGTAAAGCAGCGGACAAGCCACTTCTTCAATCACTTCCGCAATGTCTATCGCTGGTTCGGCAAGTTGCTCGTTCTATTCCCAGATTCGCGGTACGAAGGCTTCGATTATATTGAGGATGTTGAAGATCGCGTGAAATTGGGTGAATTGTTGCATGCTTTTGATACGGGCATAGACTCATTGCAGACGGAAAATGCGGATATGGACAAGATTCTTTCTGTTGTGCCGGAGAAAAAGCGCGAGGAAATGAAAGCCCGTCTTATACGTAATCTGACAGGTGAGTACAAATCGGATGCGGTTGGCCTCAGGGCTGGCGACAATTCATATATGGTTACTTATGACGGACAGAGACTCGTTGCCAAAAAGATTGTTGCAAATCATGGGATTGATGGCGAGTCATTTGAGCGAGAAGATGAATCTGACGGGACGAAGCGTCTATTTGACATTCTTCCATTGCGGGATGTGTTTTCTAGTGGCAGGGTTGTCATAGTGGATGAACTTGACAGAAGTCTCCATACTAAAGCCACGACAGAGTTTATAAAGATGTTCTACAGGGCTGCCGAGGGGCATCAGTCGCAGTTGATTGCCACTACTCATGACCATAACATACTCGATTTGGATATGCTGAGGCAGGATGAGATATGGTTTGTTGAACGAGATAAAGAGCACTGTTCTAGGCTTTTCCCTCTTACGCAGTTCAAGGCGCGATTTGATAAAGATATCCGAAAAGACTATTTGCTTGGAAGATATGGTGCTTTACCGATTTTTGGTGATTTGTCCAACGACGACACAGATGCGGAACGTGAGACATGACTTTGAATATTCGCCATAGACTAGCTTCATCTTCCATTGGCGTGTTTACCCGTCCGGATTCTTCGGACAGGGTGGTAAAGAGAGTCATCTTTATTTCTGCCGAGGGGAAGCATACGGAGAAGGATTATTTTGAGCATCTTCAGACGGCTTTGGAAAGTCAAAATGACAAATTGCCGATTGTCATACATGTCCTTAGGCATGAGAAGGACTCTTGTTCCGATCCAAGCCATGTGTTTGCGCTCCTTGAAGAGTGTTCATTGATCAGGCAGGACGATTTCTTGTTTGAGGAAACGAAACGGAATCTGCCAGCTCTTTTTACAGAAGAGAAGGTGTATGCGTATTTCAGGACTCCAGACGAATTACCTGATGATGAAAGGAAAGAGTTTCGTTCCGAGTTGGTTAAGGCAGGGATAAGTGTCGATTACTATCAGTGGTTGAGACAGATTGGCGACAAAACAGATGCCGATGTGTTTGCGGTTGTATTGGATAGGGATGTTCATTCTCATAAAGATGTCTTATTGGAGGAGATATACAAAAAATGTCAGGAGCGCGGCTTTAGATTCTGCTTGACGAACCCGTGCTTTGAGTTTTGGTTGTTATTGCATTTGTGTGATGTTGCGAGCAAGGCGACCGAACGGCAGAAGCGCTACTTGAAGCGGAACAAGAAACTGTCGAATAATCACACGTATGCTAGCTATGTCGTGTCAAAGCTTGCACATCATGGAAAGGCAATCAGCTGGGGGAAATTCGAGAAAGACTATTTCCCCAATATGAAGGCCGCATGCGAACGCTCAAAATCATTTTCCACAACTTTCAAGGATGTTGTTTCTTCCGTGGGTACAACGTTGCCAGACTTCATTGAAGAAATAATGGGATTTGTCCACACTTCGTAAGGTGATGCAAGTGAGGATAACTTGCGGCGTGGTTTACCCACGTAGAACGTGTAGTGGACAGTGTGTGGTGTGTTTGCTTTTTAACGCAGAGGCGCAGAGACGCGGAGAGCATAAAGTGTTGAATTGGTGAAGTGAAGAGTTGTGTAGAACATGTAGTGGATGGTCGGTTGTTGCAGAGCATGACGGAAAAAGAGACAGAAGAATTGTACGATCCGAAGGAAGAGGCGGCTGCTGAATACCTTTCGGAAGTGTCGTATGGCGATGCCTACAAGGGGTATGCTCATTCTGGGGGGATTCTTTTCTTGTCGGGAATGTCGGGAGAAGGGTTCTATGGCGAAGAACTTGCCGGACGCATCAACACTGCCGCGAAAGGAACCCAGTTTGGACATTTGAGGTTCGACATCTTTTCAGATGACGATTTCGAGGCAATCCGCCGAGCGGTCATGTTGCCTGTCGACTTGCATTACAACGAGTTTGAATATGTCGTTGCCGGCGGCGATTACGATGGCGGCAAATTCAGGCGCGACGAACAGTGGACAAGTTGCGACCTTACTGAGATACGTGACAAAGTTGTCAAGGCACTCGCGTTTTTCTGCCTTCAGGGGGCAACGCTTGCCAAAAAGCTTTCTGTGGATATCGCCAAGTTTTCCTTCATACGCGCCTACGCACTTCTGATGGCTGGATGCATCAATCCTGATGTTCCAGAAGCAGGGCTTCCCAAAAAAGCGGCTGATCTTGTCGTGTCGTGGGTTTCCCGTGGAATCAGGTTCTTGTGGGGAGAACTCGAAATTGAAAACAATCTCAAGGACTGGAAGACGCTTGAAGACAATATTGCGGCGTTGACGGCCGATCCACCCAAGGAGAGCTTTGCAGATGACGGTGGTGTGCAGAGCGAAGAGTCGGCGAATTCCCCAATCGTCATCACATGCGGTACATACGGCCAGAAGGTGGTGAAGTCGGTGGACAACGAGACACGCACGATAGTTTTCGTTGCCAAATACGGCAAGAAGGCCAAGACCTACAAGGTGCCGCCCAAGTCGGACAAAGTATGGTGCTTCTTGAAGCTTCTTATCGAAACAAACGCCGAGAATGGCGAAACCGAGATGCCAGAGGAGTTCAAGTACTGGCATGGATTGTTTCGTAGGGCGAAGAAGCTTGAAGACGGCAGTTCAGTACCGGTGAAAACCGACCTTGACGAACTGAAGAAGCATATCGTTTCGTGTAAGGGAGCAGGCAAGAGGGGGCTGCCGATCTTGAAGATCGTCGCCGAAGTGCCGCGCAAGAATGCAAGAAAGCGAGCAGGGGGCGTGTCATGAAGATAACTTCACTTTTCATACAGAATTTCAGAAAGCTATATCGTTGCAGAATTGATATTGCCGACGAGACTACAGTTTTTGTTGGTGCAAACAATAGCGGGAAGACTTCGGCGATGTATGCCATCGGCAAGTTCCTTGGCAAGCGGCGGTTTTTGTTCAATGATTTTACGATAATCAATCATAAAAGTATTGATGCCATAGGGAATGAATGGACGTCCCCCGATGGCCGGAAGCCGAAGGATATCGTTAACTGGTTGCCCATATTGCCTTCAATGGATGTCTGGCTCGATGTTGAAGAAAATAATTTTCAGCATATCGCTCCGATCATACCTACACTGGATTGGAACGGAGGTAAACTTGGAGTTAGGATCGTTTACCAGCCAGACATTGATAAACTTGAAGATTTGTACAATAGATATACCACGGCGTTTCATGATGCCAGGGAATTGGAAAGGGATAAACCCACTGGAAGCACTATCGCGCTGTTCCCGGGGGCGTTGAGCGATTTTCTTTCGCATGAGGATAATTTAAACAAATTCTTTACCTTGCGGACGTATGTGCTAGACCCGTCTAAAGCGGGTAACCCTGAAATCCAGAAAACGGATCTGGATATGGTGTGTGCAGATGCGAATCCGCTCAGCAAAATCATCAAGGTAGATTTCATTGATGCAGAAAGAGGACTTGTCGATTCGGAGGAAAGAGATGGAGAGAACGCAAGGGATGGCAAATTGTCAACTCAATTGCAGTCCTTTTACAATAAACATCTTGATCCAGACAAAAACCCAACAAAAGAAGATCTTCAACTGCTTGATTCGGCCCACCAGGTGAAGGATATTATCGATAGAAGATTGGATGAAACTCTCAAACCGGCGATTATTGGCAAGCTTGAGCAGCTTGGATATCCAGGTGTCGCAGATCCAAGAATTGTAGTTGAGAGTCATATAGACACTCGTAATCTGCTTAGACATGACTCGGCTGTACAATACGAGCTAGGCACTCAGTCGGAAAAGATGCGCCTACCAGAGATGTATAATGGTCTCGGGTATCAGAATCTGTTTCTCATTTTTCTCAGACTTATTTCTTTCAAGGCGGAATGGTTGCACAAGAGTAAAAACGCCGATGCCAGCGAGCCAATTGCACCGTTGCATCTTGTTTTGATCGAGGAGCCTGAGGCGCACCTGCATGTTCAAGTCCAGCAGATATTTATTCGCAAGGCATATGAAATATTGGCAGCAGACGTGCCGCATTCTGTGAATGGTACGATTGCGACACAAATGATTGTCAGCACCCATTCAAGTCATATTGCCCGTGAAACGGATTTTGGCTGCCTGCGCTATTTCAAACGTATGGTGCCAACGGATGCGCTGCCGATATCTATCTCCAGAGTTGCGAATATGTCAACCGTTCTAGGTGACAAGGATGAGACATCGCGATTTGCCACACGATATATACAGACGACACATTGCGATCTCTTTTTTGCAGACGGAATAATAATTGTGGAAGGTGCCGCAGAGAGGATGTTCCTCCCTCATTTTATCAGATGCAATTATAAAGAGCTTAATTGTCGATATATAAGCATCTTGAGTATCAATGGGCGCCATGCGCAAAGACTTAAAGAATTGCTTGATAAGCTGGCGTTACCTACGTTGGTGATAACTGACATTGATACTGAGGAAGCGGAAGGCCATCATCAATCGTGCGTGCCAAAACGCAATGCAGATTTGATTTGCGGTAATCCAGCAATAACAAACTGGTTCTTTAATGGCGAAAAATCTTACGACAGTTTGCTTGCAAAAACTCCAGATCAAAAAATTGTAGAAAAGACTGAGGATGCAGACAAGGTTACTTGTAATTATAAAATGCGCGTAGCCTATCAAATACCTGTTGTAGCCGGGAACGCAACGACATCAACTGAATGTTTGCCTCGGACATTTGAAGACAGTTTTATATATTCTAATTTGGATGTATTTGTGAATCTGTCAGACGCAGATTCAGAAGGGTGGCTTCCCAAAGTAAAATCAGTTGCTTCCAGCACAAACATTGAAGAGAAAATTTCCGAGATACTTAAAGAGTCGGGATTCAAGGCGGGATTTGCTCTTGATGTAATATATAACATGGATATGGAAAAGTTAAAAGTGCCCAATTACATCGATGAAGGCCTTCGCTGGATCGAGAAGGAGTTGTCGACAATTTCACGGGAGAATGTCCATGCCTGATGTGAATCAGCCGCGTCAGCTTCCAGATGTCAATGTGGATTCCCATGTTGATGATGAAATTTGTGCTTGTCTGGATCTTGAAGCACCGAAAAGCTTCGTTCTGTTTGCTGGGGCTGGTTCTGGGAAGACGACAAGTCTTGTTAAGGCGCTGACATATATTGCGGAAACTCATGGCAATAAGTTTGCAGAACAGGGTAGGCAAGTCGCAGTAATAACATATACAAATGCCGCCAGTGATGTTATTATCGGACGTTTGCGGATGAAAGATGTATTTCATGTAGCGACAATTCATAGTTTCATTTGGAGTCTCATTGGTGGCTTTCAGACGGATATTAAAACTTGGATAAGGGTTGCGACGGAAAACGAAATCGAGAAACTTTGCGGCGAACAGACGCGTAGCAGGGGGACGCGCGGCAGGGGTGTAAATAAATCGTCTGAAGAGAGGACACGGCGGATTCAGGCTTTAATCAAGCGAAAAGAGAAATTAGCAGAGATCAGACGTTTTACTTATAGCCCAACTGGTGTCAATACAGGGCTTGATTCGTTGTCTCACGATGAAGTAATCAAGATGGGAATTGATTTTCTTGGCAAGGATACGATGCGGAAGGTTTTGCTGGCGAAGTATCCGATTTTGCTCATAGATGAATGCCAGGACACGAAAAAGGAAGTACTCGATGCCATTTTGGAGATTAAGCGCGCGAATGATCAGTGGATAGTCGGTATGTTTGGAGATGTCATGCAACGGATATACATGGATGGCAAGGAGAAGCTAAATGAATGTATACCGGCAGACTGGGCGCGTCCTGTAAAGCGCATGAATTATCGTAGCGACCCAAGAATTGTGGAGCTCGCCAATGCGATTCGGAAAGATGCGGACGCAATTAGACAACAGGCGCGTCATGATGCAGATGCTGGCTATGTACACTTATTTGTTGCGGGAAGAAATGCTGACAAAGAAGAAATAGAATCTCGTGTGCGTGCGAATATGGCTGATATATCGCATGATCCAAAGTGGATAGAGTGGCAACATGACGAAGAGGGGAAAACGCTTATTCTTGAGCACAGAATGGCGGCTTCAAGGCTTGGTTTTGACGCTTTTTATGTGCCTTTAGCCGAATCTGGAGCATTTGCAACGACATTGCAAACCGGAGAGATTGCGGAAGTGGAACTATTGGCGAATATTATTGCGCCGCTTGTAGAGGCACATAAAAAACAAGATCAATTTACTATTTCCAAGATTGTACGCAAGTACTCGCGTCTTTTGCATCCAAATTCTTTCCCATCTGGATGTGACGCTCAGAAGGAACGACTTTTGGAGGTTAGCCAGAAAACAAAGAGACTTCTCGATCTGTTCAATACAGTTGATGGTCCGAAAAGCATCGATGTGCTTCGGCTTGTGAGCCGAGTGGATCTTTTCCCGACGAATGAAAGAGCTGCTTTGATAGTGGCAGATCCAATTAGTGGAGAAGACAAAAAGGTTATGGCCATGCGGCAGGCGATGCAAGCGCCATTCACCGAACTGATTTCATATTATCGTTATGTGACGGGGCAAACGCCCTTTGATACGCACCAGGGCATAAAAGGCTTGGAATTTGATCGTGTGATGGTCATTATGGATGATGCGGATGCAAGAGGGCGTTGGTTCAGTTACGAGAAGTTGTTTGGAGTTAAAGCCGAGACGGAAACAGATTTGAAAAACAGAAGTGAAGGAAAGGATACAAGCCTAGATAGGGTGAGAAGGCTTTTCTATGTCACTTGCACCAGGGCAAGGCATAGTTTAGCGGTCCTTGCATATTCTGAATCACCTCAAACTGTCAAAGATACGGCTTTAAGCCAAGGATGGTTCAGCGAAGATGAGATCAGTATCCTTCGTTGAGGAGTTTGGCTAAAATAGAAGATTGACTATCTGCCAGTCGTAACAGATAGACGTTTACACCTAACGCCTAACAACTAATCACAAACCGTAACGCTCTGCGTTGCGCAATTCTTTGTTGTCTGGTTGCGCAACCAAGGGGTGGCGGGATGCGCAACCAAAGGCACATGAGAAGTGCAAGAAAGCGTGAAGGATAGAATTTTTAGGATAAAGGAGCAGTATGCAGTTTGTATCGCAGATGAATCCAAGGACAACAAAAAGGGATGCTTTCTGGTTGTTCATGATAGGCTGTTTTTCTATGACGCAGATTAAACTGGGGGCGAAGATTGGCATTTCTGAAGCAGGGTGTTTGCTTGCCATGCCATTTATATTTGCGCGCGATTATGTTAGCTATAGGAGAGATGGTGTCTCCCTATATTTTAAGCTCGCGTTATTTTGGATTGTTGGCGCTCTCTTTTCTGATTTTTACAATCATAGTTTCTTTGAGCAAGTTATACGTGGCTTTTCTGTCCCGTTGCTAATTTTTAGTGTTAGCGTCTGTATCTATCATTTTCTGCGACGCAATCCAAGTAATCTCAAATGGCTTCTATTTGGTATCGTTGTTTCTTCCGTTATATCCATTTTTGTCTTTCAACGAGGAATGGGTGGAGACCTTGCAGCAGAAGGTAAAGTTGCCGAGGCGGTAGAAGCTGTCGTTGGGTATAAGCTTTTCTGGGCGAATATGGCTATGACATGGTTGCTTCTTCCTGTCCAGGCATTCTATTTGCAAACACCTCGATTGTACGTAGTCGTTTCGATGTTGGCAGTTGCTTTCATTAACGCAACGGTAGGGGGGCGCTCTGCGTTTGCTGTATCAATGTTGGCGTTTCTATTGGTGATGATAGGGGGGAAGAATATTGCGACAATGAGGCGCATACGACGATACTTGCCAGGACTCGTTCTGCTCCTTATTGTGTTTGCGTTTGCCATAAAAGGAGCATATTCTTTTGCAGCCACACATGGTTACTTGAGTGAAGAAGAAACCGTTAAATATCAACGACAGACGGCTAAGGGGTCGGATATTAAATCTCTCTTGATCGCAGGTAGAGGCGATGTCCGGTTTTATGATAGGTTAACACTTTCTTCTTGAAGTCAAAGAAGAAAGCGGGTAGACATGAAGGACCGAATAAGGTATAGTGAGGCGTTCAAACTCAAGGTAATGGAGGAGCTGAGAGACGCAAAATGGAAGTCAGTCCAGGAGGCCGCTCGGGCATATGGGATTGCCGAGATGTCGGTCTACAACTGGATGCACAAGCTCGGCTTCAAACATCTGAAAGGGAGATTGATCTACGTGAGGACAAGGACCGAATTGGATCGGATCAAGGAGCTCGAGGAGCAGGTGCTGCGGCTGAAGCAGAGTCTTGCCGACGAGGTCCTGGACCACAAGATCGACGTCGAGTTTCTCAAGATCGCGTGCCAGCGCGCGGGAACGAGCGTCGAGGACTTAAAAAAAAAAGAATGGTGGAGTGTAGCGCACGTGCTGCATGAGGAGGAGAAGCTTCTCGTGAGCAGGGTTTGCAGGAGATGCGGTTCCAATGGGTCAATGGGGTCAGACCCCATTGAGACCCTTACCATGGGGGCCCATTGTGTTTCGGGATCATCAAAGAACTTTAAGGGGCTGTGAAATGAAACTTTACTGTTTACTTTTGAGTTTTGTCTTCTTGGTAACCTCATACTCTCGCGCAGGTGTGGCTATTGCACTTCAAGAGCCGCAAACAAATGTTATCAAATCAGCAACGGTTGAATATGTCCCTAAGGCGAAAATCAAAGTACGGCCGAAAGTGGAAAGGGCGAAAAACAAAATTCGTGCGAAAGTGGATCGTGGTAAAGACAAGGTAGAGCGAAAAACCAAGAGCATAAAACCCAAAACAAAGGAAAAGATTAGGCGTAAACTTTTTGTACCGCAAGCCTCCACAAACTGATATGCGGTCGCAAAATTAGTGAGTGTATTCTGTATTTGGAGTGAGATATGGCTGATGAGATTGATGATTTGATTCTAAAGGTCTTGGAGTTGTATCGCATGCATCGTGTTGACGGTGATATGCCGGAGGTGTCGGAGCTTGGTGATAAGTTGATAGCGTTTGCTGTTCGGCATTCGCTTGAAGATGAAATTCGTGAGATGCGCGAAGCGCATTTGCCAACGCGATCAAATCAACGAATGAACGTTGCGGATGCAAATGCAATTATTAAGAAGTTGCTGTCGCTACGAAAGAAGGTGACGATAAATCACGGTAACGAAGGTCCATTTCACCCTGCAGTATGGCGCGTGGCCGAGGCGCGTATGAAGTCGGGTCTTTATGCTGATGCCGTTTTGAGTGCATTTAAGGAAGTCAATAATGCAGTCAAGGCCAAGGCGCAGTCGAGATTGAATGCCGAACTTGATGGGCAGACGTTGATGCAGCATGTGTTCTCGCCGAATAATCCAGTACTAATGGTCGAGGATAATCTTGATACGCAGACAAATAAAGACACACAGCAAGGTTATATGATGATGTTTGCTGGGGCGATGAGTGCGATCAGAAATCCAAAGGCGCACGAAAACATGACGATCAGCGAAGATGATGCCGTTAGAAAATTAGCGTTTGCCAGTATGTTGATGTACAAGTTGGATGCATCGAAATTGGCTGCAAAATAGAGGCAAACTCATCCAATCATAACTCCTCAACTCACCCACTTCTCAAATGTCCCCAAATCGCCGCATTTTCCTGAATATTGCTGCCACATACGGGCGGAGTTTATATGCGCTCATGTGCGGGCTGTTTATTAGCCGGTGGGTGTTGGCGGTGTTGGGCAAGACAGATTCTGACCTGTATGGCGTTTTTGGTGGAATGATGGGGTTCATTGCATTCCCGAATACCCTGCTGAATGTTGCGACTGGGCGATTCTATGAATATGCCGAGGGGCTGGCGCAGGAAAGCGCAGGGGGCTGATGATTCTCTTGGTTAAAGCATGGGCGAGCGGAGGCGGAAGGAACTTGTTGAAGTAACTTTACCATATGCACTTATTGGTGGTTGGAACATGGATAGGACTTTAATCGTGGCAATCATCGGCAGCCTGACCTCGTTGACTGTCGCAGGAATTGGCTTTGTGGCTGCTGTCAAGGCAGCGCGTGTCGCATCAGATCGAGAGACGAAGCGTATTTTCGCCATAAAACGACATGAGGCGATTGTCGAGGCGATCAGAATCCTACAGAATCGCGCAACGATTCTTAGGGAGATTGTGTTGGTGGCCGAGTCAAAACCGGGAGATGCAGAGATTGTCGATTTGGCGCGATCAATACTTTCTTTGTTGAGTAATCAGGATATGGTTGCAAATCGCGAGATGTTCGGGGTGGTGCCATATGTTCCGCATGGTCCTGCGTTCTCTTATGATGAACAGTGTGACTTGTCGAAGGTTCTGTCGTTTTTCTTCACGTGCAAGGCCGTAGATGCCTCGTTGAAGTTGCGCGGTACAAACATGCCAACCACAGAGGAGGTGGCGATGCTGAAAAAGAAGTTCGAAGAAATTCGTGAACCGGTGAAGCATGGGTACGTGAAAGCCGTGAAGCTGGTTGATTACCTTTGTGACCAGTTGAAAGGTGATGTCACATGAAGCCAGTACTAATGGCGATAAATTATCAAAATGTCAAAATATGAGCATAATGAGATAGGTTTTCGGTTGCGATGCCCATGTCGCAAGATGATGATGCTGACATTCTTGTGATGATTGCCTGTGCGCGGGGATGCGCTGTGCGGCAGGGCAATAGGTGAAAAAGAGGCATGTAGCGGGTCAATGGGGGCAGACCCCATTGAAGCTCATTGAGACCAGCGAGCGGTTCAGGCGACGCTGGCCATTATTGAAACTTACGCCCAGGTTCGGGCGATGGTGCAGGATATGGAAGCCCTGCAGTCGCTGAAGGAGGGGAGCCCTGAACAGGCGACCAAGTTGACGCAAGCGGGACATAAGCTGGCCGCGCTCATCGGCGACAACCTCTCGACAGAATCGACCAAGACACAATCGAGCTGAATCTTGCCGTTTTGAAAATCACACAAGAGGTGACGCGAGCCAAGAAGCGGAAATAGGTTGAAGATGTCCCCCAATAAGCGCATATTCCTGAACATCGTGGCCACCTACGGGCGGTCGCTGTATTGTGTTGTATGCGGGTTGTTTACGCGGGTCAATGAGGTCAATGGGGTCAGACCCCATTGAAGCTCCACGAACAACCGCCTCGTCCCAGACTTTGCCACATTATCAAAAGTGTCGGAATAAAATGACCGCGAACAAACGCATATTTCTGAATGTGATAGCGACATATGGTAGGTCGTTGTTTAATATTGCCTGCGGTTTGTTTTCTGTGCGTTGGGTTCTCAGCGCATTGGGTCATGATAACTATGGGTTATTTAATGTAATTGGTGGACTGACAGTGTTCATTGGTTTCATAAATGTCCAGCTATCTTCGGCGATTGGTCGCTATTTTGCAGTTGCCATAGGTGAATACAACGTTGCGTCAGATAAAGGTCTGGCAATGAAGAATTCGCAAGAGTGGTTTTCTGTCGCTGTTGTAATGCAGACGATTATCCCCTTGCTATTAGTTTTCGTAGGTTACCCCCTTGGAGCTTATGCGATTTCAAAAGGATGGGTGCATGTCCCTGATTCTCAATTAAATGATTGCATATGGCTGTGGAGGTGTGCATGTATAAGTTGCCTCATGGGGATGTTATCGTCTCCCTTTGTGGCTATGCTGTTAGCGAAGCAGAATATAGCAGAGATGACGCTGATTGGAGTTGGGCAGACTGTCGTACGCACAATCTTTTTCTACTATATGACATTAGTTCCAAAATATTGGCTTGTAGATTATGCAGTTGTCGTCTGCGTGATCACTTGTGTCCCTTATGTGATAATGGGTGTATTGGCAGTGCTGTGGTTCCCGGAGTGTAAGTTCCGCGCAACGGCGTTTATGGATTTTCACCGAATGAAGCAAATTGCGACCTTTGCCGGTTGGGAATTGGTTGCTTTAGTTGGGTTGTTGTTTCGTGGACAAGGGCTTTCGATCGCGATAAACAATAGGCTGGGCTCAAAAGTTAACGCGGCTATGTCTGTTAGTACACAGTTGGCGGGTGAGACTGCTGCACTAAGCGGAGCGATGCTCGGAGCGTTTACACCGGCTATAACTACTGCATATGGAGAGGGTGATGTTGAACGAGTTAAAAAGATGGCAATCAGAACATCGAAATATGCAACACTCATGACATCCTTTTTTGCGATTCCGTTGTTTCTGGAATTAGATTCTGTAATGAATTTCTGGTTGAAAACACCCCCTGCTCATGCAATAGAGTTGTGCAGATATGCATTGTTGGCTTTCTTGATTGATAAGCTTACACAAGGCCATGGAATCGCAATTGGAGCTACTGGAAAAATAGGAATGCATAGAGCGTTGCGAAGTCTCGCATATGTTGCCGCATTCCCGATACTGCTGAGCGGATTGTATTTGAAATTAGGGGCTTGTTCAGTCGGCTTCTCTTTGGTTTTATCGTCTGCTTTTGTGATGTTGGTGGATATATATGTAGCTAAGGCAGATTTGCACATGTCAGTTAAGTCATGGCTAACCAATGTGGTGATGAAGCTTCTTCTCGTTGCAGTCCCTACAATCTTAATAGCCTTGATTCCTCTCTGTGTAATGCATCATGGTCTCATGAGATTTGTGATTGTTGGTTCATCTTCTGTGATAGTGTTCTGCGTAGTATTGTGGGGGTGGGGGCTTGATGATGATGAGCGTAAATATGTTGGTAGCCGAATCTGCCAGAAGATTACTTTTCTTTTGAAGGGATGAAGCCATGATAAAGGTTGCTATTGAATATATAAAAAGTGACTTGTATCGATATACTGGCCGCTCTGATGGGAGGGCGCTTCTGCGTCGTCTTGTGTGTGATCGGACAATGCGGTGGCATATTGCTTTTCGCCTGATGCAATGGTGTCGAGATTGTTGGTATGGTACTTTCGTTAAGATGATTTGGCGACTGTGGCGTGGTCACAGCATAGAAATACCATATACTGCTAAGATTGGTTATGGCCTATATGTTAGTCATGGGGGACCGTTGGTAGTAAACCCTACTGCAGTGATTGGTAATAATTGTAATCTATCACAGTTTACGACGATTGGCTCTAATGATGGTCGAAGTGCCACTATTGGTTCGAATGTGTATGTCGGACCGAATGTTTGCATTGTGGAAGACGTTGTAATCGGGTCAAATGTTACAATTGGGGCTGGTAGTGTGGTGACAAAAGACATACCTGAAAATGCTACTGCAGTTGGGAATTATGCCAAAGTAATCAATTATAATAACCCAGGACGGTATATTCAGAACGCATGGAGAAAAAGATGATACCAAAGGTTATCCATTATTGTTGGTTAGGCGGAGGGAGGAAGCCTGCTCGCGTCGAACGGTGCATTGCGTCTTGGCATAAAGTAATGCCAGATTATGAAATTAAAGAATGGAATGAGACAAATTATGATTTCACAAAGCAGCCCTATATGGAGGGCGCACTGAGAGCCAAGAAATGGGGATTTGTTCCGGATTATGCAAGGCTAGATATCATATACACATATGGCGGGATTTATTTAGATACTGATGTTGAGGCCCTTAGACCATTTGATTCCCTTTTGGGCGATGGAGCCTTCTGTGGATTTGAGTCGAAGACAAAGGTCAATCTGGGTCAGGGATTTGGCTCGGAAGTTGGGAATCTAGCAATAAAGGCTATGAGAGACGCGTATGATGATAAGGTGTTTGTAAATAATGATGGAACTTTAAATCTTGTTGCATCGCCAAATATTCAGTCTGAGACTCTTGCGCGGATGGGGTTGCAGAATGATAATGGTAATGTACAGCGAATAGGATGCATGACGGTTTATCCTCGTGACTACTTCAATCCGAAGAATATGTCGAGCGGAAGAATCGAAGCATTGACAGAACACACATTTTCAATCCATCACTTTGATGCTTCTTGGTTCACCCCGCGTCAGAAATTCATCAAATGGATAGTGCAGCATATTGGTCTATGGCCGGCTCGTGTTGCATCGCTGTGTATGCATAATCCAATATACATTTTTAGGCGGGCGGCCGAATTTTTAAAGAACAGGGCTTAATGATATGGTTAAGATTGATAGCGCACTTAGTAATAAAATATCGTGGCTTTCATTTCTGGGAGCCTGCATAATAGTTTTGCATCATATTCCACGCTCCTTTATCGAAGGGGATGCTTTGTATCATAGCGTTATGCAATTCCATCCTTTTTGCCTGGTTGGGGTGCCATTGTTTTTTATATTAAGTGGCTTCTTGTTTGTCGGTGGCGCAAACGAGAATGGGTGGTGGAAAGCTGCGATGATAAAGCGAGTCAAATCATTGCTTATTCCTTATGTGACTATAAATCTTATATATCTACCATTCGTTTATCTTTATCACAATCTTGGCGGGAGCGCATTTCATTCTGATATGCCGTATACAATGAGCTTTGTGACAATCCTGTCCTCATTGGGGTTATGGCTACCAAACAATCCGGCTTGTAATCCGCTTTGGTTTGTTCGTTTTCTGTTGATTCTGATGCTGATTGCTCCGTTGCTCCTGTATGTGATTAGAAAATCGCATGCGGCAAGTCTAATGCTAGTAACTTGTTCGATTTCGCTCTGGGTATTCATGCCTCGATTTGATATCCCCGAGGAAGTGCTTAGTTATCGAGGTTTGGTATTCTTCACAATAGGCATGCACCTAAGGATTTATGGACTTCCAAGGGTATATGTATGGGTGGGCGTTGTGAGCCTTTTGTTTGCGCTTTGTTTTTCTTATCTATACCTTAAGGGATGCGTGTTCTCCGAGTTTATTGTTCCCCTTGCCGGAAGCTATGGACTTTTTGCATTAGTCCCGGATAAGCATAAGTTGGCGCAATTGTTTGCAGGAGCAAGCTTTTCAATCTATGCGTTCCATATAATGTGTCTTTATTTTATAAAAGTAGTAGGAAAGATTTTAGGTTTTAACGATATGTACTATTATAACATTGGCGCGATGTTTCTCGTGCTATTTATACCCATCTTAGGATGTAGTGCTTTCCATCGTTTCGTGATAGCGTGTGCGCCGAAAGTCGCGAGGGTATTGTTTGGGGGTCGGTGAAATGAGGATCTCGGTAATTATCCCGGGCTATAACACCAAGAAAGAGTGTTGGCAGCGGTGTGTTGCCTCCGTTCAGCGTGCTATTGGGCCGGATGATGAAATTATTGTCGTCGACGATGGCTCGATTGTTCCTGTTGAAGCAAATTGGTTCGATAGTGCCGTTACACTCATTAGGCAAGACAATCAAGGTTTGGGTGCCGCGCGCAATGCAGGTATGAGGGCCGCAAAAGGTCGCTACATTACATTTGTAGATAGTGATGACGAGGTTCGCTCGGAGACTTACGATCGAACCGTTGCGGAAATGATGAAGACAGGAAGTGATATTGGGCTGTTCGGGGTGAATGTGATTTGGGTGGAGGAGAATCTCCAAAAGCACGATGTGCCGAGAGACGAGTATCTGGGAAAACTGCGCCCTGGAGCTATAGCTGCTCTTTTGAAAGAATGCTTGTTCAATTATGCCTGTAATAAAGTCTACTCCGTAGACTTTATTACAGAGCACGGTTCTGCCTGGAATAATTTTCTTTTTGACTCTAAAGGAATGCCATGTGAAGATCTGATTTTCAATCTTAACTTTGTAATGGCGGGGGCGAAATGGTGTACGGTTGATTATGAGGGGTATGTGTATTATCGTACTGGAGGTACGCTGCTCTCAAACTATAAGCCGACGAATCGTGATGGACTTTATAAGGCGGCGAAAGCATGGCAGGATTATTGCACATTTGACAGCGAAGCTTCGGCGAAATTCGGGAGTAGGGCTGGGGTTTCGGAGATTGATTTGCAGAGGAGTGATTGGGATAATATATGGAGACCAGGGACTCCATATTCATTGAGTGCGCGCTGGAATTGGCTCAAGAGCCATCCTGTTGTTGGAAGCCGGATTGAGTTTCTGAAGAAACTGTTATATGCCATTCTACGCCGACATTGCTATTTTGTTGCTTTAAGACGGTGGCACATCAAGCGATTATACCCGGAGGTTGAGAACGTATGAATTTAATGATACGATCAGTTTGCTTATCAGCGCACCTTGATTCTTTCTGCACGAGAATCAATGAGATGCTCGGGGGGCGCTTTAAGTTCGTGTATGCGACGGATGACCCGGTTGGGATGGACGGATGAGCATCATCCGGAAGAATCTGGAAATGGAGCAGTGAAATGATGCCAAGGGTTGCGATTTCCACGATCTCTATTTCGCCGCATCTAATGTCGATGTGGCGGAGATTTGCGCAATTGGTTGATGGTGCGGTTTATTACTATCATACAGATGTGCATGATCGAGTTCGAGCAATTTTCGGATGGGACAATGAAGCGTCCGTTCGGACGGAACTCGTGCGCACGGAGAATCGTCAGGATTTGGAAAAAGTGCCTGCGTTGATTGAGACGATGCGAGATCTCGATTTGATCCAGCGTCGTTTGAGGAAGGGGCTTTTGACCGTTTATTCGTCTGAAAGATGGTTCAAACCGCCGATGGGGTTTTTAAGGCTGTTAAATCCCGGATATTTCATTCGCGTATGGAGATTCATGAGGTTTTTCTCTAGCCCAAAATTCCTCTATCTGGCGCAGGGCATTCATGCGGCGCGGGATATGGCGCGGCTTGTTGGGTTGTTCCGTGGGAATCCACTCTGCCTCTTCCGCGCACCGAAGCTGGAGTTCGAGCGGATACCCGGCGGACGAATTGTCGGATATGACAAAATTCGAATCTGGGGATATTTTGTGGAGCCGTCCGATACGGTGCAACCTCGCATCCGTCAATTTCACTCACCCCTAAGGATTCTCTGGGTTGGTCGAATGGTGGATTGGAAGCGGACAATTACAATCATTGAAGCTGTCAAGCGGTTGGAGAATGTCGAACTGACAGTCGTGGGAGAAGGACGTGAGGAAAACCGATTGAAGACTGCTGCGAATGGCTTTGCGAATATCTGCTTCCGAGGGTTCGTCAAGGCGGATCAAGTGCGGGAGTTGATGCGCGAACATGATGTGTACATTCTCTCCAGCGATGGTGAAGAGGGATGGGGGGCGACCCTAAACGAGGCGATGGAGGAGGGAATGTGCGTATTCGGTACCTATGAGGCAGGGGCGAGCGCAACGATTTTACCGGAGGACCGTTTGTATCATGCAGGGGATGTTGATGGCCTGGTTTGTCTGCTACAAGGCAAAATGGAATTAGCAGATATCGGGGAGTGGAGGGCTGATCGGGCTGCAAAAAGGCTGGTGTCATTTTTGACTGAGTTGGAGCGGGAGGATGCAAAATGATTCTTGCTGGAGATTTTATACCGAAGAACCTTAATGTTCATATACCTGATGAATTCAAGGATTGTTTGGTTCTTGCCAATTTGGAAGGTCCGATCTGTGATGATAGTTTGTCAAAGTCGAGCAAGGTCGGGTTCTGCTTGCACAGCAATGGTGAGAAGTTGAGAAGTTGGGGTGTTGAAAGATTTGCTTTCTCGCTGGCGAATAATCATATGATGGATTTTGGCGAGGAGGGGTTGCGGCAGACAAAAGCGGCATTGGCATCGTTGAGCATCCCATTTGCTGGCGCGGGAGTCAATGAAGAAGAAGCGCGCCAGCCGATGATTCTGGAGGAAAACGGCAAACGCATCGCGGTCTTTAGCTGCTCTGAGCGACAGTTCGGTATGGCGACGGAAGATACAGCCGGATGCGCGGCGAAGGGCGCTTGGCTCTATGAGGCTATTCGCGGAGTCAAGGCTTTAGGGAATGCCGATTTTGTAATCGTCTCATGCCATGCGGCGAATGAGTATTCGCCGTGGGTGAGCCCGAGTTTGCACGACTTCTACCATTCGCTTGTGGACGCAGGGGCCGATTGTATCCATGGCCACCACGCACATGTTCCGCAAGGTTACGAGGAATACAAGGGGAAGCCGATTTTCTACGGTCTGGGGAATTTTGTCGTTGATCCGACGTCCTGGTCGTCGAATGCCAATCAGCTGTGGTCGATCGTTGGAGACGTCAATTTTGCCGTAGATCGCGTTTCGTGGTCGGTGACGCCGTATTGTGTGCAAGTTGAGGATGGAGAGATAGAGATTTGCGTCAGGAAGGCTGATGGCGAGCGATTGATCTCATTCCATTCTTATCTTGCATGCGCCAATCGACAGTTTGAGAGCCGTCGCATGCTCGTCAGTTGCTGGCAGGAGGCTAGTGTTCGTCTTTATCGTCGTGTTTACGAGCAGCTTTTGCGTGCGCCGTCAGTTGAAAACCATCGCTTGTCGATGAGGGATGCGGTGCGTAAGTTGACGTTTGCAGCGGGTGATGTCATTCGGGCGTTGATGCTTTCTGAGCGGAGGACGAACAGAAGTCTTCACTATGCCAAGGTGATTTACAATTACTTTAATTGCCAAAGCCATGTAGAGACCATTGCCGCGGCTTTGGGGGTGCTTACGGAAAGCGAATCGGATTTGAGATCTCCTGAAACGTGTAGTCTTGCAAATCAACTGGGAGTGCGGTGAATATGAATGCGAAGAAGTTGATTTTTTTTTCGCCAAGCAGATGCTGCGTCCGGAACCAGCTCGCCTTGCGACGGAGATGATTGCTTGCGAGCGAAGGAGTGCGGATGAGATTACGGCAATCAACTGGAAACGGCGAATGGATTTGCTGGGTGCTGCAGCAAAAACTCCATTCTATAAAAATCGTTTTGCGGATATTGGATTGGAAGTTGGGGATGTGCGGACAGAGCGGTGATCATTGGGAAATGCAGCGTTGGTTATGGCGCAAGGATCGGTGCGGGAGCGGTTGTCGCCAAGGATGTCCCTGCGGGAACGACATGCGTTTCAGGGCCGATGCGAATGATAGAAAGGGATTGGCATGAGTAGATGCAGCTATTTCTCGGCTTGCTCTTCAAAGCTTTTCTGGCTTAAAGAAACCGTTATGCACCCAAACATAAATCGTGCATGGAAAGCGTGTGTTTGCGTAGATGCAGAGGATCGCGAAACTCTTCAGAAACGCATTGCCGCGAAGTTGAACTCTGTTCTATCACACGCAGCCAGTACTGTTCCCGCTTATGAAAGTCTCAAAGGCAGGATTGTTTCTCTCGCTGATTTTCCTGTAATTGAAAAGAAGGATGTTCGCGGTAAAGAGGAGTGTTTCGTCTCTGCGTTGGCTAATCGGCGCAGGATCAGATGGACGCACACCAGTGGTTCGACGGGCGAACCATTCCGTTTCGGTCGAAGCGAGTTCGATTACACATACGCAACGCTCTGGCGGGGGCTTCTTAGGTTCGGCATCCGTCCAGGCGACAAGCGTGTCCTTGTGAAGGGCGTGGACGAGACCTCCTGCGTTACGTGGAAAACCAAATTGCGTCGCGCGGTCTATGGGAAGATCAACCGTTGTCTTGTAGTAGACGCGCATTTTCTTGCGAAAAGTGAAGCGAATGTTCTCGCTGAAGTGAAAAGAATCAAGGCGTATCGTCCCCGGTATATTCATGGTTATGCGAGTTCAATATATCAGCTTGCCCGAGCGGCGGAGGACCATAGCATTAATCTCGCCGAGCTCGAAATCAAGGCAATCGTTACCGAGAGCGAAAAGTGTCATTCGTTTCAGCGGGTGGTAATGGAACGAGTCTTCAACGCTCCTGTCGTAGAGAACTACGGATGCGTTGAGTTTGGCATGATTGCGCAACCGGCTAAAGATGGATCGCTTTGTGTCAATGAAGATCATGTCCTTGTTGAGACGGATAATGAAGGAAATGCAATTATCACCAATCTAGACGAATACGCATTCCCGTTGATTCGGTTTAAGAATGGGGATAAACTTAAATTGGGCCCAGTGCACGCTGAATTGCCTTACCGCACGATTGCCGAACTGGATGGTCGTATCGCCGAGACGATTCATCTTCCTCAAGGTGGGTCACTTCAAGGTTACATCGTTATGTATCCGATTTCCAAACATATGACGGCACTTAAGGCCTATCAGGTCTACCAGCCCGATATTGATCATCTTAAGATTCGTGTAGTGCCAGCGGATGTGGATGTTCCTGAAGTTGTTTGTTCGCAGATTCTGACCGAAATGCGCGAGATTGTTGGTGACCGCATTGATCTGTCGGTCGAGCAGGTGAGGGAGATTCCGCTTACCAAGCGAGGCAAGCGGGTTTTTGTAATTTCCGATGTCCAGTAAGGAGCGGAGAACTAATGAATACCATAGGATTCCCGATTTCGCATAAGGAGAATGAGCGGCGTAGATCCCTTGTTCCTGCCGATGTGTGTAAGGTTAAGCATGCGGAATGCCTGTTCTTTGAGAAGGGGTATGGCGATGTCTTGGGCTTCTGCGATGATGACTATCTTGCTGCTGGGGCTAATGTCGTGGAACGGGACGTTGTGCTTTCGCAACCTGTTGTCTGCGATCCTAAGATTGGCGACGCCGATTACCTGGAACAATTGAACAACCAGACTATATTTGGCTGGGTGCATGCCGTGCTTAATCGTGATATTACGGACAAGTTGATAGCTCATAGGCTAACGGCCTATGCTTGGGAAGACATGTATGAAGAAGGAAGACATCTCTTCTGGCGCAATAATGAGATCGCTGGCGAAGCTGCCATTGCGCATGCGTACATCTTCCATGGCGTATTTCCTTATTCAACGAAGGTCGCGGTATTGGGTCGCGGAAATGCCGCACGTGGCGCGATTCGTGCTCTCTATTCTATGGGGGCAGACATTCGTCAATATGATCGCCATTCAGAGAATCTGTTCCGAAAGGAGATGAGTGAATATGATGTCATTGTGAATGCGATTCTCTGGGATAAGATGCGGAAGGATCATATCATTTATACGGGCGACCTCAAACGGCTTAAGCATGGGGCTATGATTGTTGATATTAGCTGTGACCGCGCGGGTGCTATTGAGACAAGCATTCCGACGACCATTTCCGAACCTGTCTACATGGTAGATGGTGTCTTGCATTATGTCGTAGATCATACACCGGCTCTTTTTTACAAGTCTACCTCGGCGGCAATCAGTGCTGTCTTGCCTCCGTACCTGGATGCACTGATTGATGGTTGTCCGGAATCCAGAAATGCGGTGATGGACGGTTGTCTTATCGTTAAGGATGGAATAATTATTGATCAGAGGATTAATGACTTCCAAGGCCGTTAGGTTTTTCCATATGTAATTGAATCGAATTGGAGTGTTACAATGATTAAAGTTGGCATTATTGGTTGTGGCTTTGTTGGTGGTGCGCTTAAGGCGTGGCTTGAGGAGAATAATAAGGACGCGAAAGTCTTTGTGAGTGATCCGCCGAAAGGGTATAACGATGACTTGAGCGGGATAGACATTGCGTTTCTGCAAATCCATGTTCCGACAGAAGAGGACGGGACGCAGGATTTGACGCTCATGAAGCAGCTCATCAAGGGGTTGCCAGATGTTCCTGTCTTTGTGCGGACAACTATTCTTCCTGGCACGTCGGGTATGCTTTCAAAGGAGACGGGACATCAGGTTTGCTATATGCCAGAGTTCCTGACCGAGCGCACACACATCGAAGACTTCAAGAAGCAGACGATGGTGTTCACCGGCGCGATTGACCTCCTTATCAAGGTGTTCCCTGGTAAAAAGTTCACTGTGATGTCCCCTCTTGAGGCGGAGTTGACAAAGTATATTCACAATGTCTTTGGAGCGTACAAGGTAACATACTTTAACGCGGCCAAAGAATATGTTGAAAAGATGGGAGGCGATTGGGCCAAGGTTCATACCGGCGTTTTGCTCTCTGGCTACATTAACGACACGCACACCTACGTGCCAGGGCCTGACGGCAAGTGCGGCTACGGCGGTAAGTGCTTTCCGAAGGACGTCAATGCCTTTGCGAAATTGACGGCGGGACAGCCGCTGGGAACGCTCCTTGCGCCGCTTCATGAACTCAATGTCCACTTCCGTGGATTTGAAGAGCGTGTTTGACTTGCCCACGGGCGGTGATGCAGGGATGAACGTCCTTCTCGTGACAACGGGCATCAACCCGGCAAGTGGAGGCCCCACGCGCTCGGTGAAAGGGCTTTGCCGCGCGTTGGACCGAGCGGGCGTGAACGTCACGCTTCTGGTCTTGAATGGCCGCCATCCGTTTGAGGACAGGGGGAAGGTACAGGTCTTACGTGGTGCGCGCGTAAATGTTGCGGACTATGATCTTGTGCATCTTCAGGGGCTTTGGCATTGGGGGCTTCATAATGTTGCGGTGGCGTGTCGAAAATATCATGTCCCTTATGTCGTGAGTCCAAGGGGAATGCTGGATCCGTGGGCACTGGGCGTCAAGCGGTGGAAGAAGCGCCTTGCGTTGCTTCTCTACCAGAGACGCGACTTGCTGGGCGCGGTCGCTTTCCATGTGACGGCCGCGCTGGAAGAAAAGAGTGTACGCGCCCAGGGATTGACGCAGCCTTGCATTCTTTCGCCGAATGGCGTGACGCTGCCCGATGCGATGCCGCCCAGGTCGCATGGTTCCGCCGTGAAGACAGCCATTTTCCTTTCACGGCTCCATCCGGGGAAAGGTCTGTTGTCGCTCGCCGACGCTTGGGCGCGTGTTCGGCCGCGCGGCTGGGTGATGAGAGTGGTGGGGCCTGATGCATACGGACATAAGGCCGAGGTCGTTGCGTGTCTTGAGGCGCTAGGCATTCGAGAGCAGTGGTGTTTTGTCGATATGCTGGATGATGTCGAGAAGTGGAAAAACTATCGTTCGGCAGACCTTCTCATCCATCCGAGCGTCAGCGAGAACTTCGGGATTACGATTGCGGAGGGACTTGCCGCTGGCCTTCCCGTGATTGCAACGAAGGGAGCGCCGTGGCGCGAGTTGATGACGCGAAAGTGCGGCTGGTGGATTGATCTCCCGCCGAAAGAAAGCCTTGTCGCGGCGCTACGCGAAGCGACCGCGTTGACGCAGGAGGAGTTGCGTGCAATGGGCGCGCGCGGGCGGAAACTCGTCGAGGAGAAGTATACGTGGGAAGCGGCCTGCAAGGCGATGGTCGAGGGCTATGGCATGATTTGCCGGAAGGGATAGAGAAAACCGACATGGTTGAAGGTGTGGATCGGCATAGTGCTCCGAGGTCATATTCTTTGCCAGCTTCAACTCAAAGATAACCTTCCTGTCCACAACTAAATCTTTGTATCTCAGTCATTAATTTCTACAATTCTACAACTTCTCAACACGGCTAATAATTGAGAGCCCCCTATTTTCTCCCGACTCTCCCGATCTACACGGCAAAATAAATATGGTAAGCACGATGACTCAACGACTCGACCTCAAGAACTATAAGAATCGGCATTCGACGAAGAGCAAGGTCGCTCGGATGGTTTGGAATGTCGTGTGGCTTTTCTTGTTCCGTCCGACACCGCGCGGTAATCTGTTCCGTCCGTGGCGGATTCTGCTGTTGAAGCTGTTCGGCGCGGATGTGAAGTGGTCGAGCAATGTGCTGCCGAGTTTCCGCATTTGGCAACCGTGGAAATTGAAGATGGGGGCGTATGCTTGTTTGGGCGCAGATGTTGATTGTTATACGGTTGCGCCGATTGTGCTTGGCGACAATGCTGTGGTGAGTCAGGGCGTCAAGCTTTGTACGGCTTCACACGATATTGCGTCGCCAATTATGGAGCTGACGTATGCGCCGATTGTGATCGAGGCGAATTCGTGGGTGGCGGCATGGTCGATTGTCCTTCCCGGCGTGACGGTCGGCGAGGGCGCGGTTGTTGGGGCCGGCGCGGTCGTCACGAAGGATGTTGCACCGTGGACGGTTGTTGGCGGGAATCCGGCGAAGGTGATTGGGAAGCGGGAGTTGCGGGCGTGATGGGATTAGCCGTGGAGATCGGGAGAATCGGGAGAGTGAGATGGGGTTGGCCGTGTAGATCGGGAGGATTGGGAGATGGAGTAGGGGAGCTTACAGGCTTTGGTCATATCAGTTTGAATCGCGTGTGGTTCATGCGAAGACTCAACCTTCTTCCGATTCTCCCGATCTCCACGGCCAAACATAACGCCGAACAACCTTGTCTTTTGTCTGTATTCAGTCGCCGTCACCCTTGTCTTCTGTCCGAGATGATGTTATAACAACCTTGTCTTTTGGAATGGATGGCGACGTATGTTGTGAAAACTTGGTCATATCAGTTTGAATCTCGTTGTTCACGCGAAGACTTAACCTTCTCCCGATTCTCCCGCGTATTGCCATGGGGGAATGACCAAAGTTCGTGAAATGTAGAATGATGGAAGAATTAAAAAAATATCTGACAGTTGTTGTTCCTACCAAGAACGAGGAGAAGAACCTTCCTGCGTGCTTGGAGAATGTACGGGAATTGGCGCATGTTGTCATCGTTGATTCGGCTTCGGTGGATGCGACAGTGAAAATTGCGACCGATAGGGGGCGTGAGGTTGTTGGGTTTACTTGGAATGGGCGATTCCCCAAGAAACGTAATTGGCTACTCCGTAATTACTCGTTTAAGACGCCGTGGGTCATGTTCTTGGACGCAGACGAACGCATGACGGAGGCGTTCAAAGAGGAATTGGCAACGTTCCTCGCGTCAAAAGAGTCGGAACGGTGCGATGTCATTCGCTGTTTCTATGACAATTGGTTCATGGGGCGGATGTTGCGGCATGGGGATGTCATGCAGAAGACGGCCATCTTGCGTGTCGGTGCCGCCGAATATGAGCGCATTGAGGAAGACCATTGGTCAGACCTTGACATGGAAATCCATGAACACATCATACCTCGCCGAGAGGGGGCGGAGCATACGATTGCTGCACGGCTTGAACATCACGACAAGCGTTCGCTCGAAAGTTATTTCCGCAAACATGAGGAATATGCGAAGTGGGAGGCGAACCGCTACCGTATGTTGATTGCGAAGTATGGGGCAATTGCGAATGTCCCGAACCTAACGGTGCGGCAGTGGCAGAAATATGCGAATATCACGAAATGGTGGTTGGCTCCGGCGTATTTCGTTGTGTCCTACATTCTGAAGCGTGGTTTCTTGGATGGTCGGGCCGGTTTCATTTTTGCTTGCGGTAAGATGCGGTATTTCTGGAAGATTCGAAAGCTGTTGTTGAGTTTTGTACGGCATGATGAATAAGTCTCTGATTGTAGCGTGAGCTGGATGTGGAACTTCTGGCAGGGCCTCTGGTATCGGTGCCTGGTCGATCGTGAGATCGGACGGTTGAAGCGCGCGGCCGAATCGAGAGATGAAGCCGTCCCGCGAGCCCCAAGATAAATGGTATACTTCTCACAGGGAGATGGCGACAATGCTTATCAGTTGCGCGGACACATCAAAAAAGGCGAATAAAAAGCATGAAGATTTTCGACAAGACGGTCTTTGACACGAAGAGTTTCTGGATGGCGCTGGGCGCGCTTCTCCTGATGACGCCGTTGCAGATGTGGTCGGAGGGGACGGCGTATGCCTTCCTTGTGCCGTTGGCGTTTGTGTCGATTCTCCAAGGGCGCATTGAGCAGATGGTGTTCTGGCTCATGAGTTCCATGCTGTTGATTGTGGGAAACTCCTTCTTTCTTCCCAAGGGGCCGGCGTTTTACATCGCGCAGCGTCTGTTGTTCATCTTGCTTGGCGTCTACATGCTGGCGCAAAATGTCGGCAAGCGGCAGTCGCCAACGGTCTCGCCTCTTTTGGGGATGATGTTCTATGTGGCCTATATGGCCTTGACGGCGATGGCGGGATGGAATCCCGTTATTTCCTACCTCAAGTTGATTCTGTTCTCGTTTGTGTACATTGCCTATTACGGTGTCGCCAACATGGCGGGGAAGAGCGCGCGATTCAATGAAAGGGAAGTGCGCAGCATCGTCTTGGCGATTGCATCGTATTTGTTCTTTGGCTCCTTGATTCTGATTCCATTTCCGGCCATTAGCCAGTTGTCGGGAGAAGAGTATGCGATGGCCCTGGCGTCCGGCCAGAATGTCGTCAGCCTGTTCAAGGGGATGGTCATGCATTCGCAGACGCTGGGGCCCGTGGTCGCGTCCATGTTTGCCTTTCTGTTCGCCGACTGGGTTGTAAACGTACGGAAGATGAATTGGCTGTATGTCGCCTTGCTGCTTTCGGGACCTGTCCTTGTCTACAAGTCTTCAAGCCGGGCCGGCATGGCGGCGTTGCTGATGGCGATTTTGATGGGGGGCTTTTGCGCGATGAAAATGCGCGGTGTTGGCGTTCGGTGGCGCAGCAAGGTCAAGGCTTGGCTTGGGTTCTTGTTTGTGGCGGCCCTGGCCGCCGTCCTGATGCTCCCCAATCTCCGCCAGTCGGTCACGCGGTTCGCGCTGAAGTATAACCTTGAGGCGCGTGCGGGAGATTTTACCGTGGAGGAGGCCATGAGCACACGTCAGGCGATTATCGACCGCCAGATGGAGAACTTCAAGGCCAGCCCCATGGTCGGGAACGGCTTTCAGGTCAGCGAGGCGCAGATCGGATTGCGGAATGCCACGTGGAAAGAGCTGCTGTCCGCTCCCATCGAGAAGGGCGTCTGGGTGACGGCTGTCCTGGAGGAGGGCGGGGCCATTGGATTTGTGATTCTGGTCGGCTTCTTCCTGACGGCGGGGATGCTTATGTTGAAACGCGGGGCCTATACGGGGCTTTCGGTCTTGGCGGTTCTGCTCGTCTCCAACATGGCGGAGTTCACGATGTTCTCGATGTCGGCGATGGGCGGCTTGTTCTGGGCAATGGTCTTCATCGGCACGGCCATGGATGCGGCCCGGATCCGGAGAGATCAGATGAACGTGTACGCGGCGCCATGGTCATGACGGTCGTCAGTCTGCTCGCGCTGGGGACGGTGGTGTGCCTGCATCTGCCGTCCTTGCCGCAGCATTGGATGCTGGACTGGGCGGTGCCGTGGTTCTTCTTCGCGAGCGGCTTCTGGTACGCGCGGAGCGCGAAGCCATATGGCGAGCAGGTCCGTGCGCGCGTGAAGAGCCTGCTCGTCCCCTACTGCCTTTGGAATCTTGCCTGGTTCCCGATCCTGTTCGCGGCCAATTGGCTGGGCACGCGGTATTGCGGGGCGTCGCGCGTGGTGGACGGGAGCGCGGCGTGCGTCTTCCGGTGTCTCGGGCTGAACCCCTGCGCTTGGCCGGCGCTTGTCCCGACCTGGTTCCTGCGTGCCTTGTTTGCGGCCGTCGTGGTGGTCGGCGGCGTGGAGAGGCTGCTGGCCTTTGGCGTGCGGCGTGCGGCGGCCGTGCGGCTGGTGGTGTGCGGGTTCTTCTGGGGCGTGTACATGACGTGCGATCTCTGGATGCCTGCGGGCGAGGCGTGGAGAGGGTTCTTCTCGTTCGGGCTGCCGCACTTCGGCTGTGCGTGGTTCGCGACGGGCCTTGCGCTGGCGGAGGTCACGCGGGGGCATGGCCAGGCGCCGTCCGCGCCGTGGATTCGGGCGGCGCGGCGGCAGATGATGCCCGTCTATCTTCTGCACGCGCCCGTCATCGTCTCGTTGGGATGGGGCGCGAAGGCGCTTCACCGCTTTGATCTTTTGACGACGGCGATGGGCGATGCCGTCATGTGGGTTGTCGGCGTCGGCGGGGCGGTCGTGCTGGGCGAAGCCTTGCGTCGCGCCGCGCCGCGCCTTGCGGTAGTCCTGTTCGGCGGAAGATGAACGTGCCGTCGACGCGGGCCCGGCCCTGGCGGACGCCCCCGTCGCGCGCGCGAGGGCGTTGCCACGGTGAATCAAAAAGGGTAAACTGTCGTGGATTCAATGAGAAAATGGAGCGACGCCTTTGTACTTTGTCCATAAGATCGTCGGCTGGGTCCTGAGCCCGCTGGGAATGCTCTTTCTCGGCTGCGCGCTGGGCGCGCTCGTGCGCCTCTACGGCGTCCGCGCGCGGCGGCGCGCCCTGGTGCGGGCCGGTGCGGGGTGTTTCGTCGCGAGCCTCGTCCTGTTCTGGATTCTCGCCTGCGGGCTCACGACGCGCGTCATCGGCGTGCCG